>Ga0163144_10001662_pt1 | contig 52259 bp, 44 predicted proteins | sample OliLak19BULKMAT1_FD_123175 | JGI IMG/M metagenome (GOLD analysis project Ga0163144, IMG submission 123175) | Freshwater microbial mat bacterial communities from Lake Vanda, McMurdo Dry Valleys, Antarctica - Oligotrophic Lake LV.19.BULKMAT1 | ecosystem: Environmental > Aquatic > Freshwater >... | reverse complement strand
GAGCCCCAGCCGCTGCTGCAGGTGGCGGCGGCGCGGCACGCGGCCGGCGCGCCGCTGCGCTGCACCTACATCGCGATCCCGCAGGTCGCCGCCACGGCCCGCTGCATCGGCTCGCGCCCCTACTGGCTGTGGGGCTTCGAGCACGGCCTGAACGAGCACGGCGTCGCCATCGGCAATCACACCGTCTTCACGCGCGACGAACTCGGCGCGCCCGGTCTGATCGGCATGGACCTGGTCCGCCTGGGTCTCGAACGCGCCGCGTCGGCGGCGCAGGCGCTCGAGGTGATGACCGGGCTCATCGAGGCGCACGGGCAGGGCGGCTCCGGCTACGCCGATAAGGACTGGCCGTACCACAACTCCTTCCTCGTCGCCGATCGGCGCGAGGCCTGGCGCCTCGAGGCCTCCGACCGCCGCTGGGCGGCGCGCCGCGTGCGCGTGCTCGACAGCGCCAGCAATCACCTCGGCATCGGCGACGACTGGGACGCGCTCGCCGACGGCACCATCGAGCATGCCGTGGCGCAGGGCTGGTGGCCGGAGGACGGGCCCGGCCGCTTCGATTTCGCCGCCGCCTATCGCGATACCAGTATGGCGCCGGCGGTGATCTCGAGCGGCCGCCATCGCCGCACCTGCGAGCTGCTCGCGGCAGGCCGCGGCCGCCTGACACCGGCCGCCCTGCGCACCGCCCTGCGCGATCACTACGGCGCCGCGTCGCCCGGTGTGGAACTGCCCTTCGACGACGAGCACCGCTTCGGCGTCTGCATGCACGCCGATCCAGTCGGCACCACCACCGCCAGCATGATCGCCCAGCTGCCGGCCGACGGCGCCGCGCCGCCGCGCTACTGGGCCAGCCTCGGCTCGCCGTGTGTCGGCGTCTTCCTCCCGCTCTTCCTCGCCGGCGAGCTGCCCGCCGCACTTGCCCTGGGCGGCGCCGAGCCGACCCCCGACGCCCCGTGGTGGCGCTTCAAGGAACTCCTCACCCGCGTCGAACGCGACTGGCCGCGCCACGCCGCGCCGGTACGCGCCGCCTGGGACGCCCTCGAAGCGCGCTTCGATGCCGAGGCCGCGACAGTTGCGGGCCACGAGACCGAGTTCATGCACGACGCCCTCGCACGCGTACTCATGAGACTCGAACAACTCATCGCGGAACTGCGGTGACCACGGCCTTCAACACGGAGACTCCGTGCCTCCGTGCTGCACAAGCGAGACAAGCAGCATGTGGATAGAGAAACAGACCTTCGGGGATCTCATCGACCGCGCCGCGGCGCGCTGGCCGGAGCGCGAGGCGCTCAGCTACGAGGGCCGGCGCTGGACGTTCGCCGAGCAGCGCGACGAGGTCGAGCGCGCCGCGCGCGCCCTGATCGCCGCGGGGGTGGCGCCCGGCGATCACGTCTGCCTGTGGCTCGGCAACCGGCCGGAGTTCGTCTTCCTGTTCTTCGCCGTGGCGAAGATCGGCGCCGTGCTGGTGCCGGTCAACACCCGCTTCCGCACCCGCGACATGGCGTACGTCGTCACGCAGTCGGATTCGACGACGCTCATCGCCGCCGCCGCCGCGCCCGGCGTCGACTACCTGGCGATGATCGAGGAGTTGCTGCCGGGACTGCGCACGCAGCCGGCGGGCGGGCTGGCGATCGAGACGGCGCCGGCGCTGCGGCGCGTCATCCTGCTCGCCGACGCGCCGGTGCCGGGCGTGCTGCGCTGGGCCGACCTGCTCGCCGCCGGCGACGCGGTCGCCCCGAGCGAGGTGGCGCGGCGCGCCGCGGCCGTCGATGCCGACGCCACTGCCTACATCATGTACACCTCCGGGACGACCGGCTTTCCGAAGGGCGTCATGCAGGGCCACAACGTCGTCCGCAACATCTACGACAACGCCAACCGCCTCGGCATCACGCCCAACGACGTCATCCTCGACTACCTGCCGCTCTTTCACGCCTTCGCCGTCTACAAGGCGCTGTTGATGTCGCCCGCGACTGGCGCCCGCCATGTGCTGATGCCGAGCTTCGACGCCGGCGCGGCGCTGCGCCTGATCGAGGCCGAGCGGGCGACGATGATCAACGGCTTCGACACCCACTATAAGGACCTGCTCGAGCACCCGGCGCGGCCGTCGTGCGACCTGTCGAGCCTGCGCACCGGCGTCTGCGCCGCCGGCATGCTGTCGAGCGAACCGATCGCGCGCCGCGCCCAGGCGCTGATGAAGACGATGACCGGCTACGGCATGACCGAGATCGGCGTCGGCGTCACCGGCACCTTTCTCGACACCGACGAGGAGACGCGCGTCACCATGAGCGGCTGGCCGCTGCCGGGCTACGAGATCCAGGTCATCGACCCGCTCAGCGGCACGCCGCTGCCGCCCGGGCAGGTCGGCGAGATCTGCGTGCGCGGGTACCAGGTGATGCTGGGGTACTATAAGCGGCCGGAGGAGACGGCGAAGACGGTCGATGCCGACGGCTGGCTGCACACCGGCGACTCCGGCTTCCTGCGCGCCGACGGCTGCCTGCGCTTCCTCGGCCGCTACAAGGACCTGCTCAAGGTCGGCGGCGAGAACGTCGACCCGACCGAGGTCGAGAGCCTGCTGCTCGACGACCCGCGCATCAACCATGTCGCCGTCGTCGGCATCCCGGACCCGCGCCTGGCCGAGATCCCCGTCGCCTTCGTCATCCCCGAAGCCGGCGCCAGCCTGACCGCCGCCGACGTCATCGCCCTCTGCCGCGGCACCATCGCCAGCTTCAAGATTCCGCGCCACGTCTTCCTGGTCGACGCCTTCCCGATGACCGGCTCGGGAAAGATCCAGAAATATCTCCTGCGCCAGGAGGCGGAACGGCGCCTCGGCGTCTGAAGGCAGTGGCCCGGCCGCAACGTCGGCCAGAAATGTCACTTTCTTTACGCACGCCTTGCGACGAAATTTGACACGTCGCACCCCTCGCTCGACTTCCCGCAGTCAAGACGGCTTTCGCCGACGTTGGCACGGTAGCTGCTGTAGCCCCTATTCGTAACGAATGGAGGCGAAGTTGAAACAGGCTGCTGGAGCAAGGCGGGGAACGAGTGGCGGGGTGGAAGCTTCGGCCAGAGGCGATTCGGTCGCGCGTTCTGGGGTTCGCGCGTCGCGTCGCGATGGGGGTCCGATCATGCACAACGTCATCACGAGACGCACCACGATTCTCGAACTGGTGAAGGCCGTGCAAGACACGGCGCGCTCGGATGAAGAGGCCGTCGCAGTCCTGGCGCATCTTCTGAGCACGCGCGCCGCGCGTCTCGCCCGGCCGCTTCCAGTCGCCGCGTAACTCTTCTTCGCACTTCGCAACACCCTCTCAACCTCCCTCCTCCCTCCCCCCCCCCGGGGGAGCCGGCGGCGACCGTTCTCACGGTAGTCGCCGGTTCCCTACCCTCCCGACTGCGTGCGCGAGGGACCGACGTCGCGGCACGGCTCCAAACGAGTGTTTGACCGTCGCCCGGGGGATCGCTAGGAAACGCGGCTGTCATGCAGATTCGTGTGCTCGCCGCCGTCCTCCTCGGCGCCTCGATCGCCGCCGCCGAGCCGACGACCCCGGCCGGCATTCCGCTCTTACCGTCGGTCATTCAGTGGCACGCGACGCCGTCCGGCATGCAATACGCCGACATCGCCATCGGCCGCGGAACGTCGCCGAGGGATGGGCAGATCGTGGTCGTGCACTTCGTCGGCTGGCTCGACGACGGGACCAAGTTCGACAGCACCCACGACCGCAAGAAGCCGTTCGGGTTCCCCGTCGGGTCGGGGCAGGTGATCAAGGGCTGGGACGAGGGCGTGCGCACGATGCAGGTCGGCGGCAAGCGCCGTCTGGTCGTGCCGCCGCAGCTCGCGTACGGCGCCAAGGGCGTCGCCGGCATGGTGCCGGCCAACTCCCGTCTCACTTTCGATATTGAGCTGCTGCGCATCATCGACGAAGCGAAGAAATAGGCAGGAGAGGACCGATGGCTGATGTTCCCCGTCCCCGGCAGCCGATCAAGCCGGGGTTCTTCACCGTGCCCGACGATCCGCGCGCGACGCCGAACCTGCTGGTGACGCGCTGCGAGGACTGTGGCGAGGTCTTCTATCCGCGCCGCGCGGTGTGCGCGAAGTGCATGTCGCGGCACACCGAGGAGATCGAGGTCGGCGCGCGCGGCACGCTCTACAGCTACACCTTCGTTCACCTGCCGCTGTTCGGCTCGACCAACATGGAGCACGCCGAGGGCTACGGCGTCGGCCAGATCGACCTGCCGGAGGGGCCGCGCCTGCAGGCGCCGCTGGCCGGCAAGCAGGCGGAGTTCAAGGTGGGCCAGTCGGTGACTGGCGAGCTCGATGTGCTGCGCGCGGACGGCGGCACCGACATCGTGATCATCCGGTTCCGGCCGGTGGCGGAGGCAGCATGAGAGACGTCGCGGTCCTCGGGGTGGGGATGCACCCCTTCGGCGCGTTCTACAGTGGCAAGTCGAACACCGAGATGTCGCTGGTCGCCGGGCTCGCGGCCCTCGACGATGCCGGGCTGACGTTCGCCGACGTCGATGCCGCCTACGCCGGCCACATCTTCGCCACGGTCATGTCCGGCACGCGCGTGATGAAGGAATTCGGCCTCACCGGCATTCCCGTCCAGCGCATCGAGAACGCCTCCGCCACCGGCTCGGCGGCGTTTCGCGAGGCGTACCTCGCCGTCTCGGCCGGGCACTACGACGTGGCCATGGTGCTCGGCTTCGACAAGATGACCACCATGATTCAGAGCGGCACCGCCGGGACCGCGCCGGAGAACATGGAGGACGCCATCCTGCCGGCCGGCTTCTTTGCCATGTGGGCGACGCGCCGCATGCACGAACGCGGCACGAAGGTGGAGCACCTGGCGCGCATCGCCGCCAAGAACTTCAACAACGGCGCCCTCAATCCGATGGCGCAACGGCAGGCGAAGGAGCGCGTCACGGCCGAGCGTGTGCTCGCTTCGGGCATGGTGGCGTGGCCGCTGACGAAGATGATGTCGTGTCCGATCGGCGACGGCGCCGCCTGCGCCATCATCGGTCCGGTCGAGTTGGCGCGGAAGTTCAACCCCGGCCGCCCGCTGGTGAAGATCGTCGCCTCGACGCTGCAGAGCGAGCGCTACGAGCGCGGCCATATCTTCCAGGGGCCGGTGGTCGGGCCGGCGCGCATGAGCGTCGACTCCTCGCAGGCGGTGTACGAGCAGGCCGGCGTCGGACCGCAGGACCTCGACCTGGTGCAGGTGCACGACGCCTTCGTCATCGAGGAGCTGGAGTACTACGAGCTGCTCGGGCTCTGTAAGCCGGGCGAGGCCGAGAAGTACATCGAGGAGGGGGCCTTCGAGATCGGCGGCGCGAAGTGCGCGGTGTCGACCGACGGCGGCCTGATCGCCCGCGGCCATCCGGGCGGCCCGACCGGATTGGCGCAGATCTGGGAGACGACGCTGCAGCTGCGCGGCGAGGCCGACAAGCGTCAGGTGCGGCGCAAGAACGGCGACCTGCCGCACCTCGGCCTGTGTCACATGATGGGCGGCGGCAGCGTCTGCGTCATCCACCTGCTGCAGCGCGGCTGAACCGCCGGGCATCGAGGCAGCCAGCCGGGCGCGTCCGCGCCGCGTGAGCACGCTCCCGGCGCGAACGCAGCGTGCGGTTTCGATCGCCGCTGTGCTAGCGTCGCGGCGATGCGACCGGCCGTCCATTGCCGCTGCACGGCGGAGGAGTACCTGGCGCTCGAGCGCTCGACCGAGCAGCGCCACGAGTTCCTCGCCGGCGAGGTGTTCGCCATGGGCGGCGCCAGCGAGCGGCACACCCTGATTGTCGCCAACGTGGTCGGCGAGCTACGGCAGATGCTGAAAGGCCGACCGTGCAAGACCTATCCGACCGACATGCGCGTGCGCGTCGCGCCGAGCGGCTTGTACACGTATCCCGACATCGTCGTGGTGTGCGGCGTGGCGCGCTTCGACGACGAGCAGCGCGATACGCTGCTCAATCCGACGCTGCTCATCGAAGTGCTGTCGCCGTCGACCGAATCCTACGACCGCGGCGACAAGTTCGAGCACTATCGCAAACTGGATTCTCTGCTCGAGTATGTGCTCATCGCCCAGGACCGCGTGCACGTGGAGCAGTTCGTCCGTCAGGCCGACGACCAGTGGCTGCTCTCCGAATCGGACGACCGCGCCGCGCTGCTCCGCCTGCCGTCGATCGAGGTGGCGCTGCCGGTGGCCGAACTCTACGACAAGGTCGACGTCTGAGAAGTCCCCTCTCCCGCATGACCGGCGGGAGACGCTGTGAACCGTTGAGCAGGACCGAGGTCCCTGCACCTCGATCCTCGCCCGTAGGTGATGCGGGAGAGCAGGCCGGCGCCGGCTATTTGATCGGGCCGAGTTCGATCTTGGCCGTCTTGCGCAGCTCGGCTGCATAGGCTGCCTGCGCCTGGTCGCGCGCCGCGTCGCGCAGCGTCAGCTCGATCGCCGGCTTCAACGTCGCGAACGGCTTGCCGCGCAGCGCCACCTGGTGCTCGTCGTAGTAGCGCTGCGCCGCGTCGGGCGCGACGCGCACGTGCTTCCACACGACCCGTGCGAGCAGGGCCTCGACGGTCAGCGTCTTGCGCGTCTCGGCGCGTAACGCCGCCGGCGTCAGGCCGCTGCGCTTGAGCGCGGCGTCGTAATCGCCCGGGGTCGGAAAGCGGGCCCGACTGCGGGCGATTTCGGCGTCGATCTGCGCCTCACTGACGCGGATCCCCTGCGCCCCGGCTGCTTGGAAGAGCAGCTCGAGGTCGATCAGCGACGTCTGCGCCGCGTCGCTCAACTTCGCCAACTCCTCGCTGCTCGGCGGCGCCGGGCGCCCGGCGATGGCGCCCTTGACGACCTGGTTGACCATCGCGGCGGTGATTGGCGTGCCGTTGACACGCGCCACGACGGTGTCGCCGGCGGCCAGCGCGGCGAGCAGCAACAGAGCCGGCGCGATCACGGCGATGCCTGCGGGCGGAACTGCGGCAGCGCAATGGTGTCGGTGAGCGGCGTGAACGTCACCACCACCGGCATGCCGATGTGGATCGCGTCGTTGCGGCAGGCGAGCAGGTTGCTGACCATCAGCGGCCCCTCGTCGAGGCGGACGACGACGACGTTGTACGGGAGGCGCGCCTCGAAGGCCGGCAGGGTCGGGCGGTGCACGATGGTGAAGGTGTGCACGACGCCGCGCCCGCTCGCCAGGGCCCACTCGCTCGCCAGGCTGTGGCAGCGCGGACACATCGGCCGCGGGGGATGGCGCCACGCGGCGCAGGCGGTGCAGCGCTGCAGGCACAGCTCACCGCGCGCGCAGGCGTCCCAGAAGCCCTGGTTGTCGGCGTTCGGCACTGGCGTCGGGATCGACGGGGTCATCCGATAAGCCCTTCTTCACACGGAGACACGGCGACACGGAGGCAGAAACCGATAGCGTCTCCGCTTCTGCGTGCCTCCGTGTGAAAGATCCGGCTCTTCATCGGCGCAGCAGCACGCCGCCGGTGGGGTCGGTGTTGGAGCTGGTAACCAGCACGATCTCGCAGTTCTCGACCTGGCAGCTCGAGGTGCCGCGGATCTGCCGCACCCCTTCAAGGATGTGGTTGTAGCCATGGATGTAAGCCTCCGACAGGCTGCCGCCGTGCGTGTTGACCGGGATCGACCCGTGCGGCCAGGCATGCGCGCCGCTGGCGACGAACGGGCCGCCCTCGCCGCGGGCGCAGAAGCCATAGTCCTCGAGGCTGAGGATCACCGCCGGGGCGAAGTGGTCGAAGAGCATCGCCGCGTCGACGTCGCGCGCCGTGACGCCGGCCATGCCGTAGAGCTGCTCGGCGACGAAGGCGCCGGCCGTGTGGTCCTGCCAGTGCATCAGGTAGTCGGCCATGCGGATATGAATCGGCCCCTCGGCCTGGGCGCCGGCGAGCAGGTAGGCGGGCGGCTGGCGGCAGTCGCGGGCGCGCGCGGCGGAGGTGACGATCACCGCGCAGGCGCCGTCGGTCTCCAGGCAGCAGTCGAGCATCCTTAACGGTTCGGCGATCCAGCGCGACGCCTGGTGATCGGCGAGGCTCAGCGGGGTGCGCATGACGGCGCGCGGGTTGCGCGCCGCGTGCGCGCGCTGCGCCACCGCCACGGCGCCGAAGTGCTCGGTGGTGGTGCCGAACTCATGCATGTGGCGCCGATAGATGAGCGCCATCTCCTGCGCCGGCGTGATGAGGCCGAAGGGCACGTGGTACTGATAGAAGTCGGTCAGCGTCGCCGCGTGCTTGGCCCACGGCCGGCCGCCCTGCAGCGGCTTGGCGCCGTGCGAGGACTGCTTGCCGCGGTTGCGGGCTCGGTAGCAGACGACGACGTTGGCCTGGCCGGTGGCGACGGCCATCGCCGCCAGCACCAGCGTGCCGGCGACCGCGCCGCCGCCCGAGGGCACGCCGGCGAAGAAGCGCAGGTGCGGGATGCCCATGCCGTGGACGAGCTGCAGCTCGTTGACGTTCTCGATGTCGAAGCGCGCGACGCCGTCGACGTCGGCGAGCGTCAGCCCGGCGTCGTCGAGCGCGGCGGTGATCGCCTCGGCGGCCTGGCGCTCCTCGGTGACGCCGCTGAACTTGCTGAACGCGGTCTGGCCAATGCCGACGATCGCGGCGCGGTCGCGGATGGTGTGGGACTGCGGACGATCCATACGGCGGCGGGAAGGGACGCCGCGCTACCATCGATCAGGCGAGCCGGCAAACGCCGCCACGGCCCTGCGCCGCCCGAGAAGGCGCGGGATGCCGGCGACCCGCAGGCCGCCGGCTCCTCGCTCGATCAGCGCCCGACCACCCAATCAACTCCGCCCGGTGCCGCGCTCCCCTCCGCCTCCGCTACCGCCGGCCGCCTCCGCCACCGTTCGTTCCGCCCGCCGCACCATTCTCCACGAGGGCACTCCTCGTCTGAGCATGGCCTGTGCCAAGTGGTGTTCCGCCCGCCGAGCGCCAGCGCCATGGCGCTGCTGCATCACCGCGCCTGCCACCTGCTCGATCATCGTCAGAATCCCGTCACCAGGACCGAGCCGAGTCCCGGCGGCGAAGCGGCGCGCCGTCATGCGCCCGCGCGCCAACCCCGGCCCGAGGCGCACGGCGCCAGTGACGCTCTGCTCGCGTACCAGGGCGTTGAAAGCGACCAGCAGATTCAGATCGATGGATTGCCGGGCGCGCAATCTGTTCTTGCCAAGGTTGCACTGGTGAGCAAGGCCAGATCCGCTTACGGTCGCCGCACCCAGATGGAGGATGACCGATGAGCCCGACCACTCCCCGGCGCGCCGGCGCCGCCAAGGCGCGCGCCGCCGCGGCGCACCCGGATCGACCCGGCGCGGACTGCAAGGCACCGCCGGGCGCCTGGGCGCCGCGCATCGACCGGGCGCGCTGCGAGGGCAAGCGCGACTGCGTCGAGGTGTGCCCGCACGACGTCTTCGAGGTGCGCCGCATCGACGCCGTCGACTTCCTCGCCCTGTCGCTGCTGGGCCGCCTCAAGTCACTCGTGCACGGCCGGCAGACCGCCTACACGCCGCGCGCCGACCACTGCCGCGCCTGCGGCCTGTGCGTCGTCGCCTGCCCCGAGCACGCCATCCAGCTCCTCCCCGCCTGACCCGACCCCCGGGAGGCGACCATCCATGCGCGCCGAGCCCGCCCTCGCCTCCGTCCCGCGCGCCGCATCGTCGAGATCGGCACCTCGTTCGCCGTCTCGACGATCTCCCTGGCCCTCGCCGTGCGCGATAGCGGCGGGGGTCGCGTCATCGGGACCGAGATGGTGCCGGCCAAGGCCGAGCGGGCGCGGCGCAACCTCGCCGACGCCGGCCTCGGCGACCGGGTCGAGAGCCGCCTCGGCGACGCGCGCGCGACCCTGCGCGGCATCGACGGGCCGGTCGATCTGCTGCCCAACGACGACTTCCCGCCGCCGATGCTGGAGGTGCTGCAGACCGTCGTGCCGGCGCTGCGCCCGGGCGCGACGGTGATCAGCGACAACATCGGCCTGTTCAAGGCCGACCACGTCGACTCCCTCGCCTGGCTGCGCGATCCCGCCAACGGCTTCGACTCCAGCCCGCTGCTCATGGGCGAACGGTGCGAGCTGTCGGTGAAGCGCGGAGCGCCCTGGATCGCAGCCCCCAACTGGCACCCGTGCCCTAATGGGAGTACCGTTCGGCGCACTGGACCGGTGCGTGATCCACGGGGAGGGCGCCGGGGCAAGCCGATCCGTGAGGAGACGCATGCAGACATCGGGCGCCACCGCGCAGAGTTCCTTCCTGCTCGAACTCTGGAAGCCGTCGCATTACGACGACGACGGCTACGTCATCCAGTGGTGGCGCGGCAGCATTCCCTCCAATTCCCTATCGTGCGTCTATGGGCTCGCTCAGGATGCCGCGCAGCGCCAGGTGCTCGGCGCTGCCGTCGACATCGAGATCGGAGTCTGTGATGAGACCACCGCCCGCCTGCCGCTGCGCCAGACCATCGCGCGTTTCCAACGCCACGGCTGCAACGGCCTGGTGTGCCTGGTCGGCGTGCAGACCAACCAGTTTCCGCGCGCCGTCGACGTCGCCCGCCAGCTGCGCGCCGCCGGCGTGCAGGTCGCCATCGGCGGCTTTCACGTCAGCGGTTGCCTGGCGATGCTGCCCGAGCTGCCGCCCGATCTGCGCGAGGCGCAGGGGCTGGGCATCTGTCTGTTCGCGGGCGAGGTCGAGGGGCGGATGGACGACCTGCTCCAGGCGGCGCATGGACGCCGGCTGCCGCCGCTCTATAATTTCATGGCCGCGCTGCCGGGACTCGAGGCGCAGCCGCTGCCGTTCCTGCCCGAGCGCCATGTGCGCCGCTATCTCGGCAACCTCGCCAGCTTCGACGCCGGCCGCGGCTGCCCGTTCAGCTGCAGCTTCTGCACGATCATCAACGTGCAGGGGCGGACCTCGCGCTATCGCAGCGCCGACGACATCGAGGCGCTGATCCGCGCCAATGCGGCGCAGGGGATTCGCAGCTTCTTCATCACCGACGACAACTTCGCGCGCAACAAGAACTGGGAGGCGATACTCGACCGGCTGATCGCGATGCGCGCCCAGGGCGTCCGTATCCACCTCAACATCCAGGTCGACACCTGCTGCCACAAGCTGCCCAACTTCATCGAGAAGGCCGCGCGCGCCGGCTGCACCAAGGTCTTCATCGGTCTGGAGAACATCAACCCGGACAACCTCAAGGGCGCCTCGAAGGGGCAGAACCAGATCACCGAGTACCGCGTCATGCTGCAGGCCTGGCGCAAGGTGAAAGTGCTCACCTTCGCCGGGTACATTCTCGGCTTCCCGCACGACACGCCGGAGAGCATCGAGCGCGACATCGCCATCATCCAGCGCGAGCTACCCATCGACGCCCTCGAGTTCTTCATCCTGACGCCGCTGCCGGGCTCGAAGGATCATCAGGGGTTGGCGCGCGACGGGGTGGCGATGGACCCCGACATGAACAACTACGACAGCGAGCACGTCACCACCGCGCACCCCCACATGAGTGCCGCGCAGTTGGAGGCGGTCTACCACCGCGCCTGGACGCTCTATTACTCGCCGGCGCACATCGCGACGCTGATCCGCCGCGCCGCGGTGGGTGGTGCGAGCCCACGGCGGGTGGCGGAGATGGCCTTCTTCTTCTACGCCACGGCGGCCTTCGAGCACGTCCACCCGCTGCAGGGCGGGTTGGTGCGGCGCAAGTTCCGCGACCAGCGACGCAGTGGGCTACCGCGCGAGTCGCGGCTGCGCTTCGCGGCGCGTCGCGTCCGCGATGTCGTCACGACCTACGGGCCAATGTTGCGCCTGCTGGTGCAGGTCTACCGCCTGCGCCGCCGCCTGGAGCGCGATCCGCTCCGCAAATCCTACACGGACCTGGCCATCGCGCCGCTCGATGGCCGCTGCGGCGAAGTCCTGGAGCTGTACGAGGCCTCCGACTCGGCCCGCGCCGCCGCGACGCGGGCGCGCGCGAAGGCCGCCGCCCGCCGCCCCGCGACGGCGTCGCGCTGAGTCCGGTCGCGCGCCGACGTCGACGGCGGTGGTCTGGCGGGGAGTACTGCCGAGCCCCGCCCGCAAGCGCTTTGCCGGCGACGCGGTCGGTGCCGTCATGCTATGTGGCGGCGGTGGCGCCGTGTGCTGATGGCGAGCTGAGGAGGCTGCCGTGTTCCCTCAGGGCGGCACCGCGACCCGGTGGACAGTGAACACGGACTCCCGCATGCCGATGATCCTCGTACCGCTCCGGTGTTCGCCAGGGCGGCGGTCCGGCGAGTGCTGATCGCAGCATGTGACGCGCATGGGTTCGCTCGACATCGAGAATCAAGCCCCGCGGCGTCCGTCGCCGGGGCCGCGCGCGCGGGTATGGGCGGACGTGTCCCTGCGCACCAACCTGCTGCTCTTCGCGCTCGGTCTGGTCACCGTACCGGGCGCGATCTTCGCCGTCGTCGCGTTCGCGGGCACGCGCGCCGCCTTGGAGCGCGAGGTCGGCATCCGCCTTCGGCAGAGCGCGGAGCGCGGCGCCGAGGCGGTCACGGCCGCCGTGCAGCGGGCGGAGAACGACGCGCGTTCATTGGCGCACCAGGACCTCATGCGCGACCTGACGATTGGGGATGTCGACAAGCGCGTCTCGCAACTCCTGCGCGGTGCGCGTGGCAGCGGCTCGCCATACGCGGCGATCCTGGCACTGGACGAGCACGGCGGCGTCGTCGCCGCCAGCAGCGGCGAATGGATCGGCCAGCGCCCACCGCCGGCGCTGGCCGTGGCCGTGGGCGCGACGGGGGTGGCGGTGAGCGGCCCGATCTCCCTCGCCGCTGCGGCTCGACAAGTGCTGGTCGTTGCGACGGCGATCGCCAGTCCGGATCCGCCGCACGCGCGCGTCGGGACGCTGGTGCTCCTCTACGACTGGGACGAGATGCGCCGTCTGCTCGACGCCATTCGCCTGCGCCTAAACGGCGAAGACACACGCGTCGCGACATTCGTCGTCGACGCCGCCGGCACGGTCATCGGCGGCACGACGTTCGACGGCAGCACCCAGCTGGCGTCGGCGCTGACGGTGGAGACGGGGCTGGCTCTGCCGGCGGACGGCTACGGCACCGGAGCGGTCGTCCGCGGCAACGTCGATCGGCAACCGGTGCTGGTCGGCGCCGCTCCCACCGACCTACCGGCGCTCGGCTGGCGGGTGCTCGTCGCCGAGCGGACGCGCGAGGCCTTCGCCGTCGTCGATCGCGTCCGCCGCCGCTGGATTGCCATGCTCGCGGGCCTCGTGCTGGTCGGACTGACGGCCGCCGCGCTGCTGGCGCGCCAGGTGCTTCGCCCGCTCAGCGAGGTCACCGGCGCCATCGCCGACCTGGCGGCAAACCCGGACCGCTCGACGCCGCCGCTGCCGGTGCGCTCGCGCAACGAGGTCGGCCGCCTGGCCGAATCCTTCAACCGGATGACAACGGCGCTGCGCCGCAGCCGCGCAGAGGCGACCTCGGCGGCCAAGTTCGCCTTCGCCGGCCAACTCGCCGCCATGGTCGCGCACGAGGTGCGCACGCCGCTGGCGGTGCTGCGCTCCTCGGCGCAACTCTTGGGCAGCCGTGCGCTGCCCTCGGCGCAGCAGAGCGAGCTGGTCGAGACCATTGTCGCCGAGGTCGATCGCATCGAGCGGGTGGTCACGGAACTCATCCAGGTGGCGCGTCCGGCGGAGCCGCGTTTCGAGGCGACGGCGCTCGACGAACTGTTGACGCGCGCCGCGGCGTTCGTCGCCGCGCAGGCGAGCCGGCAGCACATCGAGTTGGTGCGCGAGATCACCGCCCAGCCATCCGCACGCGGCGATCGCGACCAACTCTACCAGGTCGTCCTCAACCTGATCATCAACGCCCTGCAGGCGCTGCCGCCTGGCGGCCGCCTGACGCTACGGAGTCTGGCGCCGCAGGGCGGCTGCGTCGGCTTCGAGATCGCCGACGACGGGCCCGGCCTTCCCGCCGGAATCCGCGACCGTGTCTTCGATCCCTTCGTCAGTGGTCGCGACGACGGCACCGGCCTCGGTCTGGCGTTCGTCGAGCGCGTCGTCCTCGCGCACCGGGGCACCGTGACGGTGCAGAGTCAGCCCGGCCGTGGCACGGTATTCGCTGTACGCGTACCGATGGCAGGAGCGGGGGCATGAAGCGCGTACTCATCGTCGACGACGACCGCCGCATGCGGCGCACCCTGCAGATCCTCCTGGAGCACATGGGACTCGAGTCCGTGGCGGCCGCCGATGCCCCTGAGGCGCGCGCGCAGCTGCGCGACGATGCCTTCGACCTCGTCCTCACCGATCTGAAGCTGCCGGGTCCGAGCGGCCTCGATCTGCTCGCCGAGATCCGCACCGCCCACCCGACGCTTCCGGTGGTGGTGATCACTGGCTATGGCACCATCCAGACGGCGATCGAGGCGATCCGCAAGGGCGCCGCCGAGTACATTCTCAAGCCGTTCGACAACGACAGCCTGGAGCTGGTGCTGCGCAAGACGCTCGACCGCGAGCGGGTGAGTGCAGAGAACACGTTCCTGCGCGCGCAGGTGGATGCGTCGTGGGCCGCCACCGATCGGCTGCAGGCGTTACCCGGGTTGCGTGCGATCGCCGCGCTGATCGGCAAGGTGGCGCCGACCACCAGCGCCGTGCTGGTGACCGGCGAGACCGGCACCGGCAAGGAGCTCGTAGCGCGTGCCATCCATGACGGGAGTCCGCGCCGGCGCGCCCTGTTCGTGCCGCTCAATTGCGCGGCGTTGCCCTCGGAGCTGCTCGAGGCCGAGCTCTTCGGGCACGCGCGCGGCGCCTTCACCGGCGCCGACCGCGACCGCAAGGGCAAGTTCGAGGTTGCCGACGGCGGCACGCTGTTCCTCGACGAGATCGGCGACATGCCGCTGGGGCTGCAGGCCAAGCTGCTGCGCGTGCTCGAGGACGGGACGATCGAGCGCCTCGGCAGCAACAGCCCGCTGCGGGTCGACGTGCGCATCGTCTCGGCGACCAACCAGGATCTGCCGGCCGCCATCGTCGCCAAGCAGTTCCGCGCCGATCTCCTCTACCGCCTCAATACCTTCGTGTTGCATCTGCCACCGCTGCGCGAGCGCCCGGACGACATCGCCGTGCTGGCGCCGCTGCTCCTCGGCCGCTTCGCCCGCGAACTCGGCAAGACTCCGCCGCAACTGTCGGACGACGCGGTGTCGGTGCTGCGCGGCCATGCCTGGCCCGGCAACGTGCGCGAGCTGCGCAATCTGATGGAACGCATCGCCGTCCTGGCGGGCGATGCGGTGGTGGCCGAGTCGTTCTGCCGCGCCATGCTGCAGCTGCCGCCGGCGGCGCCGACCGAGCCACCGGCGTTGGCCGGCGGCGGCGACGGCAGCGGCTCCCTCGCCGACTGCGCCGACCGCTTCGAACGCCGCCTCTTGCTGCAGGTGCTCGACGAGACCGGCGACAACAAGGCGGAGGCGGCGCGGCGCCTCGACATCAGTGAACGGACGCTTTGGTACAAGCTGAAGAAGCACGGCCTCTGAGGCGCCGCGACCGACGCTGCAAGCCCTTGCGCGGTGGGCACACACCGGCGCGCAAGAGCTTGCAGTCGCCGGCCCGCTACTCGGTGATGATCTGCTTCAGTTCCGAACGCTCGCCGGTCTCCGGATCGATGGTCAGCACGTTGCCGATCCCGGGCGCATAGAATTTGTGTTCGCGATGGTCGGGGGAGAGCGGGGTCGTCTCCTCCGTCTGCAGGCACGGGGAGAACGTCCCGAACGGGACGCTGACCGACGCGCCGAGGCTGAGGACCTCGGCCAGGTCTTCGGCGTTGGCGAGCGAGAACTCCTGGCGGTAGAAGTCGCCGACCGCCGGGTGCGCCGGCATGACGATACCCGGCTTCGCCTCGTCGATGCCGCCGAGCCAGGCGCCGTCGATGCTGGAGATCAGGCCGTCCTCGAGCTCGAAGGTGTTCTCGCCGAAGTACCAGACATTGCCGTCCACGTCCTGCGCGAACCAGTCGACCGTGTCCTCGGCGCGCTCGCCGTCGATCGTCGCGACGTCGTGAACCTCGACGCATGTCACGCCGAGGATGACCTTGGTGCGATGGGTGACCGAGAACTCGACGCGCTCGAAGGCGCCGTCGATCTGCCCTTCGTAAATGTACGTCGTGCCGGGCGTGAGCGGGAAGTAAGGGTTGTCGATCGTCGCGACGAAGTTGGCGGGGGTGATGAGCGGCGCGTACGGCGTCGGACCGAGCTCGTCACAGGCGTCCTGGCGCGCCTCGAGCTGATCGCGACACTCCTCCTGCGCTTCCTTGGTGGCGACCGCCGCGGCGCTCCGGCAGGCCTTGCGCGCCAGCGTATCGGGGCGGTTCAGGCAGTTCGCCACGGCGACCTGATAGTCGGCGCGGGCGTCGGACTGGCACCCCAGCGAAACGCCCTGTGATGTCAGGCGACAGTAGTTCGGCGACGCGGCGTCGCCAGCGGCCGCCGTACTCAGGTGTAGGGCGGCGGCGAGGGGGAGAACGGCGACGGTTCTGACGAGTGAGCGCATGACACCTCCTGCGTGTGGTTGGGGCGAGGGCGGCGCGTTGGACCGCGACCGCCGCGCCGCATGGCATGTTCCTCACCTGTCGAAAGCAGAGCTCGTGCCACGCCAGCCGCGGTCGGCGTGGCCGCCGGCCGCGGCGCTCGCGCGCGTGCGGCCGGCTGCGACGCGCAGGAACTTGCGCACTACTCGCCGCGCCGAGCGGGCGACCGTGCCAGACCCTGCGCGGCCGGGGCGCGATTGGCCTTGCCCGCGGATTGCAAAGAGGGGATGGACGCATACATGGGCCGGGTCGTGCGACGGGGGATCGGACTGCTGCTGGCGGTCTGTCTCGTCTGCAGCCCGGCCGGCGCGGCAGAGCCACCAGCCGCGGCGCCGGCGAGCGACGCTGCCAGCGCCACCGCGCTCGGCGAAGCCCCAATCCTGGCCGTCGGCCCGATCGAGTATCGCCCTGGGCGCGGCCTGCACCTCGGGCCGACGGGTCTGACGATCGGCGGGTTCACCAACGTCAAAGCCGAGTACAGCGACGAGTCGCACGGCGAATTCTCGCTCGACCTGCTCAACGTCTTTCTGATCTTCGACAAGATCCCGCACTTCCGGGCTGTCGCCGAGCTGCAGCTCAAGGACATCCTCACCGCCAGTAAGGAAAGCGTCGGGACGGCGGACTTCGCCTTCGACGTCCGCCGACTGTTCGGCGACGTCACCGTCACCGAGGAGTTGCGCATACGCGCGGGCATCTTCCTGACGCCGGTCGGGTACTGGAACCTCATTCTGGCGCCGCCACTCACCTGGACGACGGAGATTCCGCTCATCGTCGAGGAGACCTTCTTCCAGGAGACCACCACCGGCGTCATGGTGTACGGCGCCGCCCAACTGGGGCCGGGGTACCTCAACTACGCGGCGTTCTCGCAGTTCCTCCAGCCGCTCTCCGACGACCCTGACCTCGACCCGCCCGACAACACCGCCGGCGCGCGCCTGGTCTACGACAGCGGGCCGGCATGGTCGGCCGGGCTGACCTTCCAGGCGGCGGAGAAGACCAGTCGCTGGACGCAACTCGGCGCCGTGCACGCCATCTGGCAACCGCGCCGCGGCGAAGTGCTCGCCGAGTTCTATGCACAAGGAGGCGAGGGCCTGCCGTCAACGCAGTGGGGTACCTACCTGCAGGGCGTCCTGGAGGTGCGGGAGCCCTTCTACCTGGTCGGGCGCTACGAGTACTACGACCCGCCCGGCGCGGCCGCGCCGATCAACCTCTTCCTCGCCGGCGCAGTGGCCAAGCCGTTTCCGTTCATGGCCGTGAAGGTGGAGTACCGCTACGCGGATCGGTCGCTGGACGGCGACGATCTGGGCGGCGTCTTCGCCTCCTTCTCGACGTTCTTCTGAGATGCCGACGAGAGGGCACGGCGCGTCGCGCTCCGATCGCACCATCGGCCGGCTGCTGCTCGCCGCGGTGTTGTGCGCGCTGCCGGCGTCGCGACCGCTGTGGGCCGCCGAGGTGGAGATCCGGGTCATCGCGCATCCGCGCCGTGCCGCGGCGCTGACGGCCGTCGACGTCCGCGCCATCTACCTCAAGCAGAAGCTCTACTGGGCAGACGGCCAGACCCTGGTCGCGATCAACCGCGAGTCGGGTAGCCAGGCGCGGGAACATTTCTCCACCGCCGTCTTCGGACAGGGCAGCCGCCGCATGGCGGACTACTGGAACCGGCGCTACTTCGACGCCGGCGAATTTCCGCCCGCGACGCTGGCGTCGGATGACGCCGTCAGGCGCTTCGTCGCCAGCAATCCGAACGCCATCGGCTATGTTCTGACCAGGGATCTCGACGAGTCCGTCGCGGTCGTGCTCGTCATCGCGGCGCCGTCGGAGGCTCCCTGACTCGACAGCTCGGGGGCGCTACCGCGACACGTCCCCACGCACCTGCCGATGGCGCGGTGTCGCTGTACCCTCGTCTCCGACGCGTGGTACCGGCCGCACACCTGGTCGCTCCGCCGGCGGGAAGCCGATGGCCGTTGTCGCGCGCGACGACGACGGCTACCTGGACCGCGATGAACTCGACGCCGGGAGCGACCCGGCCGCCGCCGACGATACGCCGTAGCACGCGGCGTCACCGCGTCGGCCGGCGTCGCGCGGCTGCCGGTCCTCGCGCGGTCGAACCCGCACGCCCGCCCGCGCGACGCGGCGCGCGCGCCTCACAACGCGACGCGGCGCAGGCGCAGGGCGTTGCTGATCACCGACACCGACGAGAAGGTCATCGCCGCCGCCGCCAACATCGGGCTGAGCAGGATGCCGAAGACCGGGTACAGGACGCCGGCGGCGATCGGCACGCCGAGGGCGTTGTACGCGAAGGCGAAGAACAGGTTCTGGCGGATGTTGCGCATCGTCGCGCGGCTCAACCGGCGCGCCTTGGCGATGCCGCGCAGGTCGCCCTTCACGAGCGTCACGCCGCTGCTCTGGATGGCGACGTCGGTGCCGGTGCCCATGGCGATGCCGACATCGGCGGCGGCCAGCGCCGGGGCGTCGTTGACGCCGTCGCCGGCCATGGCGACGCGGCGGCCCTCGCCGCGCAGGCGCTGAATGACCGCCGCCTTCTGGTCCGGCAGCACCTCGGCCTCGACCGTGTCGATGCCGAGGCGGGCGGCGACCGATGCGGCGGTGGTGCGCGTGTCGCCGGTCAGCATCACCAGGCGGACGCCGTCGCGATGCAGGAGGGCGATCGCCTCCGGCGTCGACGCCTTGATCGGGTCGGCGACGCCGAGCACGCCGGCGACCCGCCCGTCGACGGCGACGAACATCGCCGTCTGCCCGTCGGCGCGCCACGCCTCGGCGCGCGCCGCAAGCGCGCCGGCGTCGAGCCCCAGCGCGGCCAGCAGGCGCGCGTTGCCGAGCGCGACGGCGCGGCCGCCGACCGTGCCGCGCACGCCCTGGCCGATGTGCGCGTCGAAGTCCGCGACCGCGCCGAGCGTCGCGCCGCGCGCCTGCGCGCCGGCGACGATGGCGGCGGCGAGCGGATGCTCGCTGGCGCGCTCCAGGCTGGCGGCGAGGCCGAGCAGCTCGACGACGTCGATGCCGTCGACCTCGACCGCGACGAGGTGCGGCTTGCCCTCGGTCAGCGTGCCGGTCTTGTCCACCACCAGCGTGTCGATGGTCTCCAGCACCTCGAGCGCCTCGGCGTGGCGGATGAGCACGCCGGCCTGCGCGCCGCGCCCGGTGCCGACCATGATCGACATCGGCGTCGCCAGGCCGAGCGCGCACGGACAGGCGATGATCAACACGGCGACGGCGTTCACGAGCGCGTGCGCCAGCCGCGGCTCGGGGCCGAGCCAGGCCCACAGCGCGAAGGTGAGCACGGAGACCGCCAGCACCAGGGGCACGAACCATGACGCGACGACGTCGGCGAGGCGCTGGATCGGCGCGCGGCTGCGCTGCGCCTCGCTGACCATCTGGACGATGCGCGCCAGCAGCGTGTCGGCGCCGACGCGCTCGGCGCGCATCACCAGGCCGCCGGTGCCGTTGACGGTTCCGCCGGTGACGGCGTCGCCGGCGGTCTTCTCAACCGGCGTCGGCTCGCCGGTGACCATCGCCTCGTCGACCGCGCTGCGACCCTCCAGCACGACGCCGTCGACCGCCACCCGCTCGCCCGGCCGCACGCGCAGGCGGTCGCCCACCACCACCTGCTCGAGGGGCACGTCGGCCTCGCCGCCGTCGGCCGCGAGCCGCCGCGCCGTCGCCGGCGCGAGCTGCAGCAGGGCGCGGATGGCGCTGCTCGTCTGGCTGCGGGCGCGCAGCTCGAGCACCTGGCCGAGCAGCACCAGCACGACGATCACCGCCGCCGCCTCGAAGTACACCGCGACGCCGCCGCCATGGGCGCGGAAGGCGGCCGGGAACCACGCCGGTGCCAGCGTCGCGACGACGCTGTAGGCCCAGGCGACGCCGGTACCGATGGCGATCAGGGTGAACATGTTGAAGTGGCGGCTGCGCAGCGAGGCCGCGCCGCGGGCGAAGAACGGCGCCCCGCCCCACAGCACCACCGGCGTCGCCAACGCCAGCTGGACCCAGTTCATCGCCGCGCCGAGCGCGTGCTGCAGCGGTTGCCCGGGCCACATCTCCGACATCGATAGGACGAAGACGACCAGCGCCGGCGGCACGCACCACCGGAAGCGGCGCCACATGTCGTCGAGCTCCGGGTTCGCCTCGTCGCCGGCGCTGATCGTCATCGGCTCGAGCGCCATGCCGCAGATGGGGCAGGGGCCGGGTGCGTCGCGGACGATCTCCGGGTGCATCGGACAGGTGTACGAGGCTCCCGGCACGGCGGGCGGCGGTGCCGGCGGGGCGAGATAGCGCCCGGGATCGGCGATGAACTTCTCGCGGCAGCGCGGGTTGCAGAACCCGTAGGTGACGCCGCCGTGCTCGGCCGTGCCGCCCTTCGGCGCTGCGGGGTCGACGGTCATGCCGCAAACGGGATCGGTGCTGGTGGCGAGCATGCGGTAGCTTAGCAACCGCCCGCCGTTCTGTCCCTCCCCCGCACGGCGGAAGGAACGCAGCATGCAGCGCCTCAGTTCAAGGGTCCCTTCCCCCCTTGCGGGAGAAAGCCAGGATGGGGGGTCGCGATGTGCGCCAGAAACGGCGCGACCGCCGCCCGCCACGCGTCCGGCGCGGTGCGGGCGATGGCCTGGTGGCCGACGCCGGGCACGACGACCAACTCGGCGGGGGCGGTGAAGGCGGCGTGCAGGGCGCGCGCCGCGTCGAGCGAGACGCGGCGGTCCTCCGCACCTTGCAGTTGCAGGACCGGGCAGGTGACGGCCCCGGCGAAGACGGCCGGAGTGTGGCGGAACGGGTCGAAGCCCTGCTGCACGCCGCCCCAGAAGAGCAGCAGCTCGGCGACCGGCGTCGCCGGCAGCCCCATGCTGGCGACGCGGGCACGCGTCGTGCGCAGCAGCGAGTCGAAGGTCGCTTCGAGCACGAGGCCGTCCGGCCGCAGGCCGTCCTGCGCCACGGCGCGCAGCACCGCCGCGCCGCCCATCGAGAAGCCGTACAGCACGAGGCGCCGCTGCGGCCACCTCCGGCGGGCGAAGGCGACGGCGGCGGCGACGTCCTGCGCCTCGCGCACGCCGAGCGTCGTGCCGCTGCCGCTCGAGCCGCCGGAGCCGTGGAAGTCGACCAGCAGCGTGCCGGCGCCGAGCCCGTACAGGCCGCGCGCGGTGGTCAGCAGCGCCGCCTTGCTCGCCGCGTAGCCGTGAAAGAGGAGGACCAGCGGCTGCTCCGCCTTGCCGGGCACTTCCCACGCCTCCAGCTCCGGCCCGTGGCCGCTGGGGAAGCGGTGGGTGCGGTACATCAGCCCCAACTGCGCCGGCGTGCGCCGATTCAGCGGCCGCGGCACGGTCACGCCGGTGAGCACCACCACCGCTGCCTCGACGGCCGACAGCCGCTCCGGCGGCGCCGTGCGGCGGCCGCCGTCGACGAAGTGGGTCATGCGGCGCGCCTGCATGAACGCGACCGCGTTCGCGCCGACGGCGAAGACGAGCAGTACGGCCATACGAAGGATCCAGCGGCGCACGATGGAGCTTCGCTAGCACCGATACAGCGGGGAGTCCCTCATCCAAGAGCGCGGGCAGGCCGCCCGCGCCTCCGGAAGGCGCCACGAGGATCCTCCGCCGCCTCGATCATCGCCAGGCTGATCCGGTCCTTCACGCTGGCAGCGGGATTCCGGTGTTCGAGCTTGACGACGATCTCGGCGGGGCTGTTGGTGACGTAGCGGAAGAAGACCTGCTGGCCGTCGCTGCGGTACTGCGGCAGTTGCGGCGCGGAGGCGGCGCCGCTCTGGCGCCCGTAGGTGCCGGCGAAGCCGATGCCGAAGCCGCGCAGGGGTTCGATCGGGCGATCCTTGAACGGCAGGAAGAACAGGCGGCCGGCGAAGGCCTTGTCGTCGTTGGCGTCGACGTCGTTGTTGACGCTGCCGCCGTCGACGATGCCGTCGAGGATGGAAAGTTGGCACTCGATCGCCCCGTACAACGGCACGCCCCAAAGCATGAAGCCAAGGTCGCGGTTGGGCACCAGGTTGTTGGGCCGGGCGCGCTCGACGAACATCAGCGCGTTGGCCGACTGCAGGCGTTCGAGGCCGAAGGGCGTCTTGTACTTGCCGGCCTGGAGCCGCGCCCAGGGGACGAAGTTGGCGCTGACGTAGGCGTCCTGGATCACTGCCTGGCCGCCGGCGAAGTCGGTCATGAACTTGTAGTCCAAGTAGCGCGCCACCTTGCCGCGCAGGTCGATACGGGCGCGGCGCAGCAGGAACGTCGAGGTGCCGCTGTCGCCGCTGTTGGTGAAGTAGCGGCCGTCGAAGTGCACGTAGCCGCCGGCGCTGAGGCGGTTGTTGCCGACGGGCGTCTGGATGAAGAAGCCCTTGTCGTCGTATCCGGCGATCGGCTTCAGCGGCGGCGGCCTGCGCGCGCGGCGTCCATACCGCGGCGAGGAACTGCTCCGGACTGAGCGATACCGCCTTGGCGAAGCAGGCCGCGAGCGGAATCAGCACCAGCAGGCTCATGTACAGCGAGGCGTAGCCGAGGCTGAGCCCGAAACCCGGCAGGACGCGGCGCATGGCTATTTCCCCGCGCCGTAGATCTGGTCGAATACCTTGCCCTCGCCGAAGAACTTCTCGTAGGCGTCGCCCTAGTCCCTGGCGACGGCGTCGACCTTGAAGAACTTGATGTCCGGGAAGGTGGCCTTGTGCTTCGCCGCCACCGCCGGATCGATCGGCCGGTAATAGTTCTGCGCGATGATTTCCTGCCCCTCCGGCGTGTAGAGGTAGTTCAGGTAGGCGGTGGCGGCCGCCGTCGTGCCCTTGCGGGCGGCGTTGACGTCCACCACCGCCACCGGCGGTTCGGCGAGGAAGGAGACCGACGGGTAGACGATCTCGAACTCGCCCGGCGTCTCCTTGAGCTGCAGGTGCGCCGCGTTCTCCCAGGTGAGCTGCACGTCGCCGATGCCCTTCTGCGCGAAGGTGATGGTGGCGCCGCGCGCCGCCGCGTCGAGCACCGGCGCCTGCTTGTACAGCGTGCTGACGAACGCCTTCGCATCGGCGTCGCTGCCGCCGTTGGCCAGCACCGCACCCCAGGCGGCGAGAAAGCTGAGCTTGCCGTTGCCGGAAGTCTTCGGATTGGGGGTGACGATCTCGACGCCGGGCTTGACGATATCCTGCCAGTCCGTGATGCCTTTCGGGTTCCCCTTGCGGACCAGGAAGACGATGGTGCTCAGGTAGGGCGTCGAATTGTTGGGGAAGCGCTGCTCCCAGCCGTCGCTGATCACCCCGACCTTGCGGATGTTGTCGGTGTCGGGCCACATGGCCAGCGTCACGACGTCGGCTTCGAGGCCGTCGACGACCGCGCGCGCCTGCGAGCCGGAGCCGCCGTGCGATTGCTTCACCTCGATGGTGTCGCCGGACTGCGCCTTCCACAGCGGGATGAACGTCGCGTTGACCGCCTTCTACAGCTCGCGCGTCGGATCGTACGAGGCGTTGAGCAGTGTGTCGGCCGCGAGAGCCGGGGTGGCGACGGCGAGGACGAAGAAGAAGATTCTGATCATGACGAGGCACTCCTGAATGGGGTGACGCGGGCCGTCGGGCCCGCGGGCGCGCAGCGGCGCGCCGAGGGGCGGGGTCGTGCGCGGCGCGCAGCGGCGCCACGAACGACGAAGGCCCGAGAGGTCATGCCTCCCGGGCCTTCGATTCAGCGACGGATCGTCAGCGTCTGGCTAACAGACAGCGACGGGCGCAGCGCAATCGCGGACGCGAGAGACCCCTCGGGCCTCGATACAACAACCCATCGCGGTGCGGCGCGGCGAACTCATGAATCGGTCGAGTCATGCGAGGCGCGCCCGTGAGTCAATACGTTTCTCGCAGACAGCCGGCGAGAGTTCCCCGGCTGGGACCGCGGGCGTCTCGCCCGCAGCGCAGCGCCTCACCACTGCACCGCGATGTACTTCGTCTCGGTGTACTCCAGGATCCCGTCGTGGCCGCCCTCGCGGCCGATGCCGCTCTGCTTCATGCCGCCGAACGGCGCGGCGGGGTCGGAGACCACGCCTCGATTGACGCCGACCATGCCCGACTCGAGCGCCTCGGCGACGCGCAGCCCGCGCGCCAGGTCGCGCGTGTACAGATACGACACCAACCCATGCTGGCTGGCGTTGGCGAGGCGGATGACCTGGGCCTCGTCGTCGAAGGCGACCACCGGCGCGACCGGGCCGAAGATCTCCTCGGCGAGAATCGGCGAATCGGGCGCGACCTGGTCGAGCACTGTCGCCGGGTAGAAGAAGCCCGCCCCCTCCGGCTGCCGGCCGCCGGTGAGGACGCGCGCGCCGGCGGCGACGGCCGCCGCCACCAGACGCGCGACCTTGGCGCGCGTCGCCGCGTCGACCAGCGGGCCGACGCGCACCGCCGGGTCGAGGCCGTTGCCCATCGGCAGCGCCGCCATCGCCGCCGCCAGGCGGCGGCTGAACTCCGCCGCCACCGGTCGCTCGGCGTAGAAGCGGTTGGCCGCCGTGCACGCCTCGCCGTTGTGCCGCATCTTGGCGATCAGCGCTCCGTCGATGGCGGCATCGAGGTCGGCATCAGCGAAGACGATAAAGGGCGCGTTGCCGCCGAGCTCCATCGAGCACTTCACCACGCGCTGCGCCGCCTGCGCCAGCAGCAGGCGACCGACCTCGGTGGAGCCGGTGAACGACAGTTTGCGCACGCGCGCGTCGTCGAGCGCGGCGGCGACCACGGCGGCGTTGCGCGTCGTCGGCACGACGTTGACCACACCCGCCGGCACGCCCGCGTCGGCGAGCACCTCGGCGACGGCGAGGGCCGTCAGCGGCGTCTCGGTGGCGGGCTTGAGCACCACCGCGCACCCGGCGGCGAGGGCCGGGCCGATCTTGCGCGTCGCCATGGCGGCGGGGAAGTTCCACGGCGTCACCAGCAGCGCGACGCCGATCGGCTGCTGCGTCACCAGGATGCGGTTGCCGCCGCCCGGCGCGGTGGCGAAGCGACCGTCGAGACGCACCGCCTCCTCGGCGTACCAGCGAAAGAACTCGGCCGCGTAGGCGACTTCGCCGCGCGCCTCGGCGAGCGGCTTGCCGTTCTCGCGCACGATCAGCTCGGCCAACCCGTCGGCGCGCGCCAGCATCCGCTCGAAGGCGCCGCGCAGCACCTCGCTGCGGTGGCGCGGCGCCGCTGCCGCCCAGGCCGGCTGCGCCGCGTGCGCGGCGGCGACGGCGGCGAGCCCGTCCGCGACCGTCGCGTCGGCGACCTCGGCCAGCAGCGCGCCGGTGGCCGGCTCGTGGACCGGGAAGCGGACGCCGTCGCTGGCGTCGCACCAGGCCCCGGCGATCGTCAGCTGTGTGCGCAGAGCGACCATGCGCGGACGATACACCATCGCCCACCCGGCAGGGGAGTCCGATCGTAATGCCAAACTGGCGGCGTCGGATTACCTATTTGTACGATGGATGGGCGCCGCATAGGTGGACGGGATATGAACGCACGCATGCTGACGCCCGACCGCCGCGAGGAGACTCCGTCCTGGCATGCGCTGCCCGCCGCGCGTGTCCTCGAACTCGCCGACGCGACCCTGGCCGGTCTGAGCGGCAGCGAGGCGACCCGGCGCCTGGCGGCACACGGGCCCAACGTACTGCCGCGTCAGGGTGGCGACGGGCCGCTGCTCCTGCTGTGGCGGCAGATCAACAGTCCGTTGGTCTGGGTGCTGCTCGGCGCGGCGGCGCTGGCGATCGGCCTCGGCAAGGTCACCGACGGCGCGGTGGTGCTCGCCGTGGTGGTGCTCAACACGCTGATCGGCTTCGTGCAGGAGTTCCGCGCCGGGCGGGCGATCGAGGCGCTGAGCGGCATGGTGCCCGAGCAGGCGATGGTGCTGCGCGACGGGCGCCAGCAGACCGTGCCGGTGGCGGAGCTGGTGCCGGGCGATCTGGTCCTGCTGGCGTCGGGCGATCGCGTGCCGGCCGACGGGCGCCTGGTGGCGCTGAAGAATCTGCAGGTCGAAGAGGCGGCGCTGACCGGGGAGTCAGTGCCGGTGCAGAAGACCCTGGCGCCGGTCGCCGGCGACGCCGCCCTCGGCGACCGCACGCCGCTGGTCTTCGGCGGCACGCTGGTCACCTACGGCACCGGCACGGCGGTCGTCGTCGCCACCGGCCAGCACAGCGAGCTCGGGCGCATCTCGACGTTGCTGACCGAGGCCGCCGATCTCGCCACGCCGCTGACGCGGGCGCTGGCGACGATCGCCAGCTACATCACCATCGGCATTCTGGTCCTCACCGCGGCGATCTTCGCCGTCGGCGCGGTGCGCCTGATCGCCCAGGGCATTCCGCTCTTCGACGCGCTGCGCGAGATGGCGATCTTCGCCATCGCTCTGGCGGTGGGCGCCATTCCCGAGGGGCTGCCGGCGATCGTCACCATCGCCCTCGCCATCGGCGTGCAGCGCATGGCGGGTCGTCGCGCCATCATCCGCAAGCTGCCGGCGGCGGAGACGCTGGGCAGCACCAGCGTCATCTGTTCGGACAAGACCGGCACCCTGACGCGCAACGAGATGACCGCGGTGGCGGTGTGGACGCCGAGCGGCGCGGTCGAGATCGGTGGCGTCGGCTACGCCCCGCAGGGCGCCTTCCGGCGTGACGCCGAGACGCTGGCGGCGCCGCCCGCCGCGGTCGTCGAGTTGCTGCGCGCCGCGGCGCTGTGCAGCGACGCCAGCCTGCACCAGGCGGACGGCGCGTGGCACATCGCCGGCGACCCGACCGAGGCGGCGCTGGTGGTGGCGGCGGAGAAGGCGGGTCTCGGCGTCGAGGCGCTGCGGCGCGAGTGGCCGCGGCGCGACGCCGTTCCGTTCGAATCCGAGAACCAGTTCATGGCCACCCTGCACGGCTGCCCGGGCGGCGGCGCGCTGCTGCTCGCCAAGGGCGCCCCCGAGGTGCTGGCGCGTCGCGCGGTCGGCGTCGACGAAGCCCTGGTACTCACGGAGGTCGAGCGCCTGGCGACGGCCGGCATGCGCGTGCTCGCCGTCGCGGCGCGCGACTGGGCGGCGCCGCACGGCGAGGTGCAACTCGCCGATGTCACCGCGCTACGCTTGCTCGGCCTGGTGGGGATGATCGACCCGCCGCGACCGGAGGCGATCGAGGCCGTGCAGCGCTGCCACGCGGCCGGCATCACGGTGAAGATGATCACCGGCGACCATGCCGCCACGGCGCGGGCCATCGGACAGCAGCTCGGACTGGTGACCGACCAGAAGGCCCTGAGCGGGCGCGAGCTCGAGGGCCTCGACGACGACGGCATGCGCGCCGCGGCGGCGAGCACCAACGTCTTCGCCCGCGTCGCGCCGGAGCACAAGTTGCGCCTGGTGAAGGCGCTGCAGGCCGAGGGGCATATCGTGGCCATGACCGGCGACGGCGTCAACGATGCGCCGGCGCTGAAGCAGTCCAACATCGGCATCGCCATGGGTATCACCGGCTCGGCGGTGTCGAAGGAAGCCGCCGACATCGTCCTCGCCGACGACAACTTCGCCAGCATCGCCGCCGCCGTCGAGGAAGGGCGACGCGTCTATGACAACCTGATCAAGTCGCTGGCGTTCGTGCTGCCCACCAACCTCGGCCTCGCCGGCATCCTGATGTGCGCCGTCTTCTTCTTCCCGTTCGACGCCGTCACCGGGCAGCTCCTGCTGCCGATGGCGCCGACCCAACTCCTGTGGATCAACCTCGTCGGCGCCGTGACGCTGGCGCTGCCCCTCGCCTTCGAGGCGTGCGAGCCGGACATCATGCGGCGGCCGCCGCGCGATCCGCAGGCGCCGGTGCTGAGCCGCTTCGTCGTCGTGCGGACGGTCGTCGCGGCCGTGCTGATGACCGCCGGTGCCATCGGCGTCTTCCTGTGGGAGCACGCGCGCGAGATCGCCGCCGGCGGCGCGCCGCAGTTGGCGCTGGGCGAGGCGCAGACCATGGCCGTCACCACCGTTATCGCCTTCCAGATCTTCTACCTGCTCAACTGCCGCTCGCTGCGCGATTCCCTGCTCAACATCGGCCTGTTCAGCAACCCCACCGTCTTCGTCGGCATCGGCTCCCTGCTGCTGCTGCAGGCGCTCTTCGTCTATGCGCCGTTCATGCAGGCGATCTTCGGCAGCGCGCCCCTGAGCGTCCGCGACCTGCTCGTCGCCGTCGCCGCCGGCGCCGTCATTCTGCCGGTCATCGCGATTGAGAAGCGCCTCGGCGCTCCCCAGTAGCGCGGGGTGGGCGGCGCCCGTCCTCCCGGCGTGATCCTGGTGCCGGACCGTTGCGAAGCGCACGGGGGCGTGCGAAAAACTTACATATGCGCCGCCGCTTCGCCCTCGCACTGCTGGTGGTCTTCGGCCTGCATCTGGCGTTGCCCGGGTTGGCTGCGGCGGCAGCGGCGCCGGCCGCGCGGGGGACGTCGGTCGGCGCCGGCGATTGCGGCTGTCTGCCGCAGGAATGGACGCCACGGGCTGCGTCCGGCGAGCAACTCGGCAGGCTGGCGGAGTCGCCGGCGGCGGAGCCGAGCACAGGGCCCTGCGCGCGCCACTGCGTGGCGGGACTGCACGCCGTGCGCAGCGCCCCGGCGCCGGTCGCCAGCCTCGATCGCGCACCGATGCACCGCTCCGGCCACCGGCTCGGCGCTGGCCGTGAGCGGGTCGCATCCGACGAACCGTCCTGACGGCGTCCACCGGTCCACGCGACCGGGCGGATAGCCCGGCGCGGCGCCACGTGCGCCGCGCTCCGATTGAACCGCGCCACCGGTGGGGTCCCGCCGGCGGCCTGTCCATCGTCAGGGAGGTTCCATGTCCACGACGCACATTGCATTCGTGCTCGACCAGCTCGCCGGCCAGATCGCGCGTGCGACCGCGCAGGGCAACACCCAGGCCGTCGTCGTCACCGATGAGGAGATCGCCACCGGCCGCGCCGGGCTGTTCGGTCGCTGGGGCGGCAAGGTGCAGCGCTATCCCCTCGCCCGCCTGCGCGACCACGAGCTGATCCACAATCCGAGCTGCTACATCCTGCGCGTCTACTTGGTTGATCCGGCCGAGGAGCTGACCGTGATGTTCCCGGGCAGCGCGAAAGCCGCGGCGGAGGAGATCGCCGCGGCGCTGCGTCCGCGGCGGGCGTCATGACTGCGCCCGTGCCGCGGCCTGAGAGCGATCCGCCGGCGACACTCGGCGTCGGCGGCATCCTGCTGCGTGTGTTCGGTCTTCTGATCGTCCTGCCGGCACTCCTCGCACTCCTGGTGCATGTGCTCTGGCAATGAATTCGTTGTGGGTGCGACTCGTTCGGGCGCGTGCATTTCTGGCCGTGGGCGGCGAACCCCGACCTGCCGGAGTACCCGACGTCAATGGTGGCGTGGACCGCCCGCGGCGGACGGCTGTCGACGCCGCGGGCCCGGTGCCAACTCTCCCGCGCCGATCGAGATCGCTCTGCGGCGCGGCGACGAATGACCGGGCGCGAGTGGTATTCGGGGGATTGACGGGCCGCGGCGAGTTCTGTTGAGGTTCGATCATGGACGGTCAGCCTTGGGCAGGGGGACGTCTGCACTGACTATGAAATGGACCGTGCGGAGCCCCGCCCGCCGGCCTCAACCGGCCGATTGATTCCTGCCGCGGCATTCGCGATCATCCGGCGCCCCAACCCCCGTGTCCAGAACAGTCGTTCCCACCGCTCCCGTGCCGGCCTCCGCGGCGGTCACGTCCGGCGCCGCGCCGCACCGCGAGCCGCAGCCCAAGCAGCTGTCGCCGCTGCTCATCTGGGCGGTCGTCTTCTGCGACATCGGGACGTCGGTGTACTACGTTCCTGGCATCCTCTACGGCCAGGTCGGGGCCGCCGCACCCCTGTTCGTCATCGGCACGACGGTCGGCTTCCTGCTGCTGGCCAGCAAGTACGTCGAGATCTGCTGGCGGCATCCCGAGGGCGGCGGCGTCGTCAGCGTCGCCACCAAGGCGTTCAACCCGCGTTGGGGCTGTTTCGGCGGCATGCTGATCACCGTCGACTACTTCCTCACCTCCGCCATCTCGTCGGTGTCCGGGATGAACTACCTGGCCAGCGTCGTGCCCGGATTCGACGCGCACATCATCGCGCTCAGTATCACCGCGCTGGTGTTGCTGGCGGCGATCAACCTCGTCGGCATCCGCGAGAGCGCCATCATCTCGCTCTTCATGGCGGCCTGCGCGCTGATCATCAATCTCGTCGTCGTCGGCGTGACCTGGTGGAACATCGGGCCGCCCGAGTTCGCGAAGATCGCCCACAATCTGACGCTCGGTTCGACCCTCACGCCGACGACCTTCCTGGTCGGCTTCGCCGGCGCCTGGCTCGCCTTCTCCGGCCTGGAGAGCATCAGCCAGCTCAGTCCGGCGATGCGCGAGCCGCTCAAGCGCTCGGCCGGGCGCGGCATGCTGCTGGTCATCGCCTCGATCCTCGTCACCGCGCCGATCCTGACCCTGTTCTCGGTGGCGCTGTTGCCCGAGGCGATCAAGGCGCACGAATCCGAGCGCTTCATCTCCGAGCTCGGTCAGCAGTGGGGCGGCGTGCCGCTCAAGGTGGCGGTGGTGCTCACCGCCTCGACGCTGCTGCTCTTCGCCGCCAACACCGCCATCATCGGCGGCTACCACGTCTTCCTGGCGCTGGCCCGGCAGGGATTTTTCCCGACCTTCATCACCGCGCGCAACCGCCGCTTCGGCACGCCGCACTGGGCGATCCTGATCGCCACCGTCGTGCCGATCCTGGTCGTGCTGTACACCGCCGGCGATCTGCGACTGCTCGGCGAGATGTACGCCTTCGGACTGCTCGGCGCCTTCGTGCTCAGCTCGCTCGGCGTCGACGTCGTCCGCTGGCGCGAGGGGCTGCGCGGCGCCTCCGTCTGGGTCGGCTTCTTCACCACCGCCATGGTGCTGGTGTCGTGGTGCGTGAACCTGGTCACCAAGCCCGTCGCGACGATATTCGGCGGCGGGCTCACCGCGCTCGGCATGGTGATCGCCATCGGCGCGCAGCAGAAGCGCTTCCAGGACATCTTCTACCGCCTGCCGTTCGTCAGCCGGCGCGCCGCCGAGCGCATCGTCGAAGCGCACGAGGTGACCGAGGAGGTGCCGGAGCTGATCAGCCTGCACGAGGCCGCGCAGCTCAAGCAGCTCTACCCCTCGACCACGCTGGTCGCCCTGCGCGGTCCGAACGCGATGTTGGTGAACGAGGCCATCCGCCGCGAGCGCGGCCGCGGCGGCACGACCGTCTATGCCGTTTACGTCGAGGAGCGTCCCGGGCTCTTCGTCGGCAGCGCCGCCACCGAACCCGATCAGGAGGGGCGCAACACGCTGCTGTTCGCGGCGCGCGTCGCGCAGGGCGCGGGCACGACGCTGTTGCCGGTGTGGACCATCTCCTACAGTGCCGCCGAGGGCATCGCCCGCGCCGCCGAGGTGCTCGGCGTCGACACGGTCATGATGGGCGTCAGCCGCCGCGGCGCCATCTACCACCTGCTGCGCGGGCACGTGATCAACGGCCTGATTCGCCAGCTGCCGCCCGACTGCCATCTGCTGCTGCACAGTTGAGCCGCCCCACCGGCGCCCTGCAACCTCACTTCCCGAAGCACTCCGCCACGGCCAGCGCGTCGCCCTGCTTGATGCGCCGGTACTTCTCCCAGAACGACTCGTCGATCTCGCGCAGGCTGCGCTTGGTCGGCTTGCGGTAGCGGCGCAGGTGGCCGGGGCCGCCATTGTAGACCGCGTAGGTGGCGCGGGCGAGGTTGTCGACGCTGCCGGTGGCGGTGTGCTCGCCGCGCTTGATGGCGTAGTCGCGCAGGTAGTGGAGGAGGATCTCGGCGCCGGCGCCGGCGTTGTAGGCGATGTCCTGGTGCAGGCCCTTGACGTCGTAGAAGCCGCGCCAGACGCGCGGCAGCACCTGCATGATGCCGACGGCGCCGGCCGACGACAGCATCGGCTTGACCGTGCCGTTGACCCGGATGAACTGCCGCCAGCAGCTCTCCTTCCACGCCGTCGCCGGGACCAGCCAGCGGTACAGTTGGTGGAACTGCGCGTCGAGGGTCTGCGTCTCGAGGGTGCGATCGGCGATGTCGGCCAGCAGATCGCGGACCTGTGGCAGGTACTGCAGGACGTCGTCGGGCCCCGGCACCCAGCGATTGAGGCGTGTCGCCAGGTCGTCGGCGGCCCAGGCGGCGCGCGGCAGCCACCAACTCACATCGAGATCGGGAGTCGGCGCCGGCGGGGGCAGTGGGGCGCCGAAGTCGAAGCGCTGCCGCAACTCGGGGTCGACGTCCTCGCTCCAGGCGAGCGGATCGCCATCCGTTGCCGGCGCAAGCATGCGCGCCAGGCGGCGCAGTCCGTCGGCGGAGAGGTCGAGTCCGCTCGCCGGGCCGAGCTGGTCGATGGCGCGCAGCGCGTCGGCGGCGGTGATGAAGCTGAGGTAGCGCAGCGCCGCCTCGCCGGGCAGGCCGAGGGCGATCTCGCGCAGCACCGGCGCCAGGCGCTTCCAGGTGGCGAGAAAGAGCGGCCGGATCGGGTCGGGCGCGCCGGCATGGGCCGGCGCCAACGCTGCGACCAGGTCATAGCGGGCGGCGATGAGCACGTCGAAGAGCGCCTGGCGCTGCGCCGCGGCGCTCTCGCCGGCGGCCTGCTTGGCGACGTAGGTGACGAAGGCGTCCCACTGCTCCCAGGCGGCGCTCCACGCCTCCAACTCGGCGGCGCTGAGCGTCGGCTCGGGGCCGGGCGGCAGCGCCTCCTCGAGCAGCGCCGACTCGGCGACGGCGAAGCGTAGGTCGAGGCGTACGCCGGTGTCGGTGACGTGGGCCGCGGCGAGGTGCAGCGAGTCGATCAGGCGCCGCGCCGCGTCGCCGCCGTCCGGCAGCACGCTGGGCAGGAAGGCGCGCAGCTCGGCGAGCGGCTGGCGCAGGTCGATCGTCACCGCCGCGAAGCGCGGCTGCGCATACTGCTTCACCCAGTCCCATATCGTGCCGGTCACCCGTTTGCGGCCGCCGCGGTCGCGCAGATGTGAATCGACGACGCGGAAGCGGACCAGGGGTTCGGTCGAATCCAGCTCCGGTTCCTCGAGCACCTCGACGGTGCCGGCCCAGTCGACGACGTTCAGGCACCGCTCGCCGACCGCCGTGCCGATGCGGGCGATGCCGTCGCTGCTGACGCGCAACCGTTCGCCGGCCGACTCGACGCGCGGGTTGGAGAGGATCAACGCGTTGCAGCCGGAGCCGTCGTCCCAGACGCGCACGGTGCCGTCCGCCAGCGTGTACACCTGGGTCAGCAGCGCCTGGCGCAGGAAGGCATGGTCGAGCTGCAGCGGCACGTCGACGACGCGGGCCGCAGCGGGGCCGGCGAGCAGCAGGAGCAGGGCGATGCGGCGCAGCACGCGGCCAGCATACCGGGTCGCCGACGGGCGCGCATACGGTCGGGCCTTCTCGCCCGCATGCCGTGCGGGAGGGAAGGCCCGGACGGGCTACGCCTCGACCCGGATGGTTCCCGCCTCGCCCGCCACCAGCTCGCCGACGATCGCGCACGCTGGGGTGGCGCGCGCCGCCAGGTCGCGCACCAGGGAATCGGCGCGGTCGGCGGGCACGGCGATGAGCAGGCCGCCGGAGGTCTGCGCGTCGGCGAGCAGCAGGTGGTCGACGTCGCGCAGCCCCGCCGCCCAGGTGCAGAAGGGCGCGACGGCGGCGAGATTGTTCTTCGAGCCGCCGGGGACGAAGCCGCGCGCGAGCAATGCCGGGGCCCAGTCGAGCACGGGCACGGCCGAACGGCGCAGGCGCGCCGCCACCCCGGACGCGACCAGCATGTTGCGCAGGTGACCGAGGAAGCCGAAGCCGGTGACGTCGGTGGCGGCGCGCGCGCCGGCGGCGAGGGCGGCGTCCTTGGCGGCGCGGTTGAGCGTCGTCATCAGGCCGCAGACCTCGGCGAGTTGCGCGGCACTCAGGGCCTGCTGCTTGATCGCCTGCGAGGCGATGCCGAAGCCGAGCGGCTTGGTCAGCACCAACACGTCGCCGGCGCGCGCCTGCGTGTGCGCCAGCACGCGCGCCGGGTCGGCGGAGCCGATGACGCACAGGCCGTACTTCAGCTCGGGGTCCTTGACCGTGTGGCCGCCGACGATCGGGCACTGCGCCTCGGCCGCCTTGTCGCGGCCACCGCGGAAGATGCGCTCGAGCATGCCGAGCGGCAGCCGGTCGTCCGGGAAGCCGCACACGGCGAGGGCCGCCTGCGGCTCGCCGCCCATGGCGTAGACGTCGCTGATGGCATTGGCGGCGGCGATGGCGCCGTAGGTCTCGGGATCGTCGACGATGGGGGTGATGAAGTCGACGGTGAAAATGAGCGCACCCCCGCCGGGCGGCCGGAGCACCGCCGCGTCCTCCATCGACCCGACCGTGGTGTCGACCCACGGGTGCGGAAAGGAAGGGATCGTGCGCAGGACCTGAACCAGGTCCTCAGCTCCGAGCTTACGGGCTCAACCGCCGGCGGCGACCAGGCTGGTGAGTCGGATCTCATCCGTCATGCCGCCGTGGTTAGCGCGTCGCCGGCGGTCGAACAACCGAACCCGGGCAGGGGAACGGAGGGCCGAGTTGGTCGCCCACACCCGCCACCTCGGCGCTACGTCCCCACCGCAGCCTCGATACGGCGCAGCTCGGCTTCCGAGCTCGCTTGCGGGCCGGTGAAGCGATGGCGCGCGTCGAGCAACCAGTACAGGGCCATGAAGCCGCACAGGGCCAGCACCGACCACCCGGCGAGCTCGTTGGGCGGAATCGAGAACAGCACGGTGATCAGCGCCACCCAGGCGAGGGCGACGGCATTCAGTGGCGCGCCCCAACGGCCGAGGCTCCATGGCGCCAACGCCGCGGTCGTGTACTCGCCCTGCCGGCGCAGCTTGTTGCGCAGGTTGAGCCCGATGGGGATGGCGTAGGCGAGGTAGAGGGCCGTGGTGCTGATCGCCACCACCACCGAGTACAGTGCCGCGTAGACGGTCAGCAGCACGGCGGCGACACAGGAGATCAGGATCGCCCACACCGGCGTGCGCCAGCGCGGGTGGATGCGGCGGATGAGCGTGTACAGCGGCATGCCGCCGTCGCGCGCGAAGGCGAACCACATGCGGCTCATGCTGGTGATCGAGGACAGGCCGCACAGCCACATGGCGACGGCGATGATCACCGCCACCGCGTGCGCCGCCAGCGCCGGCAGGTTGGCGTAGACGACGTAGAGCACCGCCGGCGCGTTGGCCGGATCGACGGTGGCGGCGATGTCCGGCACGTGCAGGGTGAGGACGAGCAGCATGGCGTATCCCACCACCGCTGACACGGCGACGGACAGAAACACGCCCCAGGCGCTGTTCAGGCGCGCCATTACCGTTTCCTCGGCGACGTGCGCCGAGGCGTCATAGCCGGTGTAGGTCCACTGCGCCTGCAGCAGGCCGAGCACGAAGGCGAAGCCAACGCCGCCGCCGGCGTACAGCGCGCCGAGGCCGGGCAGTTGCAGCATCAGCGAGTCGAACGTCCACGGGCCGACGCTGAAGGTGGCGCCGAGTGTCGCCGGGTCGACCGTGCGTGTCGCCTCGAACAGGAACGACAGCGGCTGCGCGTGCCGGCCCCAGCCGATCAGCAGCGCGCCGATGAGCGCGACGCCGCCGATGTGCCACCAGACGCTGAAGTCGTTCAGGCGCGCCGTCAGGCGGATGCCGAAGATGTTGATCAGCACCTGCGGGATCATCAGCGCGATCATCACGGTCACGGTGGTGGTGATGTCGGTCGCCAGCGCCGTGCCGGCGATGCGGTTCAGCGCCCCGATGGCGATGCTGGCGGCGGCGTAGTTGATGCCGGCGGTGATCGTCACCTGGCCGATCATGTTGAACCAGGCGGTGATCCACGCCCAGCGGTGGCCGCCGAGACGGTGCGCCCAGAAGTACAGGCCGCCGGCGGTCGGGTAGGCGGAGGCCAGCTCGGCCATCGACGCGGCGACGCAGAGCACGAAGACGCTGACCAGCGGCCAGCCCCAGGTGTTGATCACCGGGCCGGCGAACTGCAGCCCGTAGCCGAAGAGCTGGATGGCGCCGGTGAGCACCGAGATGATCGAGAACGAGATGGCGAAGTTCGAGAAGCCGCCCATCTCCCGGTACAGCTGCTGCGCGTACCCGAGGGCATGCAGGTCGCGCATGTCCTGGCGGATCAACTCCTCGCGCCGCGCGTCGTCGGGTGTGCTCACGGACCGACCCTCCCGGCGCGCAGCGATGGCACAGCCGGGGGCGGTCGTCCATCGGCAGCAATCGTCCGCATTGTCATGCGCCATTCGGCGCAGCCGCCTGGGGCGGATGACGCGGTGCGTGTGGCGCCAGCGGCGGCGGGACTTCAGTTCGAGATCCCCGACGGCGGCGTGTCTTTCGAGGGCGTCGAGCGGGCGCTGCTGGTTAGCGCCCTGCGCAAGGCAGGCGGCAGCCAGAGCGCCGCGGCCCGGCTGCTCGGCATGCGCCGTGACACGCTGCGCTATCGCATGGAGAAGTTCGGCAGCACGTGAAGGGGGGACGTCCCCCCTACTCGACGGTGGCGCGGTGCTGATGCGCCTGCGCCAGCAGCTCCCAGTGCTGGCGCGACTCGCGCGCCGCCTTGAGCAGCTCGCGCGCCTGGCGCTGCAGCGGTTCGTAGGTCTTGCCCTCGAGACCGTGGTAGGCGCGGTAGAGTTGCTCGTAGAACTCGATGCGCGGCGCCTCGGCGGCCGCCCTGCGCCAGTAATACTGCGCCAGCGCCAGTTCGTCGCCCGCCGTGCGCGCGCTGCGCACGCGTGCCGCGACGTCGGCGTCGGTGACCGGTGGCCCGGGGGTGATCGTGGCGGCGACGAGCAGCGCGGCGAGAATCATCGTTGGCATGCCGGCAGTCTACGCCATGCGCTGGTGCGATGTGGAGCGCGTCCATGGCGGCAGGCCGGTGGCGTTTGCATTCCTCGCGCCACGGCTCCATGTCCTGCGGGAATGTGGTCCGGCCGCTTCGAGTTCGGCGCCCTCTGGGCCGCCTACCGCGGCCCGGCCGGCGAGAACACGCCGCACGCGCACGTCGCCGTGCAGCTGGCGATCGGCCCCGACGTCTGCGTCGAACTCGACGGCGGCGCCCGGCTCGATGGGCCGCTCGTCATCGTCGGCCCGCTGCTGTCGCATCGCCTGATGCCGAGTCCGCGGCCGCTCGGTCTGCTCTACCTCGCGCCGCAGGCGCGACTGGCCGCGGCGCTGCTGGCGGCGATCCATCCCGCCGGCGCGGCGGCGGCGCCGGCCGAGCTCGTCAGCGCCCTGCGCGGCGCCGCGCCGGCGCAGTGGACGGTGCGGCTCGAGGCGGCGCTCGGCACCGCGATGCCGGCCCTCGACGCGCGCCTGGCGGCGGCGCTGCGCGACGCCGAGCGCGATGGCGCGCCGGGCGCGGTCGGCCGTGCCGCCGCGGCGGTCGGGCTTTCCGAAGCGCGCCTGCGCGCGCTCGCCCGCCAGCAGCTGCACGCACCGCTGTCGCAATGGCTGCTGTGGCGCAAACTCGAGCGCGCCGCGCGGGCGGTGGCGGCGGGCGCCAGCCTCGCCGCGGCAGCCGCCGACGGCGGCTTCGCCGACCAGGCCCACTTCACCCGCACCATGCGGCGCATGTTCGGCCTGACGCCGACGGCGGCCGCCGCGGCGCTGCGCTGAGGCGGCGCAAGCGATCCGTTCAAGACCGCGCCGGCGGCGCCAGGTACGCAGGCGCATGATCATTCTGCGCGCGGCCTATGCGCCGCTGTTCTTCGTCGCCTTCCTCGCCGCCGGAGTCGCGGTCGACGCGCCGGTGCTGCTGGCGCCCCTGCTCGGTGCCGCCATCGCAGTGTCCTTCGCGGCGGAGCGCCTGGCGCCCTACGAGCCGGCGTGGAATCGCGCCGATGGCGATGCCGGCCGCGACCTTGCGCACGCACTGGTGAACGAGCTGGCGAACGCCGCCGCGGTGCTGATGCTGCCGCTGCTCGCCGCCTGGGTACCGCAGGTCGGGCTGTGGCCCGACGCCTGGCCGCGGTGGGGGCAACTCGGGCTGGCGCTGCTCGTCGCCGATTGCGGCATCGCGCTCGCCCACTACGCCAGCCACCGCGTCGAGGCGCTGTGGCGGCTGCACGCCGTGCACCACGCGGTGCGCCGGCTGTATGGCTTCAACGGGCTGATGAAACATCCGCTGCACCAGGCGATCGAGCTGACGGCCGGGACGGCGCCGTTGCTGCTGCTCGGCCTGCCCCAGGAGATCGCCTGGCTGCTCGCCTACGCCGTCGCCATTCAATTGTTGCTGCAGCACTCGAACGTCGACATGCGGCTCGGCCCGCTGTTGTACCTGTGGGCGGTGGCGCCGGCGCACCGCGTCCATCACCTCGCCGACGCCGACGCGGGCGATGTGAACTTCGGCCTCTTCACGACGCTGTGGGATCACCTGCTCGGCACGTTCGCGGTACACGCCGCGCCGCCGCGCGCCGGCGCGCTCGGCGTCGCCGGGCGGCCGCACTACCCGCAGGCGTACCTGGCACAGCTGCGCGCCCCGTTCGCGGCGCAGGGGTGAGCTTGCCCCGATGTGGTGGACACCGTCGCTCCGGTGCGTTGGTGTCGGCTATTAGCGACGCAGGCGCGCGGCCGGGGGCCGCGCGCCTGCGCGGGGATTACGGCTGCTTGGCGACTGCCTTCGCCATGCCATCCTGCTCGCTGGCCATGGTGCGGTAGTCCGCGGCGAGTTCATCGTAGCGCTTGATTAGCCGCCGGCAGTGGGCGTCCCACACCGAGCTGCCTTTGCCCGGCTGACTGAGCAGCATCGACTGATGCTTCTGGGCGAGCTTGTCGGCGTCCTTGGCGGCGGCGCGGAAATACTCCGCCAGCGCCTGGTGGTCGGCGGCCGTCGTCGCCGCATTCACCATCGCCCCGGCGTTGTCGTCGGTGATCGTCTCGGCGCGCGCCGCGGGCACGGCGACCGCGCTGAGGATCGCCGCGCAGGCGGCGACGGTAAGTGCCTTACCAAAATGATTTCGCATGGTCGGGTCCTCCACTGAGGGTGAGTTGATGGCCGAGGAATTGGACGCGCAGAGCCTACACCGCCTGCGGCGGCGCGCGAGTCGGGTGACAGGCGCTCATGAGCTACGCCGCCGCGCCGAGCTGGCGCCGCTTCGCCAGGTAGAAGATCACCGGATAGACCAGCAGCTCCATGGCGAAGCTGACGCTGATGCCGCCGATCAGCGGCGCCACCAGGCGGCTGGTGACGTCGGCGCCGGTACCGGTGGCCCACAGCAGCGGCAGCAGGCCGATCATGTCGGTGGCGACGGTCATCGTCTTCGGCCGGATACGCTTGACGGCCCCCTCGTGGACGGCGGCGTAGAGGTCCTCCGGCGTGTGCATGCGCCCCTCGGCGACGTAGCGGTCGTAGGTGGTGTCGAGGTAGAGGAGCATCACCTGACCGGTCTCGGCATCGACGCCGAGCAGGGCGATGATGCCGACCCACACCGCCAGGCTCATGTTGTAGTCGAGCGCCCACAGGAACCAGAGGGCGCCGATGAGACTGAACGGCACCGCCAGCATGATGACGCCGACGCGGAACCAGCTCTGGTTGGAGATGTAGAGGAGCAGGACGATGAGGAGGACGGTGATCGGGATGACCAGCGCCAGGCGTTGATTGGCCTGTTCGAGGTACTCGAACTGTCCTGACCAGACGCGCGTGTAGCCGGGCGGCAGCGGGCTCTGCTCGGCGACGACGCGTTTGGCCTCGGCGACGTAGCCGCCGAGGTCGCGGTTCTGGATGTCGACGAAGATCCACGCGGCGCGCTGCGCGTTCTCGCTGCGGATCATCGGCGGGCCTGGGGTGATGCGGATGTCGGCGAGCTGGCCGAGCGGGATCTGCGCGCCGCCGGCGGCGGGCACGAGGACCTGCTTGAGGGCCTCGGGGTCGTCGCGGAAGTCGCGCAGGTAGCGGACGTTGAGCGGATAGCGCTGCAGACCCTCGACGGTGGTGGTGATCGTCATCCCGCCGACGGCGGTCTGGATGACGTCCTGCACGTCGCCGGTGGTCAGCCCGTGGCGCGCCGCGGCGAGGCGGTCGATGTCGATGTCGAGGTAGTAGCCGCCGACGGTGCGCTCCGGGAACGCGCTCAGCGTCCCGGCGACCGTCTGCACGGCGCTGGCGGTGCGTTCGGCGAGGGCGCCGAGGACGGCCAGGTCGGGGCCGAGGATCTTGATGCCGACCGGCGTCTTGATGCCGGTGGCGAGCATGTTGATGCGGTTTTCGATCGGATACGGCCAGGCGTTGGCGACACCGGGGAAGCTGACCACTTCGTTGAGGCCCGGGTGTCGCGTGCCGTCGGGGTCGGTCCAGCCGTACTTCAACTCGCCGCTGGTGATGCGGCGCGTCTCGGGCCAGAAGGTCGCCGTGAAGGGCCACTTCAGCCAGTCCGGCCAGGCGCTGAAGAAGAACGCGACCGGCCGCGCCCGCCAGCGTTCCGGCTCGGTGTGCAGGCGCACGGCGGTTTCGATCATCGACAGCGGCGCCGGGTCGGTGGCGGTGTCGGCGCGGCCGATCTTGCCGTGCACGCTGGCGACCTCGGGGAAGGTGCGGATGAGCTTGTCGCTCTGCTGCAGCAGGGCGCGGCTGGCGCCGACGCTGATGCTCGGGTCGGTGGTCGGCATGTAAAGGAGATCGCCCTCCTCCAGCGCCGGCATGAACTCCGAGCCGAGCCGCATGGCGGGATAGATCGCCGAGGCGCCGAGCAGCAGGGTCACGAGGAGGGTCGCGTACGGGTGGCGCATGACGAGGCGGAAGCAGGGGTCGTAGAGTGCCATCGAGGCGCGATTGAGCGGGTTGCGCTCCTCGGACGGGATGCGGCCGCGGATGAGGTAGACCATCAGCACCGGCACGACGGTGATGCCGAGGATGGCGCCGGCGGCGATGGCGAAGGTCTTGGTGTAGGCGAGGGGTTTGAACAGCCGGCCGGAGGCGTCGCCGAGGACGAAAATGGGCAGGAAGGCGACGGTGATGACCAGCAGCGAGAAGAAGAGGCTCGGGCCGACCTCGACCGCCGCGTCGAGGATCACCTGCACGTGGCCGCGCCCCGCCTCGCCGCGCGCCAGGCGTTCGTGCTCGCGCTCGAGGTGCTTGTGGGCGTTCTCGATCATGATCACGCCGGAGTCGACCATCACGCCGATCGCCAGGGCGAGGCCGCCGAGGCTCATGATGTTGGCGTTGATGCCCATCACCTGCATGACCAGCAGCGACACCAGCAGCCCGACCGGCAGCACGAACACCGCCACCAGGGCGCTGCGCACGTGCGCGAGGAAGACGAGACAGATGGCGGCGACGACGAGCAGCTCCTCGGTTACCGCCTTGGTCAGCGTACCGATCGAGCGCTCGATGAGCGCCGAGCGGTCGTAGGTGGTGATGACGAAGACCCCGGGCGGCAGGCCGGCCTCGAGCTCGGCGAGGGCCGCCTTGGCGTCCTGGATGACCTGGAAGGCATTCTCGCCGAAGCGGGCGATGACCACCCCGCCGACCGCCTCGCCGATACCGTCGTATTCGCCGATGCCGCGCCGCGCCTCGCCGCCGATCTGTAGCACCGCGACGTCGCGCAGCAGGATCGCCGTGCCGCCCGGGCCGCGGCCGACCACGACCTGCGCCAGGTCGTCGAGGCCGCGCAGGTAGGCGCGGCTGCGCACCATGTACTCGTGCTCGGCGAGCTCGACCACCGAACCGCCGACGTCGTTGTTCGAGCGCTGAATGGCGGCGACGACGTCGCCGAGCGGCAGCGCGAAGGCCTGCAGGCGGCGCGGATCGAGCACCACCTGGTACTGCTTGACGAAGCCGCCGATCGACGCGACCTCGGCGACGCCGGACACCGCGGTGAGCGGATAGCGCAGGTACCAGTCCTGCAAGCCGCGCAGCGAGGTGAGATCCTGGCCCGAGGCGACCAGCGCCGCGCCGCCGAGCGGACACGCGCCGGCCTGTTTGAATCCGCGCACGCGCACCAGCCCGTCGCGCCGGTCGGCGGGCGCATCCTCCGGCCGCGCGTACCAGCGGTCGGCGGGCGCATCCTGCCACAGCCCCTGCGGATGATCGGGGCAGTACCAGCCCGGATAGAGGACGTACTGCAGCACCCAGCCGACACCGGTGGCGTCCGGGCCGAGCTTCGGCTGCACGCCCTGTGGCAGGCGGTCGCCGGCGAAGTTCAGGTATTCGAGGACGCGGCTGCGCGCCCAGTAGATGTCCGTGCCGTCCTCGAACAGCACATAGACGAAGGACAGTTCGAACATGCTGAAGCCGCGCACGACCGTCGCCCCCGGCACCGCCAGCATGGCGCTGGCGAGCGGGTAGGTGACCTGATCCTCGACCACCTCCGGGTTCTGGCCGGGGTAGTCGGTGACGACGATCACCTGCACGTCCGACAGGTCGGGGATGGCGTCCAGGCGGATGTTGGCGATGCCCCAGACGCCGAGTCCGAGCAGCGCGGCGGTGAGCAGCAGGACCAGGACGCGGTTGTGAACCGACAGCTCGATGATGCGCGCGATCATCGCCCCACCTCAGTGCTGGTGCGCGCCGGGCAACGCCGGGGCCGGCGTTGTCGACCCGGCCGCGGGCGCCGATACGTCGAGGAAGCGCTGCAGCGCGGTGCGGAAGTTGCTCTCCGCGTCGAGCAGGAACTGGCCGGTGGTGACCACCGTGTCGCCGGCGGCGAGGCCGGCGAGGATCTCGACCTGGCCGTCGTCGCCGCTGGCGCCGAGGCGCACCTGGCGCGGTTCGAAGCGCCCGCCGGGGTGGGCGAGAAACACCACCTGCGCGGTGCCGGTGTCGATCACCGCGTCGCGCGGCGCCAACAGCGCGCGCGGCGCCAGCTCGACCTCCATCTCCAGCGTGGCGTACATGTCCTGGCGCAAGCGCATGCCGGGGTTGGGCAGTTCCATGCGCACCAGCGCGGTGCGCGTCGTCGGATCGAGATGCGGGTGGATGAACGACACCGTGCCGGCGAGCCGGTCACCGGGCAGGGCGGGGAGCGTCGCCACCGCCGGCTGGCCGACGGCGATGAGCGGCAGGTCCTGTTCGAAGACGCGCGCGTCGATCCACATGCGGGTGCGGTCGGCGAGGCGCAGCACGCGCTGGCCGGCCTGCACGGCCGCGCCGTCGTAGACGCGCCGCTCGGTCACATGCGCGGTGAGCGGGCTGCGAAAGGTGACCGTCGCCGGCGGCCGCTCGAGGCGCGCCAGCTCCTCCACCTGGGCGCGGCCGAGGCCGAGCAGTTCGAGCTTCTGGCGCGCCGCGTCGTAGAGCAATTGCGGCGCGCCATGGCCGCCCGCGGCGGCGCCCTGGCGCGCCGCGATGAGTTCGCCGATGGCGACCTGCAGCTCGGGGCTGTAGAGGTCGAAGAGCGGGTCTCCGGCGTCGACGTGCATGCCGTCGACGTTGGCGTAGAGGCGCTCGATCCAGCCGGAGACGCGCAGGTTGATGTCGCGGTGCCCCGGCTCGGGCTCCTGCAACACCGCCGTGGCGCGGATGCGGCGGCGCAGCGGCCCCGCGCCGACCGTCGCCGTGCGCACGCCCATGTTCTGCACGATGGCGGGGTTGATGGTGATCGTCGCGCCATCGACGCCGCCGCTGCCGGCGGCGAGCGGAGTCAACTCCATGCCGCAGATCGGGCAGGCGCCGGGGGCGTCGCGGATGATCTGCGGGTGCATGCCGCAGGTGTACAGTTGCCGGTACTGCGCATGGGCGCCGGCATCCTCCGCCTGGGCGATCGGCGCGGCGACGAGCAGCGCGATGAGCAGGAAGGTGACGCGCATCATGATCCGGCCCCCGTGCGGCGCGCCGCCTCGGCGCGGTCCGTCGTCCCCGTCGTTGCCGGCGGCGGCGCGGCGCCGTCGGCCGTCGCCGCCAGCCGCTCCGCATCGATCCCGGCCAGCGCCTCGATCTCCGCCACCTGGCGTTCGCGCGCCACGCGCGTTTCGGCGATCGTCAGGCGCAGGTCGAGGACGGCGGCCTGTCCGGCCAGCCACGTGGCCAGGTCGCCGCTGCCGGCGGCGTAGGCGCGTTGGGCGGAGGCCGCCGCCTGCGCCGCGGCGGGGCTGACGTGCGCTTCGAGCAGCGCCAGTTGGCGTTCGCTGCTGCGCAGCGCCAGCAGCGCCGCGACGAAGGCGGCGTCGCGATCGAGCCCACCCTGTCGCGCCAGTGCCTCGCTGCCGCGCAGGGTGGCGCGCGCCTCGCGGATGCCGGCGCGGATCTGCGGGATGGTCGTCGCCAGGGTGATCGCCATGCCGGCGACCTGCTCGACACTGCCGGTCAGGCCGACGAAGGGGTTGATGTCCGGGAAGTACTGCTGGCGGGCGAGATCGAGCGCGTCGGCGCGGCTGGCGCTGTCGCGCGCCAGCGCGGCGAGCTCGGGATTGTCGCGCGTGCCGGCGGCAAGCAGGGTCGCGTCGTCGGGCAGCGGCCGCGGCGCCGGCAGGTCCGGCGGCGGCAGCGGCGCGTCGGCGGCGCGTCCGGCGAGGGCGTTCAGGCGCGCCCGCGCCGCCGCCAGGGCGGCGTCGAACTCGAGCTGCATGTGTTCGGCGTGGCCGCGTTCGACATCGGCCATGAGCAGATCCTGCTGTGGCATGCCGGCGCGCACGCGCGCCGCCGCGGCCTCGGCGCCGAGACGCCGCAGGGCCAGCTGCTCGCGCTGTACGCGGCTGCGCTCGGCCAGCAGCGCGTAGTCGAGCCAGGCCGACAGCACCTGGCGCTGCAGGGCAAACTTCGCCGCCGCGAAGCGGGCCCCGGCGGCGCGCGCGTCCTCGGTGGCGACGCGCCCGGCGGCGAGCACCTTGGTCGGGAACGACAGATTCTGCATCGGGTCGAAGCCGACCGCCAGCGAGGTGCGATCCCAGCCGGTGAGGTTGCCGCCGGAGAAGAGGTACTCGAAGCCGACGTTAACGTTGGTGTTCGGGTAGCCGGCGGCGATGTCGATACGTTCGATGGCGGCGCGCCAGGCGAAGTAGGCGGCCTCGAGGTCGCCGTTGCTCAGGAAGGCATGGCGCAGGATGTCGCGCCACTGCGCATCCGCGGGCAGGTCGGCGACCAGGCGCTGCGGCGCCGGCGTGTCATAGGCGGCGCCGGCCGCCTCCATGCGCTCGCGTTCCTCCCCCGCCTGGCGCGGGGCGAGCGAGCAGCCCGCCAACAGCAGCAGCCCGAGAAGGGCGTATCGGTGGTCCATGTCTCCTCCAAACCGACCGCGTGCCTGGGGCGCACGACGGCCATGCATTGCGAACGCAGCGCCGCGCGACGGCGGGCCGGTTCAGAGGAGGAGCGAGGTGTGCTGAGCGATCAGCGTGCCGGGCGGCGCGGCGCCGGGATCGATGTCCCGGGGTGCCTCCGGCAGGCGCGGCGCGGCCGACGCGAGAACCACTGCAACCGGCTGCGCGGCGGCGTACTGGATGCCGTCCGCGGCGCGGTCCAGGGCCGGTGTGGCCTGCTGCTGGCTGAGTTGCTCGGTCTCCGGGCAGCAGCTCGGCTTGGTCAGCCCGTTCTGCTTGCAGCAGTCATGCGCCGCCGCCTGCATCGCCGCACAGCGACCCTGCGGACATGCACCGACGCCGACGCCGGCGAGGGCGATCAGCAGCGTCAGCAGCAGGGAGGCGAGGCGGCGAAGCATGGCTACCGCAAGAGTGCCGCCGCAGGGGCGAGCTGTCAACTGCGTTGCCGAAATCTTACGCCGCCGCGTGCAACCGCACCGGCACGCCGTTCAGCACTGACTGGCCGACGACGCTCTCCACCACCTGGTCGTCGGTCCAGTCGTTGGCCGAGACGCCCGGCGTCTTCGCCGCCACCTGCTGCCAGGGCGCCGCCTCGGCGTGCCCCCAGCCGTGCGGCAGACTGACGACGCCTGGGCGCATCTCGTCGTTCACCTGCACGCGCACGGCGCCGCGGTGGACGCGGCTCTCGAGCATCGCCAGAGCGCCGTCGGCGAGGCCGGCGCGCGCCGCGTCCTGGGGGTGGACGTAGAGCACGCAGCGCTCGCGGCCGGCGGTCATCGCCGGCACGTTGTGCAGCCACGAGTTGCAGGTGCGCACCTCGCGCCGTCCGATGAGCAGTAACTCGTCGGTCGGCGGCGTCGCCAGGGTGGCGGCGTGCGCGTCCATTGCCGCCAGCAGGGGCGGCGCGTCGAGATGGACGCGGCGGTCGCGGTGTAGCACGCGCCCGGCGGTGCCTTCGCGCAGCGGCCCCAGGTCGATGCCGTGCGGCGCCGCCTTGAGGCGGCGCGGAGTGAGGCCGCGCGACCAGGGCAGGAAGCGGTCGCCGTGCGGCCCGAGGCGCAGCGCCAGGCCGCTCATCAGTTCCGGGGTCCATCGCAGGCCGAGGCGGCGCGCCAGGCGCAGGGCGCGGTCGGCGAGCGGGATGCCGGTCGGGCCGCCGCCGAGGCGTTCGACGATGGCGAGCAGGATCTCCCAATCGGCGCGCCCGCCCGCCGGCCGCGGCAGGACCGCCGGCGACCAGCGCGCGACGTTGTGTGCGTACACGTTGGAGAAAAAGAGGTCGACGTGATCCTCGCATAGCGCCCAGGCCGGCGGCAGGATGACGTCGGCGTGGCGCGTCGTCTCGTTCACGTACAGGTCGATCGAGACCATGAACTCGAGCTGGGCCAGCGCGCCCGACAGGCGGCGGCCGTTCGGCGTCGACAGGACCGGGTTGCCGGCGAAGGTGAGCAGGGCGCGCACCTGGCCGTCGCCGGGCGTCTCGATCTCCTCGGCGAGGATGGCGGCGGGGAGGTCGCCGGCGGTCTCGGGCAGGCCGCGCACGCGGCTACGCCAGCGATCGTGGCCGTCGCCGCCGACCATCCGCGCCAACTGCACGATGTCGAAGGCCGGCGTCGCGAACATCGCGCCGCCGACGCGGCCGAGGCGGCCGGCGGTGATGTTCAGCAGGTCGGTGGCGAAGCTGGCCAGCGTGCCGTGGGCGCTGTTGCAGACGCCGACGCGCGAGTACGCGGTCGAGGTCCTGGCGGCGGCGAACTCGCGCGCCAGGCGGACGATGGTGTCGGCGTCGACGCCGGCCGTCGCGGCGGCGCGTTCGGGCGCGTAGGCGGCGAGACGCGCTTCGATCGCCGCCCAGCCGCGCGTCTGGCGCGTCAGTGCGGCGCGGTCGAGGCGATCCTCGCGCGCCAGCACGTGCACCATGGCGAGCAGCAGGGCCGCGTCGCCGCCGGGGCGCACGGCGACGTGCTCGTCGGCGTCGCGTGCCGTCTCGCTGCGGCGCGGGTCGACGACGACGACGCGGCCGCCGCGGGCGCGGATGCGGCGCAGGCGGCCGCGCATGTCGGGCGCGGTGAGGAAGCTGCCGTTCGAGACCGCCGGGTTCGCGCCGATGCACAGCAGGTAGTCGGTGCGGTCGACGTCGGGGATCGGGATGACGAAGGAGCTGCCGTAGAGATGGTACGAGGCGGCGAAGCGCGGCGCGGTGTCCTGCGAGCTGGCGCTGGTGGCGTTGCGCGTCGCGAAGGTCTTCAGGATGGCGCTGCGCAGCAACAGGGCGGGGTGGTTGTGGACGATCGGATTGCCCAGGTAGAGCGCCACCGCATCGGCTCCGTGCGCGGCGCGGATGGCGCCCAGGTGCTCGCCGACGAGGTCGAGCGCGGCGTCCCAGGCGATCGGCTCGAAGCGCCCGTCGGCGGTGCGCCGCATCGGCTGCCGCAGGCGGTCAGGATCGTGATGCACGTCGGCCATGGCGAGCCCCTTGGGGCAGATGTGGCCGTGCGAGAGTGCGTCGTCCGGGTCGGCCCGCACCGACGTGATACGGTCGCCGTCGACGTCGAAGCGCAGGCCGCAGCCGGCCTCACAGAGGGAGCAGCTGCGAAAGATCGTTCTCGTCGTCATCGGGGTCTCCTCACCTGATGCTGGTCGGCATCGCGATCGCCGCCAATGCCAGGCGGTCGTCGTACCTGCGCGCGCTGCGTGCGCGCCCGTCCATCAGGTCGCCGCGCCGGCGTGCGTCAGCTTGTAGGTCACCAGCGCCGTCGCCACCGCGCTGCCGCCGCGGTCGGCGACGCCCACCGCGCAGGTGAGCAGCGAGCGGCCGCGCTGCACGACGCGGGCGGTGGCGTCGAGGTCGCCGCCGCGCGCCGCCGCGAGGTAGGTGACGGCGAGCGAGACGGTGGTGCCGCGTGGGCGGCGCGCCAGGTCGGCGCCCGACCACGCCGCCGCCGTCGCCGCGACATCGATCAGCGCCGCGATGGCGCCGCCGTGCACCAGGTCGCCGACGGTGGTCAGCGCCTCGCGGTAAGGCAGGACGAGCACCGCCTCGTCCGCCGTCAGCCGCGCCAGGCGCACGCCCAGCAGCGCCGCCAATGGCGCGCCGGCGATGTGCCCGCGCACGATGTCCTCCAGTCCCGCGTCCATGCGTCTGCTCCCTTGCTCCCGCTCGCCGGGCAGAGCTATGGGGTTCAGTGGCTACATGAAAGAGCCACGTTTGGTGTGTTCCATGGATCCAATTCCGCCGCCGACATTTGGGCACGCTCCCTCCATGCACCGTCCGGGCCCACCGCCATGCTGACCCTCGACGGCGTCGGCACCCTCACCGACCAGCTCTACCGCTCGGTGCGCGACGAAATCCTCGCCACCCGCCTGCGCCCCGGCGCGCGGCTGCCGGCGAGCCGTCAGCTCGCCGCCGACCTGAGCGTGTCGCGCAACATCGCGGTGTTGGCGTACGAGCGCCTGCTCGCCGAGGGGTATGTGTCGGCGCGGCGCGGCGCCGGCCACTTCGTCGCCGTCGAGCTGCCCGACCCGGCGCCGCTGGCGCCGCGCCGCGGCGCGCGCCGGCCGACCGGCCGCGCCGCGTCTGCGCCGCCGGCGCGCCTGTCCCGTTTCGCGCGTCAGGCGCTCGACGCCGTCGCCGATACCGGCTTCGACTGGCTCGGCGCGCCGCCCTCGGGCCTGATCGAGTTCCGGCACGGCGTGCCGTCGTTCGGCGACTTCCCGTACGCCACCTGGTGCCGTGTCCTGGCGCGCCGGGCCCGGCGCGCGACGCTGGCGGACCTCACCTACGGTCCACCGCAGGGGGTGCCGGCGCTGCGCACGGCGGTAGCCGACTACCTGCGACGCGCCCGCGGCGTCGTCTGCGATGCCGAGCAGGTGCTGATCGTCAACGGATCGCAGCAGGGCCTGGACCTGGCGGCGCGCCTCTGTCTCGATCCCGGCGACCGCGCCGTCGTCGAGGAGCCGTGCTACCGGCCGGCGCGCATCGCGTTCGCGGCCGCCGGGGCGCGCCTCACGCCGGTGCCGGTGGACGGCGACGGGCTGTGCGTCGACGCCCTGCCGAGCGACGGCGAGACGCGCCTGCTCTACGTCACCCCGTCGCACCAGTTCCCCACCGGCGTCGTCCTGCCGCTGGCGCGGCGGCTGCGCCTGCTCGCGTGGGCGCGGCGCGCCGGCGCCGTGGTGTTCGAGGACGACTACGACAGCGAGTATCGGTACGGCGGCCGGCCGCTGGCCGCCCTGCAGGGACTCGATCGCCACGGCTGCGTGCTCTACGCCGGCAGCTTCTCGAAGGTGATGTTCCCCGCCCTGCGCCTCGGCTATCTGGTCGCGCCGCCGGCCCTGCTGCCGGCGCTGCGCATGGTCAAGGCACTCGCCGACGCCGGCTGTGCGCCGCTGCCGCAACTGGCGCTGGCCGACTTCATCTGCGAGGGCCATTTCGAGCGCCACCTGCGCCGCACGCGGACGCGCAACGCCGCGCGCCGCGCGGCGTTGGTCGAGGCGCTCGAGCGCGGCCTCGGGGCGGGGGTGTCGATCGCCGGCGCCGCCGCTGGCCTGCACGTGCTCGCCTGGCTGCGCGACGTGCCGTTCAGCCGCGGCGACGCACTACGTCGCGCCGCCGCCGCCGCCGGCGTGCGCGTGTACTCCGCCGGTCCGTTCTATGCCACGCCGCCGCCCCAAGCCGGCCTGCTGCTCGGCTACGCCTCGCTCACCGAGCGCGAGATCCGCGACGGCATCCGCCGCCTGACGCCGGTGGTGAAGACTCTGGCCGCCGACGCGGGCGCATCGCGCGCCGGCGGCGGCGCGATGCGCCCGAGCCGTGGAGGGCGGGGTGCGGACCGCGCCGCATCTGACCCGGCACGGCGGTAGCCGCGCCCTCCACGCCGATTCTCGCTGCGCCGCGCCGTTATGGCGCCGGCGGACAGGCCGCGGTGCAGGCCTGGAACGAATCCTTGCAGCTCTGCCGCAGCGCCGTCACCACCGCGTTGGCGCGCCAGCTCTCGCGACAGGTGTCGCGACAGACGAAGCTCGTCACCTGCGCCGCGTCGACGCAGGCGTCGCACACCGCGTTGCCGATCGCGCACGGCGCGCCGCAACCGGTCTTGGCGATCTCGAGCGCGGCCCGGCAGCCATCGGTGCCGGTGGCGCAGTCCGTCAGCGCACCGCCGCCGGGCAGTTGCCCGGAGTCGAGCACTGCGTCGGCACCGTCGCGACACGCCTGCCGCCCGGCGAGGCAGCCGATGCCGCAGGCGGGGTCGATCCCCTTGCAGGTCAGCTTCGCCGCCTTGAACTCGTCCTTGCACTCGACCTTGCACTCGCGCAGGTCGTCGATCGCCTGCCGCTTGCACTCGGTGTCGCCGAACGCCGGTCCGGCCAGCAGCAGCGCCAGTGTTACGAACATCAGTCTACGCATGCGTCCACCCTTCGGTCCCATCTGAGAAATCCCATCGCACAGGAGTTCGGCGCCCCCGCGGCATTAATTCGCTGCACGGCAGCGCATTGGCGCGCCAGGCGACGGTGCCGTCCCTGCTCGCCGCAGGCGGTCGACGAGGCGCGCCCGTGCCGCCGCATCGTAGTCGCTGCCGTAGGTGCGCAGGAACACGCGCGCGCGCATCTCGGGCGAGTCGTCGGTGCCGTCAGCGTCGCCGAGGCTGGCGCGGATGAGTGCCCGAGCGGCGTCGAACATGCGGCAGGCCATCGTCAGCCGTTCCTCGCCTGGGCGCGCCAGGAGCAGGCGACGATACTGCGCGCCGATGGACGGCGGCGTGTCCGTCACGCGCGGACCTCGGCGAGGAGGGCGCCGACCGACAGCGCTGTCGCCCAGCGCTCGATGTACGCCCAGTCGAGGTCGGGTAGCGCGGCGATGAGGTTGCGTACGTCGCGGAGTTGCACCTCCGAGCGGCTGTTCTTCGCCCAGTCCAACTTCGACAGCAGCAGGTCCTCGGGGCTGACGCAGGTCCTGGGGGCTGACGCAGGTCCTGGGGGCTGACGCAGGTCCTGGGGGCTGACGCAGGTCCTGGGGGCTGACGATGGACACCGCGACGCCCTGCACCATGACGCGGCGGCGGCGGCCGAACTCCTGCTGTCGAAACGGCAGCGCCTTGCGGACGATGAAATCCACCTTCACGATTCGCTCGCTGTGGATGATGTTGAACATGCCGCTGCGCCGCGCCGCGTCGCGCACCGCGTCGACGTCGCAGAGGAAGTCGTCCACGAACAGGGCTTCGATCCGCTCGGCGTCGCCGGGTGAGATCTCGAGCACGATGTCGATGTCGCGAGTCAGGCGCGGCGCCGCGTGGAAGCTCAACGCCATCGAGCCACTCAGCATGTAGGCGATGCCGGCCCCATCGAGACGCGCGGCGCGGGCCCCGGCGGGCGCGGAGCCGTCGGGCGACGCGGACGGGCGCGGCGGCGGCGGCAACGGCTCCGCGCGTGGCGCCGTCGCGGCGGCCACGCGCCAGCAGCCGCGCGCCGCGAAGGCGCCATGGTAGAGCAGCAGGTGGGCGCGCGGACGCGGCACCAACGCCG
>Ga0163144_10001660_pt1 | contig 52284 bp, 41 predicted proteins | sample OliLak19BULKMAT1_FD_123175 | JGI IMG/M metagenome (GOLD analysis project Ga0163144, IMG submission 123175) | Freshwater microbial mat bacterial communities from Lake Vanda, McMurdo Dry Valleys, Antarctica - Oligotrophic Lake LV.19.BULKMAT1 | ecosystem: Environmental > Aquatic > Freshwater >... | reverse complement strand
CCCATGATGTATTTAGGTCCACTGCAACTCTTTCGTAAAAAACCTAAGCTGATTCACACCACCCATGGTCTAGATCATATAAAGAATTATCCCAGAGCAAAATTGTATGAATCAATTGTCATGCGCTGGTGTCAACATTTGATTGGAGTCAGTGATAAAATTGGAAACTTTTATAAACATGAACTTAAGCTTAATCAAAAAAAAATAACTGTTATTCCCAATGGTATCGCCACTTATGAAGGTAAAATTACCACCCCACTAAGAAACGAAAAGAAAAAATGGCTTTGTGAACGTCACAATTTAAATCCTGATAAACCGATGATTCTATCGTTGTCAAGAATTGTTCGCCTCAAAGATCAAAAATTTTTGGTTGAATGTTTTAATCAGCGCCCTGAATATCAATTAATTATCGCTGGTCCTCCGAGTGATCCAGATTATAACAAAGAAATAAAAAGCATGGCGAAAAATAATATTACGTTTGTAGGATCACAAGAATTAGTTTTGGACTATAACTTAGGAGTAGATCTTTATGTCAGCGCTTCAACCACGGAAGGAATTCCTGTCGCCGTCTTAGAGGCAATGGCCGTTGCAACACCTGTGCTAATTAGCGATATTCCAGGGCACACTACTCTTAATCAATATCAAGACGTGGTTAATACTTATCAAATCGGCAAACAAGAAGATTTCCTATTTCACTGTGACAATATCATAAATAATAAAAATAATTTTGACTCCATCGCCATGAACTCAAAAACAGTCGTAGAAAAATATTTTTCAGTTAAGGCAATGGTTGAGGCCTACATGAAAGTGTACAAAAATGCTTAAATCATTTTTTGTAAAGTAATTTTCTGCGTCGCTAAGCGATTAAATGTATCTTTGTGGGTAACAATTATGGTCGTCATGTCTTTAGTTAAGGTGCTTAGAAGCTCTATAAAGCGCGATTCAGTATCTGGATCCAAGTTAGCTGTAGCTTCATCCAAAATAAGCAGGGAAGGATTTCTAACAAGTGCGCGAGCAATCGAGAGGCGTTGTTTTTGACCAGTTGAAAATTGCGTTTTTTCTAATAAATTTTCTTCTAATTTATGCGATAATGACTCAATATCTGTTTTTAGTTGGGCCTTCGCTAAACTAGTCCAAAGTAGCTCATCAGAAACATCGTTTGGATGAGGATGACCATACAATAAATTTGTTCTCACACTTCCCGCAATTAAAAAAGGCTCAGGGCCAACATAACCAATTCGCGTAGAAAGACTTTGTCTGATCATATGAGGAGCGTAGTTATTAATTGAGATCTTGCCAGACGTAGGAATATTTAATCCCAGTAGCAGTGAAAGAAGAGTACTCTTTCCTGCTCCAGATTCGCCCCTTATTACCAGAATATCACCCGTGCTAAGTTTTATATCTATATCTTTTAAAATAGGCTTTTCATCGTAAGAAAAAGATAAGTTTGAAACATCCAGAGAGATTTTTTGTAACTTACTATCTTCAACAGTAATTTCATGAACTTTGTTTTTGGCCTTAAAAGTTTTTAACTTTTGATTCCAGTCATAAAGAGTTTTTAAACCGATCATTTGAATTTTTAAATCTGCAGTCACAGCGTAAAATTCGCTCGAACACTGCGCTAAACGAATGAAAATATAAAAGAAGGATAATAATTTTGCGCCTGGAGTATGAAAGTATTTCAAACTAATAAATGTGACAATTGCAATTACCACTGATCCCATAATTTGTGGGAAGGCATGCTTCATACCACTGGTTATACCAAACTTCTGATAGGCTTTTTGATAGTTATTAAGCGAGGTATTTCCTTTGGCTATTTCTTGTTCAATTAAATGATAAATTTGCAGAAAAAAATTATTTTTAAGACCATTTAAAATAATTTTCACGGCATTTTCTTTTTCTTTATTAATAATCGTTCCTACGCCTTCTTTTTGACGATTAAGAATTACGATGGGAAATAAAGCGATACTTAACAAGGAAATACTTAAAAGAAATTCTTTAGGAGTTAAATAAAAACCCGCAATCACAAATAATATAATTGAAACTAAATTATTAATCAGTTGTGCCATTTGTTGAAGAGCGTATGATCCCGTATTGGTGTGTTCACTAAAGGCCACCATCACATCGTGCGTAGACATATTGGCACCATTTTTCAATGATATTTCCAAGATTTGAGATTTTTGATAACAAATAAATGACTGTCCAGTGGCCAATGATAAATAATATCTCATGGCCACAACTATTCCTCTTACGATACCAAAAGCGATAAGTAGAATGGTCGTACTCATAGCAGAATCGGGAAACCAAGCTGGCAGGAGCGTTTTACTTTTTTCAATGAGACCGATACTCATGAAAAAGGCCTGAATAACGAAAACAAATGACGATTCCACCACAAACCATAAGACACCGATGAGAGTCGCCAAAAAGAAAAGACTCCACACCTCTTTTCCTAAAAACTCTCGTAGTTTTAAGATTTTTTCTTTCATCTATTCCTTATCTTGTCTGTGTACTTAATTATCTTGAGACGAAAGCGCCCTAAATAATAATTTATTCTAAATATCTTTTCTAATTTTCTCTCGCCTTTATTGCGAGTCTCTAAAAATGTAATGACAAAAGGATTATTCAAATACTCAGCGTATTTTTTTTGACCTCTATCATAAAAATCTTTTTGAATCTTGGTGTCTTTGACATCAACTAAAATCCTAAAAAAATAAGTATGTATATATTCCAGGCACTCGAACTCCTGGCGATATTTTTCGTGGATATTATTTTTTTCTAAAAAAAGCTTAAGCTCCTTAAACACATCAAAGATTTGGTACATTTTTTCATTATAAACTTTTGAAATACTAGTTTTTCTCTGTATATAATGCAAATAAGCTTTTTTGATCATCCCAACTTTTTTAGTATAAAAAAGTAATTGAACATTCACTAAGATGTCTTCACCAATGGCAATTTTGTCATTATAGAAAATTTCATTGTCGGTATAAACTTTTTTGCGAATAAGTTTTGTCCAAAAGTTAGGAGTAATTTTTGTCAGTAAAATATCTTGAAAAACATCAGAGCTTAAAGAAGTCACTCCATCAAAATATAATAGTCCACCTTCATCATCATCAACATAAGCATCGGCAATGACGATATCCAAATCTTGGGCGCTGGCCAATTGATACATATCAAAAATGGCATCTTTTTCGACCCAATCGTCACCATCTAGCTGATAAATATATTCGCCTTTGGCCTGTGCCAAACCGGCGCGTCTTGCAGATGAGAGTCCACCATTTACTTTATTTACAATGATTAATCTTGGATCTTTAAAACTGTTTACAATTTCAGGAGTTGAATCAGTAGAACCATCGTTGACTACAATTATTTCGATTTCTTGCATAGTCTGATTAAGGGCAGATCGCAAACATCGATCGATGTATGCTGAGACGTTATAAGCCGGTATAATAATACTAACTTTGCACATTTTTCTCTCTAGAATTTCTATTCAATTTCTCTTCGGTATAATGCAGAAAATAGTAAATAAATAGCACAAAGACCGCCAGAAAACATCAAGTAATCATTTCATCAAAAAACTTGACGAGAATTATGGCCATGAAATAATGTATCAAAAAAGTTGAGTTTTATTTGAATCAAGATAAATCAAATTTACGCCCCATCACTATTTTTGCTCCAGGAATGTTGGCGGGAGCAGAACGTGTCGTTATCACAGGACTTAAAGCACTAAAAGAAATAGGGCTTAATCCAAAAATAATCGTAATTCAGGAAGAACGAATACCCCAGTATGCTGATGACTTTTTAAAAATATTAAATAATGAAATAGATTATTCAGTGATCAAAACAAAAAGCGCTCTAGATATCAAGCTACCCGCAAAGATTAGTCAAATTCTAAAGCATGAAAATGGTCAGCTGATTCTGCATACTCATGGCTTCAAGGCATTGCTTATGACCTTGATTATAAAAAAGCATTTCCCCGTGGTGCATACCCATCACGGCAACACGGGACACACTTTTAAGGTCCGTTTTTATGAACACTTGGCAAAACTTTCAATGAGGTTTTGTCAAAAAATTATTCTTGTCTCTAAACAAATGGAAAAAGATTTTAAAAGCTTTTCAAATACTATCACTATCGATAATATGTTATCGCTTAAAAATGCGAACGAAATCCGCTTACAAAGACAAAATAAAAAAAAGAACTCTGAAATTAATTTAACGTATATCGGCAGACTTAGCCCTGAAAAAGGTATTGTAGATTTTTTAATTTATTTTTCTAATTACAAAAATAAAAATTATTTTAACATCACCATTCTTGGTGATGGAGCTTTAAGAAATGATATTGAAAAACTTATTGCGCAAAATGCACTACAAGACTCAGTGAAGATGGTGGGCTTTATCACTGACCCCACTCCCTATTTAATCGAAGCTGATATGCTTATTATGCCGAGCCATCGCGAAGGATTACCAATGACCCTGATTGAGTCTCTGGCTTCAGGTATTCCAGTCATCGCCAACAACGTAGGCGCCATTTCATCTCTAGTACAAAGTGAATTTAATGGTTATCTAACAAGTGGCATGACTGAAAAATCTTGGCATCAAACACTTGATCTAAGTTTACTTAAATTTTCAGAATGGAAAAAAAATGCACAAGATAATGCACAAAATGTAGAATTAAGATTCAGTGCAAAAACATGGGCAGAAAGAACTGCTAACGTTTATAAAGATTTAATCGCACGCTCGGCAACTTGAGCGGGAGAATATTGCAGCGAGAGCTTCAAAAAAGAATTCTCGGCTTTTTTTTGTGCCAATTCTAAATTAAAATTTTGAAAGAAAGCAATCCACTCAATTTTAGTTTCAGCATGGCAATAGTCTTCAAGGCCAAGACCGCTCCCCTGAACTCCCATTGCTGTTGAAAGCATAGGCATATTTTTAGCAACACATTCTAAAACTTTAATCCTTGTTCCTGAACCAAAATGAACCGGCACTAAACTAATATCCATGGTGTTGTAAATTTCCTGAAGATCCGGAATAAATCCTAAAAAATTTAAACCAGTTGATGGAATATATTTTTTACACCAATCTCCGTTGCCGCTTCCCACAATATTTAACTCAAATTTATTTTTATCTACAAAAGGCCATATTTCTTCTAAAAACCAAGTAAGTCCCTCTTTATTCGGTGGCCAATCTAATTTGCCTAAAAATAAAAGCTGGGTTTTATTTTTTATCTTTTTTATTTCTCTCGATTTGAATTCTACTGAGACTGGCACTAGTTCAATTTTTAAATATGGATCTAATGTTAGAAAACGTGTCTTATCTTCGCTAGAAATTGCCCAAATAGCGTGAGCAGCTTTTAATAACTTGTTTTCTAACTTTTCAATTAACTTACCTTGCCAAAAAAAGGCCATTTGTTTTAAGGGGTTTTTAGAATTCTGAATTGCTGATGTCCATAAATCTTGCTCAACATTGTGAGCACGATAAATAATTTTTGCTTCTGATTCTGCAGAAAGTCCTGTGAAAGGGTGCAAGCAATCAAATACAATAACATCATACTGTTTAAGTTTAATCAGCTTATCAAGATCATTAGTTTGAAAATAACTAGTAGTTACTGGTAAATGTGGGCTTTTGATAAAATGCCAAAAATAATATAAATACTTACTAATCTTATTGGTAAAAGAAGCACGATTTAAAAAAAAGACTTCATCTACCGCAAGTTCACTTTTATATTTTTCACCATCTTGCGCTTCGCTCACTAACTCATTAAAGACCGCAACATCTACACTAGAAAATTGTTTGGCCATGGATTTTAACAAGGCATAATTGGCGACACGGGCCCCATCACAAATGGGAAAAATATTTTTAGGCAAAACCCATAGACATTTATTTTTCATAAGTCATTTTTTTAAAATAATAACGGCGCCGCCGCCAAGCAGAGCATAACCAGGAATACACTTCATCAGGAAGTAATCAATGCGCTCTAGAATACTTGGGCCTTGAGATTTATCACTGCGAATAAAACGATCAAGACGAGATAAAATAAGTGTGCGTTCAATCTTCATTTGCGGAAAAACCGCTTTTATTTCATCAAAATCACGCACGTTTAATTTACGCTCATCTTCTGTGATATGATGCTCTAGTGAGGCACTATTAGGAACCAGGACCTTAATCCATTTTGTATTACGAATCCAGTCTAGAAATGAAACTTCCACCGGCTCTCTAAAAACCGCAATCCCGTCAGTTTTTAAAATTCTTTTAATTTCATGCATGGCACGCTTAATATCTACGTGATGAAGTATATCAATCCCAACTACAATGTCATAAGCCGCATCATTTAATTTAATATTTTCTGCCGTGCTCACAAAAAACTCGGCACGAGAAGCAGCATTATTTTTTTCAAATAACTTTCTGCAGTTAGCAACATTAGTTTCTGAAATATCAAAACCCGTAACTTTATATCCAATACGAGAAAAACGTAGCGAGTTATCACCTGGTCCGCAACCAAAATCAAGTAACGTTAATGCATCATTTTTTTTCTTGTTTAAAAAATTATCAACTGCCAACTCGTAAGTTCTCCAATAACTATTCCAAGGTCTGCGTTCTTTTTCAAACATTGGTCCTTCAATAGGAGCAAAATCAATCGATTGATTTAAATCAAATTTATTAGCATATTGCTCATAATATTTTTTTTCACGTAATTGTCTTTCTGATAACTCACTCATAATTGTCTCACTAATAAGTATTTGTTTCCCAAGTCGCTTCTAAATCTGTAGTTAACGTTAAATATAATGCCTTAAAACTGGCGGCATTAATAACTAAAAAATATGTTGGTATCGATAAAACTTTAAAAGGTAGTGGAATCACCATCCCTAAAAGGGCAAAACCATAAAAAATAATTTGAATGATAAAAAGATAAATCGCCATCACATTTGATGCATTAAAACTGGCGACAAAAGTCAAAAGAAAAAATAAAATTAAAAAAACGGGAACTAGCCATCTTAGAACTTTATGGCAAAGTAACTGCAATATTGGAAAAAAATGTTTTCTGAAACTTAAATTAGACATGGCGTACAAAAAGCCTCTCATTCCGCCGCGAATAACTCGCACGCGCATTAGAAATTCTTGTTTGGCCTTTTGCGTGGTTCTCTCATAGGCCAGGGCCTCTGACTCAAAAACAATTCTATAATCCTGAGCTAATATCATTAAAGGCTCAGTAAAATCTTCGATGATATTTGACGGCAATACATGGTAAAGTTCGCGTCTAAAAGCATTGATGCAACCTACAGCACCAGTCAATGTCCAAAGTTTACTTTGCGCTAACTTAATAACTCTTTCATAGTTCCAGTAGAGTTTTGTCGCCAATCCCATTTGTCCTTCTGATTGTTCCACATAGTGTAAATTACCACTCACCATGCCAACACTAATATCTGCAAAATTTCTCACTAGTTTTTTTATGGCATTTTTTTCATAAATGGCCGTGGCATCAGAAAAAACAATAATTTCAGATCGAGACAATAGTACTGCTTGATTGCGTGCCTCGGTTTTTCCCACTCGCCCTTCAACTCGTAGTAATTTAATATTTTGAGCTGCAAAACGTTTTACAATTTCATCGGTTTTATCAGTTGAACCGTCTGAAACCACCACCATTTCAAATTTATCTTTTGGATAATCCAGTTCCAGCGTATTTAATATTTTTTGTTCAATAAAACTTTCTTCATTATAGGCGGCAATTAGTATGGAAACGGTCGGTCTAAACTGATCATTTTTTAAAACGGGATTTTTAGCAAATAGTGAAAAAAAAGTGATTGTTAAGGGATAGCCCAAATAAGCATAAAAAATAATTATAATAAGAAAAATTAAAACCAGGTTCATGTTTTACTCTTTAAATAAAATTGTCCTGAAGCAATGGTCAAAGCTAATAATATGTAGGGATATAACATATAAGTGTGGGATAAAAAAGTAATGGCCATGCCATATGAAAGAAGTCCTAGGATATATTCGGGACGATCATGCCTCATAATCCACCCGGCCTTTAAAGCACAAAGCCAAACGCCAAAGTAAAAAAGAAAACCAACAGCACCACTTTCGGCCCAGGCCAAAATCCAAGTTGAATGCACTGTTTTATGAGCGCCTTCGGAACCAACCATACCATCAGCAAATTCAAAAAATCTGGGAGTAAATTCGCCATAACCCACTCCAAATATAGGACTTTTCGTTCCCATTTTTAAACCGGCCTTCCAATAAGTCAGTCGATTTGAAGTAGAACCTTCAATATCGCCAGCATCTCTTTTAATAGCTCCCATGGCAAAATAGCTAAATGAGGCGATCGTAATCACAATGAGAGTTGCTTTAATTTTACTTTTGGCCTGTAGCCAATACCAGCTCATAGCGAGCATCCCAATACCTAAAATGGCACCTCTGGATTTTGATTGCCAAATTAAGTTGGTGTAAAAGGCCAAGATGGCCAATTGAATTAGTGTTCTTAAATAATTATGTTTCATGTCTTTAAACACCACAAGCGTAAAAGGCAGAACTAAAATCATAATAGCAGCAATATCATTAGAGTTTTCTAAAATTCCTACACTGACTAAACGCTCACCTACACCCAGAATTTTTAATATATATAATTTATAAAAAGACATAATTGATTTTTCAGTTATGCCTAAAATAAATGCCGCCTGAATCGAAAGTAGATATTCTTTGCGATCAATAACATTCACAATCAAAAAGTAAATCAAAACTCCTTTAATAAAAACCTCTAGATAACCTTCTAGGCCTTGAGTTGGATGTGCTGAGGGAAAAATGCAAAAAAATGTCCAAGCCGCATAAAAAAACATCAACGCACTTGCCATATTCCACTGAAAATAAAATCGTTTGCGATAAATCTTATGAGCAATAAAACTACAAAAAGTTAAAATAAATAAATCTCGTGGCATAGCAAACATTAATTGATTATTAAAAAACTCCCAAGGCCTAGAGATCAAAATAAAAATAAAAAAAGACACTGCATACTTGGGGTCGTAAAGCATCGAGGTAATAAGTATGGCATAAGAGACCGCCAGAATGATGGCCTGACTTCCCCACTCATATAGAAAAAGTCCCATTAGACCCAAGCAAATTCCCACCAGCAAAGGAATAATAATTTTACGACTTACATTAGGAAGACCATCAAAAGTATTTGCCTTTTGATCTCTCCAGGCAAAATAAATAAAAAAGAGTGCCAGAGTAGAAGCTATGAATTGGTGAAGTGTAAATAAAAAATCTTCGTTTTGGCCCATATAAAATTCAAATCAATGAGGCCGATTAGAATCCTCTGACGGCGCAGCCAAAAGTGCAATCGGTCCACTATTAGTGATAAGTAAAACTTTATTTGTCATTAAACTCTTTTCATCAACGTGTGGCATTTTTCCGAAAAACTCACCATGCAATTCAGTGGCAAGCTCTTTTGACTTATCAAGTGACGATGAACTCATGATCTCTTTGAAAAGAACGTAAAGAAAGGAAACTATCAATCCAATCATAAAACCTAAGCTGGCAAACAATCTCTTCTTTGGAAATAAAGGATTCGTGGGATATTGTGGATACTCAATTACTCCAATATAACTAGATAAACTTTTTCTCTCAATATCCAGGGCCACGTTAATATCATTAAACTTTGAGAAAAGTTTTGCTGCGATGGTATTTGAGATCTCACCATTTCCTGCCATTAACAAGGGAGCATCACTATAATCTTTAACATTGTTGCTATCTTTAATATCTTTTTTCAGAGAGTTTTCTAACTCCAACTCCTTTAACCACTTATTAATAGTCCCTCTTCGTTGTTCAAGTTTTTTAATTCGTGGATGTTCTACGTTAAATTGAACTTTCAAAGCATTTAGATCTTGTTCGATCTTCGTGATTTCAGATCTTAAAACCTCAGGACTTTTTGAAGCAAGCGCATTGGCAGAAATTTGATCTTCTGAAATTTGTTTTGTGACATTCATTGATTCAAGTTTTTTAAGAATCGTTCTCTTCGCATTTTCAATCGTCTCAAGACGCGAATTGATAAAAAAAGCACGAACCGCATCCATCACTGTTTTTATCACTTCATAAGTTACGTTAGGGTCGTTATAAGTAAAATTAATTTTGTATGATTGACCACCTGTCGAATACATTTGGAATTGGTCGCGTAGCAACTGTCTTCTTTTAGATAAATCAAAAGAATTTAAATTTGCCGGGTAAATTTTAAATTTTGCACCAATCTCGTCAATAAACTGATCATTCATGACTTCTTTAATCATTGAATCTACTGTCTGAGTCATTTCTGTAATTGAATTCATACCTGGAATGACTTCACCAATAAGAGCATTCTTAAAATATTTAGTATAAATATTTAACTCAAAAGATGATTGATATGTTTTAGGTAAAATAAAACTTAGTTGAACTAGAGTCAAAAGTGAAATGGTCATAATAATGGCCAAGCTTTTTTTATAGCGTACTAAGATTGCAATAAACTCTCTAATATAGACTTTTTCTTTCATAATTTTATTTGTTAAAAACAACCCCGAATAAGTCTTTTCTGTTCATTTTTATTTTTTCTTTAACTTGCAGTTTTTCTTTTTCAAATGTTTTGTCAGTGCACACGATCAAGTTGGTATCAGTATTAATTTTTAAAAAACCTTCATTTTGACTTAATGAATGTGCAGTATCAACGATTACAAAATCAAACTGCCCAGACAAGCTTCCAATTAAACGATTTAGATACAAACCATCCGTAATACTTTTCGACCAATCGATATCCAAATCTTTCACACGGAAAATTTGAAAACTAAATGGGTGATCTAAAACAATTCCATCTTTAGAATTACATTTTTTTAAATATTGATTAAGTAAAACATCGCCTTCTGGGTTTAAATCAACTAACAAAACTCTGAATTTATAAACTTCAGTTAAACCTCGGGCAAGCAGCATTGAAATAGTTGTTTTACCTTCGCCGCGCTCTTCACTCAATACAGAAATTGAGCGCAGACCTTTGGTGGTATATCTATAATGAATACGCTGAATAATAGTAGAGATAGGATCTACATCCCACGCCGAAGCAGCTGAATTAATATTTTCTTGAGTCATGGCTTATCCATAACAAATCCAAGTGTTAATTACCTAACATTTGTAAAAAATATGCTCTGGGTCTAAAAATTAAATGAGGGATTCTAAAACTTTCCAGTCACCGGTGAGTTGTTCTTGGTCGCGAATCCATAAAAAATCAGGTCTTATATCTTTAAGCCACTCGCCGCCAACGATATTATCTTTAGCGTCTATATCAAGGTAAAACTCATAGATTTGACCCAAATATTCGGCCTTATCTGTACCAATCACGGCCTCTAATTGCGGTTTTATTGAAGCGGCATAATTCACTAAAATATCCATATGCAGTCTTTTAACAGTTCCAGGAGGAGAAGTTGGTCCTGGAGGATGTTCACTATAAATATTGGCCTTATAGCTAATTGGCACGTGGTTCCAAACTTCATTAAGGCGATCTACATCGACAACTAATGTTTTACCATCAACGCCCATACGATTGGCCAAAACTAGAAAAAAAGCTGCTGGATTCACATCGCCGCACGGACTGTTATCTTTATTAGCAAAACAGCGACGTCCCACTTGCCTACCTGATCTGTAATTTACGTTGGAGTAATAATAAGAAAGAAGGGCCTTAAGATCGCTGGCATAAAAATCAAAAGTAATGCCTTCTTTATTGGTGACCGTTTTGCGTCTTGGCTCTGTGTAATACATTGAAGCTGGTGCAACTCCATGACAAATTCCAAACCAAGCATTCATGGTTGGTGAGGTGCTTTTTAAAATTGTTTTTGTGACAGGATAATCATAATGACCTAGATACAAATCAAACTTTTCAGCTGGAGATAATTCATTAATTTCTGCCACTGTTAATTGTTTTACCTTTGCTAAATCAGGCGAAACATATTTAAAGTTTTCAGGGCCCATACTGCTCCAACGAAAAGCAATGCTACCCACATTACTGGCCCAATGACTCTCAGGCCACGCCTTTGTTTTGTCCAAAAGCTCGCCTTCCATTGGAAGTTCAGTGATTTTGTAACTTTTGAATTTCAGACCTAGATTGGCCGGATTATTATTGTTATCCCAAGCTCCTGCGAATAAAAGGTTGGTAAAAAGAAAGAAAACTATAATAATTTTTTTCATGCACACCTTCTACATAGTTTTATCCATCTATGCAAACGGGACGTTATAAAGTTTATTTAGTGACAATTTTTTTGCTTAAGATATGGTAAAGACGTTGAACAAATAAGCTCATTCGCTCATAACAAACAAAGAATGCAACGCTCTGCTCAGAAAAAGTATCACGTACTTCATGAACTACGTACTTCATGACGTACTTCATGAACTTCATGAAAAAAAAGGCCCTCCAAAAAAGAGGGCCCCTAAGCAGTTAATTATCTTAAAAAAATTATCTCTTAAGCTGCAATACTTCCTGCAGCATCTGATCGGCAGCGCTTAAGGTCTTGACGTTGGCCTGGAAATTTCTTTGCATGTTCATTAATGACACGAACTCTGCAGCAATATCGACGTTAGATAATTCCACTGATTTTGCTAAAACGTTTCCGCGGCCAGCTTCTCCTGGTCCACCCATGGCAGCTTGTCCCGACGACTTACTTTCTTTAAAAATGTTTTTACCAATTTTAAAAAGTCCTTCGTTATTTTCAAATTTTGCCAGTGAAATTTGTGCGATATCTCTTGATTCACCGTTGTTGTAAGCGGCAGTTAAAATTCCTTTATCGTTGAATGATAAGGAAGTTAAAGTTGCAGCAGAGGCACCATCTTGAGTGTGTCTTGCCACAGCGTTAGATGAACCGTATTGAGTTGAAGCATCTAAACCATCTCCACCCTCTTTTAGTGATTTACCAAAGTTGAATTTGATTTTTTGACCTTGCCCAGCACCTTTATTAAAATTGAAGGCATTTGTAATTTCTACTTCTTCTTGCAGAACACCTTTATCATTGAAAATTAATTTACCTTTGGCCATTTCAACTGGAACGCCGGCCTTACCATTATTGGCATCATTTCCATCAACCAATGCATGATATTCCCACTGATTATTTTCTACTTTGTTAAAATTTAATGTAATCATGCGAGCTGTTCCGATATTATCGTAAACTGTCATTGAAGTATTGAAGCTTGAAGTTGAATCAGGATCTTTTACATCAAAGGCCTTTACATCTTCTCTTGAATCGATGTTCATAGAAACACCAACTTCATTTGTTCCCTTAGCGGCAATGGTTGTATTCCCAAGCTTAATTGGTTCAACGCGAGTTGAAAATTTTCCTTTTTCATCAGCGCGGAAACCCAACACTTTGTATTGGTCACCAGTCGTTAAATGTCCTTCTTTATCAAACTGAAAAGAACCGTCACGAGTAAAACCGCGACCGAACGGAGCATCAACAGCAAAAAAACCATTACCGTTAATGGCTAAATCTGTCACGTTTTCTGTTCTTGAAATGTCACCTTGAGAAAAGATTGGTTTGATGTGAGCTAATTTTGTACCAGCACCAAATTGATCTCCGCCGTCAATTCCTTTTAGCGATGTTGCGAGAACATCTTGGAATTCAGCTCTTGAAGATTTAAAACCGGCGGTATTAGCGTTGGCGATGTTATCACCAATAACACTCATCCCGTCACCTGCTGCGGTCAAACCAGAAACACCAATGTTCAATGATCGTAAAATTCCCATACGTCCCTCCTAGACTTTGGGTCGAGTAGTTTGGTCAAAACATGACTCAAACTTGGCCTCCCAGAGGGACCGGCCTTTCACTCAACTAGTTCATTATTATTGTAGAATCAATTTTAGTAAAAACGTTCTCGTTCAAACTTGCTTTGTCCATCGCTGTCACTACCGTGTTTTTGTTCACATCTAAAATGTAAGCAGCACGATCTGTAATAACTAACGAATCACGACCTCCTTTTCCTCTCAATTTTTCAAATGCTTGTTGCAGTTTTAAATATTCATTATTATCAAAATTTAAATTTCTCTCTTTAATTCGTCTTTCAGCGTGAACGGAAAGATTAAATTCAGGTTTGGCCTCACCGGCCAGAGTTTCATCTAAGAGTTTATTAAACTCATTTAGATCAGAGGTAAGATTTTGACTGATTTTTTTATCTTTCTCGGGAAGACGAGAAATTTGTGGGATCAAAATATTATTTAAGTTCTTGGTTTCCATTATTTAGTATATGCCTCAGCTACTTTTGCTTTAGAGATAGTCTGTGTACTATTATTCTCCGAAAGTTTGAATGTTTCAACATCTCTTAAATAGATCTTTTTTTTCCCATCTAACGTTAGTACTGCTTCACCATCTTCAAAATCAACTGAAGTAACTTGGCCAGATGATTTCGTCTCGCCTTGAAAAGACTGATAGGACTCATCAAAAGCACTAACTGCTATGCGATACTCACCTTTGGTCGCTGGTGTTTGATCTAAGTTTTTGCCATCCCATACTAATGTGTGAGCACCTTCAGATAGGCCCTCTTTTTCAATTTGTGCCATCATTTGGTTTTTGCTGTCATAAACGCGAACGATTACGTTCTTGGCATATTTGGGAAGATAAAATGGTAAATCAGAAGGATCGCCATCATTTTTTACATCTAAGCTGGTGCCTTTAGTGTAGGCCATTTTACCTAGGAAACTGGCGCCATAAAATTTTTGCTCTAGACCTTTATTGCCACCAAGATTTTCTAGCTTGGTGTTCATATTGGATAATTGTTCTAATTGAGAAAATTGAGCGAGTTCACTAGTGAATTTTTTTTGATCGACAGGGCTTGATGGATCTTGATTAGCAAGTTCTGCTGACAATAATTTCAAAAAGCCATCTTTTCCCATGGCATTGTGTGCTTTACGATCAACGAATTTTACTCCAGCGGTAGTATCTTTATTGCCAGACAATTTATTTAATTTATCACCAACATTCTCCTCTACAGCTTTAGGCGTCATCGCAATCTGGGAGTAATGTTTTTCTTGAAATGTTTGGGGTCTTCCGATTTCAGGCATTACGCGGCCATCCCTTCTTTATAAGCTTGATAATATTGCCACAAATCTTTGCGGCGTTGTTCACCATTTCTAGAGTTCATTGCTTCACCCTGAGCTTGTCCAAAGTTCAAACTTGCTTTTGATTGATCTTGGTGACTCGAATCAAAAGAAGCATTTTGCTGGCCGCTCGAATGACTTACTTTAAAATCTGTAATCTTTACGCCTGCAAGAGATAACTTATTCATTAACTCATTTTCATGTTTCACAAAAAACTTATGGGCAGCGTCCCCCATGGTATTAATTTCTAAATTAACTCCAGCACCTTCTTTCATTTTTTTGGCGTTGATTTTAAATTGACCTAAACTTTCATGATTTACAGTCAAATTTAATTCTTTACCATTACGGATTTGCGATTGTTGTAAGTATTGAGTCACTTGTTGAATAATTTGCTCAGATTGTGAACTATTTATTTTACTCATGTCAAAAACCGGAGTCTGACTTGGAACATTACTCATATTAACTTGCGCCACTGGACGTGACGGCAATACTGTTTTAGTGGCATCAGTATTAATCGTGTTCATACTATTAATATTTAATAAACTATCAGATTGAGACTCAGCGCCTTGTAGTCTAAGTTTTTCTTCTTTCACGTTCATATTTGAATTATTCTTTTTGGCAATAATTCCTGCGTTAAGAGGAGAGCTTTCACCATAAGCTTTTAGTCCACGACTGCGCTCCATCAACTCAACATTTTGTAAGCTGCTGTTGACATCTAATTTATTAATATTTTTTTGAGCGGCTTCGCTTAATTCGCCTTTATTGATATTTTTCGCTGGCATCATACCAGCGGTAAATAATTTATCTAATTTTGAATCTGTAGATTCTAACTCGCTCTCATTTTTTGTCACGATGCCAGCTAGAGTCATGTCCGCGGTTAAAGGCTTAGCTTGATTATTTTTTTCTGATTTTACTTCGCCTTTAGTATTTTCGTTTTGCTTAAGCGACTTGATGATCTTGGTTAGGTCTGTGACGTTGTCGCCTGTAAGCTCTGGTTGATTGTTTTGGAGAGCTGCTAATGCTTCAATTGTTTTTTGGTTCGTGGGATTTTTTTCTGGAGTTAGTACTTGTGAACTTGCAGTTGGCGATAGCTGTAATTTGGCCTGGGCCAGGAGTTGTTCGACAGTAAGATTTTGTTCGCCTGTGCCTGCTTCAGCACTGGCATTAGCTAAAGCTTCGGTAAATTCTTGCATGAATTGTGCATTATCCATTTGCACATTTTGACCAGGCATAAATCCTGTGACTTCACTCTTGCCTTGCACGGCACCCGACTTAGCACCCATTAACATTTGCATAATATCGCTCGCGCCCTCTGGAGCTTGTGCAGTATTTGATTTTGTTAAATGTAAATTCGGTTGTACTTTCATTATTCCTTATTACGCATTTTAGCGCTTAGTGTTATCTTTTCATGTTTAGGTACTGTTTTTGAAGCCGGGCAGATATTTCCTTATCCATTAAATTAAATATTTTTGAAACCTTTCCTGGCTCTAACATTCCTAAAATTTGTACTGCAATTTCAGGACCTTGAACTGATAAAATATCCGCCGCACCCTGTGGTTTCATGCCAGAAATCACTGCCACCATATGCTCAATTCTTTTATTTTCTTTTTGATCAGTGGCATCTAAACACGACAAAAACGTTTTTTGTTTCTCTTGAAATTCTTGAACTTTTTTCTCAAACTCTTTTTGCGAAACAGTCATTTGCTGAACACTAGATTCTTGCGCCAAATCTTTTACTTTAAGTTCGGTTTCTTTATCCATTAACTCTTTGGCAAACCCAGTTAAATCATCTTTATTAATTTTTTTTAACATGCGCGCTAACTCAACCGAGAGTTTACTTTGAAATTCCTCTTCGGAATATATTTTATCGCTCTTTACTTCGACTTTTTTTTCTTCAGCAGCAAAAGTCCTTAATCCCCATAATAAAATAAAAAATATCATAGCTATTTTCATAAATCTTTCTCCATGGCCAATCGATTAAGAGTCAACTCATCAATCGATGCTTGAAACTTCTTCTCTTCTGCTTTATAAAACTCAGTGGATTTTTTTTCTTTTAAATTCTCTACAACTTTTACTTCGCCTTTAATAATTTTCAGATCGTTAATTTTCATTTGATATTCTTCATTCAAATGTTTAAGAACATTTTGTTGAAAAGTCATATGCTCTTTTTTGCCTTTCACGAAATGTGCAAAGAATTGTATCTCCTGGCCACTAGCACCTTTTTTAAGTAAAGCTTCTTGCTCTCTATAGGCCAAATTCACATCATCTTTAATTTTCTCCATCACTTCTCTGCAACGATGGATTTTAGAAACAATCACGCCCAGTTCCGCTTTAGTTTTTTCTTCTTTAAAGCTTTTAAGTTTCAAAACACTTTCAAGTTTAAATTTAAACTTTTTCATTTATTTAATATTTTCAGGGTTAACACTTTTCTCGGCTTTGCGAGCTATCTCCACCATGCGATCATAAATCTCTTCCACACTGAGCGCGCCTCCAATGCCTTGCATTTGTCTTAAGAGTGCAATCATATCGTCGTTAATCAGCATCGCCTTATCCACTTTAGGATTGGTGCCTTTAACATAAGCGCCCACAGTAATTAAATCTTCATTCTGCATATAAGAAGACATCAAATCTCTTAAATGTGACGCCACAATAATATGTTCCTTTGAGACGACTTTATTCATTACCCGTGATAACGATTGTAAAACATCAATAGCTGGAAATTGGTTACGTGAGGCCAATTGGCGACTCATAATAATGTGACCATCAGCAATAGCTCGAACTGCATCAGCAATAGGCTCTTCCATATCGCCACCTTCGACTAACACTGTATAAACACCAGTGATAGTGCCGGATCCACGTTTTGTTCCTGCACGCTCCATTAACTTTGGAAGCCTAGAAAAAACTGAGGGAGTATAACCTTTTTGACCTGGCGGCTCACCCGCACTTAAACCAATTTCACGCTGGGCCATAGCAAAACGAGTAATCGAGTCCATCATTAATAAAACATCGTTACCTTGATCACGAAAAAATTCCGCAATGGTTGTGGCCACATAAGCTGCCTTCAAACGAATTAGTGAAGAAGTATCTGATGTCGCAACAATCACAATAGATTTTTTCATTCCTTCTGGACCTAAATCATTGTCAATAAATTCTAAAACTTCACGGCCTCGTTCTCCGATTAGTGCAATCACGTTAATATCGGCCGATGTTTTTTGTGCCATCATGCCTAATGTGACTGACTTTCCTACACCTGAACCGGACATAATCGCTAAGCGCTGTCCCTTTCCCATCGTCATAAAAGCATTGATGGCGTGTACGCCACTATCCAAGGGCTCGGTAATCGCTGGACGCTCTAGTGGATTCATAGTGGTACCAAAAATACTTCTGACTTCAAACGGTCCTGAAATCGGACCTAAACCGTCATAAGGATTTCCTTGAAAATCTATGACTCTACCTAATAAATTATTGGTGAGCTTAAATTGGGTGGTGATTTCATTTAAATAAACTTTTGTTTCTGAATTTATGCCAGATATTTCTTGATAAGGCATGGCCAAACAGCGTTGTCCATTAATCGAGACAACTTCACCAAAACATCTCTCACCAAATTCTGTCACAAATTCAACATTACTGCCGATAACAGCGCGAGGTAATTGCACTTCGTACAAAAGGCCTTTGCTCGAAACAACTTTACCAATTTTTTGTAGTGGTAAACTATGCTCATAAAGATTGTGAATGGATTCTAAATCAAGCTTCATTGATGTTTTTCTCTAATCCTACTGACTCAAAAAGTTTATCAATACCTTTTAGTTGTTGCTCTATTGTTCCATCAATTAAACTATTGGCCGTTTCAACCACGATTCCCTGATCATGAATAGCGTAATCTATTTCAATTCTAACGTTCGTAAATTTCCCTAGACGCTCTTGTAGAATTTCTACCACACCTGGCATTTTTTCGAAATGATCCTTAGAAACTTGAATTAATAAATTTTCTTTAGTTTGTAATTCATTAATAATTTTTTCTAAAAGTCTCTCTACGTAATTTGCGTCCTGAGAAATTTCTTTTAAAACGACCCATTTAGTTAAATTACAAATTAACTGATAGACTTGTTGCTTCTGCTTTATTAGAAGTTGTGCTTCAACATTTAAAACACGCGTCACCATGTCTGAGAGTAAACTTAATTGCTCACCGGCAGTCTCACGCATTTGAGCGTAAACTTCTTCGCGCCCTTTTTCAAAACCGGCGTCATAACCTGTTTTAAAACCTTGATCTTTAATGGAGCTAAACTGTTCAGTTACTTCTTGTTTAATTCTGTTTTCTTTTTCTTCTTGTTCTTGAGCATCAATCCCGCGAAATTTACTAACCAGAGGAGAAATAATAAAACTATGTTTAGCCGCTTGTTCCCTTTCGACTTTGATGATTTTGCTCATCTCTTTTTTTTGCACTACTTCAATATGAGCAAATTCTTTTAGTACATAGGTTTGTACATCACTTCCATTAACCGCAGAGCCGGCGGAAAAATCCGAGAACACATATTTTTCTACTGCACTTTGAGTCGACATAAATCCATCCTGTTAAACAAAAGAGTCCCCATCTCCGCCTCTAGCAATAACCACTTTACCTTGTGCCTCAAGTTCTTTAACTTTTTGTACGATTTCAGACTGAGCTTTTTCCACATCAGACATTTTCGTAGGCCCAAGAGATTGTAAATCGTCTTTGAGTAATGTCGCCGCACGATTTGACATGTTCTTGAAAAGTTTTGCTTTAATATCATCACTGGCAGACTTCATGGCAATAACCAGTTTCGAGTTATCCACCTCTTTAAGAAGAGCTTGAATACCACGATCATCAACAAACATAAGATCTTCGAATACAAACATCAATTTTCTGATCTCTTCGGCCAGTGCCGGATCTTTTTCCTCTACGCGAGTCATGATGTTCTTTTCTGTATTTTTGTCCATCATGTTTAACATATCGGCGATTGGTTCCACACCACCCAACTGATGCGTATCGATCGAACCAAGAGTGGAAAGTTCTGTCTTTAGAACATCGTCAAGCTGCGCGATAAGTTCAGGAGAAACATAATCAAGATTGGCCACACGAAGTACTACTTCCGCTTGTAGACCATCTGGTAAACGACGTAGTACATCAACTTTTTTCTCTGGCGGTAAATGCGCCACAATCAGAGCGATAGTTTGCGGATGCTCGTTAATTAAAAAGTTGGCGAGAGTTCTAGTATCAACTAGCTCTAATGATTCAAGTGTATGAGAGTGACCGACTTCAACGATTTGACCTAATAATTGTTTAGCTCTTTCTTCACCTAATGCATTGATGACAAAGTCGCGGCCCTTATTTTCAGAAAATAATAAGTCGGCATCTTCATTGATGGATGAATAAAATTCCTCTAGAACTTTTTTCACTAACCAGATCGGGGCTTTTTTAATATTCGACATGGCATTGATAAGACGTTTAACATCGTTATCTCGAAGATTTTGAAAAATTAGCTGAGTAGTACTCACCCCAATTGAACTCAATAAGATGGCGGCTTTTTCTTGTCCTGAGAGGACCGAAAGCTCCATGTTCTCTGGGTTGTCATTTTCTTCAGCTGCTGCCATATTCTTTCTCCTGACTTAAACTATGCAATTTGTTTATCTGACTCAGTAGAGTGAATCATTTCATGGATAACTTGCGCCGCTTTGGTCGGGTTATTTTCCACTAGTGAAATAATTTTCTCTCTGAGCATATTTCCTTCAATTTTTTCAGGATTCAATTTCTCTTCCATCTGCGGAAGAGCATCTTCAAGACCAGGAAGTTTTTGATTGGCCTGAACTTTTTCTAACTCCTCAAGAGTCTTAGGTAGAAAATCTTCCACCGACTCAATGGTATTGTCGGTAACCCATTGAACAAATGGTTTGACCACCAAAAAGAAAAAGAGTGCGATGGTTAAACCGATCGCCAAATATTTTACAATATTTCTAATCAGTTCGCGGTTCTCACGAGCACGCATCACAGCTTCGGCCGTCGCTAAATCTTCTTGAGCAAATTCCATATTCTTAATCACGATTTTATCACCGCGTTTTTCATTAATGCCCACAGCAGAAGCAACAATTGCCGCGAAATTCGCCAGATCACTTTCTGACCATTTTTCATAGCGCATTACTGCTTGGCCCTCTTCATTTAAAACTGGTTTATTTTTTTCATCTAATTGAGGTACTCGCTTACCGTCAATCATGACGGCCACACTTATACTCTTTACACCAGTGCCTGGAGATTTGGATTTTGTAATTTTAGAAGGCACATTATAATTTCTTGTGGTTAATTCTTTATCCACGTTATTTCTAGTTTCAGGCACACCCGGTTGTGGTGTTTCGCCAGGAAGATTTGATCTTGCACCTGGAATACCTTGTGGTGATGGTCTTACTCCATTGGCCTTTTGTGTATTTTTTATTTCGGAAACAACAGCAGTGTTTTCGTTATCATAAGTCTTCTCTTCAGAAACCGACTCAGTTAAATCCATTAAGGCCGTAACTTTTGCCATTACTTTGCCGTCCCCTACCACTTTACCTAAAATCTCTTCAATTTGTTTTTCATATTCACGATTAATTTTTGATTCCAGCGCCATTTTATCAGCAGTATAGGCTGTTAACGGATCGCCAATATTTTCTGATAATTTTTTCCCGCGATCATCCACGATCACCACAAATTCTGGTCTCATGCCTTCAACTGTTGAGGCCACCAATTGACCTAATCCTTTAATTTCGGCCGGAGTTAAACTCACACCATTATCTAATTCAATCACTAGTGAAGCTGAAGGATTTTTTCTTTCGGCAACAAATGGACTTTGTTCAGGGATATTTAAATGTACACGGGCGCGCTTCACACCTCTTAAGTGCATAATGGTTTTTATTAATTCACCTTCTAGTGCTCTTTGCTTATTTACTTTCTGAACGAAACTTGTGGTTCCAAAACTTTGATTATCAAAAACTTCGTAACCAACTGTTCCGCTAAAATTCATTCCTGTCGTAGCGATTTCTAATCTCCAACGATTCACTTGATCTTCAGGTACACGCAGAGTTTTTCCGTCATCGGTTAATTGATAAGAAATCTTTTTTTCTTCTAAAAGCACCGCAATCTTTTTGGCATCTTCTCGATTTAAATCTGTATATAAAACTTCATAGCGAGTTTTAGAGGCCCAAATCATAATCCCCGCCATACCAGCAATGATAAAAGCCGCGATGGCAATGAGCCCAACTTTTTTTACCGTATCAAGTGTGCCGAAAAAGTCGGAAAAGTTCCTATAAATTTTCTCAATAAACTCTTGCATTTAAACCTCCAAACTCACACTTGCATGCGCATAATTTCTTTATACGCTTCAATCACTTTCGTTCTGATTTGATTCATGGCCTTAAAAGCAATATCAGCTTTTTCCACCATTAACATCGTTTCAGAAATATCTTTATTTTTACCAGTCGCTAATTTTTCAATTGCGGTGTTGGCATCTTTTTGTAGTTGATTCACTTCACTCATAGATTCATTTAACATTTGGGAAAATGTTTTAGGTGTATCATGGACAATGTCCATTTTTTCATTATGAAAATCAGTTGATATATTTGGTGATTCAAATTTTTTTCCAATGTCTGAACTTTTCGACCAAGACTCACTGTCAAAGTTTCGAAGATAATTTCTTAATCCACCATTTGTTTCAATACTCATAATCTACTCTCCACCTTTAATTATCTACCTATCTCAAGATCTTTCATCGCCATTTGTTTTGTCGTATTCAGCGCCGTTATGTTGGCCTCATAAGAGCGTGAAGCTGAAATCATGTTGGCCATCTCTACCATGACATTTATATCTGGGTAGGCCACATATCCCTTTTCATCAGCATCAGGGTGATTTGGTTCATATTTTAAAACTGGTGGACGATTGCTCGACTCCACTTCTGTCACATGTACTGTTTGCGCTTTCTCGTCCATTTCACCTTCTAAAATTTCAGCAAAAGAATCGCGTGCTGGCTCAGAACCAAAGACCACTTCTTTTGGTCTATAAGCTCCGCCTTCAGCGGTACGAGTCACTTGGGCGTTGGCGATATTGGAGTTTATCGCTTCCATTCTTTTTTTCTGGGCCTGCAGCCCTGAAGCACTAATTTTTAAACTAGTTAATAAATCCATACGCCTCCTTATTTCTCATTTATGATGGCGTATTTCATTAACGCCAATTTTTTATTAAGTAACTGTACAGAGGCATCATACATAACTTTGTTTTCTGCCATCGAGGCCATTTCGTTTTCCATATCAACAGTGTTGCCATCATCCGAGACGACACCGTTAGAACTTTCAACAATTTCGGGCTCAAGACTAGAAAATCCACCGGTGTGTAATTTGTAATGTTTTTCGTCCTCTGCAGTCATCACTCCATCGTGATCAACATCAACAGCACGCGCTAGTGCCGCTTCAAATTCTACTGATTTTGATTTATAACCAGGAGTTTCTGCATTGGCGATATTAGAGTTAATAACCTCTTGGCGCATTTGCCTAAACTTTAAAGAAGCGGCGAGTGCTCTTAATGTTGTGTCATCAACGTTCATAAAACCCCAACTATCTCAAATTTAAAAAATAAGCATGCCCAGTATTTCTGTATTCATTAATTTTATTTCTTAATGTTCTGATAGAAACACCTAAAATTTTTGCAGCTTGAGTTCTATTTTCGCTAGTGTGAACTAAAGCTTTTTTAATTAACAATTGTTCTGCATCACGAAGTGACATCAAACGAATTCCTTCATTTTGATCATCGCTGCTTTCTGTAATTGTTTTCTTCTCGCCAATAGTTAAATGGTGTTCACCTAATTCTTCACCTTCAACGTTATTAAGCGAATTTTCTAAAACTGATTTTAATTCGGCAGCATTTTGGGTCCAATAGTGTGAAAGAATTTTATCCATCGCTGAAGGTGCAATAGAAACTTCTTTTTCTAAAAGATCGTGTGAAATTTCTGTCACAAATCTTCTGGCCATTTGTTCTAAGTCTTCGACTCTTTCGCGTAGTGGGCTTAATGCAATCGTATTGTTTCCAATAATGCTATAAAGACCGCGATAAAAACGTCCTGCACCGACCAACTTAGATAAGTTTTTAGTCGTTGTAGCAATTAATCTAATATCAATATCGTAATCCGATAATTCAGATAAAATTTTAGTCAATTTTTTCTGGAAATTTTCTTCAAGACAATCAATATTACAAAAAACTACTGTACCTTTGTTTGCTAGCTCTAAAGCACCTTTGGCAAACTTGCCTGAAGCGGCATCTCTAGTCCCTAGAATGCAATTTTCCACATCTTTTGGATCTTGTGAGCAATCAACAAATTCTAATGCAGCATTCACTCTTGGTGAATTCTGATGAATGAATCTTGCCAGAGTTTTTTTGCCAATTCCAGTTTCTCCAACCACCAAGATTGGGGCCTTTGTCACTGAAACGTTTCTTGCAGCGGAAATGGCCTTAACCACTTTTGGATCCCTGCCAAATAATTCTACATTTATTGTATCCATTAGACCTCCTATCTATTAGCCCATCCTAGGCATGATACTTACAACGTTCTTTCTTTCATCTTTAGTAGCGATAACTCAGTTTTTACCAATTCCTTTATATGACCTGGAATTTCTTTATCATCTAACATTTTTTCTAATAAATTTTTCCCTTCACTCTCTTTTTTATTTTCTAAGTACGCCATGCCTAATAAGTAGCTGGTTCTGCCTTTATATTGCGACTCAGAAAACTCTTTTTGAAAATCTTTTATTTCTTTTTCTAAAACAGCAAAAGACTCCTTTGAATTTTTTCCATAATATCTCTCGATCAAAAGATAAGCCGCTCGCTCTCTTACTTGTGCCATATATTTATTTTTCTCACCCACCACCTTGGTGTCTTTTAAAATGGCCTTAGAAACCTTTTCAAACTTTTCCGTCTCACCTGTCTCGTAAACACTGTCTAAATAGTTTTTAAAAACTTGCGCCATCTCAGAATAATCAATATATTCCTTAATATCTAATCGAGATAAATACTCCTCATAATGTGCGCCAGCTTTTTTAAAGTCTTTTTGTGCAAAAGCAATTTCCGCCATATAACCTTGGTACGAAATACTGTCTGGATGTTTGGTTTTTAAATCTTCTAAACTCTTCAGCGCATTGTCGTAGTTTTTTAAGCTAATATCGCGTGCGATATTAAGTTCCATCATCGCCTTAAGCCCATCTTTTTGTATGCCACGCTCAACCCAGATGGGATAAGTGCGTTCAGGATTTCCTTTGAGTTTTTGAAAATCAACGTACAATTTGTCGTAAAGATCGTACGTTTTCAACTTGATATATGAGTTACCCACTAAGTAATTCATAAAGGGATCAAGCGCCACTTTTTCGACATAATCTTTTCTAAAGGCAGACCAAACCTTCACCACTTGTGAGTATTGCGCCTTTTGATAATTTTTTAATAAGAGCCCGTAAACAACTTCAGCGCCATCGGCATCAAAGACACGCCTTTCACTTGGCCTTAAAGCATTAAGTGGAATAGCACTAATATAGGCCAAAGCTTTGTCATATTCTTGATCAACAATAAAAAGTCTTAGTCTCACTAACCATAAAAGTTTTAACATGGTGTTAGTTTCTAGACTATTTCTTGGCTCTTCAAAGTTTAAAAAAGTTCTAAGTTCTTTATCGTCATTAGATGGAGTGATTTTACGAATATTTCGAAGCGCTACATAGCGAATTTTAGCTTCCATCGCAATTAATTTATCTTGATTTAAATTTAGTGCGCTTTCGTAGAAAGCTAAAACTTCCTTGGTGTCATAGTCTAAAATTTCAGCACAAAGGGCCTTTCTTAAACGAACCGCTCCTGATTCAGTAACATGTGAGCTATTAGTTAAAAACTCATCATAAAGAGCAATGGCCTCAGTGAATTTTGCTTTTCTAAAATAGGCCTCTGCGACGTTATACAAAATAGTGTAATCAATCGGCTTTACCAGGCTTAATCTATTGCGCTCGAACGTTCTAATCACTTCATCAACATTATTTCTTTGTAGGCTTGAGAAGATATCATAGGCAATAAAAAGTTGGGTCTTAACAATTTTAGCGATGGTCTTATCTTGCATCATCTCGCGAATTTGATCGACCAGATTGATTTTTGCCATACTATAAAGCATAAGTTCCACTGCTTTTTTAGTTTCTTCGTAATCAAAGTTTTCTCTGGTCGCAACATAATATTTTTTAGCGTATTGTAGCGTCCGAATATAGTCCTTTTTCTCTACATAATATTGAATAATAAATTTCTGCAGACCCATCTTCATGTCGTAAACATCGGCCTTAATCTCTAAGTTCTTCATCATATTCACCGCCATCTTAATGGCGGCGGTGTCTTTATTTTCAATATTATTTTTTATAATGGCGTTTACTTTTAGGTATTCAAAAAGATTGTTGTAGCTCTTATCGTTAAATTTTTCTTCAAAGAGTTTCATGGTTTTATACATGAGACCCCATTTTTTGGAGCGAAAAAGATTAATTGTCAGCTGTGCATGCGCATCTTTTTCCGTCTTCATACTCTCTAGATCTTTTACTGGATAAAAGTATTCAGGGGTTTTAACTTCTAAATTCACTAAACCAGGAGGTGGCGGAAGAATCGCGGAATAATCCCATAACATTGAAGCGCCATAACGAAAATCTCTATAACCTTCATTAAGGTGTGGATTGATCACTGCTTGTTGCGCTAATCTTTTTTCTTCTTCTACCTCTTTAACCACTTCTTTTAATTCATCTTTTTTACGAGAAACAGGTTTTACCGCCAGGACCTCTGTCATTTGAAACTTTTTTTCTATTTTTGCTTCCGTTTTCTCACTTACTTTCTCACTTATTTTTTTACCTGGTTCTTCGTTGGTCCAAAAATCTAAGATATATTTTTTGTCGTTATCGCGGTAAAAAGTAAAAAGGTCCACTTTATCAGAAACTAATTCCACCTGGATAGTGGAAACTCCGTCGCTATCTCCACCTAAAACTTTTACTTCTGTAATATATTTATTTTTGCTTTGATAATTTTTTAAACCTTCTTGCAAAAGTGCAAAGACTTCCATATTCAATGTCTTAATCAAAACGACTTTTTTCTGTTTTTCAATTTGAATTTGATTTTTGTCCACGTAGATATTCCATCTAGTGTGAGTCGGAAAGATTTCTTCTTGTAGAGTTTCGCTCGAGTTAGCGACATTGATATTAGCGATGACTAGAATCACCAACAAAAGAGAGTAAAAAAGATTTGTCTTAAAACGCATGAATCTAAACTTCCTGTTTTTCATACTCATTTTTAATGTCGAAATTGTGACACTTTTTCATCCTAAAATAGTGCTCACTAGATTATTTTACCTCTTTTTTGATCTTTTTAAAGGAAATATTTTCCACCTGGAGTTATTTGCCTAGTGGAATTTTGACACCTGAATTTTTTGTCCATTTACTAATTCTAAATCTTGGGATTTCATAGAGTTATGCAAATGAAAAATTTTTATAGCTTAACCGCCTTGGTTGGTCTGTTACTGAGTAGCTGTTCGTACTTTGTCCCCACTCCTGGAGAGGCACCCAAAAGCGACAGTATTTTTACTAGTTTTTCAGAGAAAAATTGGATACGAGTCAATTCGCATCAAAGTGATGCAGACTTTGCTTTTCAAAACAAAAATACAAAATCCTATATTTATGTCGAAAGTTTGTGTCACAAATATCAGGATGTTCCTCTGAACAAATTATCCGCCAAACTTTTAAATCATTTTAATAATCCAGAAATTCAAAATCAAGAAACTTTTAATTATCAAAAACGTGAAGCGCTAAAAACGTTTGCTCGCGGAAAGATTGATGGTGTGACAGTTGATTTGACAGTAGTGAATCTTAAAAAAAATGATTGTCTCTACGACCTTGTGATGATAACTCCAGACAATAAAACGCTAACTGAATCGAGAGCACAATTTGAAATCTTTTTAAAAGAAGTAAATATACCATGAGTTTAAAAGTCACACTTAACAGATATTTAATCACGACCCATGAAGCTCTAAAAACAATTGGAGAAATCAAATATCTTTTTTTTAAAATCATTAAAGGTACATTCGAGGGTCCTTTTTATTTTAAAAAAATGCTGGAGCAAATCGTTGCCATCGGCATGGGCTCAGCTTCTATCGCTATAGTCGTAGGATTGGTCATGGGACTAGTAATGACTCTTAATTTTGGTTACGGATTAATGAAATTTGGCGCTGTTTATTATGTGCCCTCAATGGTTTCACTCTCCTTGATTCGCGAAATGTCTCCTATCTTTACTTCCCTACTAGTCGCAGGACGCGTGGCCTCAGGAATTGCCGCTGAATTAGGTGCCATGAATGTGACTCAACAAATAGATGCACTTCGCGCTCTTGGCACTTCACCAGTTAAAATATTAGTCATCCCCAGATTTTGGGCAGCGGTCATCGCACTACCATTACTCAACACTATCTCCTCTGCTTTTGGATTATTAGGTGGACTCATCATTAGCCATTTAGAATTTGGCATGGCCGCTGGCTTTTATTTAGACAAGGTCAGATTTGGTGTACGACTTCATGATTATATTGGCGGCTGTACCAAGTCCCTCATCTTTGGCGCAATAATCGCCACCATAGGTTGTTATCGAGGCCTAAAAACCAAAGAAGGCACACGCGGAGTTGGTGAAGCAACAACTTGGGCAGTGGTCACGAGCTCCATTGCTATTTTAGTTTGCAATTTCTTTTTAACAAAAATATTTTTAGTGATAATTGCCAAATGAAAGAAGAAATACTTTTACAACTTAAAGATATAAAAAAAAGTTTTGGAACCAACCATATTCATCGTGGCGTTTCGCTGGAACTCAAAAAAGGTGAAAGCTTGGGACTTTTAGGTGGCTCTGGGACTGGTAAGTCAGTCTTGCTTCGCTCGATCATAGGTCTAGAAAATATAGATGACGGTGAGATTCATTTTAGAAATCAAAGAATTGATCAATACACAGAAGATCAAATGCTGGTGACGCGTAAAAATATTTCCTATTCTTTTCAAAGTGGTGCGCTCTTTGATTCCCACAATGTGTTTGAGAATTTGGCCTTCCCTTTAATGGAACATACCAATTTAGATTACAGGCAAATAAAAGAAAAAGTAAAAGAGATGCTGCAACTGATTGATCTACCAGGTAGAGAAACTTTGATGCCCTCGGATCTCTCGGGTGGTATGCAAAAAAGAGTGGGCATGGCGCGTTCGATGATTCTTGATCCTTCGATTATTTTGTATGACGAGCCTACTGCTGGACTTGATCCCCTCAATACTCAAAATGTAGTGGAACTGATGAAAAAATTAAAGGCCAAAGGACATGCCTCAATTTTTGTTACCCACGATATTCCTTCTGCGTTGCAGTTGTGTGACCGAATTATTATTCTAGGTAAAGGTATAATTATTTTTAATGATACACCGGAAGCTTTTAGAAACTCTATTGATCCAGAAGTTTCCAAATTTAAATCGCAAGAAGATCAAATAAAAGGAAAATCATATGGTCATTGAACCTCGAGATAAAAAAAATATTGTTCTCTCTGGAATTTTTGTTTCCTCACTGCTTTTGGTAGCAATGGTTTTTGTTTTTTTACTAGGCCAAGACAGTGTGCTCTTTCAAAACAAAATGACTTTAAAAACTAAAGTTAAAAATGTGCAAAATCTTAAAATGGGTGCGATAGTTCAACTCAAAGGAATTAAAGTTGGAACTGTACAAGATATTAGCTTTGCAGCTATGGAGGCGATCGTTATTAGTTTTAATATTAATAGCGAGTATCAACCATGGGTAAAGAAAAATAGCTACCTCTCCATTAAAACTCAAGGAGTATTAGGTGATAAATTTTTAGAAATTCTTGGTGGCACTGACGAGGCCCAAGCAGTTAAGAACAATGATTTTCTAGAAATCGAAGAAACCAATAGTGTTGATAAAATGCTGGGTAAAGGTGAAGATATCTTAGTTACCGCCAGTCACGTTTTAGCTAAAATCGATAATATTATTGACAAAATTGAAGGCAAAGACATTGCTCAAGTTATTACGGATCTAAAAAGAGCACCTATAGCTGATACTTTAATTGAATTAAAACAAACCGCTAAGAGCTTAAGCAATATCACCGCACGTATTGATAAAGGCCCGGGCACTATGCACTCACTAATTTACGATGACACTCTTCACTCTGACTTAGAGTCACTTCTAGGTGGAGCGAAACGCAATAAAGTTTTAAATTATTTTATTCGTGAGTCTATCAAAAAATCTGAAGAAAAGAATTAAGCATCCAGCTCAGTGCCCAGCACACCCTTTTTCTTTAATTTTTCGATCAATGTGGTGCGGTTTAATTGTAACAATTTTGAGGCCTGATTTTTATTGCCAGAAGTTCGATCAAGGGCCTGACCGATTAATGAATCTTCAATATCCCCTAAAAGTTTTTTCAAGTCGATACCGTCATCTGGAAGTTCAAAAAGTGGTCTAGAGTCTTTAGAAACTTCCAATTCCTCTAAAAACTTAACTGGTAGATCTTCTAAACGAATGGTGCTTCCACCACGCAGAATAACTAGTCGTTCAATTAAATTTTCTAACTCCCGCACATTTCCTGGCCAATCGTAACGCGTCAGAAGTTCCATCACCTTTTCATCTAGCACTAAACCGTTACGGCCATCGGCGCTAACAAACCGATCCAGAAAATAAGAAATGAGTAATGGGATATCTTCTTTGCGCTCTTTTAAAGAAGGAATTTTAATTGGGATAACATTTAAACGATAAAATAAATCTTCACGAAAGTTTCCATCACTAACGGCTTTTTCTAAATCTCTATGAGTTGCCGTAATAATTCTGGTATCAATATCGATGGTCTTAGACGAACCCACCATTTCAATTTGTCTATTTTGCAGCACGCGAAGTAATTTCACTTGTAATAAAAGTGGCATGTCGCCAATTTCATCTAGAAAAATACTTCCTTTATCAGCAATTTCAAAACGACCTTTTCTCTCTGTCAGCGCTCCAGTAAAAGCTCCGCGCACGTGACCAAATAATTCACTCTCTAAAAGGTCAGCAGGAATGGCCCCACAATTCACTGAAACTAATTTATTGCTGGAGCGTTTAGATAATTGATGAATGGCACGCGCTACTAATTCTTTCCCGGTACCAGACGGTCCAGTCACTAGAACGGTAGAATCAGAAACCGCGACTTTTTGAATTCGTTCAAAAACGGCTTTCATTTTTTGCGAACGACCGATGATGCCGTGAAAAATATCGTCTTTAGTAGGTCTTTCTAAACTAAACTTTCTAGTAGTAAGATGAACTTTTTGTACGCTGGCATTAGTATTTTGATCAGTTGATAAAAGAATTTCTTCGACACCTAATTTTTCTACAATTGCTGACTTAATTATGCGTGCAAGATCGGCCAATTCAAAAGGCTTAGTTAAATAATGGTAAGCACCTTTTTTTGTGGCAGCGATTGCTGTTTCAATTGAGGCAAAACCAGTCATTAAAACGCTAATAAATTTGAAATTTCTTTCTTTTAGAAGATCAACTAAAAGTAGGCCATCTGTGTTTGAATGATCAAAAGCTAAATCTGTCAAAAGACAAAACGAAGCGGTCTTAAAGCTAGGATCATTCTCTAAAGCTTGCAGACATTCCATTGGTGATTTATAAAAATAAATAGGGAGATTAATTTTTTTCTCGAGAAATTTTTTTATCGCTCCGGCCAATAAATAATCGTCCTCAACCAAGACAATTCTCACGTCGCAAACCGTGGGCCTTTCTTCAAATTCCCGGTGCAAAAAATTAATGTCGCTTGAGTTGCTCATACTGCCACAAATCGTGACAAATTATGGCCTCTGTGTCAATTTTTAGACGCTGATATTTTGAATCTGTTAGCTTTTTTTAGAGTGCGAAATGACACCAGGTCAGTTTATATATGGCATTAGTTCGAAAAAACAACATCTTCGAATGCTTTAACAGCTAAGTTAGGCCCACCTGCTACGATATAAAAAATTAAGACGATAAAACTGATGGCCACAATCGTCACAAAAATCCCCGAAAGGAGACGATGATCTTTCAGCCAAAAGACATAAGAAAAATCTCCAAAGATCACAATACAAGGTAGCGTCCAAAAAGGAGCATGCTTGATAAAAAAGGAAATCAAATCAACCATTAAAAGTGAGCTTTTAATTCATTAAGCTTATCTAATTTTTCCCAAGTGAATCCTTTGTCCGAAACTCGTCCAAAGTGTCCATAGGCAGCTGTTGGCGAATAAATTGGGCGCAATAAATCAAGTCTTTCAATAATCGCTCTAGGCTTCATATTAAAAACTTTATTAATCGCCTGGTTAATTTTTTTGATATCATATTTTTCAGTGCCAAAAGTATTTACTAAAAACGAAACCGGTTCAGCGACACCGATAGCATAGGCCACTTGCACTAACGCTTTTTCAGCTAGCCCTGCAGCAACAATATGCTTTGCTACGTGACGAGCAGCATAGGCAGCTGAACGATCTACTTTTGAAGGATCTTTTCCAGAGAAAGCACCACCACCGTGAGCACCGTGTCCGCCGTAGGTATCAACGATAATTTTTCTACCAGTTAAACCGCAATCTCCCATTGGTCCACCAATAACGAAATTTCCAGTTGGGTTGATAAAAATTTTAGTGTTGTTATCAATTAAATGTGCCGGAACAACTTTCTTAATCACTTCTTCGCGAACTGCTTCGTGAATTTGTGACTGAGAAATTTCTGGAGCATGTTGAGAAGAAACCACAATCGCAGTTAATCTTTTTATTTTTCCATCGACGTATTCGGCAGAAACTTGAGTCTTGCCATCTGGTCTTAGCCAATTAAGCGGACCTTTTTTACGAACTTCAGAAAGTCTGGCAGCTAAGCGATGAGAAAGATCGATGGTTAATGGCATAAATGAATCCGTTTCATTTACCGCGTAACCAAACATCAAACCTTGGTCTCCAGCGCCTTGTTCCTTATTGTTATCATCATTCACGCCTATGGCGATATCTGGTGATTGTTTATCTAGCACAATCATCACACCACAAGTACCAGAATCAAAACCTTTATCAGAATGATCGTAACCGATATTTTTAATGGTATTTCTAACTACACTTTGAAAATCAATATTCGCTTTAGAAGTGACTTCACCTGCAACCACTACTAAACCAGTAGTAATCATGGTTTCACAAGCTACGCGCGATTTTGGATCTTGCGCTAGCATGGCATCAAGAACAGCATCACTAATTTGATCAGCAATTTTATCCGGGTGACCTTCAGTTACTGATTCAGATGTAAAAACGTAGTCCTTAAGCATAATTTCCTCTTGGCTTTAAATATTAAAATAATTGATAAAAACCCATTGAATATAGAAGAATTATTGCTCGCTGTATACGGCCTTTTTACTCGCAGCACGTGGTCCAAAATATCGAAAAAAATGAGGATTTCTATAGGTGTAGAACTTTTCACTTTGTGGCCGATAAAGATAATATTCAAGTGAACCTGCGGAAATATGCGCGACAAGGTCGTATGCGCCTGAATCTTGGGTCCTAATGGTAGAAATTTTATAGAGGTTTTGTTTTTTAATTTGTTTTTGCACTTTCCGACTTAACTCAGGACCACGATTGGGCAATTGCGCTACATAGCCTTCAGTCCATAGATCTTCCATATCCACTCGTCCAATCATGGCCGCCCTGGAAAAATAGCGAAGAGCATGAAAGTTTTCCATTTCAAGACAAGGATCATTTTTTAAAATATTTAAAATTTCATTGCGCAATTTTTTTCCGACAAAGGACATATCACTACAATATAAAAATTTGTTTCCTGACATAAAAAAATGAGTGAAAGAAAATTCTCCATATTTAAAAAGAACATTAGGCCAACCCGGAATTGAAGCCAAAGCTTTGTCTTCTTTACTCAGCTTATCAAACAGCGGCTCTTTGTCATCCAGTGAATTATATTTCTTATTTAAATCTCGCCGGCAAACCACACGTGCCACATCTTTTTTTTCTAAATTGTTTGGCGTGTCGGTGTTACCAACTTCATTAAAAAGAATAGTTTCTAAAACAAAAATCTTTTGCATTTCGATTTCTTGCTGCGACCAAAACTCATAAGTCAGTGCCATTTTCTCCAGGGAAAAATTCTGCAATTCATGCAAGGCCTTAGATCTAGCACTTAACAACTCTAAAGGAATTTTTTCATCACTTAAAAGCTTCGAATAAAAATTGATATTTTTTTGATTTCTTTTTTCCCACTCGTTAAAACGCTCACGCTGCCAATCAAAGGATCGACTCAAGGTCTTTTTAGTTACCTTAAAAAAATCATCTAAATCATAAATAAGTTTTTCATTTAACTTATCTTCTTTTAATAACTGCCAATGTAAATTATCAACATTGGCCCTGTGATATAAATCAAACTGACCTCCATCAGTATTTTGCGCTCCGTCTTCTACTATTTTCCGAAACAGATAAGTGGTATTGGCCGCTACATTATCATTGCGATTTTTAAAAAGGTCATACTCTTTGCGTAGTTCAAAATGATTGACGGGATAATGAAAACTTTTAAGAAAACTGGCAGTATCAATAAACTCATCAAAACTTTTTTTAAATTTGGTCAGGGTGATGCCTGATTTTTTATGTTTAATAATTTCTGCGTTAGTTTTTAAAACTTTTAAATCACGAATCATAGATAAGAAATCATTTTGCAAAAGCTGCAATTGCTTCTTTAGCAACTGATCTTTACGTAAGTTTTTTAATTTTGTCTTTTGTTCAATGATCCACGCTTGTTTTTCTTGAAAAATAGGCAGCGAAGCCTCGATGGTTTTGCGGTCTAATTTTCCACTTTTTAAAATTGGCACAAACTGCGAATCACCACGATAAAGGCGAAATAAGCGATCAAAAGTTTCACTAGTGCCGACCGGGCAAACTTTTTGTTTAAACTCTATTAATTTTTTTTCATAGAGTGCAGTATCTAAACTCCACGTATTGGAAGATATAGATAAAATAAAAATTAAAAAAAGAAATTTAGTGTATTTCTCGAACAAAATCAGACTCCCATAGGCCTAAACATGTACCATTGCTTAAAATTAGCAGGACATTTTTATCACCAGTATGCAAATCTATTTGCTCTCGCAAATCAACTAAATTTGAAACAGCTACAGATGAAATACCACTTTTTTTCAAACGATGCGACAACTCGATGCAATCTAAATTTTGCTGTCCTTCCACCGTAGTGGCCTTTTCAGGACGGGCCCAAATCACTTCAGCAGCACCTAAAAAGCACTCACCAAATTCCTTTTGAAAGATTGAACTTCTGGCCGTGGCGGAATTAGGCTCAATCACCACACACACTTTTAAATTTGGGTACAAAAGATTAATGGCGCGAATAGTTTCTTGCACAGCACGAGGATGATGAGCAAAATCATCAATCACTGTTGTTCCGCGATATTTCCCGCGAACTTCTTGACGTCTTTTAACCATTTGTAGAGACATCAAAGATTTACGAATACTATCCAGTGCAAATCCTTCAGCTGCAGCAAACAGCACGGCCGCAGACAAATTTAAAATATTATGCGGCCCAACCACATTAGTTTTAAAAATTTCAGTTTTACCAGCAATTTGCAAACTGAATTCTGTTTGCGAAGGATCACATTTAATAATTTTTGGACCAAGTAGAGATTGCTCACCGTAAAATCTCCAATCCTTAACACTAGCAGTATCTTTGCTCTCTAGTTGCAGTTCTTTTATCGCTGGATAATCAGAGCTTACCAAGATAGATTTTTTTATTTCCGGTAAGGCAAATTTAAATTGATCTTTAATTTCTTGCACGTTTTTAAAAATATCGGCGTGATCAAATTCTAGAGAAGTCAAAATTAAATGATCGATGCAATAAAGTCTAAATTTAGAAATTTTTTCAAAATATGCACTGTCATATTCATCTGATTCAATAAAAAAATATTTGCCATCACCCAGTCGTGAAGAGTTTCTTCCCTCGATCACTCCGCCAATAAAATAACCAGGATTTGTTCCCAATTTTTCAAAAAGTTGAGTGAAAAAATAAGTGGTCGTAGTCTTTCCGTGAGTACCTGCGATTCCCACTACGTTCACATCATTTAGCACTAAAGCCCCGATGGCAGAAGGGAAAGAGACAAAAGGAACCCCTATTTCTTCCAACATCCTGGCCTCAGGACTTTTTCCCGAAACGACATTCCCCACCACAATTAAATCAAATCCCTTTAGGAATTCTGGAGTAATTTCTTCGGCCTTATATAAAGGAATTCCAGTATGTTTTAAATAATCACCCATCGGAGGATAAAATTTTAAATCCGCGCCTTGCACGTCATAACCTTTTTCCTTAAGTAAGCAAGCAGCGGCCCCCATGCCTGTGCCACAGATTCTGTAGAAAAATATTTTTTGAATACTTTCTTTTCGAGCTTTTAATTCACTAAGTTCTATCTTATTTTTTAAGTTCATATGACTTCCTTCAATTACACCCTACTGATAGTCTAACCGGCAAATATTTCCAGGTAAATAGATTATACACATCTCAGTCGAAGAAATTGCCGATATCTATAAAGACTCAGTGTTAGATGCGACAATAATACACTGAAACAAGGATGTTTTTATGGAATACAAAGACAAAAAAATCGAAGAAGCGCTGGCCCTTCAGAATAAGGAGCTGACGCAAAATGATATAAGACTAAAAAAGCTGGAAAGAGATTGGCAAGATTCCAAAACTTTGCGTGAACAAAAAGATCATGAAGTTAATATCAATAAAACCAAAATTAAAAATCAAAAGATTAAATGTCACAATCTGGAAGTTGAATTAAGTTCTGTATCACATCAAATCGAAATTAAAAATACAGAATTGGCCCAAGTTTATTCCATCATAGAACAATCGCTTAGGCAAAAAGAAGATCTAGAACAAAAAGTGCAAACCGCCAATCATCAATTACAAAATATTGTTGAAGATATAAATAAGCACCAAGATGTTGCACATGACAAGAAAAGTGCCGTGCAAGAAAAGCTTCAAGAAGTTGCAGGACTAGAAAAAAGAAAATTAAAAATGCAACAGGAAGCTCACATTCAGCGTGATCAATTAATTAAATATGAAAATGAACATAATTGGTTAATATTATCGATTAAAGATTTTGAACGCGAGATTGAATATCTAGAAAATCAAAATAAACGCAACACTGAGCAACTTTCTAAGCAACGTGAAAACAAAGAAAAACTGGAAGAGCGACTTCCCTATTTAAACACCCGACAAGATATTTTACTTAATGCTTTAAACCAACAAAAGTCTGAGTTGGATAAGGTTGAAGGTAAAATTGACGAGACCAATACCTACGTCTTAAAAAAAGAATATCAACTACAAGAACTAGAAAAAGAATTAGAAATTAAAAAATATGACCTAGAAAATGGCAATAATAGCTTACTTAAAAAAGAATTTTTAATTAAAGAACTCGAAAAAAATATTCACGTCACACAATTAAAACGTGAAGAATTACAAGTCCGTTCTGAGCAAAAATACCGTCAATTAAAAGAAGCAGAAATCAAAGAAGAAGAATTATCAGACCAAATGACTAAACAAAACATGTTGGTGGCAGAACTAGAGGAACGGGTTAACGATGTCCAAAACTCTCTTTCTAAGGCCAACGAAGAAATTCAATTTAATTTAAATAAATTAGGCATATCAAAAGAAGAAGTGGCCCATCGTCTAGATCAAATTCGTCACTCAACAGATGAACTTAAAAAGACCAACACTTTAGTCGAAGATCATAAAAAACATATCACGCAACAGTTACACGAAATTCACACTCTAGAGAGGAAGCAACAGCAAATTCATTTAGAGCGTGAGAAAATTCTTAATGAGATTGCTGATTTAGAAGAAACGGTTAAATATCACCAACTCAATTTACATAAAAAACAAAAAACCATTTCAGATCAAAAACACAGCTTAAAATCTGAATTAGAATTTTTGAATGAATTACGTACTAAAGTGCAACATTTTAATGACGAGATTGCTTCCAGTGACCGCATTTGTGCCGATCTTGAAAGTAAAATTAATGATCTAAATGCTGAGTGTGATAATTACAAAAAAATGTACGAAGAAAATCTGCAAGATTCTCTCTTTAAAAAAGAAGTTATTTATAATCTTGAAAATGACATCAACCGCCTGAGTCTTTTGGCCGATAGCAAAAAACAGGAATTAAGAGATTTAAGTCGCTCCCTGCAAGAAACTAATAATCTCATAGAAATTAAAGAGAGTGAACAATGTCGTCTCGCTCAGGACACAGATGCGCAAATTAATTTAGTAGAACAGAAGAAAAAGGAAGTAACAAGTTTCAAACGCGAACTTGAACAAACGGAAAAAGAAGTTGTCAACCTAACGGTCAAAAATCACTCGCTTAAAAAAGAACTAGAAGATGTAAATAACAAATCATTAGAGTTAAAACGCAATATCGACATCAAAAACCTTGATTTAGCACAGGGCCTAGAAGAACTAAAAAGACAAAATCTACAAATCACGGAGAAGCAATTTTCTGTTGAAAAAATGCAAGATGAGCTTCGCTCCCTCGAAACAGAATCACATAATGTTAAAAATGACATTAAAAGTAATAGTATTGCGATCACCATCTTTGATACCGATTTAGATAAATTAAAAAATCATATCAAAGAGTCACAAGGAGTCATTGTAAAGTTAAATCAAAAGTTTAACTCTGATCAAACTTATCTAAAAAATATCACTGAAAAAAATAGTGAACTAAAATTTGAACTACAACGTAAAGAAAATGAAGCGAGACTCCTAGAAGGACAGTTGCGAGAGATCTCTTCTCAAACCTTAGAGTGGGAGAGAACCAATAAGTTTTCACAAGAAAAAGTTGAGAGTACAACTAAAGAAATCGATAAAGTTTCGTCAAGAATATTCATTGAAGAGAGTAATGCCTTAAAAATTAGAGATTTTTATACTAAGAGCAAAGAAGCTTTAAATAATCTGGAAACTCAATTACACAGCAAGGAAAAAGCACTACAAGAACTTATCGATGAACAAAAACGCACTAATTCAGACATTAATATTTTTGCCGTTAGAAAAAATAAGACTGAATGTGAAATTCGCGATTTTGATGTTGAAAAAACAAAAATTGAAGAGGCCTTAAAACAAAATCTTAAAAATCATGAAGCCGTTAGTAAGAAATGTGCTGAATTAGAAAAAACAAAAGCAGAAAAAGAAGCTGCCCTACTAGTACTGCGAGCGGAAATGACCAGATCTTTCGATCTAGCAGATGCCACTTCGAACAGTATTAATATGAGTCAAGAGCATTTAAATATCGTGACTCAAGAATTACAAAAAACTTCTTTAGAAAGAAAAATTAAAGAAGACCAGTATCAACAATTAATCGGTCAATTGGGACTAGTTGAGAGAAAAATTAAAACTTGTGATAATGAAATCGTGACTTGCCATGCCGACATTGAAAAGCTGGAAAAAGAACATGAAAGTTTTCAATTTGACTTAGACAATAAAGAAAAAGTTCATAATGCACTGGATGAACAAATGCAGGCGCAAATGCAAAAGTTTCAGGCCTTAAAATCGGCGCTGGAATCTGAAAAGACTTTTCATGCAGATAGTATAAAAGAAAATGCTCAATACGTGCAAGCGCTGGAACAGTATGAACAAAAATTACAACAAACGGAACTAGAATTAGCGGAAGCTGCGAAAAAAAGATTAGCACAGGAAACTATTAACCATGAAATTATCATCCGCTTAAGTACACAAAAAACTCTTATTGAAGAACGTGAAAAAGTCCTCGCAATGCAAAAAGTTAAAATTGCTGAACTTGAAGCTGAAGAACTTTCAAGTAAAAAGATCATTGCACAACACGAGCAAAACTTTTCACTTAATACGCCGCCAGAGGTCAAGGCGATTAATAAAATGGGAGCTGCAGAGTACTTACTTTCTCTGCGCACTGACTTAAAGAAAATTCTTGGTAACAAAGAAGTATACTACAATGCGAATATTAGTGGACACCAAGACGTAGATCAATTGCTGTTTAATTGTCATCAAACTTCATTGCAAGTCATGATCTCTGGGATGTATGACTTTAATAATGATTTGCATTTTACTTTGGGTATCGATGTGCAAAATGATGTCTGTGTTATGCTCACAGTTAAGGGCCTTAATAACGTTACGCCGATGGCACTTAAAGAAAAACTTGTGCCGATTTCAGGTAAATTAAAAGATAAGTTTAAAAACTTCTCATTAAACTTTAACTTCTTGGTGCAAAATACACCTGATAATATGGTCGATACAATGACTATTAAAATTAATACTAGAAGTACGCCAAAAGCGCGCTCAGTTTCTCTTGATGCTTAAACTTAAGAATTCCAAATCATCTGGCCTAAACTTTGTCTTAAAAGTTTAAGGCCAGATCTTTCATACCAATAACTTTCAGTCGCATTAGTTAAAATAATTGAAGCTCGATACGTATCAGTATCAATCCAAACAGAGGTCCCTGTAAATCCTAGATGACCGAAGGTATTTTTAGAACAACCAAGACCGGCCAGAGTTTCATTCGGATCTGCAACAGTATCCCAACCACAAAGAAACCTTCCAAAATCTTTTCGTGTGTTAAAATTTTTTTTCATTTTACTGACAAAATCAGTTTGTTTATTTAAATTTAAAAGACTCTCACCTAGTCCGCGCACAGTTGCAAATAAACCCGCATGAGAAGTGAATTCTTTGATGGAATAGGCCTTATCATCATGTACCTGTCCTATAATTGGTTTGCCACGACGAAAACCCGTCGGAGGACACAAACTTCCATTTTTTAAGTCCTGCCAAAAAACCAAATCTTCGTCCCAGTAAATTGAACAAATATCTTTTAATTTTTTTGACATCTTTTTTTCGATCTCTAGCATCAATCGCAGCGGAGAATAATCAGAATATAAAGTTTCGCTCGCAGTTATAGGAAAAGATAAAAGATGCTCTCTCCAATCACTCTGCGACAACCTGCCATGACTAGGTAAACCTGCACGGTGGTTTAAAAGACACAACATATCTTCCGTGAAAATTTCCGCATGCAAATGATAAGTCGCCGATAAAGTCAGGGGTTTAGTTAAACTCGCCAGATCAAAAAATAAATGAGGATCAATTGAAACATTATTTTTGTCACTAATTTCAAAGAAATCAAATTTGCTTTTGTTAAAATCAATTACTCCCACCGCCAAGCACGAGAAGTGTTGGTTTTCCATCAGCTCTAATGATTTTTTTAGCAACTGAGTCTGCATTTATTGAAGTAGCACCGCGTGCGCTGCCGCCAATCTAGCAATTGGAACTCGATAGGGAGAACAACTCACATAATCAAGACCTATGCGATGACAAAACTCAATCGACTTGGCCTCTCCACCATGCTCACCACAAATCCCAATATGCATATCTGGCCTAACCTTCCTGCCACTTTTTGTCGCCATTTCGACTAAAAGACCAACACCCGTTTGATCAAGACTTACGAATGGGTCAATCTCTAGAATTCTTCTATTGACGTAATCTGGTAGAAATTTTCCAGCATCATCGCGCGATAGTCCAAAAGTAGTTTGAGTTAAATCATTCGTTCCGAAAGAGAAAAATTCTGCTTCTTCCGCCAATTCGGCCGCACAAAGTGCCGCACGAGGAAGCTCTATCATTGTTCCTAATTTGTATTTCACAGTTTTCTTTTGCTCAGCAAATACTGTATCGATTTCCGCCTTGGCCTCTGACTTTAAAATAGAAAGTTCGGCCTTAGTGGCAATTAATGGAAACATAATTTCTGGATAAACTTTAATTCCTTGGGCCTCACAACTAATTGCCGCCAAAATAATCGCACGCACTTGCATTAAATAAATTTCTGGATAGGTAATGGCCAATCGGCACCCACGATGTCCTAGCATCGGATTAAATTCATGTAACGCATTTCCACGTTCTTCTATTTCTTTTAAAGAAATACCAAGGACGTGGGCCAATTCTTCTTTTTCATTTTTGCTGTGAGGTAAAAATTCATGAAGTGGTGGATCGAGTAAACGAATATTCACAGGAAGACCATTCATGGCGGTAAAAATTCCAATAAAATCTTGCTGTTGAAAAGGTAATAATTTACTTAGAGCTTTTTTGCGTTCACTTAAATTTTGCGCAAAAATCATCTCGCGCACAGCTAGAATTCTCTCTGGTGCAAAAAACATATGTTCAGTTCGGCACAACCCAATTCCTTCTGCACCAAACTTAATCGCAACTTTGCAATCTTCAGGTGTATCAGCATTTGTGCGAACTTTTAATTTACGTACTTCATCTGCCCATTCCATAAATGAAGCAAAGTTATCAGAAATTTCTGCTTCAATCGTTGGTACCAAACCTTCCATCACTTCACCAGTGGCACCATCAATCGTGAGTGCATCACCTTGTTTATAAACTCTACCCTTAACAGTTAAAGTTTTTCCTGCGTAATCAATAATTAAAGAACTACAACCAGCGACGCAAGGTTTCCCCATTCCTCTGGCCACTACCGCCGCATGCGAGGTCATGCCTCCTCGCGCTGTTAATATTCCCTGACAGGCCACCATACCAGAAATATCTTCAGGGGAAGTTTCAATGCGCACTAATAAAACTTTTTTGCCATCTTTTGCCGCAGCGACCGCTTCTTCAGAAGTAAAAATAATATGCCCAGCTCCAGCACCAGGAGACGCTGGCAGCCCTGTTGCTACAATTATTTTTTTAAATTTTGGATCAAGACGCGGATGAAGAAGTTGATTTAAGTCATCTGGCTTAACTCGCAGTAAGGCCTCTTCTTTTGTTAGAATTTTTTCATTCACTAAGTCTGTAGCAATTTTTAAGGCCGCCGCAGTCGTGCGTTTTCCATTTCTTGTTTGTAAAATATAAAGCACATCTTTTTCAATGGTGAACTCGATATCCTGCATATCTTTGTAATGCGCTTCTAGCTTTTTATAAACTGTCGTCAATTCTTTAAAAGTTGTTGGCATCAACTCTTCTAAAGTTTTATGTTGTTTATTAGATTCATTTTTTGAATCATTATTTATTGGTTGCGGCGTTCTAATACCGGCCACCACATCTTCCCCTTGAGCATTAATTAAAAACTCTCCGAAGAATTTTTTAGCACCTGTTGATGGGTCGCGAGTAAAACAAACACCAGTGGCACAATCGTCTCCCATATTTCCAAATACCATCGACTGTACATTCACTGCCGTTCCCCAATCGTGAGGATAACCATGAATTTCGCGGTACTTCATAGCGCGAGAATTATTCCAAGAACCAAACACAGCAGAAATCGCTCGCCACAATTGATCCATTGGATCAGTAGGAAAACTAATTCCACTTTCTTCTAGGATAATTTTTTTATAAACAAAAACTAATTCTTTTAAATCCTCTGCCGAAAGCGCAGTATCAAGCTCCACTCCACGAGAATCTTTTAAATCTTCCATGGTGTGCTCTAGCAGAGAAACATTAAATCCCATCACGACATTGGCGTACATTTGAATAAATCTTCGATATGAATCCCAAGCAAATCTTGGATTATTAGTCAGCTTGGCCATGCCCTCAACCGTCTGATCATTTAAACCTAAATTTAAAACTGTATCCATCATCCCTGGCATTGAAGCTCTAGAGCCAGACCTTACAGAAAAAAGTAGCGGGTTAGTCTTATCTCCAAATTTTTTTCCAGTTAAACCTTCGACAAATTTAACTGATACTAAAACTTGATTTTTGATTTCCTCATTTATGCTCTTGCTGGATTTATAATAATCCGTACAAGCTTCTGTGGAAATGGTGAAGCCTGGAGGAACATTTAAACCCAAGGCTGACATTTCAGCTAAGTTTGCTCCCTTGCCGCCCAGCAAGTTTTTCATGTCCTTGTTGCCTTCTGTTTTATTTGCACTAAAGAGATATACCCATTGGTGTGTCATACTAAAACCCCATTTTTTCGCGTAAATATTCTTGAATTTTTGTTAAGCTCACTCTCTCTTGCTTCATGCTGTCGCGATCGCGCACTGTAACAGCATTATCGGTTAAGGTATCGAAATCAACAGTCAAACAAAACGGTGTCCCAATTTCATCTTGACGTCGATATCTTTTTCCAATTGATCCAGCTTCATCATATTCGCAGCGATAATTTTTTTGCAAATCATCTAATAATTTTTCCGCGACATTTTGTAATTCATCTTTTTTCATCAATGGCATGATGGCGACTTTAATTGGGGCCAAGGCCGGATGAAATCTCATTACAGTTCGCTCTTCTTCGCCTTTACCTTCATTCTCAATACGATAAGCGTCACACATTACTGCCAGCAAGGAGCGATCACATCCAACGGAAGTTTCTAGTACAAAAGGAAAATATTTTTTGTTGCCGTCTTCTTGATCAGTGTAGAGAAGATTTTTGCCAGAAAATTTTTGATGTTGAGACAAATCAAAGTCGGTACGTGAATGGATGCCTTCCATCTCACCCCAACCAATCGGGAATTCATATTCAATGTCATAAGCTTCATCAGCGTAGTGGGCCAGTTTTTCATGTTTGTGCCAACGCAACTTATCAGCTCGCATACCGTTATCAAGATGCCACCGGAAACGAATTTCCTTCCATTTTTCCATCGCCTCTTTTTGGGTTCCAGGCTTAATAAAATATTGCATTTCCATTTGTTCAAACTCACGCGTTCTAAAAATAAAATTGGCGGGAGTGATTTCATTTCTAAAGGCCTTACCAATTTGCGCAATACCAAAAGGTAATTTGCGTCTCATGGAGCCTTGCACATTTAAAAAGTTTACAAAAATTCCCTGCGCTGTTTCAGGGCGTAAATAAACTTCGGCGGCAGTGTCGCGCACTGGACCTACAAAAGTGGAAAACATTAAATTAAAATCGCGCGGTTCAGTAAATGATTCTTTAGCGCCACATTTGGGGCAATTTTTTTTAAGATCAATTTGATCGGCACGAAATCTATCTTTACAATTTTTACAATCCACCATGGGATCAGAAAAACCATCAACATGTCCTGAAGCTTTCCATACTAGAGGATGCATTAAAATCGAAGCATCAATCCCTTCGATGTCACGACGAAATGTCATGGCCTTCCACCAACGTTGTTTCACATTATTTTTTAATTCAACACCAAGTGGCCCATAATCCCAGCAACCACCAAGACCGCCGTAGACTTCTGAACTTTGAAAAATAAAACCGCGACGTTTGGAGAGACTAACAAGATCGTTCATTGATTTAAGATTAGATTCAGACACATCAACCTCGACAAATAAGACTTAAAATTGAGAAAATTGTAACGAGGAAAATGGGGTTTGAATACAGAAGTTATAAAGCGTAAACGTTCAGGAATACGAGAAGCTAGGCTACATTGCCAATTTGATAGTCGTGCTCTTTGACATATTTTTTGAAATAGACCGTAACTTTTGTGCCATGATTTTCTTCTGAGTCCTGAGAATAAGCTTCAATTTTTCCTGAAAACAGATCTAACACCTTTTTAATCAGTGGCAGTCCAAAGCCTGTCCCTGATTCATTTTGTGTGCCTTTGCGAGTTGTTCCTGTTTGCATATCAAATATTTTTGCCAATAAATCCTGCGGGATCCCGATACCAAAATCTTCGATACTTAATGTCACATAATAATCGTTTTCACCAATAACAACTTTTATCTCCGAATTAGGATGACTAAATTTAAGGGCGTTAGAATAAAGATTAGGAATAATATTTGTTTCCAGCATTTTTTGATCGATACAAATGGCCGACACCTTTTCTGGTCTGTGCAGCGCAAACTTAATACTTTTTTCGCTGGCCTTATGTTCAAATAAATGGAGACAATGTTTTACTCCTGCCACCAAATCCGCGCTCGAATTCTGAAATTTAATTTTTCCTGCGTCTAGTGCCTCATAAGTTCTCACGGTCTCTGTCACATTCATGATAAATTCAATATTTTTTTCAATTTTTGCAAAATCAACATCATTGTAAAATTTATTTTTCAAATTTCTAACAGTACCTTTTATAATCGCTAAAGGATTGGCCACGTCATGACTTAAAATTTTAAGCATCAGGTGCAGCGTTTGATTCTCCACTTTCTTAAGTTCAGACATCGTTTCTATATCTTTAAATTTTTTCAAACGATAAGAAAGTCCTATAGACATTAATATCGCCTCATACATTCCAGAAAGATTTGTGATGTAGCGCATGTTTACCGGCATATTTATAACACCCACTGTGGCCAAATTAAAATAGGTTAACCCGCCTAAAAAACCAGTCCATGCCATAAAATAGTATGAAGAACCAATTTCGTTTTTATAGACCGCATAACCGGAAAAAGTAACCACTATTAGAGAAGCTATTAAATTAAAACTCGGTGCCACTTTCCATAACAAATCTGTTTTCTCCGCCAATATTAAGTACAAATAACAGCAACTGAAAAAAGTCATTTGCGCTTTAAAAAGAAGATCCATTTTAGGAAAATTAATTTTTGTATTAAAGTACGAGCGAGTAAAAATAACTGCGGGAAAAAAGGCCAGAGCAATAAAATAGACCAGATATTTTGAAATTGAAATTGGCCAGTTATAAGCTGACATGAATAGATCAAAATAACCACTACGGGCCAAAGCCGGCAATAACATGCCAAAACAAAAAATGGCATAATCAAGTGAGGCACGATCTTTAATGTTTATATAAACCGAAATTTGATAGAGACATAAAATTAAAAGAGTGGAGATATAGGAAGTCATAATGACTATATCCCAAGTTAAGTATTTACTAACCTCTTTTGAACTTAATAACCTAGGAAAATATGGACTTTTTGAACAAACATTCAGCTTCAAATAAACTGTCGTATTTTGCGTGTTAACCACTTGTTCTAAATTAATAATTAAATCAGTGCTGAAATATTTTTTTTCAGAATAAGGAACTTTAAAACCCGCCCTGGAAAAAGCAAGAATCTTTTCTTTTTCTACAACATAAGACTCAACAGAATAAAGTTGTGAAGCTTTCCACAAGATATGTGTCTTATTATTTGTTCCATTCGGAAAATCTAATTTGAGCCAAAAAGTTTCGTTGGCCTTAAAGTTTCTCTTATCAATATTTTCCCAACTTTTAGTTTGCAGGGAACTTAAAATATTTATATTTTCGCTTTTAAATACAAAGTTTTCAGGAACATTTAATATTTCTTTAATGGTCATGGAATCGCTGGAGAAACAGACATTGTTTAAAAATATAAATATGAAGACTATACAAATTTTCATGTCCAGTCTTTTCGGGTGCAAAAAAATTAATTTGAGTTAAAAATTCTTTATTTCTTTTACCTGGCCAGTTTGCTTTAAAGGTCACCTCAGTGATTTTACGGCCACTTTTTTAGGCCGACCAGAACGCTGGGTTTTACTCTTCGTAGAAGTCCAAATCTTTGGCAAAAGTTTCAGCGATAAAAAAGTTTCCAATAAAGGCCAAAATAAAAACCACTATGCCCCACCATGACAAACATCGCCCAAAATAACAAAAAAATCCTCTTAAATGCATTCCTGCCATTTGAGAATTAATTAAACTGACATGTTACAAAGAATGGATTTAATTTTCAGTTAGGTTAAGCCCTGCAATGACTTGGCGCGCTTATCTAGTGGCGTGATGATTTCTATTTGCTCATCACCAGTTGATTTTAATTCTTTAAATTTTCTAGCGGTCACCAAAACGCGAGTTTCTAGCGTACCTATCGAGCGGTTGTAACTAGAAACTGCTTTATCTAATTTATCGCCGACGTCTTGATAGTGCTCAACAAAATCATAAACGCGTTTATGCAGCTCTTTACCTAAATCGGAAATATCTCTGGCGTTGGCCGCCAGACTGACTTGCTTCCAGCCATAGGCCACTGCTTTTAAGAGCGCAATTAGCGTGGTCGGTGTAGCGATAATAACTTTTTGTTCCACACTCAATTCAATCAGTGCCGGCTCAACTTCGAGAGCACTACTAAATAAATTTTCACCCGGTAAAAATAAAACCACGAACTCAGGAGAATTCGCAAATTGATCCCAATAGGATTTTTTAGAAAGTTCAGACACGCGCTCTTTGATGTGTCTGGCGTGTTGTTGCAATTTACTGCGCTTTAAAGTTTCATCTTCAGCTTGTGCGGCTTCAAAATATGCGGCCACAACTGCTTTTGAATCCACCACAATAGTTTTATCACCAGGAAGTTTAACCACCATATCAGGTCTTAAACGCCCATCTTCTGAATTAGTAGAAACTTGCTCGTAAAAATCACAGTGATCAAGCATACCGGCCATTTCGACCACGCGTTTTAATTGAATCTCGCCCCATTTACCTCGCACTTGCGGTGTGCCTAAAGCCTTGGCCAAATTAGTGGTTTCTTTTTTTAATTGTATTTGTGCTTCTAACAGCATTTTTACCTGCTCAGTTAAACCTGAATAAGCACCGACGCGATTTTTTTCTAAGTCATTTACCTTTTGATCAAATTTTTCCAAAACTTCTTTAACTGGCTTAATCATGCCTTCGATCGCTTGTTGTTTTTTTTCCAAATCCCCTTTGGCCTCTTGGTTAAAAGTTTCTAAAGTTGATTTTGCTAAGTCTAAAAAGACTTTGTTGTTACTTTGTAATGTTTCACTAGAGAGCGCTTTAAAAGTATCTGATAATTTTTTTTCCGCATCAGTTAAAACTTGAATTTCTTTTTGATGAGAAGCTCCAGCAGTTTGTAATCTATTTTCATAATCGCGAATAATTAGATCGCGTTTAGTTTTTTCTAAAAACCAAACTAACCCCGCACCTAAAAAAAGTCCCGCAATTAAATAAATCATAATGATAACTCGTATAATTTGGCGTATTCGCCTTTTTTATTAATTAAATCTTGGTGTATCCCTTCTTCTACAATGCGGCCTTCTTTCATGACAAAAATGCGATCAAAGTTTTGCACTGTACTCAAACGGTGGGCCACTGCAATCACCGTTTTATTTCCAGCAATACGCTCTAGTGCTTGTTGCACAATTTTTTCTGATTCATTATCCAGTGCAGAAGTGGCCTCATCAAAAAGCAATACTTCGGCGTTATGTAAAAAGGCCCGAGCGATGGTTAAACGCTGTTGTTGCCCACCTGATAAACGCATTCCTCGGTCCCCGATGACTGTTTCCATTTTGGCCGGTAATTTATCGACAAACTCCCTCGCGTAAGAAATTTCTAGCGCACGATTTAATTCGGCATCGGTAAACCGTTGCCCCATAGTTAAGTTCTCACGAATGGTATCGTGAAATAAGAAAATATCTTGGCTGACGAGACCAAAAATTGATCTCACATCATTTAAAGAATAATTTTTGATAGAAACTCCATCAATTAAAACATCCCCAGTATGACAGTCGTATAGGCCTAAAAGTAAACTCATGATGGTAGATTTCCCAGAACCAGATAGTCCCACTAACGCAATCTTTTTGCCTTTTTCTAATTTAAAACTGACTTCATTTAAAACTTTATGATCATCGTAAGAGAAAATTAAATTTTTGACTTCTAGTGAATGATTGAAAGTAATTCTTCGAGATGTTTCTCGCTGGTCTTCTTCTTTTTCATTTAAAAGAGAAAAAATTCTTCCGGCAGCAGCTCGTGCCTGATTAAGTTTTACATTGGCCTGTGAAAATTTGCGAATAGGATCCATCAGTAACGCCAGTGCTGTCACAAAACTAACAAAGTCGCCGGTGGTTATAGCGTGGCTAGCAATGCGATGATGAGCAAATAAAATCACTCCAGAAAAAGCAATGGCCCCCACTACTTCCACTAATGGATGAGCAAATTCTTCAGTGAAGGTGGTTTTCATGGTGGCATTAAAAAACTTTATTTGCGCTTCATGAAAACGTTTTGAAACATAATCTTGTAGATTAAAAGCTTTGGTAATTTTTTGTCCACCTAGACCTTCTGTAATAACATGAGTCATGTGGGACATCTCTTCTTGCACTTGTCCTTGATGAGTGCGCACATGGCGCCCACTTTTCTGAAAAATAATCACAAATAATGGCGCGACAATTAAAATAACTAAAGTCATTTGCCAATCGGCCATAAAGGCCAAAACCAACATCACTAACGCCGTCATGGGTTCACGAAAAACATCGACAACGTTACGAAAGCCTTGGGAGAAAACTTGTGTGTCATTAATTAAATTAGAAATCAAAACACCTTGTTTATTTTGCGCAAAATAACTCATCGGTAAACGTTGCATTTTGGCGTAAATTTTTTGCCGAAGATCGCAAGTTGATTGATCCACCACATAACGAATCCAATAAAAATGAAAAAAACGGCAAGGGAAATTTAAAATTCCTAACAGCAATAAAATTCCCGCCAGAAGCATCGCTTCATTGAAAGTCGAGGTATTGCTTAAACCTTTATCGAAAATGGGTTTAACAAGTTTAACTTGCATCGCTTTAATGGCCGCCATACATAGCGCGAAAAAAATTGAGCCATAAATACGGTTGCGGTGAGGCCTTAAAAATGGAATCAGCGAGATAATTAATGTTTTCATTGTAGAGAGGCAGAATAACTTTTTAGAGCGCTTGAGGCAACTATAATCCAAACAGTTTTAGACAATAATTATTAAAATTCCCGAGAGGATGATGACCCAAATCTTGCATAGTTACCGGTCGACTTCGAAGATCTTTATAGAGTTCAGGTAATGGCCCCTCTCGATCACGCGCAGCTAGTAGAATTCTTCCAAGTGCAGCGTCGCGTTTATTACCAGATAATGACATTAGCATTACACGCCCTTCACTGTCATTGGCGAGTGATTGCAAAACAATTTGTTTATCAAAACCCGGCAATACAAATCTCTCCCTATTAGGATTAAAACTTTCCAGTCTTTCTATAATTTCACTACCTAATATAAAGCTATTTCCAACGAAAATTTTAGTTCGCGAAAACTTCTTTTTGGCGACTTCACTTAATTTTTCATTTGGATGATCGATCATGCGAGCTAGAATTTTTTTAACCATTGGTGTATCTGTGTCATTCATCATTATATTATCTAAAGCAAACTTTTGCACATCAGGATTTTCAGAGCGGCTAATGAGATCTAAGACTTGTGATCTTTGATCTATTGAAATTTTCTCATGTTGTAAAATATTATCCAACTCAGTAATCGCAAAATGTGCAACATCACCGACGGGAGGATTTTCCGCCAATTGAATCCAGTATTTCCAAGTTGATTCTTCATTAACTGGCATTAATGATCCTCGTTTATTTATGATCTTACTCCCAAGCTCTTGCCATATATAAACTCGCTCTGCTTCAGGCAGGTCTCTTAACTTTTGCTCAGCCTGATCCCAATCTGAAGTGGTATTAACTTTAGAAAATACTTCTGTAAATAAACTTAAAAATCCAGAGGAATTCACCAGTTTTCTATTATAAGACGAGACCAAATTATTCCGTTGATTATCAATCCCACTTTTAATTTTTTTTATAACAAAATTTAAACGATCAATAACTGCTTCATCAAATTCATTTTTTTTAGTTTTAACATACTCTCCTTGCACCTTTAGTAACGATCCTATTAACAAAGTACGCTTATCGCGAAAAGGAGCTACATAGGCGGCAGTAGCATGATCCAGCAGACGAAATTTTCTGGCCTCATGATCCCACACAACTTGCCCATCATGAAAATCTGAAATATCACCAAAAGATGCTAAATCTTCTCCTAATTGTGCCAGACCATTTATGAGATCCTTTTCAGTTATTCCTGCTTTTTTATATAACATTTTTAAATCTGTTAAAGGATGAATTACCTCTCTTAAAGAAAAATCAACCTGAATTTTTTCCATTAAGTGGAAACGATAAGGATCAGAATCTTTTTGATTGATTCTGACTAGAACATTATTGTCTTGCCACGGTCCTATCATTTTTTGGCCAAAATAAGGATCATCAAAACTTTGCAATGGATTTAGACCCGCAGGTGGCCCTCCCTCTTTAATTCCCAACTTATAAGTTTTAGTACTCTTAGGAATTCTTAAAACTTCAGCATCATTACCTACCAGATTAAAAGCTGCAGTCACATTTCCAGTTCCTAAAAAACCCGAAATAGTAAAACGTTTGCCATGACCAAAATCTAGAATGACTGGCCAGGTAATTTTTTTGTTTTCTAAAAGTGTTGCAACTTTTTCGCTATAATCAACT
>Ga0163144_10001659_pt1 | contig 52344 bp, 49 predicted proteins | sample OliLak19BULKMAT1_FD_123175 | JGI IMG/M metagenome (GOLD analysis project Ga0163144, IMG submission 123175) | Freshwater microbial mat bacterial communities from Lake Vanda, McMurdo Dry Valleys, Antarctica - Oligotrophic Lake LV.19.BULKMAT1 | ecosystem: Environmental > Aquatic > Freshwater >... | reverse complement strand
GAAGCGGAAAAAGCAACAACAGCACATAATTCTGTAATTAAATCTTGCTTAAATTGTTTATTAGTACCAAATGCACCGCTGGCACTTACGTCAACCACCAACACTACTGTTAGTTCTCGTTCTTCTTCAAATACTTTTACAAAGGGGGTATTAAAACGGGCTGTTACATTCCAATCTATAGTTCTAATATCATCACCCGGAGTATATTCACGCACTTCAGAAAAAGCCATACCCCTACCTTTAAAGGCACTATGATATTCTCCCGAAAAAATTTGAGTACTCAAACCGCGGGTTTTAATTTCTATTTTACGAACTTTTTTTAATAACTCTGAAGTCTCCACTTTAATTAATTTTTAGTTTTAAATGTTTAGTTTTTAATAAAATATATTTTATTAAAAATCAATAACTAAACATTAAACGCTATGCTTACGGTACTTCAACTGTATTTAAAATCTCTGTAACAATGTTTTCAGAAGTAATATTTTCAGCTTCGGCTTCGTAGGTTAAGCCTACACGATGGCGCATCACATCTAAACAAACGGCGCGCACATCTTCAGGAATAACATATCCGCGACGTTTAATAAACGCGAACGCTTTTGCGGCTAAAGCTAAATTAATACTGGCACGCGGGCTGCCACCATAAGAAATTAAACCATCAAATTTTTGTAATTTATAATCTTTAGGGAAGCGAGAAGCAAAAACAATATCTACAATGTAACGTTCAATTTTTTCGTCCATGTACACATCTTTTACAACGCTACGAGCCTTAATAATATCCTCGGTTTTTAAAACATTATTTGGGGTTGGCATGCCTTGAGGTGATATGTTGGATTGAATAATGCGTCGCTCATCTTCTTTAGTTGGATATCCAATTACAATTTTTAGCATAAATCGGTCCATTTGTGCTTCGGGTAAAGGATAAGTGCCCTCTTGCTCGATAGGATTTTGAGTAGCTAAAACTAAAAACGGATTTGGTAACTTAAACGTTTGATCGCCAATGGTTACTTGTTTTTCTTGCATGGCTTCTAATAAAGCCGATTGAACTTTTGCGGGAGCTCGGTTAATCTCATCTGCCAATACAAAGTTTGCAAAAATAGGTCCTTTCCGAATTGAAAATGATTCTTGTTTTTGACTATAAATTTGAGTTCCGATTAAATCTGCAGGCAACAAATCTGGCGTAAATTGAATACGACTAAACTGCGCATCAACGCACTTTGCCAATGTATTAATAGCAAGTGTTTTGGCTAATCCTGGAACACCTTCTAACAAAATATGTCCATTGCTTAATAAGCCAATTAAAAGGCGTTCAACCATGTGTTTTTGGCCAATAATTACCTTATCCATTTCTAAGGTTAGTACATCAATAAATGCACTTTCGCGCTGAATTCTTTCGTTAATTTCTTTAATATCTACCATAAAAATTTTTATTATAAAACAGTAGGTAAAGATAGAAAGGCAAAGGGCTTTAAAGAGATTTTGAGTAGTTAAAATTTGTTAATAGCTTATTGTTAGATTTATAAAAAAATTTATGTGTGAGTTTACCTTTTAATTATTATTTTGCTGTGTATATTTATTAGTTTTATGTTAATGCATTTGCTGTATAAATTTGTTAATTAGGTTATTACGATTTATTTTGTATCTTTACTTGTATTTTTAATTTTAAAAAAATGAAATTATATTTATTAGTTTTTGCTTGTTTTTTGTCGTTTGCAATAATTTCACAAACAATACCTCCTTCCAGAATTAATTATCAAGGTGTTGCTAGAGATGCTTCGGGACAACCAATTATTAACCAAACAATTAATATAAAATTTGAGATTTTTAATGTGAATGTTGGGGGTACTGCAGAATTTACCGAAAACCAACCTGGTATTTCAACTGGAAGTTTGGGATTGTTTTATACGCAAATTGGCAATCAATCTTTAACTAATTTATCTGCCGTTACTTGGAGTGTTGGCTATCACTTTTTAGAAGTTACAATTAGTGGAAGTTTTGGAAGTGGCACTTTACCTAGAAGCCAATTGGTAACTGTTCCTTATGCATTTTATGCTGCAAAAGCAGGGTGGGCACCGGCGCCAATGGTAAGTTTTACAAACAATATTTTAAGCGTAGGAGGTAATACGGCATTAATAAATACGTCTTCTTCACAAAGTATAAGTATTGCTCAAGGAGGTATTACGCAAGTTACAAGTTCAGGTCAAAATTTTACAGTTAGTGTTCCTTCACAAACATTTACTCCTGCCGGAAATACAATTACATCTAATTTAGGCGGAAGTTTCACAATCCCTTCCTCTTCCACCTTGGCTTTAACAGGCACTACTTTAAGTTTGGGTTCGCCAACCAATGCGGTTAATTTAGCCAGTTTAAGCCCTTGGGTACAAATGGCGGGTAATGTTACGCTTGCGAATGCCTCAAGTAATGTAGGTATTGGATTGGCTTTACCAAATGCAAAATTAGAAATTTCTGTAACGAGCACTGCCAATGCAAATGCGCTACAAATAAATAATGGGCACATAAAATCGGTTGGAAGTATGCCAACTATAACTACACAATCATTTTTTGGTGGATTTTCATCTCCAATTTTAAATTTAAATGGTACTGATGTTAAAGGTACGTTTACAATAAATACCGCTGTTACAAGTTTTTCGGCAATAAACTTTTGTGATGTTAAAATAAATTTTAATAAAATCTTTACATCAATACCAGTGGTAGTTGCAACGCCTTTAAATGATTTAAATGGCCTGTTTTTTTACATAAAAGATATACAATTAAATTATTTTATTATAAGTATTTACAGACCAAACGGCACTTCAATACCGCTTTCACTTTCGCCCGGAAACTACAGATTTAACTACTTTGTAATAGAATAAATAAATGCCTAAAATTTACGCTATACTTTTTTTATGGAATACATTTATTGGTGTTAGCCAATCAATTACCCCACAAGTAATAAACACTGCAGGCGGTAATTGGCAATTAGGTAACACAGGTATTACTATTAGCGATAATATTGGCGAGCCATTTATTAAAACAATAAATAACTCTAACTTACAAATAACACAAGGTTTTTTACAACCTTATTTAGAGCCAATTATTGTTGCAACTAAAAGTAATGTTAGCTGCAAAGATAAAGGCGATGGCAATATATCAATAGCTATTTCAAATATTTTGCAAAGCTACACAGTAAATTATATTTGGAGTCCGGCTTATATTTGTGCAACTACAAATTGTAGTAATGTAAATAACCTACAAGAGGGCACTTACAATTTACAAATAATTATTTTAAAACCTACCCAAAGCGGGGGCACTATTAAAGATTCTATCTTAAAACGTACATTTACGATAAATGATGTTAATGAACCCTGTAAAGTAAAATTATTTAATGCAATTACTCCAAACGGTGACGGGACAAATGACGGTTTTATTATAGAAAACATTGAAGAATTTTCGAATAACCGCGTTACAATTTATAACCGTTGGGGGCTTCAATTAGCTGATATTTATAAATATAATAATTTAACTAATTATTGGCCTAAAAAAGATGACGTTGATAATTTAACATCATCCACGTATTTTTACATAATAAATTTGGGCGACAACAGCAGGTTAATTAAGGGTTGGATAGAAGTTTTAAAAAATTAAATTTTTAATAATGAATTTTAAATTACTGACATACATAACATTTTATTTTCTGTTTTTTATATTTACAAATATAAAAGCACAATCAACTTTACCATTTACACAAAATAATTATTGTTTAGATTTAATTAAACCCGTAAATACTACGTTTACAAATACCCAAACAAAAAATTTAATTACAAAAGATTTAAATGGCGATGGTCAAAATGATGTAATTGTAAGTAATGGTGGCATGGCTGCTGGTGCTATTAATTGCTATAGTTTTCAAATTAGTGGTACTAACGGTGATTTTGTACTTGCCAAAACATTAAACGTAAATTTTGGTGCATCCAATCTTAGTGAGCAAGCAGTAAACGCTGGTAAATTAGGCGGAGCTAGTGGTGCTGATATAATTTTTACAACAGATTCAACTATAAATATTTACCAAAATCTTGGCAATTTTGGTTTTACTACAAGCACAATTATATCTATACCTGCTCCTTATAAATTTAATAATCATTATTTAGAAGTGGCTGACTTTAATGGTGATAATAGAGATGATTTTTTATTTATAAGTGAGAAAACTTCAGATAATGGTATTTATGTATCTTGTTATCAGCAAATTGCGCCATTTACCTTTAGCCTAACAGATGTGCATAAAGTTTTTGGTAGTTATACTGGCAACCCAAAAGGCTATTTAGATGTTAATATTGCTGATATAGATAATAGTTTGGGATCTTCGGCCAACGATGTTATGTTTACATTAAGTTCTATTCCCGATTCGGTTTATTTTTTACAAAATACAACTTCAACAAGCACTTCAGCAATAAATAAGATTATTAAAAAATCAAAACTTAATTCCAGCTTTAGTTTTGGTTCATCAATATTAAATTCTGAATTAGCAGATATAGATAATAACGGAAAAGTAGATTTAATATTTAATTTATCTTCGGTTTTTAGCAATAGTATTTGTGTTTATCCAGGCGCAGGAAGTATCAGCTCATATAATATCAGTACAATTACACCTATAACCATATCTACAAGCGGTTTAAAATTTAACGACTTTAAACTTAAAGATATTACTAATGACGGAATTATTGATTTTTGCGGTATTGGAACCTATAGCTTTAGTACTTTTCCTACCATTTTAGGTGTTTACCCAGGCAACGGCTTAAATTCTTACTTTGCAAATCCATCTTCGCCACTTACAATTTCTCTAACATTTAGTAATTCTATTTTTGCCGATGAAATGCAAATTGCCGATGTGGATGGTAACGGTGCAAATGATATTTTATTCAAACCACGCGACCTTAATATTGATAAAACATACATAATTCCTAATTTTACTTTTACCTTAAACGCAAGTCCATCTTCAGCTACGCTTTGCAATAATCCTTTAACATTTAATGCCAATACAAGCACAACCTTAGGTAATTTTAGTTGGATAGATGCTTTAACACAGGCTACCCTTTCTGCAAACAATTCAACTTACACCTCAACTAACACTAGCAATTATTACGCAAAATTAAAAATACCAATGTATTCAGGTAATAATTGTTTTTTAAAGACTAATACCGTAACCGTATTAAGTGGTATTACACCATCTTTATCACTTACAATACCATCGCCAACAACGGTGTGTTATGGTACAATAGTTAATGTAATAGCTTCAGGTGCTGATATTTATAAATGGGTAAATAATGGCACAATAGCCTCAGCAAACGCCACATTGGCAACTCAAGCCTATACAAATACTATTTATACCTTAATAGGAGAGGATAAAAGTGGATGTACAGATTCTACTTACTTTAAAATTAATTTACATCCACAAAACACAAATAGCATCATTTCATCAACAAATACTATCTGCTTGGGCGACTCAGTAAATTTAAGTTTTACATCTGTAAAATCTTACACTTGGTCTAACACAATCGGTTTTGTAAGTAATAACAATAGTGTGAACGTTACTCCTCAAACAAACACTACCTACTCGCTTACCTATGAGGATTCAAATGCTTGTATTTCATTTACAAATACTACGATTAATGTTGACCTTAACTGCAATACAACAGGTGTTTTCAATGGCATTACGCCAAATAACGATGGTTTAAACGATTTTTTTTATATTAATAATATCGAAAATTTCCCTAAAAACCAAGTAAGTATTTATAACCGTTGGGGGCAACAGGTTTTTAATACTTATAATTATAACAATACAAACAATTATTGGCCAAAAAAAACAGAGGCAAACCAGCTTGCTTCAAGCACCTATTTTTTTATAATTATATACGGAGACGGTAAAGTAAAAAAAGATTGGATTGAAGTTTTAAAAGATTAAACATTAGAAATGAAAAAATTATTTATACTGATAGTTATTAGTTTTAGCAAAATTTGCGAAGCACAACAGGACCCCCAATACAACCTCTACCAATTTAATCAAATGGTTATAAACCCAGCCTACGCTGGTGCCCGCGATGGCTTAAGCGTTGTAGCTTCTGTAAGAAACCAATGGGCAGGCTTTAATGGATCGCCCAAAACAACCTGCATAAGCTTACACGGTCCTGTTTTAAACAAAAATATAGGTGCTGGTTTAACTTTAGTAAACGATGTAATGGGGCCACGAAGCCTATTTGGGGTGTATGGTAATTTTGCTTACATTTTAAAATTATCAAATAAATGGAAATTATCTCTTGGCGTTAATGCAGGTTATAATCGTTTCCAATTTAATTTTGATAAACTTAACTTTAAAAGTTCAGAAAACAATACCCAATTTATACAAAACCAAAACTTTAATGCCTTAGATATAAATGCTGGTACTTACCTGCGCACTAATACGTTTTTTATAGGTATTAGCGCAACACACATCGCTGCAAAGACACTTTATGATTTTACCTTAACAAATGGCAGTAATGTTAGCTATCGACTACGAACGCATAATTTTATTACTATCGGTAAATCTTTTTTAATTAATCAAAATCTAATATTTGCACCTACCTTGCTTTTTAAAACTACCGAAAATGCTGGGCAGTTAGATGTAAACTTAAACTTTTTTTTATATAAAAAATTATGGTTAGGCACATTTGTTAGAGCTAATTATGGTACTGGCTTTTTATTTCAATATTACCTAACTAACAAATTTAGAATAGCCTATAGTTACGATACAGGTCGCGGCGATAGGCGCCGACTTGGTCCTAGCCACGAAGTTATGATAGGTTTTGATTTTTCCGGAACCAAAGCAAAAATGTTAAATCCCCGTTTTTTATAACAATTTATGGTTAATAAATTATTTTACACTTTACTTTTTGTTTTTTGTTTGCAGCCCTTATTTTGTCAGATTAACAAAGGCGATAAATATATGGCAAAAGCCCAATATATTAAGGCTATTAACAAATACAAAATTGCCAGTGCCCAAAAAAGTACATCAACAAAACAAGAAGCTTTTTTAAAATTAGCTGATTGTTATAAAAATATTAACGAGTATGATAAAGCCGAGCTCGCATATAAAAATGCGTTAGCAATAAACAACAACGTAAACGCCGATGTGTTTTATAATTACGGACAAGTTTTAAAAGTAAACAATAAATATACCGAGGCCGCCGAACAATACAACAATTACATTAAACTAAAACCCAACGATGCCAATGCTAAAAAAGCATTAAAATTTTGTAAAGAAATAAGTTATTATACCAGCAAACCAATTGAATACACTGTAAAAAATTTAGAGAAAATAAATTCTGAAAAATCCGAATTTTCCCCTTTTGTATTAAAAAATCGCCTAATGTTTGTTGCCGAGCGTGTTGAATTTAATTTTGTTGATTACAACGTTAACGATTTTAATGGTGAGCCTTTTTTAAATATGTATGCTTCCGAAATTAAAGGCGATAAAGTAAAAAAATCAAAATCATTTTCTAAACAAATTAATACTGATTACCACGATGGGCCAGCCTGCCTAAGTGCCGATGGTAATACACTATATTTTACACGCGTAGTTTATAAAAATAAAAAAGATTTTGTTAATTACGCAAAAATATTTATTGCTTCTGGTAGCGGGCGTAATTGGGGCAATACCAAACCTTTTGAACATAACAGCGACAACTATTCGGTTGCACACCCAACTATTAGTAACGATGGTAGCCTTATGTTTTTTACTAGCGACATGCCTGGAGGTTTTGGTGGTAAAGATATTTATGTTTCAACAAAACAAGGTGATGGTTGGGGTAAACCTATCAACTTAGGTCCTGACATAAATACCACGGGCAACGAAATGTTTCCATCTATTCGTAAAGATGGCATTTTATTTTTTTCATCAACTGGTTTACCTGGCTTTGGAGGTTTAGATATATATTCGGCTAAAAGCATTGATAATAAATGGATATTAATTCGTAATGAAGGATTAAATATTAACAGTAGTTACGATGATTTTAGTACTGCTTTTTTAAACGATTCAATGGGTTATTTTTCATCTAACAGGCTTGGTGGAAAAGGTAAAGACGATATTTACATGTATAGCTTTACTAACAAATCAATTACGCTTTCGGGCAAAGTATTATTAACCGAAAATAGTAACGACCCAGCAAAAAATGTAAACGTAATGTTGCAAGACGAAAAAGGAAACGCCTTAGATAGCACTAAAACTAACGATAATGGCATATTTGAATTTAAAAATTTAGAAACAGATAAAAAATATATGGCGGTAATTAACGAAACCGATCCAACATTAACAGGTAAAGCACGTTACTATTTAGCAGATAAAAATAACACAATACAACGTGTTACAAGTAACATGGGTACTAATAAATTTGTATTTAAAAATTTGCCTATCGACCCAAATAGCTTGCCCGATTTGTACACCAATGATAACCTTACCCTAGCTGGTAATTTATTGTATGGTGAAAACCCAAGTAAGCCCATTAAAAATACCCGCTTAAAAATTGTAAATGATTATGGCGATGTGCTTGAAGAAACTACCACTAACGAGTTTGGCGCATTTGCATTTCGTAATATACCCACCGACCAAAATTATTTAATTGCAATTGAAGAAACCGATATTGTTTTACCCGAAAATACAAAAGTTACCTTAACCAATAAAAGTGGGAAGGAGTTAAAAACATTTTACACAGGCAAAGATAAATTTAAGTTTAAAATTTTAAATACCGATAAAGCCCTAATGTTAGAGATGGATGCACAAGACGAAAACTTAGTAATGGATGTTTATGGTTATATGTACGATCAAAATAAAAAACCAATAAGTAACATTAAACTTAAAATACAAGAAGAAGGAAATAATTCTTCAACTCAAATTGTAAACACAACAGATAAAGGAAAATTTAATTTTAAAAATTTAAAAGGCGATAAAAATTATTTATTTGAAGCAGATGAAACTGACCCAGCACTTACAGGCGTAAAACGCATTTACATTGCCGATGCTAAAGGACGAATTTATAAAGTACTAGATAAAAATGGCGATGGCAAATTTAATTTTAAATTATTAGAAACCGATAAAGTAGCAATGGGCGAATTTGTGGTAGATGACCCTTGGCTACAAGTATTAGAAATGAAAAACAGAGCCAATCAGCAACTTACAATTGTCGAAAATATTTATTACAGCAGCGGCGATTTTAAATTAGATGCTTCTGGTATTAAAATATTAGATAAAGTAATTACAGTTTTAGGTACTAATTCAAAATTAATAATTGAGTTAAGTTCGCATACCGATAGTAAAGCCAGCGATGTATTTAACCTTGCCCTATCTAAAAAACGTGCCCAGTTTGCGGTAGATTATTTAATTGCAAAAGGCATTACAAAAACCCGATTAAAAGCAGTTGGCTATGGTGAAACAAAACTATTAAACAATTGCGGTAACGGCGTTAATTGTAACGATGAAGAACATAAAATTAATCGTCGTAGCGAATTTAAAATAACAGAACAGGCTAATTTATAAAAGTAAAACAAATAATCCTACTTCTTCTCTTTTGCAATAGTAATAAATACAGGGAAGTGATCGCTATAGCCACCTGTATATTGCGCCCCGCTATATGTTCTAAAAGGGTAGCCCTTAAAACTACCAAAATCGCTTTTTAAAAAAGGTTTGTTATAAATACGCACATCATGGTATTGCCATGTATCAAAATTTGACGGTAAGCAGGGCTTATTTATAATTATTTGGTCAAATAAATTCCAAGCATCGGCCCAAGCTAAAGTTCCTACTCCATCTTTAAAAGGTTTTTCCATGGGGTTAAAATATTTTCCTTCTTCGGGTTTTTTACAATCACCATAAGTACCAATAACATCTTTTACACAAACGTTTACTGGGTCATCATTCAAATCACCCATAATCATAACTTTTGCTTTTGGGTTTGCGCTAGTAATGCTATCTGCAATATGGCGTGCTTTTTTTGCTGCACAATTTCTATTGGGTCTACTAGCTTCTTCGCCACCTCTACGGCTAGGCCAATGGTTAACTAAAACTGTTAATGGTTCGCCATAAAAACTACCGCTTACTACTAAAATATCGCGTGTTGGGTGTGTACTATCAGTAACTAAAACTACACGATAACTAACCGCTTTTATAACTTTAAAATAATTTGGATTATACATAAACGAAGGGTCAACACCACGTTTATCAGGCCCTTCAATATGCACAATTTGGTAATTGCGACTTTTTAACCGTTTGTTATTTGCTAAGTCTTGAACTACGCTTTTGTTTTCAATTTCGCATAAACCTAAAATCGACAAGCCATCTGGTGTTACATCGGTTGCCATTTTACTAATAACCTCAGCTAATCGATCTATTTTTACCCAATATCGGCTGCCGTTCCAAACATTTTTACCGCTTGGGGTAAAATCTTCATCGTTTTTCCATTGGTCGTTTAGGGTGTCATACAAATTTTCAACATTCCAAAACCCAATAGCCGATAAATAATAATTTTTGTCTTTCTCTAGTTTTTGGGCATTTATAATAGTAGATAATACTATTAACATTATAATAAATTTAAATTTCATAATTAATATTTTAAAGATGTCAAATTTAAAAAAATAATTTTATACTACACGTTAAGGTAGTATTAATAAGTTAAGTCTTACTAAATAGTTGTAGGTGTTAAATTCAATATAAAATGTAACGAACGCTATTTTATTTACAATTATTTAACAATGGCAGTATTATTATTTGATATATTTGCCCAAAATAAAAAAGAAAAAGAAGTGAAAATCCTTGAGATACTATTTAATAGTCTCGAAACCGCTTCAAGATAGTTAGAAATAATTAAAATGAATGGTTTAACAACAGCTCTAAAAAATTTAAAAATGATTAAACAATTAATTTGCGTAGCAACACTATTTGTGGGCAGCAATTTATTTTCGCAAACAGATAGTACTATTACTGATACACAATCAGATACTTCTAGTTCAAAATTTAATGTGCCAATTTTTAGCACAACAGGAGCCGATGCTGATAATGAAATGGATAATCAAGACGCATCAGGATTATTGCAATCTAGTCGGGATGTGTTTGCTCAATTTGCCAGTTTTCAGTTTTCGTTAGGTAGATATAGACTAAGAGGCGCACAAGGAGAAAACAACTTGGTAATGATAAATGGCATAAACGTAAGTAATTTAGAAACAGGAAATAGCACTTGGAGTAGTTGGGGAGGATTAAACGACGTAACACGTTTTACAGAAAACAGAATTGGAAATGGGCCTTGTAGAAATGGTTTTAGTGGCTTCGGCGGATACGTTAATATCGATTCAAAAGCTTCGTCGTTTAGAAAAGGGACACGGATTTCGTACGCTAACTCTAGCCGTATTTTTAGGCATCGTGTAGGAGTAACACACTCTACAGGTATGATGGAAAATGGATGGGCATTAACCCTTTCGGCATCAACTCGACAAGGCAATGAAGTATACATACCTGGTACATATTTTAATGCAAACGCATTTTATTTATCTGTTGATAAACGTTTGGGCGATAAACACCTTTTCTCACTTACTTCTTTTTATGCCCCAATTGAACAAGGCAGAAATAGTACAGAAATATTAGAAGCATATCAAATTTCAGGTAGTAATTATTATAATAGTAATTGGGGTTTACAAAATGGTAAGGTTAGAAACGCAAGTGTAGCTACTACAAGTAGACCAACTTTTATGTTATCGCATATTTTTAATATAAACACTAGGTCAAAACTTACCTCATCTATTTTTTACACATTTGGTAAAAATGGACTTACGGGTTTAAATTGGAACAATGCCCCAAACCCTCGCCCAGATTATTATAGATATTTTCCAAGCTATTTTTATAGCATTAACAACATTGCAGCTGGCGACGCACAAGCGGCACTATGGCAAACAGATATAAATACAACTCAATTAAATTGGGATAAAATGATTTCATTAAACTCATCTAACTTGGCTAATTTGCCTGGAGATAATTCTATAAATACAACTGAAAAAAGAAGCCGATACGTATTAGAAAATAGAATACAAAATTTAAAAAATTTAGCATTTAATGTAATCTATAATACCCGTTTAAATAATTTATTTATTAGCGCTGGCTTTAATGCCAATATTTATAGCAATAATTATTATAAAGAAATAAAAGATTTACTAGGTGGCACATTTTGGTTAGATGTAGATCAATTTGCTTTAAACCAAGGTGTGACAGAAAATTTTTCGTCAAATAATTTAGATAATCCAAATATGCCAATTCGTCAAGGTGATAAATATGGATACGATTATACCATGCACATAAATAGAGCCGAAACTTGGGGACAGGTAGAATACAATGCTGATAAATTTGATGTGCATGGAGGTCTTACTTTATCAAATAGCACTATTTGGCGCGATAGTAAATTAGCAAATGGTAAGTTTCCTGAAGATAGCAAAGGTAAAGGCAAACAGTTAAACTTTTTTAATTATGGTTTAAAAGGTGGTGGAACCTATAAAATTAATGGTAGGCATTTTGTTACTGCAAATGCAACTTATTTAACGCGCACACCCGAGGTAAATAACCTGTATGTTTCGGCACAAACACGCGCTGATTTAACTCCAAACGCTACTAACGAAATAGCTAGAGGTTTTGATATAAATTATTTAATAAAATACCCAACTTTTAAAGTAAGAGCAACGTATTATAATAATCAAGTAAATAATCAAATTTATCTACGTACTTATTTTCACGAAGAATTCAACACAATGGTTAATTATATTATGACGGGCGTAAACCAAAACTTTCAAGGTATTGAATTAGGTATTGAAAAAACACTGTTCACATCACATAGCATACAAATGGCTATTGGTATTAGCGACAACACATATACTGATAGACCTATAGCCTCTGCGGTAAGAAATAATAGTACTGGAGATTTGTTTGATAACCGCACCGTATATGTAAAAAATTATAAAGTAGGCGGTGCGCCTCAAAACGTTGCTGGCTTGGGCTATAAATATACAGGTAAAAAGTTTTGGTTTGTAGGCATAAACGGTAATTACATGGCTAATAACTATCTTGAGCCAAATCCTGATAGACGAACAACCGAATCATTATCTAAATTTCAAACTAATGAGATTGAAGAGTTTGATAAAATTGCTGGCCAGGAAAAATTACCAAGTTTTTTTACTTTAAATGCAAATGCGGGAAAATCCTTTAGAATAAAAAGAAAATATTATTTAAATTTTAACCTTAGCGTTATGAATTTATTAAACGATAAAAACATACGTACCTTTGGGTTTGAACAATTACGCTGGGATCAAAGTAACATTAATAGGTTTCCAAACAAATACCAATACATGTTAGGTACAACTTACATGGCAACCGTAAACTTTAGCTTTTAATTAAATAAAAAATTTAAAATAAAAAAATGAAAAAATCAATTATATTTCCAACGCTACTATCTAGCATAATAATTTTAAACAGTTGTAAAAAAGAGTTTGACTCGCCGCCATTAAAAACACCAAACGCCGCAGCACAAACTAACATTAAGCGTATTAAGGCTAAAGTATCAAGTTCATCTAGTATTTTTAAATTTACATCTGATAGCAGTTTGTTTTGTACAGTTATCGCTGATGAAACAAGTGGTAATATTTTCAAACAAGTATTTGTTCAAGATAGTGCTGGCGATGCTATTCAACTAGATTTAACAGATGCAGGTGGTTTAAGCGTTGGTGATAAGATAAGAATTAACCTAAATGGAATTTATGCCCTAAATTCTAATAATATGATTTCTTTAGACTCCGTAAACGTTGGTAAAAGCATAGTAAAACAATCTAGTGGAAACGTTGTAACACCAATTGTTGTAAGCTCAATCTCTATGATTACATCAGCTATGCAATCGAAATTAGTAACCATTTTAGGTGTTGAATTTAACGGTTCGGATAAAAATGCAACCTACGCCGATGCTATTGGTAAAGGCTCTTTAAATAGAAACTTAGTGCCTTGTGGTCAAAGTTCGCCACTATTAGTAGTTCGTAGTAGCGGCTACGCTAGTTTTGCTGCACAATTAACTCCATCGGGTAGCGGAGAAGTAACTGCAATTGTAACCCAATTTCAAACTACCATGCAATTAACATTAAGAGATAATAAAGAGGTAAAATTAAACAGCACATCGTGCAGTACTGTCGGCGCAGTAACACCTACCTTACCTGCTGGTACTTATTTATTTAAAGATTTTGAAGATAATAGTATAACAAGTATCGGTTGGACCAACTCTAACGTAGTTGGTACTGTTAATTGGGGAATAGCTACTGCAGGTACAAAAGTTGCACAATGCAATAACTTTATAGGTACTGGTAATCAACCTGCTTGCGAAACATGGTTTATTAGCCCCGGCATTGATTTAACAGCATCTACAGCACCTAGCTTTAGTTTTCAAAGCGCAGGTAATACATTTTCTGGTCCTACTATGGAGGTTTATGTTTCAACTAATTACGTAGGTGGTGCGCCAACAACTGCCACTTGGATAATGTTAACTCCTACTCTTAATACAGCTGCTACTTTTGTAAATTCTGGATTATTAAACTTTAACGCTTATAAAACTACAAATGTAAGAGTCGCATTTAAATACCCAGGGAATTTAGGCTCGGGTCGCCGTTGGCAAATAGATAATATTAGAATTGGAGAATAACTTTAAAATCGAATAACCTATAAACAAAAGCCATTTATGCAAAAAATGGCTTTTGTTATTTAAATTAAAAATAAATTAATACATTAGCCATCGCTAATTTATTTGAAAACCTTAAAGTCTATAGCTAATAAATTTTTTACCCTTGTTGCATTAGTGTTGCTATTAGCTTCTTGTAAAAGTAACACTGATAAGGCTGGCGGTAACGAAGAGGGGATTATAGAGTTTGATACCAAAGGCGTTGACGATCAACATCCACTATACGGTTTAGCACCAAGTAGCGCTACCCTAAAATTTAAAAAAGAAAAATTTATTGTTGAAATGAGCACTATGGGTATGTTTAATACCACAATTATAGGCGATACAAAGCTAAAAACAGTTGCGCAAACAGTAAAGTTTATGGATATTAAACAAGCTTGTATTGAAAATGAAAAAGAAATTGAAGCTGACAATAAAGATTATGAATTAAACATTGAATTAACTAAAGAAACAAAAAAAATTGCAGGACTTAAATGTTACAAGATTAATGTAACTATGGTTAATGACCCAAGTATTAAATTTACTGGTTGGTTTACAAAAGATTTAGGTATGGAAGACTGCAACTTGTTAACCCCTTATGCTAAAGTACCTGGAGTATTAATGGATTACCGTGTTAAAAAAATGGGCTTAGAGATGCACTTTTTAGCCAAATCATATAAAAGCGCTGAAGTGTCCGATAATACTTTTGACGTACCTGCTTCAATGAAAATAGTTAGTAAAGAAGAAATGGGGAAGTTTTTTGCCAATCTTCAATAAAAAAAGCCACTTATCCCTTTAAGTAATTTTAACAGCGATTATTTTTAATTTGGCACTATATTTGAACCAAATAAACAATAATTTAATATCAAAAAATGAAAAAATTAATAATAAGCACTGCTTTAATTTTTGCAACAAGTTTTGCATTTGCACAAGAAGAAATAACTGTAAAAATGAACATAAAAATTGAAGGTTTACCCGCTGAATACGCAGCAATGGGCGAAAGCGAAATGGTAATCTACAAAAAAGGTGATAAAAGCAAAGAAGAAACCACAAGTATGATGGGTAGTTCTACCACTTTTAGCGATGGAAAAACTACTACAGTTTTAACTGAGCAAATGGGCGAAAAAACTGGTTGGACAGCTACTAACGAAGAGTTAGATGCCGATAAATCAAAAGATAAATCAAACGACAAACCTAAAATTGAGTATTTAACCAACAAAAAAACAATAGCTGGTTACGAATGTACAAAAGCTATTGTTACTATGATTGGACTTGATAAAAAAGAGAATAAAGTAACTGTTTGGTTTACAGAAAAATTAAAATACACCGAAAGTAAATCAAAAAATCGAAGGGGGCCAAGTATGAACTTTGGCGACTTAAAAGGACTTCCGTTAGAAATAGAAACGGCCATGAGTCAACAAGGCATGGATATGAAAGTTTTTATTACAACAACTGAAGTAAGCACAGCCAAATTAGACGACTCTGTTTTTAAAGCCGATGTTACTGGTTATAAAATGGTAGCTTACAAAGAAATAAAAGAAAAAATGAAAGCCGCTGGCGAAGGCAAATAAAAACGCTTTTCTATTAATTAAAAAATCCATCATAATTGAGCGGGATTTTTGTTTTAAATATTTATAATTTAACATTCATCATTTCCCTGTACTGCCAAAGCCTCCTACCCCTCTATTACTTTCTTCCAAATTTTCAACCTGTTCCCAAGTAATTTGTTCGTGTTTTGCTACAACTAATTGCGCAATGCGTTCGCCATCGTTTACAGTAAAATCATCGTTACTTAAATTTACTAGCAATACTTTCACCTCTCCTCTGTAATCGGCATCAATAGTGCCAGGTGAGTTAAGAACCGTTATACCATTTTTATAGGCTAATCCGCTACGCGGACGAATTTGTGCTTCAAATCCCGTCGGCAGTTCAATAAACAAGCCTGTCGATATTAATTGGCGCTGTAACGGTTTTAAAATAATTACCTCACTAATATTTGCTTTTAAATCTAAACCTGCAGCTAAAGCTGAAGCATAGTCTGGTAAATCGTGTTTTGATTTATTAATTACTTTAACTTGTAACATTATTATTTAATTTTTTAAAATTACCAATTTCTAATTTATAAACCATAAATGCAAAAATTACTACTAACATATTATTCAACACTAATTTAATACTAGTTGATTCTAAAGAAGAATACGACCACGAAATTAAAAATAATACGCACACTAACAAGCAATAAACAGTTATAGCCCGTAAATTATATTTTATTGGGAAATATTTTTGCCCTAATATGTACGATAAAATCATCATACCCGCATAAGCTGCTAATGTGGCCCAAGCGCAAGCCATGTAAGAATATGTAGGAACAAAAATTACATTTATAATAATAGTTATTGCTGCGCCAAACAAAGCAATTACAGCGCCAAATTTTGTTTGTCCGCTTAATTTATACCAATACGATAAGTTGTACACAACGCCTAAACATAAATTTGCAACTAATAAAATAGGCACCACTTTTAATCCTTCCCAATAAGGCTCGGCAACTAAATATTTTATCCAATTCAAATTCATTAATGTTCCAAATAAAAGGAATAGACAAAAAATTACAAAAAATTTCATTACAACACCATACATTTTTTTTGAATCTTTTTCCTTTGCCTTTCCAAAAAAGAAGGGCTCTGCAGCAAACCTAAAAGCTTGAATAAAAATTGTCATTAAAATAGCAATTTTATAACAAGCGCCGTAAATGCCTTGTTCAATTTGGGCTTCAGACTTATCTACTAATAATTTTTTTAAAATAATGCGGTCTAATGTTTCGTTAATCATACCGGCTAAACCTAAAATTATCAGAGGCCAAGTGTAGCTCAACATTTCTTTTAAGAGTTCTTTATTTATGTAAAATTTTAAGGTGCTAAATTGTTTGCTCAATAAAACTAATGTGAAAAGATTAGCTAAAAGATTAGCCAAAAAACAATAGCCAATACCAATTTCAGGATTATAAAGCGTAGCAAAAAAATTCTGTTCGTTAGTATCGTAAGCATTTTTACAAACCTTAATAAAAAATAGTGTTAAGCCAAAATTTATAGCAACATTACTTAGTTTAAGTATCGAAAATTTAAGTGCTTTATTTTCGGAACGCAGCTTAGCAAAAGGAATTGCAGTAATAGCATCGGTACCAATTATTAAGATACTCCAAACTATAATTTGTACCGAATATATGGCGTTTGGTGTTGAAAGTTCACCTGCAATAGGAACTGAAAGAGCTAATAAAATTGTACTTAATACAAATGTTGAGGTAATTAACGAGAGTACGGCTGTATTAAAAACACTTTGTTTATCTTCTAATTTTGAGTTAAAATTAAAAAATGTAGTCTCCATACCATACGTAAAAATTATATTTAAAAATGAAATATAAGCATATAACTCACTGTTAATACCATATTCTGCAGGTAAAAATGCGCGAGTTAGAATTGGTGTTAAAAAATAATTTAAAAAACGAGGCAGTATTGTGCCTAAACCATAAACTACAGTTTGACCAGCTAATTTTTTTAAAGGATTACTCACAATTTCTAGCAATTAAAATTATAAAACAGTTTTGGTTTTTAAGCCAATACACAAAAATACTTTTTAACCTTTTTAGTTTAATAACGTATCTTTGTGTAACGCTACTACTTAAATTAATTAATCAAATTTTTTAATACATAGAGACATAGTTTTTTTATAAAAATTCATAGTTAAAGCAAATCATAATATTAAAGCTTCGCTTTAATTACCTATGTTTTTTTTTAACTAATTTTTTAACCTATATCTACTATTTCTGTATGTATTTAATTTTTTAGAATAAAGAGTAATTGTGTTTTAAAAGCTATGCAGGTATTATTAACAACTCTAAACGCAAAATATATTCATCTTAATTTAGCTATTAGGCTGTTTTACGAATTATTTAAAAAAAACCACAACTTGCATTTAAAAGAATTTACAATTAAAGAAGATAAAGATGCCATTGCCAATTACTGTAAAAATTTTACGGTGGTTGCCTTTAGCTGTTATATTTGGAATATTACACAAACATTAGAGGTTTGTAAAAAAATTAAAGCTTTAAATCCAAATACAAAAATTTTATTGGGCGGACCCGAAGTAAGCTACGATTGGCAAGATGTTATTGCTTTTGATTGCATTGATTATATAATTACTGGCGAGGGTGAAATACCTTTAGAACAATTTTTAAATAGCTTTCCTGCAAACCTGTACGCCGTTAGTAATTTGGTACGAAAAGAAAACGGTACAATTATTCATAATCAAAAAGCCGAAACCTTTGATTTAATAAGATACAAAGACATTAATCCTTACATTAACGATCCGCCCGAAGATTTAAATAACAAAGTATGTTACATTGAAACATCGCGCGGCTGCCCTTACAAATGCGAGTTTTGCTTAGCGAGTTTAGATAATAAGGTACGTTATTTACCAAACGAAACTATTAAACAACACTTACTTTATTTAATGCAAAATGGTAAAACTATTAAGTTTTTAGACAGGACATTTAATATAAAAAAAGATTTTACCCTCGATATTTTTAAATTTATTTTAGAGCACCACCGTCCTGAAAATGTGTTTCAGTTTGAAATTACTGCTGATATTTTACACCAAGATATTATTAATTTTATTAACGAAAATGTACCAAAAGGTTTGTTTCGTTTTGAAATTGGCATACAAACCGTTAACCAAAAAGCGAATTTAGAAGTAAGCCGAAAACAAAATTTTGATAAAACAAAAAATATTATTTTAGCTCTAAATCATAAAGTAGAAATGCACTTAGATTTAATTGTGGGTTTGCCTTTAGATTATTGGGACGATATAAAACACAGTATTGAAGAGGTTTTTAAACTGCATCCACCCGAAATGCAGCTGGGCTTTTTAAAGTTTTTAAAAGGAACCCCTATGCGTGACAAGGCACAACATGGTTTTATTTTTGACCCTAATCCACCTTACCAATTAATAGAAAGCAAGTATTTAAGTAAACAAGAATTAGCAGACATTGTAAAACTAGAAAACGCTTTAGAAATTTATTGGAATGATAAGCGAGGAACGAATTTATTAAAATACGCTTCACAACATTATAGCATATTTGAATTTTTGTTAGAATTAGGTAACTACTTTGGTACTGTTAGAGATTATCATAAATACAGTTTAGATGATGTTTATTTAATTGCCGAAAACTTTGTAGAAAAAAATTATCCAGATGATAAAATTTTTAAACAACTAATTGCTATTGATTATTATGTTCATCACAAAGTAAAACCAAAGCCTTTAATTTTAGAAGATTTAGAACGACCTTTAAAAATTAAACTTATTGAAGAGTTAAAACTCAATCACCACAAATACCGGTTTGTAATTTTGCCTTTAACATTTAATTATGAAGTTTTTGTACAAGAGAACAAAATTGTGCCAGAGAATTATAATTTGGTAATACAGTATAATGGAACGAAAAAGGCTGAAATTATCAATTCAAACAGAGCTTTAATGTTAAATTAATTTATTTTTAAATTTTCATAATTTTTTTATGGAATTTCGGTTTAACTTTAATCTAAATTAAAATTATAGTAACATAATACATCGAATATGAAAAAAATTACTCTTTTAGTTTCGTTAACAATTTCGTCGTATTTTGTTAAAGCGCAAGAAAATTCAGGTTTTAAAGTTTACAAACCTCAGCCAAACGGTGCTTATACGTTGCAACAAATGTTACAAAATTTAGTGGGAGATGGCGTTGTGCTTAAAAACTTTAGTGTTTCGAAAACATGGAGTGACGAAGCTTTTGGGTATTTTGAAGATACAAAATCGCGCCTTGGCATGAACAAAGGTTTATTATTAACCACAGGTGGTATTACTGGCTTGTGCGGCACTAATACCAAACCAAATATGAGTAATTATGCCCACTCAACTGCCGATCGCAATTACCGATATATTCCAAATCAACCTGAATTTGCAAGTCTTGATTTAGAAAAATACCTAGGCAAAAGCCAAAAAACGTTTGATGCTGTTGTAATTGAAATGGATATTGTACCTACTGCCGATACGTTAAATTTTAATTATGTTTTTGGTAGCGAAGAATACGACGAGTTTGTAGGAACAGCTTATAACGATGTTTTTGCATTTTTTATTTCGGGTAAAGGAGTTGAGGGACAAGTAAATTTAGCCGTTGTGCCAAATACCGATAACCCTGTAAGTGTTAACAGCATTAATAATGGCAGTAATTATAATCGCACTTCGTCAAATTCAACCTACTACGTTAGTAATATTGATGGGCATTTGGGCATTGAATACGATGGCTTAACAAAATTAATGCAAATTAAAAAAGCAGTTACACCATACGAAACCTATCATTTAAAATTAGCAATTGCCGATGTAAGCGATAATAGTTACGATAGCGGCGTGCTAATTGAAGGCCACAGTATTGTAAGTTACGAAAAAAGTTATAGTGTACTTTATAACAAAAGCGAAACCGCTATTAGCGAGCCCTACAAAAATTTATTAAACGCTTTGGTAAAAGAATATAAAACAAAAACAAATAGCAATATTAGCATAACTGGGCATACAGATAATGAAGGTGAATTAGATTATAATAAAGAATTAAGTTGCAAACGTGCTAACGAAGTAAAAGACTATTTACTAAGCAAAGGTATTGCAGAGAATCGTTTAATTGTTAATTGTAAAGGAGAAACAATGCCCGCGTATGCTAATACTACTGACGGAGGTAAACACCTGAACCGCAGAGTAGAGTTGAAAATATTAGGAAATGACGCAAAATATAATGCCGATAAAAAGAATGAAACAATTATTACCCAAGAAAAATCTACTTTAATAAATAATGTGCCAAACCCATTTACCGATAACACAACGATTAATGCCTCTATTTTAAATAATGTAAAAATAGCAGAATTATTAGTAATAGATTTAACAGGTAAGCAAATTAAAACTATTTATATAGTAGAGAAGGGTAATACGAGCGTAAATTTTAATTCTCAAAATTTAGCTAACGGTATTTATGTTGTAAACTTAATTTGCGATGGCGTTAGTTGCGGTTCAATTAAAATGATTGTTCAGAAGTAAAACTTAACGTTGAATATAGTCTAACCTACGTTGCAGGTTGCAACTGTGGGAATAGTAACGCATTATTTACCCTCAATTTCAAAACCTTTCCTTTTCCAATCGTCAAAACCCTTTTCTAAATTAACAACGTTTAGAAAACCATTTTTTTGCATTAATTCCGCGCATTCTTCGCTTCTTCCTCCTCCAGCGCAATAAATTAAATAGGTTTTTTTCTTATCTAACTTTTCTATTAAAGATTCAGCATTTTTTGCAAAAAAATCAATTTCTATTGCGCCTTTAATTTTTCCTTTTTTTGAGATTTCATCCGGAGTGCGTAAGTCTATTAATATCGATTTTTTAGTTTCAATTTGTTGTTTAAACTCTTGTGCGTTAACATTACTAACAGTTTGCGAGTTTGCAAATTTTATAATTAACAGTAAATAAATAATTAGTATTTTTTTCATAAAAAAATTGGTTTAACTTTTTATCCCACAAATAAAACTAATTTTAACTAGGCAACAAAAAAAATTATGATTTTTAAATATATAATTTGTATTTAGTATTACGAATTTTAATTGGGTATGCGGTGCCAGCTTAATAGTTAGAAATAATGGTTGAAAGTAAAAGATAATAGTTGTAGAATTTATTGTAATTTTTTTGAAATATTTTTTGTTTAAATTTACCTTATGTTTACAATTGATACCCATACACATATAATTCCAAAAAACATTCCTGATTTTAAAAAAAAATTTGGTTATGGCGATTTCATACAATTAAACCATCACAAAGCAGGTAAAGCTTGGATGATGCAAGGTGATGTTAAGTTTAGAGAAATTTTAGCCAATTGCTGGGATGCAGAAATGCGTATTAAGGAAATGGCGGAACACCAAGCTGATATGCAGGTTATTTGCACAATTCCCATAATGTTTAGTTATTGGGCAAAAGCAAATGATTGCTTGGAAGTAAGTAAATTTTTAAATGACGATATTGCACTAACGGTTAGCAACTATGCAGATAAATTTATTGGATTAGCCACAGTACCTATGCAGAATACAGTGCTTGCCATTAAAGAGTTAGAGCGTTGTATGGCAAATGGGTTTAAAGGAGTTCAAATTGGTAGTAACATTAATAATTTAAATTTAAACGAACCCCAATTTAACGAGTTTTTTGCTGCGTGCGAGAATTTAAATGCTGCCATATTAGTTCATCCATGGCAAATGATGGGGCAAGAACACATGACCAAGTACTGGCTACCTTGGCTAGTAGGTATGCCTGCCGAAATTAGTCGTGCTATTTGTAGTTTTATTTTTGGAGGCATTTTCGAAAAATATAAAAATTTAAAAGTGTGCTTTGCACATGGTGGCGGTTCGTTTTTACCAACATTAGGTCGTATTATTCACGGCTGGGAATGTAGGCCTGATTTAGTAGCAATTGATAATCCAGTAAATCCAAAAGAGTATTTAGGTAAATTTTGGGTAGATAGTCATGTATGCGACCACAAACTATTGCAATATGTAATTGATTTAGTGGGTGCTGATAAAATATTACAAGGCAGTGATTATCCCTTTCCTTTAGGAGAGGCCGTGCCAGGTGAATTGGTTCGTACAGCACCTATTAGTAATTTAGAAAAAGAAAAAATTTTAGGTTCGGCAGCTAAAGTTTGGCTGGGCCTATAGATTACCAATTATAAACTTTTAACTGATAATTATTTTCGGAAATTTGCCTTGATAGAATAAACTGTGAATTAGAAATGGATATAAATATTGGATTTTCACTTTTAGGAATTTCTTGAATAATTTGCACTTTATAAATTTTATTTATAGGGGTAATTAATGAATAATTTATTAAAGCTTTTTTAATGTCTATTTTTTGTAGAAAATAGATTGGATTTTTAGTTTCATCGTTTTTAAAATTTAACTTTGTAGGAAAAATAATTGTTTTGTAATATAACGTTTCGAAATAATTTAAACTATCAACGCATAATTTACCATTCATGTCTAAATTATCATTTGATAAAAGATAAGTTTCAATTAATGGATTTGATTGCGCACTGTTTTTTTCAATAACATATTGTTTGTTTATGCTTGTAAGTTTGTATTTATAAGTATTGGCATAGGTAAAACACAAATTAGAATTTGGACTTTTATAAATTTCTGCTTCAATATTTAAATTAGTTTCGTTGTCAAATTCTAATTTATTAATTCTAAAAATATAATTAACTATTAGTTTTTTATTTGCCGTTTTGGGTTCAATAATTGGTATTTTAAAATCTTGTTTTAAAATTTGTTCACCAACAGAATCGATTTGAGAATAATATAACGTTGCAAAGGAAGCATTTGTAATATTTAAAATATTTTTTGATTGACTAAATTGTGTTTCAGTAAATTTTTGACCCATTAAATGAAGCGTTTGTGATAGTGTATCGAAAGAATAATTGCCAAAATGGTAAAAATTATTATCACTTATATCATTTAATTTTGTGGCTTTGTTTAGTTTACCATTAACTGAATTTAATTTTAAAATCCACTGTCCGCATTTTGTTCCGCCCAAAACATTAACAAATAAATAAACCGATTGCTTAGAAGCAAAAATCAAATGCGCTGTATTAATATTTTTCCGTTCGAAAGGGAACTGCCAAATTTTTTCGTATTCAAAATTATTATACATGTTTTTTAAATTATATTTATTTACATAAAATTGTTTACCTGCTGTATCTGTAGTATATTTAATCGTATATACTTCATTTTTATTTCGAAGTACTTCGCTTTCAAAATCAGAAATAGTATTTAAACGTGCTATATCAACATTATCAATTACCACTTCTATTTTTAATTTTACGTTTAATCTAAAAATGGCGACCGTGTTACTGTTTTTTTTTTGTAAATAAATGTTTAAATAATTATGCAAGGTATCGCTATACAATTGTAAATAATTATCTTTCTGTACGTTTAAAATTACACTATCAATTAAGTGTAATTTTGTATCAAACTTGTATATACACAATTTACAATTATTTAAATTTGTTTTTATACCAAAACAAAAAACAGATTTTGAAAATAATTGAGTATTGCTGTTAGATATCGGTAACTCGATGGTTTGAGACGACATTGAAAAAAAATATACTAAACTAAATAATATATGTAAAATTTTACTCTTCAATTAAGCCTTGTTTTTCGCGTTTATTATAATCTAAAATTAGTAAATAATACATAATAACACCAAAGGCATATAATAGCGATGTAATTAAAAAAATATTTGCAAATTGAAATTTGTGTGCAAATAAAATTTTTACCATAAAGCCACTAATTACCCAACTTCCACTCCAAATGGCTGCTGTTAAGGCGCTTGTAATCTCCCTATTTTTTTGTCCTACATAATTTAAAATTAATTCGGTTGTCATTGGTCCGGCCATATTCATAAGCGGCTGCCGCAATAAATAGCATACTGCTGCAATAATTAAAGCTATAGAATACTGACTATAAAATTGAGTAGTTGCTAAGGCTACTAAAGATATTACTGCCAAAGATTGTGTTGTAGGTATTGCAATTTTATAACCAATAGTTTGTTTAATTTTGGGTACCATCATAGCACTGTATGCTACCAAAACGGCTGCAATTGAGCTCAATATTGAAAATCCACCTTTATCTAAATGATGGACTTTGTCAAAAAATAAACTAATAAATGGAATAGTTAAACCAGCGCCTGTTGCTATTATTAAAGTAGGAATTAGAGCTTTAAAAATCAATTTCCTATCAATCGCCATCGAAACAGTTTTTTCGGTAGATTTTATTCTTATTTTTTGCTGCTCAATAACTACTTCGTTGAAGTTTTTAATTCTATTAAGAAAAAATATTCCGAATAAACCTAAAACTGAAAAAAGTATTAAAATAAATTGTTCATTAAATATATATGGATTTATACTATCTAATATAGCAATTACAACACCACTTAAAATTCCAGCAAAACTCCAAGTGCTGTAGCTTAAAGAAATACCAGCGGTATGGTTTTCTTTTTTTGCATTCCGTAAAATAAACGGCGAAATAGGAATTTGCATAAACGTAAACGATGCCCCCCATAGTAATAAACTAACTAATGTTAAATATTTTAATTGCAATGCAATACATAAAACAATTGCAATGCCAAATAATGGCACGCATATATTTGACAAATAAAATAAGGGCATTAACTTTTTACTTTTTATTAAATTACCTAATGGCAATGCTAAAATAAAAACTCCTAAAAATCGAAAGGCAATAAAAAGTGCGATTTCTTCGTCGCTAAAGCCCTTGCGAGTCATGTACAACGGTAAAATATTCATAAAAGTTGCATTTACCAATTGAATAAAAAATTCAGAAATAACCACATTTAAAATTGGTTTTTCTAATTTTTTATACTCGTTTATAAAAGCAAAAAATTCAGCCATTTAAATATAAAAAGAATAAATTTTTAAAGCGCAATTTATAAATTTAATTTAAAACGAATTTATTTTTTGATAAGAAAATTCGATATGCTTATGCATTGTATTAAAAAACTGATATCTCTGTTTTTCAGCAATGCCGCTTATTAAAGTGCTTTTTCGGATAATATTTTTAACCCAATGTTCAGTTTCTTCGCAAAACTCCGAATTATTTGTTGATAGGGAATTTAGAGTATTAAAGCTAATGTAAGCCACATTAAAATCGCCAACCTTAGTATAAATACAGTTTGTGCCAAGCACTACGTCGCTATTGTATAACTGAAATGTTTCATTAACATCGCTTTTTTGTTTGCGGTTTGTTTCGGCACACTGCTGAACATGAGCTGCCATTTCTTTAACGTTTTCAATTAATTTAAACGCATCTTCTTTATCTTTAAAAACACCGCTTTCTAAATAAAATTCAATTTGTTTTGTAATAGTAAGAATTGTTACATCTGACCAAATTTCAATTGAAGGGATATTTTTATATTCGTTAAAGCAATTATGTGCCAATTCAACCAAATGCTTACTTATTATTCCAAATTCAAATTTAGCACCTTGTAAATTAGGTAAATTTAAAACACTTCGTTGCCAGTAAAATAATTTAAATTCCGCTAATTTTTTGGTATAAAATGAATAAAATATTGGTAATTCTTCCGCTACATAAAATAATTTTTTTTCAGAAAAACTATTCATTGTTTTTAAATTTTTATAAAGACGACAAAGATACTTCTCAAAATTTGTTTCGCTATCGGTTAATTTTGTGTAGGTAAAGGTTACCGTGTCGCCTAGGTTCGAAAAAATGTTGTCTAACGATATTCCATATTTTTTTGTGATTTTATGTATTTCGTTTAGGCTCAATTCTGTTTCTCCACGAATTCTGCGATAAGCACTATCAATACTAACATTTAGCAATTCTCCAATCTCTTCAGCAATACCGATGCTTGGCGGCAAACTTTCTTTTAATTTTTGAATAAAAATATCCTGAACAGATTTTTCCTTCTCTTTCATATTTGCAAAATTTAATAATAAACATACAAATAATTTGCAAAAAACACAAATCTCAACTTTCTATTAGTATTAATTGCAAAAAATTATAGAAAAGTCCATATAAAATACTAAAAAAAGTATAATTCATTTTAAATATAAATACACTTACGCATAACCGTTTTATTGGGATTATAAATGAAACTAATTTTGTGATAGAAATTAATCAATAAAAACTATAAAAAATGAAAAATAAAATCAATATCAAAAACATAGTTATGTTAGTTTGTTTAATGCTGTCAGTTTTAAACATATTAAAGGCGCAAGATAAAATTACATTAATAAATGGTAACGAAATAAACGGTAAAGTAATTGAAATAAGCGAAACCGAGGTAAGATATAAATTAGAACTAGATATGAACGGCCCAATAAGGGTTTTAGCTAAATTAAATGTGTTTTCAATTTTATATCCAAATGGGGTTAAAGATGTGTTTGGATTACAGCCATCAACTACAAAGCCAGAAAAAAATTCAGATTATGTATATTATTCTTCCTTAAATAAAAAAACTGAAAATAAAGATTCAAGCGAGTTTACTCCAGAAACACTTGAAAAATATAGCGGACCACGATTTGGCTTTACTTATATTACTGAAGGAACTAGTTCAGAGTATCTTACAAGCAGAGGTAAAAACCCAGTTGTTACTCAGTTTGGTTGGCAGTTTGAACAACGCATGTTTACAACACCCAATGGAATTTCGGGTATTTTAGAATTTATACCACTTGTTGGTGGCATAGAACAGGGATTATTTTTACCAAGTGCAAATTTTTTAATTGGTTTAAGAGGCGGCACAAAAAAATCATTTGAATTTGCATTAGGTCCTAATTTATCACTTTCTGGACTTGGAATGGTTTTTGCAGGAGGAACAAGTTTTCGTTCGGGCAAGGTTAATTTTCCTGTAAATATTGCTATAGTGCCTTCGGTAGGAAGCAAAAAAGATGTTTATAATAATAACATTAAAACTACAAAACACGTAGAAACAGGCTGGCGAATTTCTGTAACAGTGGGATTTAATTCAAGAAAAAAATAAAATTTAAACTTGAACTATAAAATTTATATAATTCTTTATTTTTTCTAAATCTTTTGGGGCAAACTCTTCGAATTCATCTTTATTTTTAAACCAGGTTAATTGGCGTTTTGCATAATTCCGTGTGTGTTGTTTTATTTTATTTAAAGCTGTTTTTAAATCGTGTTTACCTTCTAAATAATCAAACAACTCTTTGTAGCCAACAGTTTTTAAAGCATTAAGATGTTTATAATTTTGCAGCTGCTTAACTTCTTCTAACAGTCCGCAACTTATCATTTCATCAACACGGTTATTAATTTTAGTATACAATATTTCTCTGTTGGTATTTATTAAAATTTTAATAGGTGTAAAATTACGTACGATTTTGTTTTTATTTAGAAATGAAGAAAATGGTTTTCCTGTAAACTCACATACTTCAATGGCACGAATTAAGCGCTGAGAATTATTAATATCAATTAAATTATAATAATTTTCATCTAAGGTTTTTAATTTTTGACGAATAAACTCTAAACCATTTTCTTTAAACTCTTTATTTAATCTTTCTCTAAATTCAACTGGTACTTCTATAAAATCATCTACACCATTTAATACAGCATCGATATACAAACCAGAGCCACCTACTAAAATAACAAATTGATGTTTTTTAAATACTTCATTTAGCACTCCAATTACATCTTTTTCAAAATGACCAGCGCCATATAGTTCAGTAATTGATTTTGTATTAATAAAATAATGTTCAGCTGATTTTAATTGTTCTTTACTTGGTTTTGCAGTGCCAATATTTAATTCTTTATAAAACTGACGTGCATCTGCGCTAAGTATTGCAGTTTGATAATGTTTAGCTAATTCGATAGCTAATACAGTTTTACCAACTGCGGTAGGACCTGCAATTACAATTAAATATTTGTTTTCGGTCGAAATATCTATTTACTAATTACTTTTCACATTAATTCTGAAAATTGTAGTGGGCTAACAGCATCTTTTAAATCAAAATTTCCAATTTTAGTACGGCATAATTTTGTAAGGTGTCCGCCGCTATTTAATGCTAAGCCATAATCGCGAGCAATACTGCGAATGTAAGTGCCTTTGCTACAAACAATTCTAAAACTAACGTTTGGTAGCTTTGCATCTATAATTTCAAATTCTTTAATTTCTACTTCGCGCGATTTAATTTCAGCTACCTCGCCTGCTCTTGCATATTCATAAGCGCGTTTGCCATTTATAAATACCGCACTGTATAAAGGAGGTACTTGTTGCTGAATACCAATAAATTGTTTAGCAATTGCTAAAATATTATTCTCCATTATATGCTCTGTAGGAAAACAAAAATCAACGGGTTTCTCTAAATCATAACAAGGCGTTGTAGCACCAATAAAAAATGTGCCAGTATATTCCTTTTCCATTCCCATTAATTCGCTAATAGTTTTAGTTTTTTTTCCTGTACAAACAATTAAAAGACCAGTCGCTAAGGGATCTAAAGTACCAGCATGACCAATTTTTGGTTTTATTTTTTTTGGTTCAAAATTTGTTGAGGCATCATTTAATATAAACGAAGGATGATTTTTAATTGCGTGTTTAATTTTATTAACTGCTTGAAAACTGCTCCAAGTGTAAGGTTTATCAATTAAGAGAACTTCGCCGTTGTAAAAATTGTAATTCATTTATTTGAGTTAATATTGATTTGATGTTAGTCAATTATCAAGTAAAATATCAATAAAACTTAACTTTACTAAGATACTATAAAAACTTATTTATATTAAGTTTATTATAATTATAACATTAAAAACAAAAACGTTTTTTCAAAGTACTATTTATAATTATTGTAATTTTACTTAACAATGGATAGTATAATAATTCTATTTTTTTCGATTTTAGCAAGTTTTATAGGCTCTTTACAATTAGGTCCAGTAAATTTATTTGTAATAGATACCGTTTTAACTAAGGGCAAAAAAAATGCATTTTTTGTAAGTATTGGCGGTAGTATACCTGAATTTATTTATTGTGCTTTAGCAGTATATTCGGGTAGTTTTTTTTTAAATAATCCAAAAATTCTTTCGGCAATTAAAATTATTTTTATTTTAATTTTAATTATATTAGCTATATTATATTTTTTTAAAAAACATAAAAAAATAGAAACGATTTTACAAAACAAGGATGCGAATAAAATGATTTCAAAAAATTTTATAAAAGGTTTTACACTTGCATTATTAAATCCACAGCTTTTATTTTTTTGGATGTTTGTTATGGTATATTTTAATTCAATCACTTTTTTACAATTAAAAACTAATTTTAATAAATTAGCGTATATTATAGGGGCTGGATTTGGAGCGTTATCACTTTTAATAATTATTATTTTAACAATTAGTAAATTTAAAACTAAGCTATTAACTTTTTTAAACTATAAAAATTACAACAAAATATTAGCAATATTGTTTTTTTTGATTGCTATACAACAACTTTCCACAATTTTATGACACAAGAAAATAAATATTGGTATATAAAAAATCATAAATTATTTGAGCAACTTACAGATAATGAAGTTAACGAGCTTTGCATAATTTCAAATATGAAAAATGCAAGTAAAAACGACCTTATATTTTTTTCGGAAGCAGAGATAAAAAAAGTATACATATTAAAAGCAGGTACTATTAAAATTTGTAGAGAAGATAAAAATGGAAAAGAAATTATCTCCGAAATTTTAACAGATGGAGATATTTTTGGACATATTAATTTAGATAAAGATAATAAAAAAGAATACGCTAAGGTTATTAGCGATAATGTTAAACTTTGTTTTTTTGAGCAAACAAATTTTTTAAATGTTTTAAAAAGTAATCCGAACCTAACTTTAAGATATTCTGATACCGTTAATGAAAAATTACTGTCATTTAAACAAAAGTATGAAGATTTAATTTTTAAGGATGTGAATACCAGAGTTGCAGACTTTTTTAAACGTTATGCTAAGTATCATGGCAAAAAAATTAATAATGTATTGGAAATGGAAATGATGCTTACTCATCAAGAAATTGCAGACTACACTGCTTCATCTCGCCAATCAGTTACCACTATTATAAATAGATTAGTTGAAGAGGGTAAATTAATTTATGAAGGTCGTAAAAAGGTAATTATTCCTGATATTAATAAATTATAAAGTTGTTACGTCGTTTACTCGACAATTTATTGTTTTATTGTTTTTTATTTTTGCTAAAAGAAATAAATGAAAACAGTTGTTTTAATTTTTTTAGTAATCACGGGTTTCTTTTCGTCAGCTCAAAATCCCGACACAGATATACGAAAAAAACAATTTAATTTATCCGAGGAAAGTTTGGCAGTTGAAGGTTACGACATGGTAGCTTACTTTAATGAAAAACCAAAAAAAGGCACAAAAAGCTTTGCTTCTCTCAACAAGGGTATAAATTATTATTTTTCATCGCAAGTTAATTTAGATTTATTTAAAAAATCTCCCGAAAAATTTGAGCCAGCCTACGGGGGTTCGTGTGCTTATGCCATGGGAAATACTGCAGAAAAAATTGAAGTAAACCCCGAAACATTTAAAATAATAGATGGTAAATTATATCTTTTTTATAACGGTTACGTTACAAATACTTTAACCAAATGGAACAAGGATGAAAAAAATTTAAAAATGAAGACTGATAAAAGTTGGGTGGTATTTATTGAGTAACTATTAGGCATTAGTACTCGTATTTTAAAAATTATGAAAAAAATAATTTTATTCGCATTATTAATAGCTTTTATTTGTTACAAAAAAAAGCAAAACGTTGATAAAAAATTCGATTCGGATTTTGATTCATCGCAATTAGCCACTTCAAAACAAGGTGGTTTAAGTTCAAATACATATAAGATATCTGGCGCTATAAAATTATTTCAATATAACAACTCAAAAACACTTTCTTTTAAAGGATTTAATTGTGAAAGCGGGCCTACTTTTAACGTTTATTTATCAACTTCATCCTTAAATACAGATTTTAAAGAATTAAGAGATTTAAAAGCTCTTTTTGGTAATTTTTACTACACATTTAATAATATTATAAACACAGATATTTATAATTATGTACTAATTTATTGTAAACAATGCTCTGTTTTACTTGGTAAAACAAAATTAAATTAATATCAATTTTTATGAAAATAATTTCTTGGATAGCGGCAATAATTTCAGCTTTAATAATGCTGCAAACACTGTATTTTAAATTTATCGCAGCACCCGAAAGCGTTTATATTTTTTCAACCTTAGGGATGGAGTATTGGGGTAGAATAGGCAGCGGTATTGCAGAACTTATAGCAAGTATATTACTTTTAATTTCGCCCAGCCGTTGGTTAGGTGCAGGTTTGGGCTTAGCTATAATTTCTGGAGCTATTTTTGCGCACATTACTAAACTTGGCATTGTGGTACAAAACGATGGTGGTTATTTGTTTATATTAGCAATAGTTGTTTTTATTGGATGTAGTATTTGTTTATATCTAGAAAAGCATAAATTAAAATCTTTAAATATTAAATTCTTTTCTCCTAAATTATAAAATACTATATCATTAGTTTTAAAGAAAGTTTTTTATTGTAATAGTGTTATTTAAGAATTCTACAATCGAAATTTAAAACAGTGGCAATACAACAAAGTTTAAAAGTTAATAAAAATCGTTACCAAAAATAAAGTGAAAAATAATAAATTAAAACTAATAACGCGTATTGTAAATTAATATATATGGAAGCAAAATTTATACCTTATACTAAAGAAACTTACTCAGAGGAAGAAACAGTTACTCGAAGTAGTGAACATTTAAATTATATGAACAATCGCAGGACTGTTAGAGACTTTTCTCCTAAGCCTATTCCTAAACAGGTGTTAGATAATATTGTAATGGCCGCTTCTACAGCTCCATCTGGCGCACATAAGCAACCTTGGACTTTTTGTATTGTAACAAATAATGAGTATAAAACAAAAATAAAAGAAGCCGCTGAAAAAGAAGAGTACGAAAGTTATAACGGAAGAATGCCAGAAGAATGGTTAGAAGATTTAAGCTATTTAGGAACCGATTGGCACAAGCCATTTTTAGAAACTGCTCCAGCCCTAATTATTGTTTTTAAAAAATCATATGATCTAACTGATTCTAAAAAACGAAATAATTATTATGTAACCGAATCTGTTGGCTTAGCTTGTGGTTTTTTGCTAGAAGCGATACATTATTGCGGTTTAGTAGCATTAACACATACACCTAGTCCAATGAATTTTTTAACTAAGCTTTTAAACAGACCCGAAAACGAAAAACCATTTTTACTTATTCCAATTGGTTATCCTGCAGAAAAAACTTTGGTGCCTGATTTAAAAAGAAAAAATAAAAAGGATATTATTGAATACTACTAATTTAAAAATAGTTTACCAGCTTTAATAACTGTATATTTTAACTTGAGAACTTAAATAAAATTTTATATCAAATGAAGTAAGTGTGTTTTTTAATTTTTATTAAAATTATTATGATTTATTACTTTTTTTAAAATACTTGCTACCATTTTAAAATTTAATTCCAATTACCAATACATCATCTGTTTGTTCTAAATCTCCTTTGTAATTGCAAAAAATTGTTTCTAATTCTTGTTTTTGCAATTTAATAGTTTTGTAAGAATTTTGTTTAATAACATTAATTAAAACTGAACTTTTAAATTTTTTTCCTTCATTGCCACCAAATTGATCTTGAAAACCATCAGTAAATGAATATATTAAATCTCCATTTTCAATATTTATTTCTTCTTCAATAAATTGGTTTGTGTACTTTATATTTGAACCACCTATAGGGCGTTTAACACCTTTAATTTCGGTTAATTTATTATTTCTAATATGTAATAAATTTCTGTGCGCACCAGCAAAAACAATTTTATTTGTAGCTGTATTAAATTCAATAACGCCAACATCCATTCCATCATTTTTATGTTTAGCATTTGCATCATTTTGGTTTAATGATTTAATAATTTTTAAATGTAATTCACTTAAAATATTAGCTGGAGAAATATATTTGTTTTGTGATACTATCAATTCAAACAAAAATGTACCAACTATAGATAATAGTGCTCCTGGAACACCATGCCCAGTACAATCAGCCACTGCGATGTAGGCGATATTATCTTTTTTATAAGTCCACAAAAAATCGCCACTTACCTTATCCTTTGGTTTATATAGAACAAACGATTCTTTAAAAATACTATTTAATTTATTCTCATCAGATAATATAGATTGTTGTATAGTTTGCGCATAATTAATACTACTATCAATTTTTACATTACTTTTTAAAATTTCATCTTTTTGAACTGTTAGTAACTTATTTACTTTTGTAGTTTTAATAAAAAACCAAGCAATAAAGCTTAATAATACTATAAGCACAGCCATTATAATAAAAGTTAAATTGTTTATTCTACTTTTTTGTAATAAAGCTTTTTTATTATCATCTTCAATAATTTTTTGCAAATTGCTAATATTATATAAAATATTTTGAGCCAATGATGATGATAGCTCATATTTACTAGCGTTTTCAAAAGTATTTAAACAATTATAATAATATACAAACGATGAATCGTAATTTTTATTTAAATCAAAAATATAGCCCAAATCAATTGTTAACGATTTTAAGGTATCATATTTTTTTAATTCAGTGGCTAAAAAAATAGCCTGTTTTGTAAAATTAAAATTTAATTTATTTACATTGTCTTCCGACAAATCGCCAATTAAAGCTAACTGAAAATAGTGTATTTGAAATAACGTATTTAATTTTGCACTGTCGGTTTTAATTTGTTTTAATGATTCTATTAATAAGCTTAGTTTATTTAACGAGTCGGCATGATTAGTTTGTGATTTAATATTAGTTAAATTGGTAATAAAAAAAATTATAAATAAAAAACATTTTAGTTTCATATTTTATTTAAGTAATATTTAAAATGGATTAATGATATTTTTTGTTAATATTTTTTTAATTATTTAAAATTAAACTATTTTTGTTATACAAGAGTTTAATTTAGTAATGAACGATCTAAAAAAAAATAAATTTATTATACTTTTTCTTTTAACAACATTTTGCAACATAAGTCTTGCTCAAATGCTAGTAAAAACTTCTTTTGTTGTTTTTAATATTAAAAACGCTAAATCAACAGTAGATGGCACTTTTAGCGGTACTAATGCATTTATATTTTTTGAACCAACTAAATTAGCAACAAGCTCGTTCGAAGGAAAAATTGAAACCAAAACCATTTCTACAGGAATTAAAATGAGAGATAACCATCTTAAAAAAGCTGAGTTTTTTGATTCTGAAAAATTTCCAGAAATAACTTTAAAATCTAAGTCAATTGTTGCTAATGCAAATGGTAAATACAAAGCCATATGTATTTTAACTATTAAAGGTAAAACTAAACAGGTTGATTTACCGTTTACTTATAATTTAGAAAATAAAACAGCAACTTTTAACGGCACTTTAAATATTAATAGATTAGATTTTGGCATTGGTGGCACAAGCGCTATAATGGCTAACATTGTTCAAATTAATATTAAAATTGTTGCAGTTAATTAATAACTAATTTTCCAGTTTTAATAATTGTTTGTTTATTTTTGATTGAGTATATGTAAATACCTTCCGTTAAATTTGAAACATTTATATTCTCTTCTAAACCTTCAATATTTTTCGAAAATAAATGTCTTCCAGTAACATCAAAAATTTCTAAATATAAACCATCATTTTTTATAACTTGCTTTAATATAATATTTTTTTCAGAATAAAAAATAGCAATATTATTTCCATCTATAATTTGACTTTTAAAACCAGTAGGTGTTGAAATAATAAAATTTGAGTTAGCAGCTACAGACTCAGATTGTACAACACTTTTTGTAGTACCATCTTGTAAAATTGCTAATGTAAACATTCTTGCGAAAACCCAGGCTAAATTAGCGGGAGACGATTTTGTGTATACCACCGAATCACCAATAGTTGTAGGTAACGATATATTTACCCCCGATGTACCTGTGTACGATTTACGAAATACGTCATAATGTCTTGGTTCGCCATTTGAACCTGTATAAAATATAGTATCCTCTGCTAAAGCTACAAATAACTTTAAGTTAGTTAATGAATGGGTAGCCATCGTTTTTATAATAATAGTTGAGCGAATAGAATCTACTCCGAATTTTGTTTGACGAATTTTAATACTTGCAGGCGACATTTGGCCTAAATACGGCGTAAAAATAGACGGCATACTGTAATTGGCAGATGTTGAAAGAGGAATACCTTGTATTACTAATACAGGAGTACCGCCAAACACCCCATTATAAATAGTTCTACCATCATTTTCTGAAGGGTTATGCATACTAAGCACACAAGTTGGATAAGGTGAACTTGGATGAATAGCTAAATGTATAACACCACTTTGTGCATTTAAATTGGTATAAAAACCAGGATTTCTTGAAGCACAAGCACTACACCGAGTATTTGTAAAATGTTCTACAACAACTTTTCTTGGCACTTGTGCATTAATAAAATTAACAATAAATGCTAATGAAAATAGGAGGAAGAAAGATTTTTTCATGTTAGTTTTTTTAACAAATGTAAATTAAATTTAGTAACGTAATAGTCGTGCAAACGACAAATAAACTATTTTATAATATATAAAATTGTAAGCATTAAAATTTAATTTATTTGTAATGAAAAAAAATATTTTAACATCAACGCTATGCTTAATTTTTAGCTTTGTTATTGCTCAAACAAACCCAACTGGCTTAGCTGCAAATGAAACAGCACCCGCATTTTCTGGAGTTGACCAAAATGGCAAAAAGATAGTACTTAAAGATCTTCTTAAAAAAGGTTCAGTAGTGCTGGTATTTTATCGTGGAGAATGGTGCCCGTACTGCAATAAGCAATTAATGCAATTACAAGATTCGTTAGCGTTAATAATAAAAAAAGGCGCAAGTTTAATAGCTGTTTCACCCGAAAAAGCAGAAAAGATTACCAAAACAATTCAAAAAACAAAAGCTACTTATTCAATATTATCCGACGATAGTTTAAAAATTATGTCTGCCTACAAAGTGGCTTTTGAATTAGACGAAAAAACTACCAAAAAATATAAAGGTTACGGAATTAATTTACAAGAAATGAACGGGAACAATGGAAATAATCTTCCAGTGCCTGCGGTTTATATAATTGATAAGTCTGGCAAAATAACTTATAGGTATTTTGATGCAGATTACAAAAAACGTATCAGTGTAAAAGAAATCTTATTGCATTTAAAATAATAAATTTCATGTTTAAAATAACAAATAAGCAAAAAAGTATAAGTGTAATTTTTTGCTTATTTTTTTGTTTTTGTAAATCTGCTAAAACTGAGCCTTCAGATACGACAAAAATGAAAATGGGTATTTTACCTATTTTATATTATACTCCTGAAACACGTTGGGGTTTTGGGGCATTATATTACAACTATTTTAACGCCGATAAAAAAAATATACTCAATAAAAAATCTAACACACAAAGTTATTTTTCTTATACACTTAACAAACAATTTGCACTAGAAAATGATTATCAAATATGGTTAAAAAACAATAGTATTTTTTTAACTGGTGGCTTCGATTATTCTCGTTTCCCACAATTTTATTATGGTGTCGGAAATAATACTATTGAAGATGATAAAAAAATGATTTCGTTTGATGTAATTAATGTTCGTGCTAAAAACTTAACCAAAATATATAAAAATTTATATGGTGGTATTTATTATCAATTCGAAAAATTATATAATCAAGATTTTAGCATGCAAGCGCCCGAAATGTGTGAAACGGTTGAGGGGAGTACTGGTTACAAAACAAGTGGATTTGGACCCATTTTTATAATTGATAAAAGAGATAATCCACTTAATCCGCAAAAGGGTATGTATTTAGAAACTTACTTTAAACATAATTCTTCTATTTTTGGTAGCGAATATAATTTTAATGCATTTATGTTTGATATTAGAAAATATAAAACACTATTTAAAAAATTAGTTTGGAATGGAAACGCTTATTTGTTTATTAATCAAGGCGAAGTGCCTTTCAGAATGTTATCTACCTTAGGTGGTGGACGATTTTTAAGAGGGTATTATAACGGACGGTTTAGAGATAAAAACATGTTTGTACTTCAACACGAACTGCGAATGCCAATTTATAAACGTTTAGGTATTGCGGCTTTTGGGGGCATAGGCTCTGTTTCAAAAAACATAAATGATTTTTATAAAAATACTATACATTACAATTACGGTGTTGGTTTGCGTATTAAAATAAATAAAAAAGAAAATACAAATTTGCGTATTGATTACGGTTTAACTAGAGACTCTCAAGGAATTTATGTATTGTTTGCAGAAGCATTTTAAAATAATTACTTATTTAATTTGTGTTATACTTTTAAATCACAATATTAAATCACAAACAATTGTAAAAGAGTTTAAAAAAGATTCTGTCAGTTTTTATTTAAATAACTCTTTAAATTATACTAATAAGGCAATTCCTACTCAATACGGCGATGTAATTAAAATAGCTTTAAGTTATTACCCCGAATTACTTTCTACCAAAATAAAATTTAAACTTACTTCTAAAGGTTCGCCTTTATCTGCTCGCCCAACTGTATTTAGTATATTTCATAAAGCAAAAAATCGTAAATATATCATTTCAATTTGTACTAAAACAAAGTCTAGATTTGATTCTATTTTGTTAAACAATCTTTCTTTTAATTCTAAAGTAGGTGTAGTTGCTCACGAATTAAGCCATATCTCTTTCTACAATAAAAAAAACGGTTTATATTTTATTAAATTAGTTTTTATGCATCTCAGCAAAAAAGCTATTGATAAATTTGAATACAATACTGATTTAAGATGCATAGAGCATGGATTAGGTTATCAACTTTTATCATGGAGTAGGGAAGTACGGTTAAAATTAAACCTAATGCAATGGAAAGGAATTAAAAAAATGAGTGCCAATGGAAGAGAACGTTATATGAACCCTGAAAGTATTATTAAAAAAATTAAACAAAATAATATTTATAACTAATATCAAATTAGCTTGAAACAAAATGCAGTTTGATCCGAATTATTTGTATGCTCTAAAAGCGAATAATTTTAGTGTTTCATTATTTAAATATTTTAAACCATTAAGAAAAGTGCATTCAGTAGATGTAAGTTAGTATCTCCTTTTTTTATGTGATTTGTTTGCTTATCATTATTATTGCTTCGTGCGCTCAAAACTTTATAACGAATGCATGCTCGCAATGTGTGAATAATGTAACTTATTTTTTAAATTAAGTAATTACTCCCGCAATTATCTTACTCACCTTTGCTATAAGTTATAATTTAAAAATGAAAAAAATAACGGAAGAAATAAAAGAAAAAATGACGCAGGAAATATATAAAAATTAAAAAAATAATCAAAAATTGGTATTATCATGCAATTAAATCGAAAATATTTATGCCAAACCCCATAAGAACAATCGTATCTGGAATATCCGCAACAGTCGTTATATTTATAATAATGATTACAGTTCCTTACATGGGCCTGCCTAAAATGGATGTTGCAGCAATGCTTTCCGGTATGACATACACGCCTCTCATTTTTGGATGGTTTATGCACTTCGTAGTGGGAATTTTCTTCTCGTTCATTTATGCAAGATATTTTAATAAGTGGCTTCATAAAATAATGAATAATTTGTTGCGTGGAACAGCGTATGGTATTATTATTTTTGTATTAGCACAAATTACAATGCCTATCCTTTTGAAAATTATGCCCATACCCGAAACGCCTGCGGAAGAAAATCAAAGTATGATACTGATGATCGTAGGAAGTTTGATAGGCCATCTTTTTTTCGTTGGAGTTTTAGGCTTGTTTTATGATAGGATAGTTTTTGTAAAAAGGTTTAATATAAATTCATTAGAGCCTGAAATAATTTCGAAAGAAAAGGAAGTCATTAATAGGTAATTGCCTTTTTACTAAACACAACTTTATACAATAACTATAAGTTAAATAATAAAATAAGTTTTAAAATTATGATACCATTTTCTTTACAAGATAACACGGCAGGTGGGAAATTTTCTGCCGGTAAAAATATTAGCTGCTGGTTTGAGCAAGGGGGTATGTCAAATTATTTTCCTACACTCAGCGCCAATATTGAAACCGATGTTGTCGTTATAGGTGCAGGAATTGCAGGACTTACAACTGCTTATTGTCTCGTATCCTCTGGCAAAAAAGTAATTGTTGTAGAAGATGGTTATATCGGAAGTGGTGAAACAGGAAGGACAACTGCCCAAATTGTTACAGCGCTTGATGATAGGTATTTTAACATGGAGAATGTCTTCGGCAAAAAAAATGCTGCAATTATTGCTGAAAGCCATAAGGCAGCTATAGATTTTATTGAAGAAATAATTCACAAAGAAAAAATTGATTGCGATTTCGAAAAAATTAATGGTTATTTATTTCTTCACGCTTCAGACAAAGAAGAAAGTCTTCAAAAAGAGCTTGATGCGCTGATTCGTTGCGGAATCGATGCCAGTATTTTGGAAAAAACTCCAGGAGTGCCATTTGAAAAAAAATGCATTCTTTTTCCAAATCAGGCGCAGTTTCAACCGATTAAGTACCTGCTTGGCTTGTGTAAGGCTATTGAACAGAAAGGAGGCCAGATTTTTATTAATACGCATGCTTCAAAAATTGACCACACTGGCATTACAAGCGATAAGGGTTTTACAATAAGTGCAAAACATATTGTGGTTGCAACGAATGCACCTGTTAATAATAAATTCGCAATAATGCTTAAACAATGGGCATACAGAAGTTATGCAGTTGCAGCACTCATTAAAAAGAATACTCTTCCTAAAGCATTGTGGTGGGATACTGGTGATCATAACCTAACCACAAGCACTCCTTATCATTACGTAAGATTACATTCATATAATGATGAATATGATCTTCTTATATGTGGGGGGGAAGATCACATTGTTGGAATAGAACTAAATTTATCAGGAGAAGAAAGATACATTCGCTTGGAGGAATGGGCGCGTGAGCGATTTCCAATTGAACAAGTAATTTACCAATGGTCAGGCGAAGTGCTAGTACCTATGGATTCAATTGCCTATATAGGTAGGAATACTTTCGATAAAGATAACGTGTATATTATTACAGGAGATGCTGGTATAGGAATGACATATTGTACTATTGGCGGAATATTGATTACTGATCTTATCAACGGGGTAAAAAACGAATGGGAAGATATTTATAAACCATCGAGGTTTATTTGGAAAGCGAGTAAACCTTTTTTTAGAATGCTAAAAGATGATTTGCTGGCTGTTTTAAAAAAATGGTTTTATACCGACACCGTGGAATTGACTTCCATTAAAGAGGATGAAGGAAAAATTGTAACGCTCGATGGCAAAAAATGCGGAGCCTATCGCAATGCGTCTGGACAACTTTTTTTAGTGTCGGCAGAATGTACTCATTTAAAATGTCTGGTAACGTGGAACAATGGCGAAAAAAGCTGGGATTGCCCTTGTCACGGCAGTCGTTTTACCTACACAGGAAAAGTAATTAACGGACCTGCAAACGAAGATCTGCCAGCATTTTCAGAGCACACTTAAGTACAAAGAAAACAAATGGTTTAATTACACGATTTGTGCTTCGTTGAATATGGCTTAGGATATCAACTTTAGATTAGAGCAAGGGAGTACGGTTAAAATTAAACCTAATATAATGGAAAGGCATTAAAAAAATGATTACCCATTAAAGAGAACTTTACAAGAACTTACAAGTATTATTAAATTTATGTAATAACTAAAAATGTACAAATAACGTCGTTAAACCGACAAATAAATCTTTTAAAATTAATTAATTTTGTTCAAAATAAAACATATGAAAAAATCTGTCCTTTTACCATTAATAATATTTCTTACCTCCGTTTTAGCATTAAATGCACAAGATTCTTTAACAAAGCAAAAAGGCTATAAATACAATAATAATTTTGAATTATCTCTTGCCACGAGCGGAGACCAATCTTTAGGGGCGATATCATGGGTGCATTTTCATTCAATTACTAAGAAAAAAAAATTTAAGATAGGTTACGGCATTCGTTTTAATTCGCAGGTAGGTAAAAATTTAAATTACGTAACTGCTCCTGCAATACTTACCTCAAAACAAACTGGACCACAAGTTTTATTTTCGGAAATATTTGCTGAGAATATAGATACCTTTAATGTTTTAAATGCACAGAGTAATTTTTTGAACGTGAGTATTAATTTACAATATACCATAAAAGAAAAATTTGATATTGGATTTAACATTGATGCGGTTGGATTTTCTTTTGGCGGAAAAACAACTGGAAAATATATTGCCTATCAATCTTTAAATAATGGAACGATTCAATCAGCTGCGCCCACATCGCTTAATTTATTGTTGGTAAGCGATAATGATATTGGTGCATTAAATTCTGAACTTTATTTTAGATATTGGTTTAAGCCAAAATGGGCGATAAAAGTAGGCGCATCTTTTGCATTTACTGAATATACAACCGAAAATAAACTGCGATTAGAAAACGATCGTTGGCGAAATAAATCCCTTATGGGAATGATTGGAATTACGTACTCACCATTTAGATAATTATAAAATTAGAATTTATGAACCGTTTACTACTGATTGTTAGTATTACTTTTTTATTACTAATATGCCTTAAATTTAAAGCTCAAAATACAGAATGGAATGTAGTTTCCTCAACAATTACCTTTAAAATAAAAAATGCTGGTTTTAATACTGATGGAGCTTTTGGAGCGATAAAAGCTAAAATAAGTTTTGATGCTACCAAATCATTCAGTAATTCGATTGATGCGACTATAGATACAAAAAGTTTAAATACTGGAAACTCTGGAAAGGATAGCCATTTAAAAAAAGACGAATATTTTGGCGTAGATAAATACCCAACAATTACTTTAAAAGCAACAACATTTGCTAAACAGCCCGATGGCAGCTTTAAAGGTTATTTTAAATTAACTATAAAAACAACAACAAAAGATATTGTACTTCCATTTACTTTTATTGAAAAAGAAGGAAAAGGTAAATTTTTAGGTAAATTTACAATTAACAGAAGAGATTATGGTGTTGGCGAATCGAGTATGATTTTATCTGATAACGCCACCATCTTTATAGAAGCAAACGTAACAAAAAAGTAAAATGTTAAAGCAAATTTCAGTAAAACAATTAAATCAACTAAAATCTATCCTTAATCAAATAAATGATTTAGATTATGCTAAACCATTATCGGTTATTCAAAATGCTACAATTGGCAAACATGTAAGGCATATTTTAGAATTTTATGAATGTCTTTTTAATTCATCTACCGAAAACCAAGTATGCTACGACGATAGAAAACGAAATTTATTACTAGAAGAAAATGTACGAGTTGCTAACGAATGTATAATAGATGTTATTGAACAAATTAAGCTAATAGATTGTAATAATCGAATTCTGCTTATATCTAAATACGAAAACACAGAGGTATTAATGGAAAGTTCTTTGTATCGCGAAATTACTTATAATATTGAGCACACCGTTCATCATTTAGCAATTATTCGAATTGCAATTTCTAACGAATTAAATTATATAAATGTAGATGAAGGCTTTGGCTTTGCAGATTCTACTATTAACTATTTACAATCACAAAAAGTTGCAACCTAATTAATGTGCACAGTTACATATCTTCCACAAAGTGGTAACTCATTTATTTTAACATCTAATAGAGATGAAGATATAACACGACAAATTGCATTACCTATAAGTAAATATCAAATAAACAATTTAGATGTTTATTATCCCAAAGACCCAAATGCAGGCGGTACTTGGATTGCACACGGGTCTAACGGTTTTACTGTTTGCTTATTAAACGGCGCAAGTAAAGCACATGCACCAGCAGGTAACTATAAAAAAAGTAGAGGTTTAGTAGTACTTGATTTTTTTAACTATAAAAATCAGTACGATTTTGTTGCCCAATATGATTTTACAAATATTGAACCTTTTACGTTAATTTTCGTAAAACATAATGAAGGAACTATTGGTGTTTGTGAATTAAAATGGGATGGTGTAAATACGCAACATAAAAATTACGATGCTTCTTTACCACATATTTGGTCGTCGATTACACTTTATAGCGATGATGTAATAAAACAAAGAGAAAGTTGGTTTAGCAACTGGATAAAAAATAATGAGGCATTTACAAAAGACAATATCTTAATGTTTCATCATTTTGGTGGTAAGGGCGATGTTCAAAATGATTTAGTTATAAATAGAGTCTCAAAAAAAACCGTAAGCATTTGTTGTATTAACAAATTAAATAATATGGTAACAGAAATTATTTATGAAGATATTTTAAACAAAAAAACCTATTCTAACAAAATAATTACTCCTTAATTTAGTAATGCGCTTGCCCCTTTTATATTATAAAATTTTTAAGTATGAATATTGGCCAATGCTATTTTTTTATATTCCTATTTTACCTTATTGGATTTACTTAGCTGTAAAAAACAAGTCGCTTGCTTATTTTAGCGTTGCCAACCCAGGTATTAATTTAGGTGGCTTTTTTGGTGAAAGTAAATCTGAAATTTTAGCATTAATTGATAAACAATATTTACCAAAAAGTATAGAGGTTAAAAACAAAATAGATTTTAGTTTAATTATAGCCCAATTAAAATCAATTCAATTGAATTTTCCGCTGATTGCAAAGCCCGACGTGGGCGAACGTGGTGATAGTGTTAGTAAAATTAATAACGAAGATGAATTAAAAACTTATCACTTAAACACGAACTTAAATTATATTATCCAAGAATTTGTAGACTATGAATTTGAGTTTGGGATATTGTACAGCCGTTTACCCAACTCAAAAACTGGTATAGTAAGTTCTGTTACTTTAAAAGAATTTTTAACGGTTGTTGGCAATGGAGCATCTACTATTCTTCAATTAATGCGGCAAAGTACACGCGCACGTTTTCAAATTAAGCGATTAAAAAGAGAAATGAAAGATGAAATTAATCGTATACCCAAATTAAATGAAAAAGTATTGTTAGAGCCAATTGGTAATCATTGTAGAGGTACTCGTTTTATTAATTACAACCATATTATTATTCAAAATCTACATCAAACTTTTGATAAAATTAGTTTACCAATAAATGGCTTTTATTATGGACGCTATGATTTAAAAGTAAAAACTATTGCAGATTTACAACTAGGCACAAACATAAAAATTATGGAGTTAAACGGCGCCAGTTCTGAACCTGGACATATTTACGACACCGCTTTTACTCTTTTTAAAGCCTACAAAGATTTACGTTACCATTGGAAACGTTTGTCTGATATATCTGCAATAAATATTAAGAGAGGTTTAAGGCCAGTTTCATTTGGAGTGATAATTAAAACTTACTGGCAATTTGTTGTTTTAAAAAAATAGTATTTCCGCCATAAATTATTACAATTCCAAATCACGTTTACGTTTTGCTCTTTTTTCTCTCATGTTAAAAAACTCGTTAACTAGGGCAAATGCAAGAGCTATGTAAGCGTAATTTTTATTTATTTCAAGATGTTGCTTTTCAGGTAGCGTAAAATTATAAGCATCTATTAATCCTTCGGCTAATAAAATACCACCAATAACTAATAAAAAGGAAAGTGCAATCATTTTTATACCTTGATTTTTATTTAAAAAATCGGCTACAACACCGCTAAATAAAATCATTAATACCATACTAATTACAACAGCACTTATCATAATTATAACTATACCGCTTACGCCAACAGCAGCTAAAATACTATCGAAACTAAAAATAAAATCAATAATAATAATTTGGATAATGATAGACTGAAACGAACTTTTCCCCCCTGTTTTATGCTCTATTTCATCATCATCACTGTTAATTTTTTCTTGAATTTCTTTCCAAGTTTTTATTAGTAAAAATAGTCCTCCGCCCACTAAAATTATGCCTTTACCACTAACGCCATATGGCCCTAAATGAAAGAGGGCTTCTTTTAATCCTGCAATCCAGCCCACAAAAAGCAATAGTACGCTACGCACCACTAAAGCTAATACCAAACCAATAGTTCGTGCTTTTTTTTGTTGTGAAACGGGCAATTTATTTACAGCAATAGATATAAAAATGATATTATCTATTCCCAATATTATTTCTAAAATAGAAAGGGTAAGCAAACCAATAAGTCCATTTAAAGAGAATAAGGCATCTAAACCCGCCGATAAATTATGCATTTATTATATATAGTACACAAAGATATTGTTTTTTAAGCAATTAGTATTAATTTTTTTACATTGATAATCAAATAGTTATAAAAAATTTGTCGTTTATTTAGTACTATGTGTTGCAAGGTACTAAAATTTTAATCTATCTTTGTATCACCAATTAGCTATTGTAATAACAAAATTAAATAACAAATAATTAAAAAAACTAAAAAATGAAAAAACTAAATCTAATCAAAAAAACAAGTTTAATAATAGGCTTAAGCTTATTTACTTTTTTTGCAAATGCAAAATCAAAAAACGGAAACGAATCTGATAGCTATCGGAATGCAGAAACCGAAAAAACTATTAAAGAGTCAATAAATTTTTCAATTTCAATTTCTAATCAAAAAATAGAGATTTTGTTTACAACTAATAATTTAGGTAAAGTAAATTTTGTGCTAGCAAAAACCGAAAATTTAGAATTAAAAAAACAAATCGAAACCCAATTTTCACATCTAAATTTACCAAAATTAAAAACAGATGTAGTACACAGTATTATTTTAAATTTTAAATCACTTTAATAAAAAAATTAATATGGAACAAGTAAACACCGATAATACAAAAGCGCAAATGCGAAAGGGTGTGCTTGAACTTTGCATACTTTCTATCCTGTCGCAAGGCGACGCTTATCCAACCGAAATAATTGATAAGTTAAAAGATACAAAATTAGTAGTAGTTGAAGGCACATTATACCCACTTTTAACACGTTTAAAAAATACTGGCCTATTAGGTTACCGCTGGGAAGAGAGTACTAGCGGACCACCACGTAAATATTATAAGCTAACCGAAATTGGCGAACAATATTTAAAAGAATTGCAAATAAGCTGGGATGACTTAGTAAACGCAGTAAACTCTACCATTGAAAAAGGAAAAAAACTATAAATAAAAATTAAAAAATCACACGATGAATAAAACAGTAACCATAAACATAAGCGGTATTATTTTTCATATAGAAGAAGATGCCTATCAAGCCTTAAGCAATTACTTAAGCAAAATAAAGGGATACTTTAGTAAAACAGATGGCGGCAACGAAATAATGGCCGACATTGAAGCGCGTATTGCCGAATTGTTACAACAAAAAATCAACCTGAATAAGCAAGTTGTATTAATGACGGATGTAGAAAACGTGATGCAGATTATGGGTAAACCCGAAGAGTTTGCTGGCGAAGATTCTAACCAACAAAATACTACCAATGAACAAAATCAAACAAATACTACAAGCGAAAAAACAAAACGTAGATTGTTTCGCAACCCTGATGAGAAAGCTATTGGTGGCGTATGCAGCGGTATTGCAGTTTACTTTGATATTGATACAGTGTGGGTGCGCTTAGCAATGTTTTTACTTATATTTTTTGGCGGATTAAGTTTGTGGGTGTATTTAGTTATGTGGATAATTATTCCCTTAGCACAAACCACTGCCGACAAATTAGCAATGCGAGGCGAAGCTATAAACATTGATAATATAAGCAAAACCATAAAAGAAGAGGCCGAAGAATTAAAGAATAAATACGTCAAAAATTTCGATTCTAAAAAATTTGCGGCTAACGTAAAAAACGGTGCTTCAACCACTGCTAACAATATTGCTAATATTATTGGTAGGTTGGTAGGCTTATTTATTTTGATTATTGGTGGCGTATTTTTATTAGCATACGTTGCAGTAATTTTTGGAATATCAATAACTAGCGATGGCACTAATAATTTCGAACATTGGAAATCAGTAATTTTTGATTCAAGTAGCGATTATGTATGGGCAATTATTTCATTTATTTTTGTATTTGGTATTCCTGTATTTATGCTATTGTTTGCAGGCGTTAAATTATTATTTAAAATAACATATCATAATCGCTGGTTAAATTACAGTTTAGGTTTAGTGTGGTTGGTGGGCTTTATTTTAGGATTTTATATTACTATAAAAACTGTAAAACAATTTACCGAAACATCAAAAATAAAAGAAACATATATGCTACATAATATGGGCGATACTATCGTTGTAAAATTAAATCCGAGCTCTGAAATCTTAAAAAATTACTCTTTTGACAATACAGATGATATTGAGAATAATTTTCAAAATAATAATAATAGCTATTTTTTAGGTGAAGATAAATCGAATTTAACTATTCTAGGCATGGCAAATTTAGATGTTGTCGAAAGCTCATCTGATAGTGTTGAACTTATTATTTACAATACCTCTAAAGGTTACAGTAAACAAGATGCTAATCAAAATGCAAAATGTATTAAATATGCTTATAAACAAAATGGTAATCAGTTAATTTTTGATCAGATTTTTACGGTGTTAAATGGACAAAAATTCAGAGCCCAAAGCGTAAATATTAAATTAAAGCTGCCAAAAGGAAAAGTAATTTATTTTGATAACAGCGTTAAATATTTATTAGACGGTGTAGATAATATAACTAATACCTGGGATGGTGATATGGCTGGTCGTCGCTGGAAAATGACTGATAAGGGTTTAGCATGCATTGATTGTAATGGTTTGGATAGTGATTCGGATGATGAGGATGACGATAATCCAAAAAAACAAAATCAAATTATAATAAATGGCACTGAAATTAAGGTGAATGATAACGGTACTAACATTAAAATTGACGAAAATGGAATTAAGGTAAACGATAATGATGCTAAAGTTAAAATTGACGAAAACGGCAATATTAAAATTAAAACCATTAAAAAAGATAAAGCTGTAGAGGATAAATAAAATTAAGCCCTGCCAAATTTTTTATAAATAAAGCTTATAAACTTTGGTAGGGCACTTTTTAAAATATTAAATAAGTTCTACACTTCTCTTTATAAAATTAGTTAAGTTTTCGCCTTTTAATAAGCCTTGCGACAATAAAGCTAAATCTGCTGCTTGTTTTGCTAAGTTTTTTTGTACATCTGCGTTAGTTTCGCCCAAAATACGCCCAATTAGCGGGTGATTTGAGTTAACAACTAAATTATACATATCGGGCATGTTGCCATAAAAACTACCCATACCTCCGCCACCAAGCTGATTCATGTCTTTCATCCTGCGCATAAACTCAGGGCGAGTAATTAGCATGGGTTGGTCTTTTTCGCTTAAATTTTCAAACACTACTGTAAATTGTTCTTTAGCAACCGTATCTTCAATAATAGGCTGAAGCGTTTTTTGTTGTTCGTCGGTTAATTTGCTAACGTTATTTTCGTCTTTCTTAATTAATTTATCAATGGTATCAGCATCAACACGCACAAATTGAATATCTTTTAATTTACCTTCTAAATAATTAATGTAATGCGGGTCTAACATTGTTTCCATTAATAGTACTTCGTATCCTCTGCTTTTAGCGGCATCAATATAGGCGTGTTGTTCTGCAATATTAGTTGCATACAAATAAATTAATTTTTTGTCTTTATCGGTTTGGCTTGGTTTAACGTGATTTTCAAATTCATCAAAAGTAAAATACTTACTATCGGTAGTTTTTACCAAGCTAAATTTAGCTGCCTTATCGTAAAATTTCTCGTCGCTTATAATTCCGTACTGAACAAATATTTTAATATCATCCCATTTTTTCTCAAATTCAGCACGGTCTTTTTTAAATAATTCCTCTAATTTATCTGCTACTTTTTTAGTAATATGACTTGATATTTTCTTAACGTTACCATCGGCTTGTAAATAGCTACGGCTAACATTTAACGGGATATCGGGGCTATCAATTACACCACGCAATAAGGTTAAAAAATCAGGAACAATATTCTCACAATTATCAGTTACAAATACTTGATTAGAGTATAATTGGATTTTATCCTTAGGCATTTCCAATTTATTCGTCAATTTTGGAAAATACAAAATTCCAGTTAAGTTAAACGGATAATCGACATTTAAATGGATATTAAACAAAGGCTCTTCAAATTGCATAGGGTACAATTCGTGATAAAAGGCTTTGTAATCTTCGTCGGTTAAATCAGCAGGCTTTTTTGTCCAAGCTGGGTTTGGATTGTTGATGATATTATCAACTTCAATTTCTGTTTCTTTTCGATCTTCATCTTTTTCCCCTTCTTTTAAAGGTTCTTTTACATACTCTTTTTTAGTTCCAAATTTTATTTCTACTGGTAAAAACTTACAGTACTTTTTAAGTAAACCTTCTATTTTACCTGATTCTAAATATTCTTCGCAATCATCGGCAATGTGTAAAATTATATTGGTACCACGTTGGGTGCGGTTTCCAATTTCTTCTATTTGGTATTCAGGGCTGCCATCACATTCCCAATGTACGGCTTTAGCATCTTTTTTATACGATAACGAAAATATTTCTACTTTTTTTGCTACCATAAAAGCCGAATAAAAACCTAAGCCAAAATGACCGATTACTACGTTTTTATCAACTTTATCTTTATATTTATTTACAAACTCTTCGGCACCGCTAAAGGCTATTTGTGCAATGTATTTTTCAATTTCATCCTTTGTCATACCAATACCTTTATCTTTTATGACAATGGTTTTAGAACTTTTATCAACCTCCACTTCGATTTTAATATCACCTAAATCGCCTGTGGCTTCGCCCATATTGTTAAGGGCTTTCAGTTTTTGAGTTGCATCTGTAGCGTTACTTACCAATTCACGAAGAAAAATTTCATTATCGCTGTAAAGAAATTTTTTAATTATTGGGAAAATGTTTTCGGTTTGTACGTTTATTTTACCTGTTGTACTCATTGTTTTTATATTTTACTACTTTAAAGCAAATATAATACCAGCAAAGGTTATATGACATTTTGGCAAACTTCTAAATGAAATCAAATTATTTTAAAATACCTAAAAAGCTTTGTATAAAATAGGCTTACTTGGGCTTGCATCGTTTTCAAAAGGTGCAATTTGTAAGTTTAAAATGTAAGTACCATCGTAAATTTCGTTGGGAACGTAAATAAATTCGGTTATAGTTTTATGTAATTGTGGGTTTATAGGGTAATTCCAAAAAGCGTGATGGGCTTCTAATTTACCTTCGTCGTTTTCTCTGTCAATACTTGGCATATCAATTAATAAATGCTCAATGCCTATTTCGTTTAAATACTCAATACCTTCTTTTAAAATATAAGGTGGATTTGTATTAGAATATTGATGCGTTAATTTATTAGAGCCATTGCTTAATGTTCTAATAACTAGTGCTTCGGGTGTAATAATGTTTTCTAAACAAATTTGCAAGGCTTTTTTTGTAATTACAAAATCGTCATTTTTTAACTGAGTTGGCAAAATAGTAATTAATTCTGCAACAAATAAATAGCGCTGTAAATTTTTATTAATAGTATAAAACTCTTTGCTGATATGCCCTATACATTCAGTATGCGTGCCGTTACCGTGAGGATTAAAAGTTATGGTTCTAAAATTTACGCTACCGCCTTGGTTTACATCACCAATCCAATTGCTATTTACAACAGGCTCTAATTTCATAGGCTCAACGTACCAAGCGCTAACACAATTTTTATCGGCACTTAATGGAATAGAAATATCAATAGGCTTAAAAAAATCCACTTTAAATTCTTTACCTCGGTGAAAAATAGTTGCTATCATTATTATAAGTTTTTTGTTTTTTAAAAAATGTTATTTGAAAAAAATACTTATTTTTCGTTTAATAACTTAACCAATGCTGCTTTGCTTGGTAGGTAAAGGTTATACTCTTTTGCAAATATAGTTTTG
>Ga0163144_10001657_pt1 | contig 52365 bp, 33 predicted proteins | sample OliLak19BULKMAT1_FD_123175 | JGI IMG/M metagenome (GOLD analysis project Ga0163144, IMG submission 123175) | Freshwater microbial mat bacterial communities from Lake Vanda, McMurdo Dry Valleys, Antarctica - Oligotrophic Lake LV.19.BULKMAT1 | ecosystem: Environmental > Aquatic > Freshwater >... | reverse complement strand
CTACAACCCGTCGCGGCGGCATTCGTCTCTTGGGTATCTCAGTCCCGTACAATTCGAAAAGCAAGCCGCCGCGGCTATCGCGGCATAACTAAGACACCGTCCACTTTTTCGGGGCAATCCCACACCCACCCGCCCCCAAAACCCCCGTTCGCTCCGGCCGAAGTGACAAACGAGTGACCGCAAGGGAGCGACTTTGCTCTGGAACGGGCCTGCCAGGGCCGTTCAGACATTCGGCCTACGCTCGGCCTGAAGCGGCTATCTGGTGAGGAAGTAGCCAACCCGGAAGACCGGGCCACTCGCGAGGTTTCGGGCGTGGGCGACGAACTCGGCGTCGAACTGGAGACCGGAGGTCTTCGTGACGTTCCAGATCACGGATGGGCCAAGGACCACGTAGGCCACGCGATCCCCCACTCCCGCGAACGAGCCACGCGCCGTTTTGGGCGCGTCATGAGAGAAAGGCTCCACACCGCGCACCGACCCCATAAGCGCCACAGTGCTCGCGACCTTCCAACCGGCTTGACCTCCGAAGACAACACCGTCGCGCAGATCTCCTCCTCGAAACTGCGGCCCCGCTCCGACGAACATCCAGCCCTTGCCGGCGCCGAGCGATCGGCCGGCCTCGATGACCACGTCCCCTTCGTAGATACCGCTCCCGGTGGGCAATAGTCCGCCGGCGCGCTCGACATCTCCCGTCGGAAGTTGCAGAGTCCCGCGCACCGCGAAGATCCACCCGCCCGAAGCTCCCAGTTGGTACTGAAGGCCAACCTGCATATCGCCAAACCCGGTTTCGCGACCCAATTCATCAGGCGAATCCTGGAGGTCGGAGGAACGAAGCAACGGCAGGCTCGCGTGCATCGTCCAGGCCTTGGACAAGCCGAAAAGCCCGAAGGCCGCGACTTCCTCCCGACTAAAGAGGGGGATTGTGAACTTGGTTCCGTCGGGGGAAACGAGTTTTCGCGAACCGAGATGCTGGAACGAGGCTTTGAAATAGCCCTTTCCTTTCCCGGCCGACCACGGCCCCGCATTGGCCAGGATCGGGGTCAGGAGAACCCCCACCACCGCCGCAAGGAGCCGAGCCCTCAACGCAGTTCTCCCACGCCGATAGGAATCCGAAAGGGCCGGCACCAGAGAATGACGTAACGGAAGGCCGATCCGTCATTGGGCATCGAATACGACTGCGCCCCGGTGGTGGATTTCATGTCGCCGAGATTCAGGCCGCCATCCATTGAGTTCGGGCTATTGGTCAGGATGACGTCGTTGTTTCCGCTGTCGATGCGGAAGTCGCTGCGAAGTTCGAGGGTTATGGCCGACCCGTTGCGGACGATCTCCGCGGTACCGGACGCGGAATGTCCCGCCGCCCCCCCTATCGACGCTCGACGAAGGACAGTGGGACTCGCCGGGTCAGGAGTGGGAGTCGCGGCCGGAGTCGGCGATGGGGTGGATGAAGGTGTCGGGGTCGGTGCGGGCGTCGGGGTCGCGACCGACGTGGGAGTGGGTGTCGCAGCCGGAGCCGGAGAGGACGAGGGGGACATGGGTCCGGAACTGCCCCCACAGGCGGCCATCAACAGCGGAAGAAACAGGAGGCGGCTCGGTGTTGGGTTCATGTCGGGTCCTCAGAATGGCCTTTGGATGCCTGCGACCCTGCAGTTGTTTCGTGGGCCCTGGCACCCGTTGTGATCGGAGTCACCGGCGAGAGAGTAGGGGGCCTGTTCGCGCGGTCAGGGACTGACGTGAAAGGCCTCAAATGTCCGGCCCGTCCACAAGTAGACGCGCTCCCAGGTTTCCAGGCTCAGGAGCCTCACGACATCCGCGTCCGTCCGCCTGGTCCTGGCCGGGTCTCGGGAGTCCACAAATTTCCCGGGCCCTCCCCGTAGGGCTACCGCGGTGCTACCCGTCGCGATTTCATCCAGCTCGTGGAACGTCCATGCGGACAACGCTGGTCGCGCGACCACCAGCCGCACGTTTGCTTTCGGACCCCCGTTCAGCAGGACCAGAGCCAGGGCCGGGCGCTCTTTGTCCCCGAAGAACCGACCACTGGCGACTCCCGGGCAGGCTCCTGGATGATCGGCTTTGAAGAGCGCTCGTTCGTCCTCGAAAAGATCGCTGGCGTTGAGCACCCGCGACGTACCGAATCGCGTCTGCAGAGCCTCGCGCAACCCCGTTGCGAGCGCGCACGGCCCCCCTGCAGAGGGCGGCACCGTCGCTTGAAGGGATAGCGCAAGCGCCAGAAGAAGCGTGGCCGACATCCTACGCTCGCAGCCAGGAGGAGGTGCGGGTGTTGTTGTCGATCACCGAAGCCTCTCGATCGGGACCGATCGAGACGAGCGGCACCTCGACGCCTACGAGATCACTGATCTTCTTAATGTAGTCGCGCGCTTCCTGGGGCAGATCCAGCCATTCGCGAATATCCCCGGTGGGAGTCTTCCAGCCCTTCACGTTCTCGTAGATCGGCGTACATTCTTCGTAGATGCCGATATCCGCGGGAATGTCGTCGAGGCGAGTGTTGCGGTAGCGATAGCCCACACAAACCGGAATCTCTTCCAGCGGATCGAGCACATCGAGTTTGGTGAGAACGATGCCGTCGAAACCATTGACCCGCGCGGAGTAGCGCGCCACGACCGCGTCAAACCAGCCGCAGCGCCGCGGACGGCCGGTGGTGGCGCCATACTCGCCGCCGCGTTCGCGAAGGGCCTCGCCCACCTCGTCCTTCACCTCCGTGGGGAGCGGCCCGGTACCGACCCGCGTGGTGTAAGCCTTGACGATGCCGATGACGCCGTCAATCCTCGACGGCGGCACTCCGAGTCCTGTAACCACGCCGCCGATCCCCGCGGACGAAGAGGTGACGAAAGGATAGGTTCCGTGGTCGAGATCGAGCAGAGTCGCCTGCGCGCCCTCATAAAGGACAGAGTAGCCCCCGACCATTTCCCGGTGCAGCAGGGCGGCCACGTCGCGCACCCGCGGAGCGATACGCGCGCCGAAAGCCTCCAGCGCATCCGCGGTCGCGGCCCAGTCAATATCGCGGGTGACGCCATAACCTCGACAAAGGGCTTCGAAATGTTCGCGCGAACCCTGGAGCTTCGCGTCGATCCGATCCCGGATCAGAAGGTCGCAGATGCGGAGGCCGCGGCGCGCCGCCTTGTCCTCATAACAAGGACCAATGCCGCGACCCGTCGTCCCGATCCTGGCACTCCCCTTCCGCTCCTCGCTCATCAGGTCGAGGGCCCGATGATGCGGCAGCAGGACATGAGCGCGATCGGAGATGGCCAGATTGCCCCAGACGTCGATGCCGAGCGACTCGACTACCTTCGCCTCGGCCTCGAGGGCGACGGGGTCGATGACCAAACCCGGTCCGAGGACGCACAGAACTCCCTCATGGAGGATGCCCGAGGGGATCAGATGAAGCACCAGTTTGCGGTCGCCGCGAATGACGGTATGGCCGGCATTATGGCCGCCGTTGAATCGCGCCACGATCTCAAAAGCCGGCGTGATCAGGTCGACAATCTTCCCTTTTCCTTCGTCGCCCCACTGGCCGCCGATGATCGCAATATTGGGCATTTTCGGCAGGGTCTTTCGGAGGGCTTTCGGCTTCAGGTGGAAATCGAGAGGGGTGCAGTCGGGTAGAGGCGGAAGCGGGCATTGTAGGGAGAGGGATCGGAATATGGCAAGCGCCTCGGGCGCTTTAAGCGACCACATCGAGGCCAAGGCCTGAGGATCCGCAAAGAGACGAGGAAGGCGCCTTTCCTAATCAGTCGGTGGCCACCAGACCTGACCCTCGAATGCTAATCAACGAATTGGACAAGCGAACCCGTAAGATCTACTCCCAAACCACCAGACCATGAGCCTGATCCTCCTCACCGGCAACGACCTCTCCCTGAGCGACCTTGCGGCCATCGCCGCGGGCGCGCCCGTGGCCTTCTCCACTGCGGCCATTGCGGCCATGGAGGCTTCACGGGCCGTCGTGGACGGAGCGGTGGCCCGTGGCGATGTCGTCTACGGAGTGAACACGGGCTTCGGCAACTTCGCCGACGTTCGGATCGGCGCTTCCGACCTCGAGGCGCTGCAGCGGAATCTCGTGCGGTCGCATGCCGCCGGTGTGGGTCCGACCCTTCCCGCTCTGGAAACCCGCGCACTGATGGTCTTGCGTGCGAACGTGCTGGCCAAGGGCTTCTCCGGGGCTCGGATCGAAACCGCCCGACTGCTCATCGACTGCCTCAACCGCGGCATTCATCCGATGGTCCCGGAGCAGGGGTCGGTGGGAGCTTCGGGCGACCTCGCACCTCTGGCACATGTGGCGCTGCTTCTGATCGGGGAAGGCGAATGCCAGGTCGAAGGCCGCACTCTGAGCGCCGCCTTTGCTCTGACCGCCGCCGGTCTGAAGCCCGTAACCCTCGCCGCGAAGGAAGGCCTGGCCCTCATCAACGGAACCCAGCTCATGACCGGCATCGCGGCCCTCGCCCTGATCGAGGCGCAGACCCTGGCCCGCACCGCCGACGTCATCGCCGCGATGACCATAGACGCTCTCCTTGGCACCGACGTGGCGTTCGATCCACGGATTCATGACGCCCGGCCCCACGCGGGTCAGTCCGCCTCGGCGCGCAACCTGAAGCGGCTTTTGGGCGGAAGCGCCCTGCGCGAGTCGCATCGCAACTGCGGTCGGGTGCAGGACGCATACTCGCTCCGCTGCGCGCCCCAGGTTCACGGAGCGGCCCGCGACGTTCAGGCCTTCGTCCGCCGCACCATCGAGATCGAGATGAACAGCGCCACCGACAACCCCATGGTCTTCGCCGAAGCGGGGGTTCTGCTTTCCGGAGGCAATTTCCATGGCGAACCGGTGGCGATGGCCGCCGACTTCCTCGCCATCGCGACCGCTGAGCTTGGCGGTATCAGCGAACGTCGGATCGAACGGCTGGTGAATCCAACCCTCTCCGGCCTGCCCGCGTTCCTCACCGAAGACGGCGGCCTGCGTTCGGGCTTCATGATGGCCCACGTCACCGCGGCGGCCCTCGCGTCCGAAAACAAGTCTCTCGCCCATCCCGCAAGCGTCGACTCGATCACCACGTCCGCGAACAAGGAAGACCACGTTTCGATGGGTCCCATAGCCGCGCGGCAGGCGCGGTCGGTGGTGGCGAATGTGCGGCGGATCCTCGCCATCGAGGCCCTCGCGGCCGCGCAGGCGATTGAATTCCATCGTCCGCTCAAAACCTCGGATGCGCTCGAAGCGGCCCACGCCGCGGTGCGCGCCGCGGTTCCCAAATACGACGCGGACCGTGTCATGGGCCCCGAAATCGAACGCATCGCCGATCTGGTCGGCCGCGGACATCTGTTGCGGGCGGCCGAAAACATATCGGGAGATCTCGAATGACCCGCACCATCCGCGCCCCCCGCGGTTCGGAGCTGAGCTGCAAGGGCTGGATCCAGGAAGCCGCTCTGCGCATGCTGATGAACAACCTTGATCCAGAGGTCGCGGAACGTCCGGCCGATCTGGTGGTCTACGGCGGCATCGGCAAGGCCGCGCGAAATTGGGAATGTTTCGACGCCATCGTCCGCTCGCTACGCGAATTGGAGAACGACGAGACGCTTCTCGTGCAGTCGGGCAAACCGGTGGCGATCTTCAAAACCCACGAAGATGCGCCACGGGTTCTCATTTCGAACTCGATGCTCGTCCCGAAATGGGCCACCTGGGAGCATTTCAACGAGCTGGATCGGAAGGGCCTGATGATGTACGGCCAGATGACCGCGGGGTCATGGATCTACATCGGCACCCAGGGCATTCTGCAGGGCACCTACGAGACTTTCGCCGAAGCCGCGCGCCAGCATTTCGGCGGGACCCTCGCGGGAACCATCACACTCACCGCGGGCTTGGGCGGCATGGGGGGAGCCCAGCCTCTCTCCGTCACCATGAACGACGGTGTCGCGATCGTGGTGGAAGTCGACCCGACCCGCATCGAGAAGCGTCTGGAGACGAAGTACCTCGATGTCAGCACCGATTCAATCGACCAGGCCCTCGAACTGGCGCTCGCGGCCCGCGCGGAGAAACGCCGTCTGTCGATTGGCTTGCTCGGAAACGCCGCGGTGGTCCTGCCGTCCCTGGTGGCCAGAGGATTCAAGCCCGACCTCGTCACCGACCAGACGAGCGCTCACGACCCTTTGAACGGCTACATCCCAAAAACCTGCACCCTGGACGAAGCCCGGGCCCTGCGGGTTGCAGATCCCGAGCGCTACGTGCGTCTGGCCCGCGAATCCATGGCCGACCACGTGAACGCCATGCTCGCGTTTAAGCGCGGAGGCGCCATTACCTTCGACTACGGCAACAACATCCGCGCCGAAGCGAAGTCCGCAGGTGCGGTGGACGCCTTCGAGATCAAGGGCTTCGTCCCGGAGTACATCCGGCCGCTGTTCTGCGAAGGAAAGGGGCCCTTCCGCTGGGCCGTGCTTTCGGGAGACCCCAAGGATCTTTCGACCACGGATCAGGCCATCCTCGCCGCCTTCCCGGAGAACGAGTCCCTTCACCGCTGGATCGCCCTCGCGAGGGAACGCGTGCAATTCCAGGGCCTGCCCGCTCGCATCTGCTGGCTGGGCTACGGCGAGCGCGCCCGCATGGGTGCCGTCTTCAACGACCTGGTGAAGACGGGGCGAGTGAGCGCCCCCATCGTCATCGGACGCGATCACCTGGACGCGGGGTCGGTGGCTTCTCCAAACCGCGAAACCGAATCCATGCGCGACGGGTCGGATGCGGTGGCCGACTGGCCCATCCTCAACGCGCTGGTGAATACGGCGTCGGGCGCATCGTGGGTTTCGGTTCACCACGGCGGCGGCGTAGGCATGGGCTATTCGCTCCACGCGGGAATGGTGGTGGTGGCCGACGGAACCGACGCGGCCGCGCGACGTCTGGCCCGGGTTCTGACCACCGACCCCGGCATGGGCGTGGTTCGACACGTGGACGCGGGCTACGAACGCGCCATCGAGGTGGCGAAGCAAACCCAGATGAGGACGCCTCTGGTGTGAGCCCCAATGGCGTAAAGATGGACGAACGCCTCACCGGAGTGGCGTTTCCGCGCGCGCTTTCGGCCGAGGCCACCCGTGGGAAGAAGGCCCTGCTCCTTGGGCCGCTCGGAGCCGGAAAAACTCATACCCTCCTGGGGGCGGCTGAGGCTCTCCGCACCGAGGCCGTCCCCAGCGTATTCCTGGACCTCTTCACCGCTGCCTCCACGCCCGAACAACTCCTCGCGATCCTCGCCGATGGTGTGGCGCCGTTCATGGGAGACGAGGCCGAGGCTCTTCGTGCCCTCGCGCGGGAAGGAGCCTCCGATCGACACCGTTCGGGATCGGCCCTCATACGTCTGCTGGAGATCCTCGCAGGGGGTGCGGCACCGAGACCCTTCGTGTGGCTGGTGGACGAGGTAACTGAGATCCGATCCCTCGCCTACTTTCCCGAACTCGGCCAAATCGAGCAGCCCTTCGCTCGAGCCCTCGGAGCCGCCCGTGGCGTCATCGCAACGTCCTCGTATATGGGACTCGCCACCACTCTCTTTGCCGGCCTCGATCCGGTCCCGATGCCGGGCCTCGCACCCGGCGACCTCGCCCACGTGCCCTCGCTTCGCAGCGATGCGCAGGCGGTGAGGGAAGCGATCGCTCTCACCAACGGGTTACCCGGGACGCTCCTTCCGCTGGTCGCCGACCTGCGGGAGTCGCGGAACCTCATGCACTCGCTGGTGGCGCTGCTTGCGCGGGGGGGCGCGCTCGAGACCGCGTGCCGCCGCCGTTACGAAACGCTGCTGTTGCGCAGCCGGGGTTATGCGGTTTCGAAGCGAGCGGCCGAGGTGGTGGCACGGACGCCGGGCTCACGGCTCACCGATCTGGTTCCCGCCATCGGACGCACGCCGGGCGCGTCAAGACAGTATCTTCGCTGGCTGGTGGAAGTGGGCCTGCTGATTCAGATCAAGAAGCGCTACGACTTCGCCGATCCGCTGCTGGGGTTGTGGGCCTCCCTCTACCTGGGCCGGGGAGACTGGCCATCCGAGAGCGAGATAGAAAGGGCCGTGGCCTCGCGCGTTGCTCGGCTGGCCGAGTCCGGGCCAACCAAGGGCGGAACGTCTTCCGCGGAAGCGGGGCCGCGGGCCCTGGTGGCCGTAGGACCTCCTAAGCGCGTCGATCGTTTCGAAGAGACCGACTGACCTCGGGTTTATGGGGGGCGCGTGCGGGCGCTTGGGTGCGAGGGGTCCCGGGGGGGGATGAGACCGCCCCCCCGGGATGTTCGCGCTAGCGTCCGCGAATGAGGCTGGTGATCGCCTTCAGGCGTTCCGCGCGCTCCTTGAGCGTCGCGTTCTCCTCGACCGTCTTCTCAACGTGCTTGATGAGATTGTTGATGGCTGAGGTCAGGCCATCGAGGAGGGACGGAAAGTCACCGGTATGAACCACACGACGCGGACGCGCGCCGCGGGAGGGACGACGCGAAGCCGCCTTCGGAGCGGCAGGGGCTACCGTTCCCACCGGAGCCGCGACCTTGGCCGGAGCCACGGGAGCCGGGGCGGATACGGCTTTCTTCACCGCGCGCCTCGCGGGCCTCGTCTTTCGAGCAACGGGCGTTTGAGCAACGGGCTTCTGAGCCATGGGCGCTTCGGCCATGGGCTTCGCGGCGGGCTTGCCTGATTTCGCCGCGGCCTTGGCGGCGCGGATCGCCCGGTAGTACAACATCTGTACGGCGTCTTTGGCGCGACCCGTTTCGGCACTGATGCGCTCGAAAGCCGCCGCCTTACTGAGGCCGGCCTTTCCGAGCTGGTTGACGCGCGCCACGGTGGCGGCACGAAGATTGGGGTCACGCTGATTGTTTTTTGCCACGTCTTTGATGTCTCCTGACAGTTTCTTTTCGATTGGAGGGTTGTTGGGGGGGGGGTGCTGTTAGTGCGATGTTAGCAGGAATCGAGCCAAGCCCCTCTATTCTCTGTCGTTCGACGTCCCTGCCGGGCCTTGACCAAGGACGAGAGTCTCGAAAGGTTGGTTGCCGCTGCCTACAGGTGCGGCTCGACGAGGCGGGTCAGAGCCTCACGGCTAAGTTTGCCCACGCGCTGCTCGACTACCTGTCCGCCCTTGAGCAGGATCAAGGTGGGCATGGCGGTCACGTTGTAGTTGAAGGGAACGTGCTCGTTCTCTTCGACATTGACCTTGCCCACTTTAAGGCGGCCCTGAAACTCGGTCGCCACACTCTCGAGATCCGGCACCATCGCCAGACAGGGCTGACACCAGTCCGCCCAAAAATCGAGCAGAACCGGGATCTTGGATCCCAGAGCCTCGGCTTCGAAGTTCTGGTCCGTAAAGGTGGCGATGACGTCGGACATGGATTTTGCGGACCTCTCTCGTGGCTCTCGGGCCGGGGTTTTAGAGTGACGACTAGCGTAAAAACCGCGTCGAATCAGGAGTTCGACAGCGCCCGTGAGTATACGGCTTCGTACCGTTCGGCCGAGAGCGCCCACGAGAAGTCACGCGACATGGCGCCCTTCATCAACTCGCTCCAGATGCCGGGCCGGGCGTAAACCGCGAGCGCCTGGTCGACCGCCCACAGGAGGCCCGTCACATCCGCGTTCTCGAAGACGAAGCCGGTCCCGGTCCTGGTGGCGGCGTCGAAATGCTGAACGGTGTCCGCCAGGCCGCCGGTGGCCCGAACGATGGGGATGGTGCCGTAGCGCATGCTGTACATCTGGGTCAGACCGCAGGGCTCGAAGCGCGAAGGCATCAGGAACATATCGGCACCCGCCTCGATGCGATGCGCCAGTCCCGCGTCGTAGCGGAATCGCACACCGAAACGTCGCGGATCCCGTCGAGCGAAGTCGCGCAGACCCGCCTCGACCTCCGGCTCACCCGAACCGAGGACCACCATCCGCAGCCCGCGCGAAAGCAGGGCATCCCGCGCGGCCACGACCAGATCAAAACCCTTCTGGTGCACCAGCCTCGAGATGATCCCGATCACGGGAAGATCCGGTTCTGTGGCCAGCCCGAATTCGTGCAGCAGCGCGCGTTTGCAGATGGCCTTCCCGATGTGATCGCTCTCGTCATAGCGGGCGGGGATGTGGGGGTCGTGACGAGGATCCCACTCCTCGTAGTCGACGCCGTTCAAAATGCCCGCAAGGTCCTCAGCGCGCGATCGCACCACTCCTTCAAGACCCTGTCCGAACTCCGGGGTCTGGATCTCGCGGGCGTAGGTGGGCGACACCGTGGTCACCACCTCGGAGAAGAGTAGGCCGCCCTTCATGTAGCAAATGTTTCCGTTCCAGTCGAGGGCGTCCTCGGTCGCGAGCGACTCCGGCAGTCCGAGCGGCCCGAGCGTTGAGGCCTTGAAATGACCCTGATAGGCGAGGTTGTGAATAGTGAAGACGGAGGCAAGGCGATGCAACGTCGGGTCGTCGAGATAGAAAGCCTTGAGGTACACGGGCAGAAGCCCCGCCTGCCAGTCGTGAGCGTGGGCCACATCGGGGCGATAGCCCCGGCTCCGGCAATACTCCAGGACCGCGCGACAAAAGAACGCAAACCGAAACTCGTTGTCCTGGTAGTCGCCGTTTCGGTCCCCGTAGATGCCCGGGCGGTCGAAGAAGGGCGGATGCTCGACAAAGATGACGCGCAGACCTGCGCCGAGTTCCCGCTCGTAGAAGCCCGCGCTGCGGTGGACGCTATCCACCGGCACGTGCACCGAACCCACGAACCGGCCGGGCGGAAACGGGATCGAGCCGTAGCGAGGCAGGAAGCAGGTGACCTCGTGTCCACGCGCGGCGAGGGCCTTGGGAAGAGCGGCGGAGACGTCGGCGAGTCCGCCGGTTTTGGCGTAAGGCGCCATTTCGGACGAGACGTAAACGATCCTCACGGACGGAAACTTAGCAGAGCCGCCTGATTTTGCACGGGATTGCGCCTCTGCTACCGTGCCCGTCCCTGATGACCGTCTGGAGAAAGACTCGATGACTTCGCTTGAAACGACGCTTGGACTCATCAGCGACTGGGTGTGGGGACCGCCTCTGCTCATCCTGCTGTTTGGAACTCACCTGTTTCTCACGTTCAGACTGCGTTTCATTCAGACCTACCTGCCGCAAGCGATCCGGCTCTCGTTCACCCGCGAGAAGGAGGGTGCGGGCGACGTGAGCCAGTTCGGCGCACTCACCACGGCCCTCGCCGCGACCATCGGCACCGGCAATATCGTGGGGGTCGCCACCGCGGTCTCCGTCGGTGGCCCGGGCGCCATCTTGTGGATGTGGCTCACCGGCGTGTTCGGCATCGCCACGAAGTATGCGGAGGCGGTACTCGCGGTCAAGTATCGCGTGGTGACCAAGGACGGAACCATGGCCGGAGGCCCCATGTACGTCTTGGAGCGTGGCCTGAACGCGAAGTGGCTGGGCATGCTTTTCGCCGCCCTCACCGCGATCGCGGCCTTCGGCATCGGCAACATGACTCAGGCGAACTCCATCGCGTCGCTCGCGAAAGAAAGCCTCGGCCTGGACCCGTGGGTCACGGGCCTGGTGATGACGGTGCTCACCGCGGTGGTCATTCTGGGCGGCATCAAGTCCATCGCGCGGGTCTGCGAAAAGCTGGTGCCGTCCATGGCCATCTTCTATGTGGCCGGCTGCGTGATCCTGCTGATGATGCACGCGGATCGCATTCCCGGGTCCATCCTGACCATCGTGACCTCGGCGTTCGCGGGTCAGGCGGCGGTGGGAGGATTCATCGGCGCTGGAGTCTCGCAGGCCATCCGCTACGGCATCGCGCGCGGGTTGTTTTCGAACGAGTCCGGCCTCGGCAGCGCGCCGATCGTGGCCGCGGCGGCCCAGACCCGCAACCCGGTCCGCCAGGCTCTGGTCTCTTCGACCGGAACGTTCTGGGACACGGTGGTGGTTTGCGCGATGACCGGCCTCGTCATTGTGAACTCCGGCGAGTGGAAGAACGGCCTCGGCGGCGCGGCCCTCACCCACAAGGCGTTCGAGGACATTCCTATCCTGGGCGGTTTGATTCTCTCCGTGGGCCTCCTGACCTTCGTCTTTTCCACCATCCTCGGCTGGTCCTACTACGGCGAGAAAGCCGCGGAGTATCTGTTCGGGTCCAGCGTGATCCGCCCTTATCGCGTGCTGTGGGTGATCGCGGTGATGGTCGGCTCGGTGCAGCCCATCGCGGTCGTATGGACATTCTCAGACATCGCCAACGGTCTGATGGCGGTGCCCAATCTCATCGCCCTTCTCGGGCTCTCGGGAGTGGTAGTCAAGGAGACCCAGGAGTACTTGTGGTCGGGTAATCTCGATAAAGCAGGTTCTTGAGACTGGCGAAACGCTTTCCATGCTGAGACGGGCTCTGGCCCTCGGGCCGACCGCTCTCGTCATCCTAATCGGCCTGGCTCTGGGCCCGAAGTTCGATCGGTACGTTCTTCCCGCCTTCGATGGCTTCGTTTACGACGCCATGGCGGACCACCCCGAAGTCTTCACGGTCGCGCCGTGGGGATATCGGATTCTGGCTCCCTGGATCGTCCACGCGCTCCCCGTCTCGTCATCGGCGCTCGGGTACTTCTGGCTGACCCTCGCCTGCCTCAGCGGCACTGTTCTGGTGACCGGGGCATGGCTGCGCCGCGTCGGGTTCGGCAATGTGGCCGCGGCCCTCGCTTCCCTCTCGCTGGCCCTCTCGCCACCACTGCGACAGATACTCGACTATCAGGTCCTGGTCGACCCCCTCGCATTGCTCATCACGACACTCATCCTCTATGAACTGGCGGCTCCGCGCGTTCTCGTTTTGATGGCTCTGTTCGCCGCGGGCGGCCTGACCAAAGAGGCCTGCCTGGTGCCCGCACTCGCGCTGCCGTTTGCGTTCGTGCCCGCAAGAGGGTGGAACCGCGGCCTGCTCGCCTCCCTCGCCTCAATCACTCCGGGCCTGGGCCTCGCCTTGTTCCTCCGCACGACCTGGGGCGAAACTCAGCCCTCGGTCGCGGTCCCCTGGTTCAGCCTGCTCGCCGAGCGGGTGACGACCTCCGCACCGAACCTCACGATGGCGGCACTCCTTTCCGGCCTCACTCTGCCCGCCGCTTTCGGGTTGTGGCGAGAGCCGTCGCTGCTGCTCCGGGCGCAGGGCCTGTTGATCTGGTCGGTCACCTTCGTCAGTGTGGTCGTGAATCCTAATCACTTCTCGGTTCCTGATCTTCCGAGACTGTCCGTGTACGCCTGGCCGGCCTTCCTGCCCCTGGCCCTGACGGGGTTTGGATTCGTCAGAGGAGGTGTGCCGGTGGTCGGTGGCCAATCGCGAACGGCGTCAGGTCTGTCCCTTCTGACCCTCGCCGGTTGCCTTGCTCTTTCTCTCGCGACCGATCCGTATCGACCAGCACCAGAGGACGTCTTCAGCGACCCGATCCGATATCTGGCGAGGAGCCGGGAAACCCTGAAGACCGCGCGGGTTCTCGATGCGGGCGGGAGTTTCGGCTTTGACGCTCGGGCCGGTCGCTTTGCCGGACCGATCACCGAGCGTTTCAATCTCACCGAAGGGCGCCAACATCGCTGGTTTCTCTTCGAAGGCTTCGGCGAAGACGCCGTGTACGAGTCGGGTCTGCCGCAGTTCCAGGGACAGGCAAAGCTCCTGGTGCCGATCCTCAATCCACGCGACCTGACCCTGACCTTCGATCTCGAAGGGGCTCCCGAAGGCGAAGTCGAGATTCGCGCCGCCGGGAGAATTGTGGGAACGGCGCCTGTCGGTGCGTCACGAACGTCGGTCGCGATCCGCGCGGCGTCTTTATTCCGCGGCAGCAACATCGTGACTCTGGTCGGCCCCCCCGGAGTCAGTGTTCGCATTGTCCGCTTCGAGGCTCGCCTCGCCCCTGCTCTGTAGGGAAGAAGGGCGACGTGGAGCGCCTCTTCGGAATCGCGGTCGCGCGATCACGGCGCCCGCGGTCCGTGAAGCGCGCTTACGGGGACGGCTCGCGGGAATAGTAGGGCGGTGCTGCGGGAGCGCGCGGGAGGGTGTCGAACACCGGGTAGCCCTCCGTTTGGGCGGCGCTGCGGAGTGGTTCCAATCGCAAAGAGCGCGCGGTGCCCGGTGCCATGAACGTGATCTCCTGGCGCTCTCCATTGCGCAGCCCCCAATGGGCGACCCGCAGATGTCCGCCCGGCTTGTCCCCGGCCATCACCGCCACCACTTCCCACTCGCACACCATCAACGCCTCCCGGTACGGCGAGATCTCGCGCAGGCTGGGCGGACGGGAGCAGGCCCGCAGAGTCGCCCGAACCTCTAGAGGCCCGGCCGCAACCACTGCGACCGGCGTGCCGGCATCAGCGAGCGGCACCGGTGGCGCGTCCTTCGCCCAACGGCCTTCGTCAAGCGACTGCACATGCACATCCGGGTACCGATCCACCGCAGGATGCGAGGTCAGTCGTTGCGGACGTCCGACCATGGCCAGGGTCGCTGGTGTGAGCGGGGCCACGAAGATGTCGTAGTTCGAGCGGAAGTGGTCGTGGTCGCCCGCGGACGCGCCAAAGGCCAGCATCCGAGAGTCGCGCGACAGCATCGGGAAATAGGCATACCGCTGGGCGCCGGGGATACGCGGGTCTAGGTTGTCGAGCAGAACCCCCCCGCGACCCGTAGCAAACTCGGTCCAGCGGACCGGACCACCGGCTCGGGCCACCCAGAATCCGAATCGCCCATCGTGAGAGAAGTAAGGCTCGCAGCCGGGCTGCCGCTCTCCCGCGCGAACGCCAAGCGCCTCCGCGTCGTAAGGAGAGAAGTTGGGCGAGCCGTTGACCGCACGCCGAAGCCCCGCGTCGAGGAGCCAGGCGAGCATCCCCGCGGGTTCGTCGATCAAGGTCTTTGACCTCCCGCTGACCGTATCAAGAAGGAAAGTGCGTCCGTCGGCGCCGATGTAGACGAGTTCGCGATTGTCGCGCCAGACCACGGCGCGATTCCCCCAACCATAGGGCCGCGCCTCCGCCACCGCGCGTTCGCTGCTGCCATCGATTCGCAACACTCGCAATTCCCCCGCCACCTCCCGCTCGGGATACTGGTCGTTCGGCACCGCGCGGCTGAGATACGCGACCTGCGATCCGTCCGGGCTCAGGTGGGCGCAACAGTGCTGAAGCCCCGGCTCGTCGGGGGAGATCTGCCGCGCCGCCGAGCCTTCGAGCTTGCGCGACCAGATCCGCCAGGAGCCGCTGCGATTCGATTCCCAGACCGCGAAGCCGCGGGCGGGAAGCGGATCTTCAGGCCGGCGCACCCGCACGGCCGCAGCGGTTGCGAGACCAACCTCGCGGGCCGACAGATCCACCAGTCCCCACTCGCCCGAGGACAAGCCGCGTTCCGCGAATTGATAGATGACCAGCCGCTTGCCGGCCAGACGATCGTTCCCCGCCGCCTGGTCCGCCGCCAGTCGTTTCCGAAGCGCGATCGGACCACCGGCGTTAATCGCGAGTTTGTCTACCGGCCGGCCCAGGAAGTAGCTCAACTGTTCCGCGAACCCGGCGGAGCCGCCAAACCCCAGTTCCTCCTGCGAGTACATGTTCGTGAAGCTGTCGCCCAGAACAAGGATGTCGGCCTGCGGGTCGGGAGACCAGGGCTGTCCGTCCGCCCTGAATACCGGCTGCGTGCGCACGGTCTCAGGCGGATACAGGTCGCGGCCGGCGGGCAAACCGAGCAAAGCCACGAGATCACCCCGCCCGCGGAGCCAGGCCTCACCCCGCGAATACGAAGCACCCCGGCCCTCCGGAAAGGCCACGTGTCGCCTCACGAAAGTCGCCAGCTCCTCCGCCGCGGATTCCATGGCCTGGGGCGTCCAGTGAGAGTCCGTGCGCAGAAACTGGGCGACGCCTTTCTCACGCCGGAGCCGCGAGAGTCGCTCGGAGGGAGCGAAGACCGGAACCTCGTGGTCCGAGAGTCGGGCCAGGAACTGCCGAAAGGAACGGTTTTGCAAAGGCAGTGAATCGGTGCCCAGCGAAGAGAGGCCCTCCGGGTGAATCGCGGCCTTGCCGGGCGTGGGCACCACCACCAGACCGATCCCTCGCTCGGCGAGTTGGGCCGCAAAATCGGCGATGGCCTCCACGGGGCCTTCGCTGTGGGCCTGGAGAAAGCCGGGACCGGTCAGATGATCGACCGCGGGACGAAAGTACAACCAGCCTTTGCGTCCACGGACAACCTGCTCGTTCCCCGTGTTGAGCCTCCGGGTGAGGAACCCCTGGATCTTGGCGCGCGCGGCATCCCTCACCGTGGAACTTTCGTCGATGGCCGTTTCGAAGTCCCCGATGGCGGCCTTGAGGGTACGGTTGGCCGCGACCACTCCTTCCTCCCGAAGTGTGCGTAACGCGCGGCCTGGGGCGTCTTTGAGCGACGACCACGAAGACGCGGCGCCACGCCTGAACTCGCGGGTCGCTTCGACAACCGCGACTCCCAACAACAGGGTCAGGAAGACAAACGTAATCCCCCGCGCGACGCCTCGCCTAACGTCGGTATGTCCGGCCTCGCGCAGAGCCTCAGGCTTCACGACGGTCGACCTCGAGATCGCGAATGGACATTTAGAAGATGAAATAGATGAAGGGGTTGTAGCCCTGGCTCGCCATCATCACGAGGGCCAGAGACAGGCAGGCAAAGGCAATCGCGGCCCGGGGCACCGTGAGACGCCGCGACCAGTCCCCGGTTTCAGGAGCGATCCACGTCACCAGGCCGGCCACGGCCAGGCTGATCAGGGCATAGGGTGTGAACATGACGAGACCGAGCATCGCAGCCTCAGGCGGTGGACCCGTCACACCGAACATGTCCGCGAGGTAGCTCCCTGCGCTCGGCAGGTCCGGTGCGCGGAAGAACACCCAGGTCACAAGAACGCCGGTGAAAGTGAGAAGCACGCGCCCGGGCTTCGGTAGGAACGAATACGGGCTGCGCTTCCCGAGGGCACGTTCGAACGCGAGCCACGCGCCGTGCAGGCCTCCCCATACGACGAAGTTCCAGGAAGCGCCGTGCCACAGTCCGCCCAGCAGCATGACCACCGCGAGGTTCAAGTACGTCCGCCGCGGACCCTTGCGGTTTCCGCCGAGGGGCAGATAGAGGTAGTCCCGAAGCCAGGTGGAGAGCGAGATATGCCAGCGCCGCCAGAAGTCGGTGATCGATTCGGCGAGATACGGCGAGTCGAAGTTCTTCGGGAAGACGAAGCCGAACATCAGGCCAAGGCCGATGGCCATGTCTGAATAACCGCTGAAGTCGAAGTAGATCTGAAAGGCATAGGCGAGAGCCCCGGTCCAGGCCTCCATGGGATGACGGGTGGCCGCATCGAAGGCGGCGTCAGCGACGAAACCGCAAGGATTGGCGAGCAGGACCTTCTTCGTCATACCCATGCTGAAGAAGACGACACCGCGCGCGAACTTCTCGAACGTGTGCGTCCGCGTGCGGAGCTGGTCGGCCACTTCGGAGAAGCGGAGGATCGGTCCGGCCACGAGTTGAGGGAACATCGAGACGAAGCAGGCGAAATCCACGAAACTCCGGAGGGGCTGGGCGCGACCGCGATAGATGTCGATGGTGTAGGACATCGATTGGAACGTGTAGAAGCTGATGCCGAGCGGCAGCACCACCCGCAGAGCGAAATCGGGCTGAAGGCTCTGGAGGCCCAGGGCTTCCATCACCGCGGTCCACGTGTCGACCGCGAGATTGAAGTATTTGAAGAAGCCGAGGAGCGACAGGTTGCTCACGATCGAGACCAGAAGAAAGGCTCGACGCTTTCGCAATTCCTGCGGAGTTTGCGGTTGATCGGCCCGCTCGGGGCGAGCGAGCTTCAGTCCGCAGACAAAGTCGATCACCGTCGACAGGAGCATCAGGCCCATGAAAGCCGGATTGGCCCAGCCATAGAAGACGTAGCTCGCGAGGGTCAGCCAGAGGTGACGCGCCCGCCCGGGCAGCGCGTAGTACACGGCCAGAACGGCCGGGAGGAAGTAGTAGACGAAGAGGTGAGAGCTAAAAACCATGGGCGAAGGGGCCAGGGGGACTACATAGAATCCAGGGTCGAGGTCAGCCTAGAACGCGAGGGAGATCCTAGGGGATTGCCAGGATGCCCCAATCGGGCCGCGGGCACTTAACTGGCCCGAACGTTGGCCGCGGCGGTTTCCGAGGTGAGGGACTTCACGAGCACCTTCGATCGGCGCTTGCTCTGGTCGTATTTCTCGCGGCGTCCAGGCGGCAGGTCGTCGGGCGTGCCTTCCACAAAACCGCCCTTCGACTGGAAGAAGTTGAAGGCCTGGGTGGAAAGCGCCATCAGCGACTTCAGATTCAGCTCCCGCGCACGCTCCTCGACATACTGCACCATCCGACGGCCCAGGCCCTGATTCTCGTGGGTGGCGCGGACGCATAGGCAGGCGAGCTCCCCGGTTTCGGTTTCGGGGTAGACGTGAAGCGCCACACAGGCCACGGGGTTCTTGTCCACTTCGAAGATGTAGTAGTCGTCGAGCTGCTTCTCGATGGCGGCACGCGTGCGGGGAAGAAGTTCTTCGCTTTCGACCGAAGTCTGAATGAGCTGCTGAATGCTGCGAATATCCCGCTTCTTCGCGCGCCGGATCTGGCGATAGTCGTTGGCGTAGACGAGCGTGCCGATACCCTCATTCGAGAAGATTTCGGCCAACAGGCCCTCGTCGACGCGGCCGCTGATGACATGAACGCGCGGAACGCCGGCCAGGCAGGCCGCCACCGCGTAGCGGGCCTTCGAGGCCTGCTCGGGAGCCACCGTTCCCTCCTGAAGCGCCTTGTCGAGTTCGTCCACCGCCACCTGCCGTGCGATCGAGCCATTGACGCTGAGACCTTCGGCGGTGGTCACAAAGATGAGCTTCACCGCGCCCAGAGCGCGGGCCACCTCATACGCCACCGAGTCCGAGTTGATGCGGTAGGTGTGACCCTCACCGTCCATCCCCAGGGGCGGGATGACCGGCACGATGCCGCTCGCGATGAGCTTCTGCACGAACTCCACGTCGATGCGCTCGACCCGGCCGGTGAAGAGGTGATCGACGCCGCGCAGGATGCCAAGGGGGTGGGCAATGATCGCGTTGGCGCTGGCGCCGCGCAGATCGGCGGCGCTCAGGCCTTCCAGCAGCTCGTGGGTCAAGCGATTCGCCGCGGTGAGAGCCATGTCCAGGGTGGCCGCGTCGGTGACGCCCGCGCCATCGAGGTCGGACGGTTCAGCCCCCGTCTTGTTCGCCAGGACGCGGATCTGCGCGGCAGCGCCGTGAACCAGGATGATGCGAACGTTCAGGGACCACAAAACCGCAACGTCCATCAGGAGGTTGGCGAAGTTCTCGTCGTCGACGATCGCGCCGTCGAGGGCGACCACGAAGGTTTTCTCGCGGAACTGCGGGACATAGCGAAGGATTCCACGGAGGTCGGTGGCGCGCATGAGGGGCTGAAGTAGATCACAAACGCCACTCCGGGGGTCGCTTTCCCCCCATCGCGATTCAACTACACTTTGCCTTGTGACCCCTTCAAAGCCCCCGTTCTCGATTGACGGCCAGGACGCCGAGGAGATTGCCCGCACCCTGGCCGTGGAACACGATGCGGCCGAGGCGGCGCGTACTCAGATCTTTCTCGAACCTCAGACGAATACGGCACCCGCTCCCGAGCCCGGCGACACGGGCCTTCCCGCACCCTATACGGACCGCGGCGAGATCGCCCGCGGGGGCATGGGAGCGGTCCGCCGGGCCTTCGACGAAGACCTCAAACGAATGGTCGCGGTCAAGGTGATGCTGCCGTCGCTCAGCAAGAACCAGTTCCTGGCCCAGCGTTTCGTGGATGAGGCCCGTATCACCGCTCTCATCGATCACCCCAACATCGCTCCGGTGTATCGGCTGGCCAAGGCCGACCACGGCGGAATGTCCCTGGTCATGAAGCTGATTGAAGGGCGCACCTTCACCAACTACATCTACTCGCTCCCCGACCCGCCGTGGGCGGTGGAGACGCTGGACGCGCTGTTGTCGATCTTCGTGAAGGTCTGCGACGGTGTCGCCTTCGCCCACAGCCGCGGAGTCGTGCATCTCGACCTCAAGCCCGACAACATCATGCTTGGCTCCTTCGGTCAGGTGTACGTGGTCGACTGGGGGATCGCGCGCTATCGTCCCGACCCCGAACGCACCGCCCTTCTCACCACGCTCTCTCCGAAGGACGCCTCGACCGGCACACCGTCCTACATGAGTCCCGAGCAGGCGCTGCGGATCGACGCCCACATCAGTGAACTAACCGACGTGTTCCTCCTCGGGGGAATGCTCTACGAGGTGCTAACCGGCCAAAGGCCCTACGGCGGCAGGAACGTGGCCACCATCCTGACCTCCGCGATTCGCGGCATCGTGGTCCCCCCCGCCGAACGCGCTCCCGATCGGGCCATACCTCCGGCCCTCGCCGCCATCGCGATGAAGGCGCTGGCCCCGCAGCCGAAGGATCGCTATCAGAGCGTGCTCGACCTTCAGCGCGACGTGGTGGCTTTCCAGCGCGGCGAAGAACGGGTGCCAAGACGCGCGTACGCGGCGGGAAGCGTGGTCATCCGCGAAGGCGAGCCGGGCGACGAGGCCTTTGTCATCGTCAGCGGGCGCTGCGCGGTCACCTCGATGAGCCACGGACAGCGAGTGGTACTGCGTGAACTCGGACCCGGAGACGTCTTTGGCGAGACCGCGGTTTTCTCAGATGAGCCGCGAAGCGCCACGGTGGAGGCAATCGAGCCGTTGGTCGTCCGAGTGGTCACCGGTCAGACGCTGTCGCAAAGCCTCGGCCTCCAGACCTGGACCGGCGAGTTCATCAAGGCTCTGGCCGAGCGTTTCCGCGAAGCGGACCGGCGGTCGCGCGGCCTGTAGCCAGTTTGGGCAAAGGCCCTCCTGGAGCCGCCTCAACCCTCGCCCGCCATTCCCAGTCCAACGGTTCGTGAGCAGAGCCTTGCCCGGGCGGACCATGTTTCGCTTGCACGTCTCCGCCTTGCTGATTGTTGCCGCCACGACACGGGCGCAGGCTCCCTCGCCATCCCCGATGCGCTGCGAAATCGCCGGGCGCGTTATCTCCGGCGAGACCCCTCTGCCAGGAGTTGCGGTCATCGCGCGATCGGCGGAGGGCCAGGAGCTCACGGCGGCCGCAACCGGAATCGAAGGAACGTACCGTTTGGTCCTGAAGACGGCTGGGACTTATGCCCTAAGCGCTGATCTTCGAGGTTTCGCGGCAGCCGGGCACGAGGTCCGCATCACGTTGGAGGCCTGCCACGGCACTGCTGACTTCTCCTTGGTGCTGCAATCACGGGCGCCGCGCGCAGCGGCAGCAGGAGAACCCCAGGCGGCCGCGAATCCGAAGCCCCCGCCACCGACTCCCCCCCCGGCGGCCACCGGAGCCGCTCGTGGGGCCCCAGGCCCTGGGCCCCAAGGCCGTGGGAATGGGGCCGGCGGACCAGCGCGGCGGTTCCAGGATGTGAACATCCGGCCCGATACCGCACCCACCGGAGAGGGGACCGACACGCTCGACCCCGCGGCATTGTCGCTTCTCCCTCCCGGCCTCTCGGCTGACGCCCCGACCGAATCGATCGCGGCCTCCGGCAATCAGGTGGAGACCGTGGACGCTCTTCTCTTCCGGGATCGCCTGCAACTGCTCGATGAGGCGGGCGGTGACCTCGACGCGCTGGCCCGACGCTTGGCCGAAGGTGGGTTCGGCGGTGGAGCGGGGGGCTTTGGCGCCGGTGGCGGCTTGGGTGCGGGCGGGGCAGGCGGCGGCCGAGGCGCAAGAGGTGCTTTTGGAGGGGGTCCCGGAGGCGGGGGGCCGGGGGGCAACAATCGCCTTCAGGGCTCGGTCAACTACAACCTCAGCGGCTCCCCCCTTAATGCGCGGCCTTTCTCGCTCAATGGCAAGGCGACGGAGAAAGCCGAGTACTACCAGCATCGCTACGGCGCAACGGTTGGCGGGCCGGTCAAGATTCCTCACGTCTACGACGGATCGACGAAGACCTCCTTCGCACTCACCTATTCGGGCTCGCACACCCGCAGTCCGTTCGATGCCTACTCCACCGTCCCGACCCTCGCTCAGCGCGAGGGTGACTTCTCCGCCTCGGGCCGGGTCCTGATCGACCCACTGACCGGCCTGCCCTTCCCGCGCGGAATCATTCCCGCCGCCCGCATCGACCCTGCAGCTTTGTCCCTGCTCGCTTTTCTTCCCACCCCGAACCAGCCGGGCACGTCGCAGAACTTCCGCAACCTTACGACCAGCACGAACCGTTCGAACGACATCAGTCTCCGCCTCAACCACATGTTCGGCAGCGCACCGTCGGCGCGAACCCAGGGACGTCCGGCTCAGGGCCAGGGCGGGGCTCCTGGCCTGGGGGGACGACCGGTCGGGCCCCGAGCCCCGGGAGGCGGCATACAGATGAGACGCCGACCGACCTTGAGCGTCACCATCACGTATCGCAACTCGTCGCGCTCCGACACCGCGGCCTTCCCGACCCTCGGGGGGTCCACCAAGACCTCCGGACTCGACATTCCCGTGTCCTTCTCGTTCTCTACTGGTCCCATCTCCCACCAGCTCCGTTTCGGTTTTAACCGGAACCGTTCGGAGGGAACGAATCTCTACGCCTACAACCGTGATGTCACCGGCATCGCGGGCGTCGGCGGCGTCTCGCGGGATCCTTTCAACTGGGGGGTTCCGAGCCTCTCCTTCTCGACCCTCTCCGACCTGCGAGACCGAAACCCCTCTTTCCGTCTCGACCAGCGCTTCTCTCTCGCGGACACCGCCACCAGGACATGGAGAAAGCACACGTTCCGAGCCGGCTTCGAGGCCCGGCATCAACGATTCGACAGCCAGACCGACGAGAACGCCCGAGGCGCCTACATCTTCACCGGCTACTACACCGCGGCCCAGGCTGGCGGCGCGCCGGTGCCAGACACCGGCCTCGATTTCGCCGATTTCCTCCTGGGCCGGCCACAGCAGGCGTCGGTACAGTTCGGTCCGGGCCGGATTCGATTCCGCAGTTCCACGATCAGTCTCTTCGCCCAGGACGACTGGAGGGTTCGCAACAATCTCACGCTGAACCTCGGCCTGCGCTATGAGTTCGTGACCCCCTTCAAAGAGGAGAACAACCATCTCGTCAACCTCGACGTCACCGAGGGCTTCACCGCCGCGGCTCCCGTCGTCGCCGGTCAACTCGGGCCCTTCAGCGGGGCCTTCCCTGACCGCCTCGTGTACGGCGACACCAACAACCTGGCCCCCCGCATCGGTGCAGCATGGAAGCCAAAATCCAACCTGACCGTACGCGCGGGCTTTGGAATCAACTACAACCTCGGCGCCTACGCGGCCATCGCGCAGAAGCTCGCGGGCCAGCCTCCCTTCGCGGTGAGCGATACGCGGATCGCAAACCACGCCGCCCCGCTCACTTTGACGAACGCCTTCAGCGGAGCCTCGCCGAGCGGTGTCGCCACCAACACCTACGGCATCGATCCGCGCTACCAGATGCCTACCGTGGCGCTGTGGAATCTCGACGTCCAGCGGGAATTCAAGAACGGCTTCACCGTGGCCGCCGGCTATTCGGGTACGCACGGCTACAACCTCGACCTTGTCCGCGCGCCCAACCGAAGCGCCACCGGCCTTCGCATCCCGGGCGTCGCTCCCTTCCTCTGGCAGTCGTCCGAAGCTACCTCGAACCTGCACTCGGCACTGCTCCGCGTGCGCAAGCGGCTGGGCCGCGGGTTGGGCGGCGGTTTCACTTACACCCTCGCGCGGTCGCTCGACAATGCCTCGGCGATCGGAGGAGGTGCCACCGTGGTTGCCCAGGACGACACCGATCTAGAGGCCGAACGAGGTCGTTCGTCGTTCGATCGTCGGCACCGCCTCGCTGCGGATTTCCTCGTGGTGTTGCCGATCGGGCAGGGGCGTAAGTGGCTGCGCGAGGGACTCTGGTCGAACCTGATCGGCGGCTGGGTCTGGAGCGGCACGGTGAGCGCCGAGTCCGGCGCGCCCTTCACCGCCCGGGTGGTGGGAGATATCGCGGACGTCGCCCGCGGCGTGAACGGCACGTTGCGCGCGAACCTCACGGGCGCTCCGGTGACTTTGAACAACCCGAAGATCCAGCAGTGGTTCAACCCCGCGGCCTTCGCGGTGCCCACACCAGGGACGTTCGGCAACGCCGGTCGCAATTCGATCACCGGTCCCGGCAGCTTTCTCGTGAACATGGGTCTCATCAAGAACTTCTCCCTCGGACGCCCGCGCGTTCTATCCGTGCGGATCCAGGCCACCAACGTCTTCAATACGCCGCAACTCACCGGAATCGACACGGTGGTGAACTCCCCGACCTTCGGCCAGGTCACCCGGGTGGGTGGCATGCGGACGGTTCAAATCCAGACCAGGTTCCGATTTTGATCCGACGCCGTCCATTCATCTCTTCCGCGCTGATGCTGGCGGCTCTGGTTAAGGCGTCCCCGGGCTTCGCTCAACTCAGGCAGCCTGGGCCCGTGCCCACGTTCGGCATAGGCCTCGACCTGGTGCGGATCAGCGTGGTGGTGCGCGAGAAGTCCGGCGCGCCGGTGCGCGGTCTGCGACGCGAGGACTTTGTGGTCACGGAGGATGGCAGACCGCAGATCATCGAGGCCTTCGAGTTCGAGGAGGTCACGACCGAACGAGCGGTCGAAGGGTCCCTGGCCAAAGAGCCCGCGACCGCGGGGCCTCCGCTGGCCGTTCTCGGGCCGACGACGACTGCGACGGCCTCAAACACGCCCTCGCGCGACCTCGGCGGGAAACGGCTAGTGGTGCTTCTCTTCGACTCGAACGGCATGGAGCCCGACCAGCTTCAGCGCGCCCTTGATTCCGCTCACACGTACATTGACAAGCGACTGACCGAAGCCGATCTAGTGGCGGTCACGTCGATCGGGTCGACCGGGCTTTCGGTGGGACAGGACTTCACCGACGACCGTGAACTCCTGCGCCGGGCCCTCGACCGAATCGCGGGGATCGACGACGCCAGCACCGCCGATCCTTCGTCCGCCGATGCCGCGGCGACCGACGATCCCGCCGCCGCCGACGGTTTCACGCCCGACACCAGCGAACTCGACCTCTTCAACATCGACAGGCGCCTGCGCGCCATCGAGGATCTTTCCAAGGCCCTCACGCCCATCGTGCAGAAGAAGTCCGTTATCTACTTCAGCAGCGGCATGGCCGGGATCGGGGCGGAAAATCAGGTCGAGCTTCGAGCCGCGATCGATGGCGCGGTCAAAGCCAACCTCGCCGTCTATCCGATCGACACCCGCGGCCTCGAAGCGGTGGTCCCCGGCGGCGACGCGCGCCAGGCCAGCCGGGGCGGCGCGGATGTTTTCTCCGGCCGCGCGTTGTCGAGGCAGTTCGACCGCCAATCGACCTCGCAAGACTCACTCGCGTCTCTCGCCACCGACACTGGAGGGAAGGCGTTCTTCGACACCAACGATTTCAAGGATGCCTTTGAGCAGGTGGTTGCGGACAGCGCCGCGTACTACGTGCTCGGCTACACCAGCGGAAACCCGCGGAAGGACGGACGGTTCCGCCGCATGAAGGTCGAGGTGCGCAGGCCTGATCTCAAGGCTGAGCATCGGTCCGGCTACTACGCCGAGCGCGATTTCGCGCATGCCGGCAAAACCGATCGGGACCTCCAGCTTCAGGAGCAGCTCCTCGCCGATTTGTCGGCCACCGACTTCCCGATCTGGATTGAGGCGGGCTACTTCCGAACTGGCGACAACCGGTTCTTCGTCCCGCTTTCGGTGGCGATTCCGGGCTCCGCCTTGTTCCCACCCGACGCGGCGAGGGCGTCCAAGGTACCACCAGGCCGCCTTAGTCTCGACCTCATCGGCATTGTGCGCGACGAGGCGAAACGCGCGGTGGCGCGCATCCGGGACACCATCCGCGTCGATGCCAATCGCCCTGGTGCGGAGGTCCGCCGCAAGAATGTTCAGTACCGTACCGGGACCACGCTGCCTCCCGGCCGATATCGCCTGAAGCTCGTGGCCAGGGAGAATCAGGGCGGGACCTTCGGCTCGTTTGAGACCGACATCGTCGTACCTGACCTCCGCTTTCAGAAACTGAAGGTCAGCTCCGTGACCATCGGCACCCAACTCGAGCCCTCCGCTCGGCGCGACAATCCAAGTCCCCTGGCTCGCGACGGTTCGGAGTTGCTCCCAAGCGTCACTCACGTCGTCTCCGCGCGCCAGCCTCTGTACTTCTACTACGAGGCCTACGATCCGGCCCGAACGCCCGGAGGCGAGGTCCTCCTCCAGACGAGCATCGCCTTCTTCAGCGGAGGCACAAGGCGCTACGAGACTCCGCTCGTAGAGGCCAAGGCCGTGACGATCCCCGATCGGGGCGCTACGATCTTCCAGCTTTCAGTGCCCGCCGCATCATTGAAGCCTGGTCTGTACACCTGCCAGGTGACGCTGATCGACGATGTCGCGGGAGCCTTCACGTTCCCGCGGCTGACTCTCCTCGTCCGCCCCTGACTAGCCGGCGACGTCATTCCCGCGAAAGCCGGGATCCACTTCTCGGAGGTTCGAGGCGTAGGGGCACCCCCTGAACTCGTCGGCTGTTGGGGGGCCGCGGCCCTTGTGGGTGCCCGGTCCGATCCGCGGTTCGCAGGGCGGCCACGAGGGCCGCCCCTAGCTAGCGCGCCAGCCTGTCCTTGGGCCACAATTGCGGGGTCGGCGCCTTCGCTCTGCCGCGCAGATTCCTGGCCTTCCGGCGAAAGAAAAAGGGGCCGGGTTTCCCCGGCCCCACGTTTTTGACGCCGTCCGCCCTGGCTCTACCAGCTGAAACGCGACACCAACTGCACGGTGCGGGAGGTGTTGGCACCGGTCAGGCCGGTCACTTCGTACGAGTTCGGGTTGGACCCGATGCCGCCGACCGGAACGAAGTTCGGCGTGTTGAACACGTTGAGCGCCTCAACGCGGAACTCAATGCGCGTACGGCCCACCACCGGGATCATCTTGGTGATGCTGAGATCGACGTTCTTGAAGAGCGGACCCGTCACTACGAGCGAGTATTGAGGGCTGCACTCTCCGGAGCCGCCGGAGACTTCGACGCAGTCCGGCCCGTTCGCAGGAGCGAAGTACTTGCCGGAGGGCGCACCGGACGCGCCGTAGCCGGTGGCGCTGGTAGCGCTTACGCTGAAGGCCTTTACCGTCTCGTCGATGATCGCCTGCGGCAACATCCACACGCGCTGCTTGGGAAGGACTCCGGATGCGCTGTCCACCGTGCGGAGCTTGAACATGCTGCGGAGTTCCTTCTCGTCGAAGCCGACCATCCGGACGGACCCGAGGTCGATCATCTGCCCGGTCTGGATGCGCAGCGAACCATGAACCTGCCAGCCGCCCAGGATGCGATCAAGAACGCCATTGGCGTTGCCCAGGAATTTGCGGCCCTTGCCAATCGGAAGTTCCCACGACCAGAACGCTTTGGCGGCTTGAGTCACTCCGCCTTCGGCGCCCGTGATCAACCGGTCTTTGAACCCTTGACGGAATCCAAAAAAGGCCATCTCCTTGGCGCTTCCGAGGGTGTAGCTGCCGTTCAGGGAGAAGCCCTGAGAGAACCGTCGGCGAACTTCCAACTGGATCGAGTGGTAATTCGTGCCCCCGCCGTTGCCGGTCACGTTCGCGCCACCGAGCAAATCCGGGTTCGCGACCAGGAAGTTCGCGGGCAACCCGGCGGTCAGAGCATTGGCGCGTCGCGTGGCGTCCGCATCCAGGGCGTCCGCGGCCGTGCGGGGCAGCGGATTGAAGGTCGCGAGCGGAGTCAGGAAAGTGTTGTCCTGGAAGGTCGGCGAGGTGTAGCGCGAGGGATCGCCGGCCTGGGAGACGGGCACGCCGCTGAAGTACGCAAGGTGGATGGGAAGCGGCGAGGTGCCGGTGCCCGGGCCAAAGTAGCGAAAGTTGGCACCGCGGCCGGCCGCGATGTTCGCCCGCAAGTTGGCCTGAGCCGCCCGGAACTCGGCGAGGTAGCCGTTCTCTGAGATGTTCACTTCGTTGTAGTTGTACACGCGCCACAGATCGCGGCTGCGAGTTCCTACGTAGCGGAGTTCCATCCCCATGTTCTTGCCGATCGCCCGCTGGAAGCCCAGGGACCAGGAATCCGAGTAGGGCGTCTTGATGTTCGGATCGAAGGTGTTGACATCCTGGGTGACGACATCGGTCATCGGGTAGACCGGCCGTTCGGCGAAGGCCGGCGCGCCCAGGCTGGTGGCGTTGCGGAGCAGGAGTGGAAGTGCGCCGAGGTTTCCAAGACCGGCCGAACGGTCGGCGGTGATCTGAAGGCCGGGGTTGGCACCGAAGGGGGTGGTGAAGTCGGTCATCCCGGCGCGGCTGTAGGAGCGGGAGACGCCGCCACGGATGGAAGAATCGCCGGGATCGCCGAAGATCTTCCTCCAGAATCCGTCACTCGCCGAGGGCGACCAGTTGAAGCCAATGCTGGGCGCCAGGTTGTTCAGGTCGGCGTTGTAGGCCTTGACCCCTTCCTTGAGTTGGTCGAAGACCGGCTTGGAACCCGGCATGGTCCCCGGCTTGAAAATGTTGCAGCTCGATACGGTCACGTTGCTCGGGTTGCAGCCCGAAGCGAACCCGGAAACGCCAAACGCCGCGCCGATGCTGGCCGTGGAGAAGTTGCTGTTGGACGCGGAGAACGGAGTCTGGATTTCGTACCGCAGGCCAAGGTTCAGAGACAGGTTTGGCTTGACGCGCCAGTTGTCTTGCAGGAAGAAGCCGATGTCACGGAGACGGCCGGCCTGGCGGCGCAGGCCCATGTACTTGTAGGTACCAGTCGCCTCGTCGAGGCCCGCATTGCCCGTGATCGAGGTGATGCGGCCCGTGAGTACCGCGTAGAGCTGCTGCGCCACGCTGATGTTGGTGGCGGAGGCTCCCGGGAAGTTCGCGGCGTTGAACAAGGCGATGGCAGGATCCCCGGCCACCAGGCCGAAGTTGGCGGCGGGCACGAGGCCCTCGAACTTGCCCCAGACATTCACTTCGGTGAACGATCCGCCAAAGTTGAGGCTGTGAGCACCCTTGAGCCAGCTGACCCGGTTTTCAATCAGCTTCGTCGAAGCGTTGCGAGACTGCGGATTCGGTCCGGTCGAGGCGTTCGTGATGTTGAGGGGCGCGGAACCGAAATTAAGCTGGTAGCCACCCTGGTCGGCGACGGAGGTTCCCTTCCACATGTTGATGTTCTGTTCGGCGAAGAACTTGACGGGAGCGCCGCTGCCGCCAATGCGGAACTCGTTGACCAGATTGTTGCCGAGATTGGACCGGAGGGCGAGGTTTCCGGCGACACGCTCGGAGCCTTGTCCGCCGTAGGCCGGGAAACCGGGGAAGAGGGGCTCGAAATTGTTCAAGGTATCCGGTGTATCCGCGAAGTCCTGGTAGTTCGTGGTGAAGCTCAGGCGGTGCTTGGCGGTCACGTCCCAGTCGAGGCGGACGGTGGGATAGGTGCGGCGGGACTCGACGGGAACGTTGTAGGTGTAGCGCTGGAACGCGGGGTCGGGGAGCCCCGTCACCGTGCCCGTGGTTCCGGTGGCGGCGCGAATATCGCTGAAGATCTTGGCCAGGAGCGGATCCATTGTGGCCAGTTGACCCTGAGACGCGGCAAGCTGGAGCAGATTCACCTGCCGGGTTTCACCGCCGACAACGTAGGTGAAGATGCCCTGCTGTGAGGACGGGGTGAGGATGGTCCGCTGGCGAGTGACGTCTGAGGGCTGACGAAACTCTTCCCAGTTCACGAAGAAGAACGCCTTGTTGCGGCCATCGAAGACGCCGGGAATACGAATCGGACCGCCGATGGAGAGGCCGAGCTGGTTCTGCTTCAGCTTCGCTTTCGCCACGTTGTTTCGCTCACTGAACCAGGTGTTCTCGTTGAGCGAGTCCTTCCGCAGGTAGTGGTAGAGGCTGCCCTTGAGTGTGTTGGTTCCCGAGCGGGTGACAAACTGGATCTGCACGCCGCCCTGGCCGGATGTTTCCGCACCGATGCCGGCCATCGACACCGTGACTTCATCGACCGCGTCAAGGCGCGGATTGACGATCGCGAAGAAACCGTCGCTGCCTCGGTCGCCCTTCAGAGTGTTGTCCTGGACGTTGATGCCGTCGAGCGTGATGTTGATCTGGCTCTGGGGAAGACCGTTGATCGTCGAGTTGCGATTGCCGCCCGGGGTGTTGACGCCGGGAAGAATCGTGACGAAATCGAGGGCGGCACGGCTGGTCAAGGGCAGGTTCGTGATCTGGCGGGCGTCGATGGTGGTCGAAACCGCAGAGGCCTGGGTCTGGATCAACTCGGACTTGGCCTCGACGGTGATCGTCTCCTGCTGGCCGCCGACGGAGAGGGTCGCACGGACGGAGGCGGGGCCGCCCACGTTCGCCACAACGTCGGTGAGGACGAAGTTCTTAAAGCCGGACAGCGACACCGTCACGATATAGACGCCCGTAGGCACCGAGGCGATGGTGAAGCTGCCCGCCCCGGATGTGACGGCTTCGAAGGTCGCTCCGGTCTTCGGGTTCTTCGCGACGATAGAAGCGCCCGGCACCACGGCGCCTGCGGAGTCGACAACCGTACCGACAATCGAGGTGGTCTGAGCCAGCGCCGCAGTGGCGCTCAGCATCACGACCAGCGTGACTAGGAAACGACGCAGTCCACTCAAGAACATTTTCATCGACTACTCCTTCGGGGTTTCTGGGCTGAACGACGAGGGCGAGAAGAAAAGAGGGCGGGCCGAGAACAAGCTCGTCCCGAATCGTGCCACTGCGGAAGCGAGGTCCAAGTGCTTGAACGATAAATAGGGCTCTGCGCCACTAGCCGTCTCTCCTGATAGGGGTGCGAGCGTCCGGCGGGATCGCCAGACGTTCAACAAGTTGAACGCAGTGTAGGGCACACCGACCCGGAGGTGTCAAGCATTTATTGGTCTCCACGAGGCCCGCCACGGTTGGCATCTTTCGCGTTTTTTTGTACTCTCCCTCCTGTCGTAGGGCGACTGGTCCGCCCAGGTCCGCCCCAACGTGGCGATTTATCGGTTACTTGCTCCACGTAACAACTGCTACAGATCTGTAGGAAACGCCGCAGGAAACAACGTCTCCGAAAGCTTCCGTGCATCTTCTTTGGCACGGGAGCTTTTTATCTTGAGTTTGAGGGAGGATGCGGCGATGAAGAAAAACCGGCTCTGGACCGAACTGGTGCACGCGGGCGAGCGAAAGCAACTGCCCATCGGCCGCCCGGTGGCCACGCCGATCTATGCGACCTCCGCCTTCACCTACGACTCGATGGAGGAGGTCGACAAGGTCTTCTCGGGGGAGGCGGGCGACTACGTCTACACCCGCTACGGAAACCCCACGATCGCCGCGCTGCAGGATGCCCTGGTGACCCTTGAAGGCGGAACCGTCGCTTGTGCTTACGGGTCCGGCATGGCGGCGCTGCATGCCGCTCTCTTCGCGTGCGAACTGGCTCCAGGATCCACGGTCCTCGCTTCGCAGGATCTCTACGGTGCAACCTTCGACCTTCTACACAAGGTCTTCGGTTCGGCCGGGGTCAAGACCGTGACCGCGGATTTCAACGATCTCGAGGCCGTCCGCGCGAAGGCTTTCGCATCAAAGCCTTTGGTTCTTCTCGCGGAGACCATCTCCAATCCACTCCTGAAGGTTTGTGACCTCGCGGCCATCGCGGCCATCGGCAAGGAGGTGGGCGCGCGTCTCCTCGTCGATAACACCTTCGCCTCGCCCTTCCTGTGCCAGCCGTTGACGCTGGGCGCCGACTTCGTGATTCACAGTGCGACGAAGTACCTCGGCGGTCATGCCGACGCCATGGGCGGCGTCGCCGTGGCCAGGCAGGAGCACGATGGCCTGGCTCTCATCAGCATCATGAAACTCGCGGGCGGGGTGATGAGTGTGTGGGAGGCTCATCAGATCCTGCGCGGTATGAAGACCCTGGGGTTGCGGCTCGAGCGCCAGTGTGACAACGCGCGCAAGATTGCGGAACACTTCAAGGACGACCCACGACTGTCGCGCGTCCACTATCCGAGTCTTTCCGCGGAGGCGTCGTCGGGTTTAGTGTCGCGCGTGTTGCGCGCACCTCACGGCGGCGCGCTGGTCTCGATCGAGTTGAAGGACAACACGAAGGAAGCGGCGTTTCGTTTCATGAATGCCTTAAAGCTTTGCGTTCGGCTGACCAGCCTCGGCGATGTCTTCACCGGGGTTTCGCATTCGGCGAGTTCATCGCACCGAGAGGTGTCACCCGCGCACCGCAAGCGGCTGGGGATAAACGATGGGCTGGTACGGATCTCCACCGGCATCGAGGATGTCCAGGATCTGACCGAGGATATTGATCAGGCGTTGGGGCGGGGGTAGGGAATGATTGTCGTCAAGGCCGAGCACATTGCGGCGATACGGGTGCCTGGAGAGTAAGGACATTATGCACACCGCGACCATGACCAGTAAAGGGCAGATGACCGTTCCCAAGGCCATCCGCGAACGCTTGCGACTCGGCACCGGAGACCAAGGTCGATTTCGTTGTCAATGACCGGGGTGAGACGGTGGTTCGGGCGGCCACGAGCGACGTGAAGGCACTTAGAGGGCTACTACGGGCCGAGCGGACCCGGAAGCCGGCGAGGTCCATCGAAAGCATGAATGCCGCCATCGTGAAGAGTCACTCGGGGAAGCGATGAAAGGTCTCGACACCAACGTACTCGTTCGCTAACTGACCCAGGACCAGGTCGCCCAAGCCCGGGCCGTCGACTCCCTGATCGCGGAAGCCCTCGATGAAGAGGAGCGCCTTCATGTGGACGACATCGTCCTGTGCGAGATGGTCTGGGTCCTTCGGGGCGCCTATCAGATCGACAAAGGGGGGATCGTGATCGCGCTGGAGAAGATCTCCAGGACGGCGCTTTTCTCTTTCGAAGACCGGGAGATCGTCGGTCAAGCCGTCGGGGACTATCGCGATGGTCGCGGCGACTTTGCCGACTACCTCATCGGCCGCAGGAACCGGCGTGCCGGGTGCGAAACCACGGTCACCTTTGACCGATCGTTGAAGACCGCTCCGACCTTCTCGATTCTCTGATCGGGGCGGGGAGACGGGCCGGGGCACGGCCTCGGAGAACAGCAGCAAATAAAAAGTGGTTGGTGGGTCAGGGCGCTTGCCCCCCGACTGGCGAGCACGCGGGTTCGCCCAGAAGAAGTGGATCCTGGCCTTCGCGGGGATCCGCACGCGGCCGAGTGGATCGGCCGCGTGCCTAGCTCTTCCAGGCCTGTTCGCGGTCGCGGCGGACCGGCACGCGCTTGCCTTTGATCGTGGTGGCGCGGAGGGTTTCGATCACGCTATCGGCGATTTCCGCGGGGACTTCCACCAGCGAGAACCGATCGGTGATCTGAATCGCGCCGATCGCGCGCGCGTCCACTCCGGCCTCGTTGACGATGGCACCCACCAGGTCACCGGGCCGGATGTTCGCCGCCCTGCCCGCACCGATGTAGAGACGGGCCACGTCCCACTCGGGCGTGATGCGCTTCTTGCCGAAGGCCTTCGCGATGCCCTTCCCGGGCTTGCCGCCCTCAGATCCGGCCGCACCTGCTCTTGGCGCCGGCCCCCGATCGTGACCCGACAACGGACGCTCTGGCCGATCCGGCCGGATGGTGACCGATGGAATCTCCTCGGCCTCGGCGCCATCCTTGGCGTCCGCCATCTTCACGGCCGCGGCCGCCACGTCCATGATGTCGAAGTCCTGGGCGAGAGAATCGACGACGGCGCGGAAGTGGTCGAGGTCGCCGGCAAGGAGCGTCTCGCGAAGGGCGGCCTTGGTCATCTCGATGCGGCGCGCGCGAAGGTCGGCCACGGTGGGCACGGCCGACACCTGGATCTTCTGCTTGGTCAGATATTCGATGTTGCGAAGCAGACGGTGTTCACGTGGTTCGGCGAGGGTGATCGCCACCCCTTCGCGCCCCGCCCGTCCGGTGCGACCGATGCGATGGACGTACGCTTCGGCCGATGTGGGAACGTCGTAGTTGACCACGTGCGACACGTGCTCGACATCGAGTCCGCGGGCCGCGACATCGGTCGCGATAAGCAGATCGGCGGTATTGGCGCGGAACTTCTTCATCACGCGGTCGCGCTGCTCCTGGGACAAACCACCATGCAGCGCCTCGGCGCGATAGCCGCGGCCATTGAGCGACTCGCAGAGTTCGTCGACCTCGGTGCGGGTGCGACAAAAGACGATGGCCGAGGTGGGATTCTCCACGTCGAGGACGCGCCCCAGGGTCGCCATCTTGTGGGCCCGGCCGACCACGTAGGCAACTTGCCGGACCCGAGGCGCCGAACCCGCGGGCACGACCTCGCGATCAATCCGGACCCGCACCGGATTCTTGAGGTGCTTGTTGGCGATGTCGGCGATACGCGGGGGAAGGGTCGCGGAGAAGAGGGCGGTCTGGCGCTCCGCCGGCGTCTCGTTGAGAATCGCTTCGAGGTCCTCGGCGAAGCCCATGTCGAGCATTTCGTCGGCCTCGTCGAGGATGACCACCTTGATGCCCGCAAGCCGCAGAGTCTTTCGGCGGATATGGTCGAGAGCGCGGCCCGGGGTGGCGACGACAACGTCGACCCCGCGTTTCAGCACGCGCAGCTGGGTCTCCATGGGCGATCCGCCGTAGATCGGAACCGCGATCACACCCATGGCCTTGCCGTACTTATGAACGGCCTCCGCGACCTGCATGGCCAGTTCGCGGGTGGGCACAAGAATGAGGGCTACGAGTCGCTCGCGCGCTTCCGCCTTCGGGGTGAGGATGTGCAACAAAGGCAAGGCGAAGGCCGCGGTTTTCCCGGTGCCGGTGGCGGCCTGGCCGAGAACATCCCGGCCCGCGAGAAGGGGTGGGATGGCCTCGCGCTGGACGGGGGTCGGCTCCTCATATCCGAGGGCGGCGAGGGCGGCCACGACACGGGGGTCGAGGCCGAGCCCCGAAAATCCGGGGAGCGATTCCGGGGCGGTTGCGGTTTCGGCGCGGGCGGTCATCAGTGGAAGATACCTCCCTATCGGGTCCCTTCGACGAATCGAGAACAGAGTTCCCTCTGGGACCGCCCTTCGACGGGCCGAAACGTAACTCCCTCAGGGCTCGGCTCCAGGACGTCCGGCCGCAGTGGCGGTCGCTCAGCCCATTCGTGGGGCGTCCGGTCGAAGCGACCCGAGGACCGCGCCTTCCCTCGTTATTTCGACTTCATTACCCAAATGCCGTCCCACTTCCCCTCGGGCGGATGCGCCTTCAGGTAGTCGCAGCGCTCGACATACACCGCAGCGAGTTTGTCCTTCGGATGGAAGCGGAGGCACTCGCGAAACGCGGCCTCGGCTTTCGGGAATTTTCCATTGCGGTAGTGCGAGAGTCCGGCGGAGAAGGTCTGAAGGCTCTCGGTCAGGTTGGGGAAGGTTTCTTCGGTGTAGTAGTCGAGCACTTCGAATACCGCGACGGGCTGCGTCTTGCCCTGAACCACCACCCAGTCGGCCTCACGCATCCGATACGTTCCGCGAAGGCGCTTGTAGGTCTTCTCGCTGATCAGGATGTGGGCGCCGTACTGCTTGGTCGCACTCTCCAGCCGCGCCGCCAGGTTCACACCGTCACCGATGACGGTGTAGTCCATGCGCTTCGGCGAGCCGATGTTCCCGGACACGATGCTGTCCGAGTTGACGCCGATGCCGATGTCGATGGGCCGCTTGCCGTGCTTCAGCCGCTCGGCGTTGAAGGTGGCGAGGCTCTTCATCATTGAGATGGCCGCACGCACACCGCGGTCTTCGTCATCCTCGTGGGGCAACGGTGTGCCGAAGATGGCCATGATGGCGTCGCCGATGAACTTGTCGAGCATCCCGCCTTCGTGCTGGATACAGTCGACCATCACGGTGAAGTACTCGTTCAGCAGAGCGACCGTGCCCTGCGCGCCCAGTTCCTCGGCGATGGTGGTGAAGCTGCGGATGTCCGCAAACAGAACGGTGGCGATGCTGCTCTGGCCGCCCAGGATCTCTTCGCCCGCGGCGAGGATCCGGTCGGCGAGCGAAGGATCCATGTAGCGCGACATCGTGGCCTTTACGCGCTTTTCCGAACTGATGTCCTCCATCAGGATCATCGAGCCGATCTTCTCTTTCTTGGCGCTCATCAGAGGCACGATCGAGACGTTGACGGACACCTTCTCGCCTTCGAACACCATCTCGGCGTCCATGGAGATGTCGGTGGTCTGCGACTCCAGCACCCGGCGGATCCGGTCGATCAGCCAGACATTGGACCCGGTGAAGAACTCTTCGGAGGGGTGGCCAATGAGCTCGGCCGATACCGCGCGCACGATGCGAAGGCCCGCGGCATTGCAGGTGACGACGTTGCCCTTGATGTCGATGGTCAGAACACCGTTCGACATCGACTCGAGCATGCTCTCGTTGTAGTTCTTGATGTTCTGAACGTCGTCGAAGAGCTTGGCGTTTTCGAGGCAGATCGCGATTTGCGCGGTGAAGGCCTTGAGCCGGGTTTCGTCCTCGACATTGAAGGTTCCGCCGCGCTTGTTGAGGACTTGAGTGACGCCTATGGTCTTCCCATCCTTATTGATGACGGGCACGCACAGAATGGAGCGGGTGAAGAAGCCGGTCTGCTTGTCGAAGGCGGGATTGAACCGAAGGTCGGCGTAGGCGTAGGGGATGTTGACCGAAGCGCCGGAGGTGAACACGGCCCCGGCGATGCCCGCGTTGTTGGGGAAGGCGATGCGCGCGGTCCCGAGGCCCTGGCCGATCTCGGTGTAGAGCTGACTGGCCTTGGCGTCGTTGAGGAACAAGGTGGAGCGCTCGGCATTCAACAGAGCGGTGACCGAGGTCATGATCTTCTGAAGCAGAGGCCCGAGTTGGATCTCCTTCGAAACATCGGAGACCACGTCGATGAACTTCGACTCCTGTTCGCGCGAGCGAAGAGCCGATTCCATGAACATCGTGCTCTGAAGAACGATGGAGGCCTGGCGGCACATCGCCTCGGTCAGTTCGAGGTCGGCCGCGGTGAAATCGCCGTCCTTCTTGTTGAGGACCTGGGTGACGCCGAGAATTTCCCCGCGAATAGTGCGAACGGGCGCGCAAAGAATGTTGCGGGTTTTAAAACCAGTGCGGTCGTCGACCGAGCGGTTGAAGCGCGAGTCGGCATAGGCATCGGGAATGATCTCGCCCACGCCTTTCTGGTACACGTTGCCGGCGATGCCGCTGTCCGAGACGATGCGGATCTCCCGATCGGCGCCCTGGGCGACCTTCGAGAGCAGGTCGTTCGAATGCTCGTCACGAAGGAAGAGACTGCCCCGCTCCGCCCCGGTGGCGGCGACGGTAAGTTCCACCAGCATGCGGAGCTGGCCATCAAGGGTGCTCTCTCCCGCCACCTTGTTGGAGACACCGAGAAGAAGCTGGGCGGTGCGCTGCGCGTCCGATATCCGACGTCGTTCGACGAACGGCTTGTTTCCCAGATCCGCCGACCCCGTGGCTCGCTTGAACGCCCCGATTCCAGGCGACTTCTTAGCACCCCTGGGCACCGCCTTCTTGACCACTGCAACCCGTGAGGTTGCCTTCGCGCGCTTCACTTCCTGGCCTCCAACTGATCTCTTATGGCTTTGATCGTGCCTTCAAGCTCGCGACGCTCGGCCGTGTGCTTCGCTTCCAAATCCTCGATCTTCTTCACGTGGCTTTGGTTGACTGCCTCCATGGCCTCGCGCAGGGTCCGGACCGTTGCGCGGAGCTGGGCGGCCTCGGCATCGGCCGAAGCCCGTGACGACGCGATGTCGGCATCCCGGTCCTTCTGGGCCTTGGCCATTTCGTCGCGCAGCGCGCGCACGGTCGAGCGGAGCTGCGCGATTTCGGCATCGGCCGACGCTCGCGAGGCCGCGATGTCGGCATCGCGCTCCTGAAGCGACTTGGCAAGGGCCTCGCGAAGCGCCACAACGGTGGCTTTGAGGTGTGGGGGGTCCAGAGACTCCCCCGCCATCCCCCGCTCTTCGATCACCGCACTCATGCCGCCAAAGTACCACAAGATTCGACCACGGTATCAACTTCACCTCGCCCCGGCGACGTGACGCAGGACCCGGGAAAGATGATCGTTTGACGACCACGGCCGGCCGGCCAACTCCTCTTCCAGCGCCTCCGCGATCCCCTCGGCGATTTCCTGGGCATCGGCGCTTGCATCGTTAGACAGCACGATCACCGACAGCCCGTCGTCGCGGTGGAGGTAGTAGGACGCGAAGCCCATCCATGAGCCGCTGTGGGACACCGCGCCGCCGCCGATCTCCCATCCAAACCCGTACCCGACCTTGCGGCCGCTCTTCAGACGAGCGGGCGTCAGCATCTGGGCCAGCAGGTCCTTCGGCAGGAGCCTTTCGCCGAAGAGGGCCGCGTCGTAGCGCCCCATGTCGGCGACGCTCGAATAGATCGAGCCGGAGCCGTGAATCAGGTTGAGCGGGCTATGGTCGTCGATCTCGAAGCGTCCACCCTCGCGGCTGTAGCCCTTCGCGGCCCTTTCGCGCCTGCGGCGGGTATCGTCGAACGCGAACGTGTGACGCATGCCCAGGGGTGCCAGGATCTCGCGGTCGATGAACGTGCCGAACGAGACGTGGGACACGCGCTCGATCACGGCCGCAAGCGTGTCGTAGCCCGCGTTGCTGTACTCATGGCGCGTCCCGGGCGGGAAGTCGAGACGCCGCCAGCGCGCCAGCAGCTTCAGCACGTCGTCGTTGGTGGGAGGGTTGCGATCGTCTTCGTAGTGCGCGTAGTAGTCGGGCAGTCCGCTCGTGTGCTGGAGCAAGTGCCGGATCGTGATCGCGTCTCCCCAGCCCGAGAACTCAGGCAGGACGATCGCCACGGGGCGGTCGAGCCGGAGCGCGCCGCGCTCCACGAGCTTCAGCACCGCGACCGCGGTCATCTGCTTGCCGACGGACGCGAGGTGCAGCGGCGTGTCTACTAGCAGCGCGCGGCGCGCCTCCACATCGGCGAGCCCCAGGGCACCGATCGCGAGCACCTTCCCGCCCCGGAGCACCACCGCCGCGGCTCCGGGCCGGTGGCCCTGTCCGAACCGCCGCAGCGCGTCACGGAGCGCGTCGTCCGCGTCGCTGCCGAGGGCCGGAAGGGCGATCAGGGTGGTGACGAGGGCCAACATCGAAGCGAGGCGCATATCGTTCCAATTGTAGGCGGGCACACGCTTCCTTGACGAACGTCGAACGGCACGATCCATTCTGGCGCTCACACGTTTTGTACCATCAGAGCAATATCCACGTCCGCGCTCACGGCTCCCGCGCCCGGGAGCCAGAGCCGGAAGTCCAATCGAGCCGCTTGGGCCTCGGAACCCCGTTTTGCCTATATATTCACGTCTTCCCCAAGTGACAACAGCCCTGAGGCGAGGGAGCAGCGTTTCTCGAAGCCCGGGATCCGACGCCAAAACGTGAAAAATGAACGCAGAAGTTCCGACGCCATCCAAGGCTTCGAGTCAAAGGCTCGCGCAACTCCTCAGACGCACGGAAGGCGTCTGGATGGCGTCCCCGAGTCTGGCCCTGCTCGCCGCCCTCATCGCCGGGCGGGCGCGACCATCGAGGTTGCTGGTTCAGGTCGGGTCGCCCTCGTTCGCCGCCCACATTAGCCGAATCGTCGGCGCGGTTCCCGAGGCCGTTTCCTTCGACGATAGCCACGAGCTCAGAGTCGCGCTACAAAGGCTGGGCTCCCACCCCTCTGGTGCCTGGGGCGTGGCTACTCACCGACCGGAGGCTCTGGTCCCGTCCGAGTGGTTTGAGGCCTTCGCCGCCGGGGGAGTCCCCACCGTGGAGCTTTGCCTCGGTGGATTGTTTCCCCTGGCCCGGCGGGGCTCAAGCGCGGCGACCTTCACGATCGTGAGCCTCGACGACGAGCCAGCCTTTGAAGGCGTGCAACTCACGGCTCTGCTCACCAACGACGCCGAATTGGCCCAACGAGTGAGGGATCTGTGCCTGGCCGGGCCGCAGGGCGAGGACTGCATCATCGACGCCCGCCCCCGCGGGCTGGTTGACGACGAGGCTGCTCTCCTGACCCTGGTCGACCGGGCCATCGCCCGAGATGAGCGCGAGCACGTCCCCGTCCCGAAGCGGGGAGTCAGCCTGGTCTGGAAGCGGGTCTTTCAATCCGGCTCGTCGGAGCCCTCCCCCACCCCTGACCCTGTCCGCGTTCCCGCGCCACGCGGAAAGAACCCGTGGCTGGCCCGCCTCGCCGAAATCGAGGGAGAACACCTCCAGGCGCTCGACCGCGCCCGCGAGTCCCACCAGGCCCTCAACGCGCTGAGCGAGAAGGTCGCTGATCCTTGGAAGGGTCGTTTCGAGGCGTTGGAGAAAAACGCGGCGTCGCGGGTTGAGCAACTGACCGCAGCGTTGAGGGAGGCACAAAGGGGCGCTCACGCGAACGAGAAGAACCGCGGGTCCGAAGAAGAAGAGAAGGCAAGGCTCGCCGGAGAATGGGCGGCTTCGCGCCAGGCGCTCTCCGAGCGAATCACGACCCTGGACGCGTCGCTCGCCGAAGGAAAGGACCGGGAGACCGCCCTCCGGAAGGAGAGCCACGAGCTCAGGACGGCGATCGAGGCGGCCAACCGCCGGAACGGAGTTCTCGCCCAGGAACTCGTTGAGGTCCAGGGACAACGCGGAACCGCGACCATGGAAGCCCGGAGACTCGAGGAGGCCCTTCGGTCGCAGAGTCGTTACGAACGGGCCGCCCTCGAAGCGCAGTTTCAGATCGCTCAGAAGAAGGTGAGCAAAGAGGCCGCCGGACTTGCCCGCGCGCAGGCTGAGGCCGTGGCCAGGCTCGAAGCGCAGATCACCGCCCTCGAAGAGAGTCGCGATCAGGCCCGAGCCGGTTTGAAGAGCGCCCTCGCAGAGCGCGACCGCAACCAAGAGTTGCCTCGCGCCTTTGCGGCCGAGGCGGAAGCAGAGCGGCCGGGCCTTCAGGCCAGGGTGCGGGAGGCTGACGAAGCGAGGGCCGCGGCGGCGGCGACGGTGGGACGCCTGGAGGACGAAATTGCGCGATTGACGAGCCATGACGCGGCCATCGCGGTTGAGCGGAACCACGTCGCGGCGCGGCTGCTTCAGGCTGAAGGGGCTCGCGATGCGGCTCAACAACTGGCCGACCAGCGGGCCGCCCTGGTCCAGAACGAGCAGAGCGCAGAGGCCGCGCGAACAAGCGCGATGATTTCGGAGTGGAAGGAGCGCTTCGACGCGGCCGCCAGGGCCTCGGTCAAGGAGACCGAACGCCTCGAGACCCATCACGCTGCGGTGCTCGCCAAACTTCACGAGGAACAGGCCCAGCATGATCGAGCGGAGGCCTCGCTGACCGGGCGGCTCGCCGAAATGGAGCAGACCCGGGACACGGCATCGCGCGAGGGTGATGCGTTACGTCTCCGCCTGCACCAGATGCAGCGCGAAAGGGACGACGAAGTGTCCGGACTTCGTCTCGCCCTGGCGGAGGCGCAGGCGCGTTTCGATGCGACTCTGGCCGCCACGTCGGCCGAGGCCCAAGCGTCGATTTCGGAGTTGCTGGCCGCTTCCACTCTTCTTCGGAATGAAATGGCCCACATCCGGAAACAGGCCGAAGTCGCCGGCGTGGAACACGCGAGCCAGGCGATCTCGCTCGAAAAGCGGATGTCCGTCATCGAGACCGAGAAGGCCAGAATGGCGAGAGAGCGAGATCAGCTGATCGCCCGGCACGCCACCCAGGTCGAGAGCCTGCAGGAGAAGGCAGGGCAACTGAAGGAGCCGGGGAGCGCCGCCACCAGGGAAGCGAAGTCGCTGGGCCTTCGGCTATTGGCCATTGAGAGAGAGAGGGCGTCCGCGTCTGCTGCGCGCGAGGCAGCGGAAGTCCTTTTAAGCCAGGCGGAGGATCGTCACCAGGAGGGGTTGCGGTTGGCCGAGGGACAGATCGCCCTCCTGAGGCGCGAGGCGCTGGATGGGCAGGAGCGCCGCGACGCCGAATGGCGGGCGCGCCTTGAGGCGGTGACCATCAGCGCCGCCGAGGAGGCTCAGCAGGTCGAGGGACGACAACATGCCGAGAAAGTCGGACGGGAGAAGAGCCATCTTGAGGAGCTGCGGCTTGCGGAACAGCGATTCGCAGCCGCGACTGAAGCGCAAGACAAGGAGATGCAGGCACTCAGGTTGCGGTCTTCCCGGATCGAGGGGGCGAGGGTCAAAGCCGTGGAAGAGCGCGACGCGCTCGAGACGCAATCTCATCAGATGGAAGAGACCCAGGGTACGGCGCATAGGAATTCGTCCACAGACTCTTCTCCTCGAGAACCCGCTGCCCCGTCGCTGAAAGATCATGCGGCCTCCCCCGCGTGGGACTACGAGCGGGCGATCAGAAGCCAGAAGAGGAAACATGGCAGGAAGGATGCCCGAATTCTGGGGTGGCTGGACCGCCTCACTCGACGCATTCGTGGTGATTGACTCGGCGAGCCATAAGGGATACGAGAAAACCGATTGCGCCAATCGCACCTTGAAATGCCGCCATCGAAACCCCCGCATTCAAAGTCCACCCCTATACTGATCGAATTCGACTTGAGGAGCTTTCTGACCGCTCCGATACCGGGCGGCTTTGAAGGCTAAGGACGGCGTTATGAAAAGGTTTGGGTTGGCGATCCTCGCCAACGCGTTTGTGATCTCGGCGGCGCTCGGCGCGGGCCAGGGTCCGCCGGTCGACCGCCCCGCCGCGCCGCGCCCCCCCGCCTCCGCCGCGAAGGCGAAGATCTCCGCTGTGCCGCCCTCGGTCAGCCCCGCCCAAAGCGCCCGCGCTGCCGCGCACACCACCGAACTGGTGAGCGACTATTGCTCGAGCTGTCACCATGAAGGCCTGAAGTCGGGCGGAGTCTCCTTGGAGACCTTCGATGCCGCGAAGATCGCGGCCGATGCCACGCTGGGCGAGCGCATGATCAAGAAGCTCCGCACCGGCCTGATGCCCCCTCCCGGGGCCAAGCGGCCGGAAGGCTTCGAGGCGAAAGTGATGGTTGAGTACCTCGAGGGTCGCCTGGATCGCGCCGCCGCCCTCAAGCCCAATCCCGGCTTCCGCCCCATGCAGCGCCTGAACCGCGCCGAATACGCGCGGTCGGTGACGGACCTGCTTAGCATCGACGTGGATGTGAACGCCTTCCTGCCCCCTGACACCATGGCGCACGGCTTCGACAACGTCGCGGAGGCCCAGATGTTCTCTCCCACCCTGATGGAGGGCTACCTCCGAGCGGCCAGCAAGGTGAGCTCGCTCGCCATCGGCGACAAGAACGCCTCGCCGACCGAGGCCACCTACAAACTCGACCGGACCGCGTCCCAGACCGGCCATGTGCCCGGCGCGCCCTTCGGCACCCGAGGCGGCCTCTCGGTGGTGCACAACTTCCCGGCGGATGGCGAGTACACCTTCCGGATGATGCTCCACTCCATCCCCACCGGACAGCTTTTTGGAAGCACGGTCAGAGGCGAGCAGATCGAGGTTTCGATCGACGGGGCCCGGGTTTCGCTTCTGCCCATCAATACCCGCATGAGCGAAGCCGACGCCAATGGCATGAACCTTCAGACCCTGCGGGTCCAAGTAACCGCAGGGCCGCATCGGGTGTCCGCCGCGTTCATCCAGAAGTTCGAAGCGCCGGTGGATGACCTGCTCGCGCCCATCGATCACACCCTGGCTGACACTCAGATCGGCAGCGGGTATGGCATCACCGCCCTCCCGCATCTGCGCGACTTCGCCATCACCGGTCCGCTCAAGGTCACGGGAGTCTCCGACACCCCGAGCCGCCGCCGCGTTTTCTCCTGCCGACCCACCCTCCCCGCCGAGGAGTCAGGTTGCGCGCTTGAGATCATTCGAAACCTCACCGCCATCGCCTACCGCGGGAACGTGGATGCTCGGGACATCGCCGGCCTGGTGTCGCTCTACTTGAAGGCCCGGGCCAGGGACGATTTCGAGGCCGGGGTGAAGATGGCGCTTCAGGCCATCCTGGCGAGCCCCAAGTTCCTCTTCCGGATCGAGCAGACGCCAGCCATCCTCAAAGCGGGCGAGACCTACCGGCTCTCTGACCTTGAACTGGCGTCACGCCTTTCCTTCTTTCTCTGGGGTGGTGGTCCGGATAGGGAACTTCTCGATGCCGCGAAGGCCCAGAGTCTTTCAAACCCCCTCAATCTGGAGAGGCAGGTGAGGCGGATGTTGTCGGATCCGCGATCAGAGGCGCTCTCGACCCGCTTCGCATCGCAGTGGCTGCGGCTTCAGGATCTAGAGAAGATCCATCCAGACGCCCTGCTCTATCCTCTGTACGATGCGACCCTCGCCTCCTCGCTGCGTCGCGAGACCGAACTGCTCTTCGACAGCATCGTGCGAGAAGACCGGAGTGTCCTCGATCTGCTCACCGCCGACTACACCTTCGTGAACGAACGGGTAGCCCGGCACTACGGGATTCCGAATGTGAGCGGCGAGCGGTTCCGGCGGGTCGACCTCAAGTCCTTCCCCCGCCGCGGACTCCTCGGCCAGGGCAGCATCCTCGCCCTGACCTCGGTGGCGGATCGCACCTCCCCGGTTCAGAGGGGGAAGTGGGTTCTCGAAGTGCTGCTCCATTCCGCTCCGCCACCACCACCCCCGAATGTCCCGGCGCTTGAAGACACCAAGATCGCCAATGGGGGCGGCAAGCTCATGACCGTGCGCGAGCGACTCGAGGATCATCGCAAGAACCCGGCCTGCAGCTCCTGCCATCGGGTGATCGATCCGCTGGGCCTGGCGCTGGAGAACTACGATGTGGACGGCCGCTTCCGAATCAAGGACAGCGGCATCCTGGTGGATGCCGGAGGGCGTCTTTACGACGGTACCCCGCTCAATGGCCCCGACGATCTGCGTCAGGCTCTGCTGAATCATTCCGAGGCGGTGTTGCGCGGCTTCACCGAGTACCTCATGACCTATGCCCTGGGCCGGCGGATCGACGCCGAGGACGGCCCGACCATTCGGGCCATCGTCCGCGACGCATCGAAGAATGGCTACAAGTTCTCGTCGTTCGCTCTCGGTGTCGCAAGGAGCGCCCCGTTCACCCGCGGCCAGGCTCAGCCGGCACCCGTCGCCCAGCGGGCCGTGGATATGGCGGCGGTCCCCAGCCCGCTGAAAGCCGTTTCTCAAATCGCGGGTTCGCGGTAGATTTTCCAAAGATCGCGCGACGTTTTCAATTTGGTCGTTTTGCACCAGGAGCCAGGCTCATGTTTGTCACCAGAACCCGCATCTCCCGCCGCACCGCCCTCCGGGGGCTCGGAGCCACCGTGGCTTTGCCTTTCCTCGATGCCATGGTCCCCGCGCGCACCGCCTTCGCGAAGACCGGGCTTTCCAGGGTCCGCTTCTCCGCGATCGAGATGGTGCACGGCTCGGCCGGCAGCACCGCCATCGGTATCGAAAAGAACCTGTGGTCGCCCGCGAAGGTGGGAACGGGCTTCGACCTTGCGCCCTCGGTGTTGTCCCCCCTTGAGCCCTACCGCGACTACCTCACCATCGTCAGCAACACCGATGTGAAGAACGCGGAGGCGTTCAATCCCCCAGAGATCGGCGGCGATCACTTCCGGTCGAGCGCCACCTTCCTCACCCAGATGCATCCAAAGCAGACTCAGGGCTCGGACATCCTGGCCGGAACCTCGATCGATCAGTTCTACGCGCAGCGGGTGGGCCAGGACACGCCCATCCCGTCGATGCAGCTCGCCATCGAGAACGTGGATCAGGCCGGAGGGTGCGCCTACGGCTACGCCTGCGTCTACACCGACACCATCAGCTGGTCCGCGCCCGACAAACCGCTTCCTATGATCCGCGATCCGCGCGCCGCTTTCGATCAGCTCTTCGGGGTGGGCGCCACCGCGGCCGAACGGGCGGCTCAGCGCAACGCGGACAAGAGCATCCTCGACTGGATCACCGGCGAGGCCGCGCGCCTCAAAACCAGGCTCGGGGCGGCTGACCGCGCCCGCCTCTCTGACTATCTCGACAACATCCGCGAGATCGAGCGCCGCATCCAGAAGGTGGAGGCCTTCAACGCGAGCGGCGAAGTCCGCGAGATGCCCGAAGCGCCCATCGGCGTGCCGGACTCGTTCAAGGAGCACGTCCGTCTGATGTTCGACCTTCAGGCCATGGCCTTCGCCTCTGATGTCACCCGCGTCTTCTCCTTCAAAATGGCGCGCGACGGATCCTCGCGCACCTATCCCGAAAGCGGCAACAACCAGGCCTTCCATCCCTGCTCGCACCACCAGGACAAGGAAGAGAAGATCGCCGACTTCGCCAAGATCAACAAATATCACGCGAGCATGCTTCCGTACTTCCTCGACAAGTTGAAGAACTCACCGGACGGCGAGGGCACGCTGCTCGACAACACCCTGATCCTCTACGGGTCGCCCATGGGGAATTCGAATCTTCACAACCACAAGCGCTGCCCGCTTCTCCTCGCGGGTCACGCCGGCGGGAAGCTCAAGGGCGGACTTCACCTGAAGGCCGCGGACGAGACACCCATGGCGAACGTGATGCTGAGCATGCTGCACATCCTCGGCCTCGACGACATGAAATCCTTCGGCGACAGCACGGCCGTCTTCGATCTCAACGCCGTGGCGTCGACCCGGACCTGAAAGCGATGTTGGTCCTACCCAGGCAACTCGCGGCTCTGGCCCTGCTCGCCCTCGCCCTCGCCCTCGCGGCGCCGGTCACGGCTTCGACCGGAGCGACCAGCGTTCTCAACGCCGTGGCCGCGAAAGACAAGGTGGGCCTGCGCGCCCTGCTGAAGGGCGGGGCTGACGTCAATGCCGCGATGGGCGACGGTCTCACCGCCCTCCATCAGGTGGCGATCGACGGCGACATCGAACTCGCGCAGCTGCTCATTTACGCCGGCGCCAACCTCAAGGCAACCACGCGGCTCGGCGGTTACACGCCCCTGCTTCTTGCCGCCAGGAGCGGCGATACGCCGATGATCGAGACCCTGCTCAAGGGCGGGGCGGATCCAAATCAGGCCACCACCAATGGGACTTCGGCCGCGATGTTCGCCGCCGCGTCCGGTAACGTGGCCGCGGTGAAGGCCCTGGTCGGGAAGGGCGCCGACCTTGCGGCCAGGGAGAAGGCGATGGGTCAGACCGCCCTGATGTTCGCGGCGGCGGGCGGGCGCACCGAGGTGGTGAAGTTCCTGGTTGCCCGCGGGGCCGAGGTGAAGGCCGCGACCAGGGTGGTCGACGTGAACGCCTTCACTCGAGAGGCCCAGGAAGCCTTTGCCGCGGCGGTTGCGGGCGGGACGCCGGTGTCGAAACCGGCCGAGGAGGGGAAGTCCGAGGAGGCTTCCGCCGCCGGGTCCGGGGCCAAGGCCGATTCAGCAACCGAAGCCGCGAAAGCAGCGGGCCTCGGCGGTGCGACCACGATGCGGCCTGCGAACCCCCTGGCCACGGGGGCCACGACGCCCGCGGCCGCGCCTTCAGGAAAGGCCGAAAAGAAGGAGACCACGAAGGCGGAGTTGAAGTCGACACCGACCTCCGCACCTCTGCCCTCGGTCGATTCGAAGGCCGCGGCGGCTCCGGCCGCGCCCGTGGCGACGCCGGCGGAGCCGAAGAAACCGCAGGTGGCGGGTGTTGATCGTCCCTACTTCTATAACGAGATGGTCGCGGCCACGGGCGGCATGACCCCGCTGCTCCTCGCGGTGCGCCAGGGCCATCTCGAGACGACCAACGCGCTGCTCGATGCCGGCGCCGACGTCAATCTCGTGAGTGCCGGCGATAAGACAAGCCCACTCCTCATGGCCACCATCAACGGTCAATTCGACCTCGCCCTCCATCTGCTGGAAAAGGGCGCGGACCCGAATCTCGCGAGTGAGAACGGCGTCACCCCGCTCTACGCCGCGGTCAATGTCCAGTGGGCGCCCAAAGCCCTCTATCCCCAGCCCCGGGCCTACATGCAGCAGAAGGCGAGTTACCTCGACCTGATGAAGGCCCTTCTTGACAAGGGCGCGGTGGTGGATGCCCGTCTCAGAAAGAAGGTTTGGTATTCCGGCTACAACTTCGACCTCTCGGGAGTGGACGAAACCGGGGCCACTCCTTTCTGGCGCGCGGCCTACGCCTCCGACGTCGATGCCATGAAACTCCTGGTCGCGCACGGCGCCGACCCGACCATCCGCACCATGAAGTCGGCCGGGCGTCCGCGTACCGGAGACGGCCAGCGCGAGACCAAGGATGTCTCTGGCCTGCCTCCGGTTCCAACCGGAGGGGCGGCCATCACCGCTCTTCAGGCGGCGGCCGGGGTGGGCTATGGCGAGGGGTTCGCCGCCAACTCCCACCGTTTCGCTCCCGGGGGCATGCTCGCGGCGGTGAAGTACCTGGTCGATGAGCTTCATGCCGGGGTCAACGTCGCCGACCACGAAGGTAACACGGCCTTGCATCACGCGGCGGCCCGTGGCGACAACGAGATGATCAAGTACCTGGTGTCGAAGGGCGCCAATGTGATGGCGGTGACCCGGGAGGGCCGAACCACCGTCGATATGGCCAACGCTCCGGTCCAGCGAATCGAGCCCTTCCCGAAAACCATCGCCCTTCTCGAAGGTATGGGGGCCAGGAACAATCACAAGTGCGTCTCATGTGATCTCGGCGCGGCGAAGGCGTCCGGCGACCGCCGGTAGAGAAGCGTTTCCACACGCGAGCGGTCAAAATCGGAGGCAACCTCGCCCGCCACGCCGGGGCCTGACCCCGTCTAGGGGACGTCTAGGGGCGTCTAGGGGTTCGCGGCTGGACGACCGCCCACCTGGCGGCCGATCTCAACAGTCTTGAAGCCGGGTTCGCCCCAGTTGATGACGAACACGCTGAAGCCCTGCTTCATCCGCATCTCGACGTCCTCGGCGCGGGCCGGGTAGCCGCAGGCCACCTTGAACTCCTTACAGGCGGAGAGAACCGACTGAATGGCCGCTTCCCACGCGACCGTATCGACGACCCGTTCGCCCTTGTCGTTCGTCGACGAGAAGACGCCGCGCAGGGTGCCGGCGCCTGGGAACAAGACGCCGATGCCGGGGACCGCCGCGATCTCCCGGACTTTCGCGAGGCCTTCCCTGCTCTCGACGACGGTGAAGTTCACGAGCTCGCCCTTCGGATTGAGGGGCCACAGGTCGGCCCTCTCGCGATAGTCCTTTTCGCTCAGGCCCCAGAACGCGGCGGCCCTGCCCACGGTCTCCGGGCGGGTGCCCCCCTTCGATTTGAAGCGCATGGAGGCAAGACCCGCCTTCACTTCCTCAGCACTCCGAACGTCCACAAAGACGACGCCGCTGACCCCGAGATCGAGCTGTCGGGCGATCCGCTCGGCAGCCTTTACGGGATCGGGGGCGATCTCGTTCATCTTGACCACCAGGGGATGGGTGAGGCGTGGAGTGGGGGTCTTCGCGACCACACCGGCCTCGCTCATGGCCGTGGCGAACTCCGCGAACACGGGATACGCCTTTTCGAAATCGCCTTCCATGGTGCCGTCGAAGATGTAGTCTGCGGCCTTGTAGGCCAAGGCATCCTGCGCAAGCTCCCGCGGCGTCTTCGCGGGGACCGGCAAGGCCACGGGCGCGCCCGGCGGGGTCAAACGCCGGTTGCTCGGGGCATAGAGTCCGAACATCGGCTTCTTCTGCTCCAGCAGGTCGATCATGGGGTTGTGACGCCTTTGAGTCTCGGCGGGAGCGGAGGTCTGCGCGAGCGCCGCCGTGTCCCCAATCAGCGCGGCGAAGCCAAGGACGGCGGAAAGAACTCGTGTTTTCAATGATGTCTCCTGGGGGGAGCGTAAGTGAAACAAGCGCGGTTTGCCAGTCAATCCGCATGACCGCGGACGGTCGTGGCGAAGGCTCGGCGCGCCCCTTTCGCCGACGCACCTGGTCTCCACGGGCGGCGTCACGGTAGCGCGACTCGCAAAGATCGTGACCGAGGACAAAGCGCTGGGACCGGCCGGCCCCCCGGTCGAAACCGTCAGCGAAGCTCCGTTTATACCTTGACGGGCCACGGGACTACACTTTGTAAGGAAACACGACCTTGAACTCCCGGTTGGTTTGTAAGGCGCGAGTGTTCCGAGTCAGATCGCTCACTCCACGGTCAACGGGACTTCGCGATGACGGCCTTACTGACGTGCGTCCGTCACCTCAATCTCTATTTGCGCGCCGCCAGGCAGGGCGGCTACGCCGAGGAACGTGCGCGAGGGGAGAGGCTTGGGCATCATCTCTACGTAGATCGCGTTGAAGGCTTCGGACTTCGCGACGTCGGCAACATAACGATGATTCGGGGATTCCGTGGTACTGTTTGTCCTGACCGTATCAGAAACCGACACATTTAGACTGGCTCTGGTAGCCGCACGGGTCTTTCAATCTGACGTCGGCGAGCCAGGCCACATAGGCACCCGCAACAGCGCACTCCCCGTGCGACGGCAGCTTCAAACACGAACTTCTCGTGGCTCCTCTATCGGAGCTCAGGTGGTTCCCTCCCCTCCTCATCCCGCGATGGCCGGGGGGCCTAGGACGAACCACGAAGCCGCTGCCACACACTCTGCCCTTTTGCGAAGCCGGAAAACCACAGGAACCCCTTGACCGCAAGCACACCCGAAGAGCAGCGCATCGCGCTTTTCATCGACTTTGAAAACATTGCCATCGGCGTCCGCGACGCCCATTACCGCCGCTTCGACATCAACCTCGTCCTGGAACGACTGGTCGAAAAAGGCAAAATCCTCGCCAAACGCGCCTACGCCGATTGGGGCCGCTACGGGGAATACCGACGCAGCTTCCATGAGGCCGCAGTCGAGCTGATCGAAGTTCCCCAGAAATCGGTGGGCGGGAAGAACTCCGCCGACATCCGACTCGTGGTCGACGCCATGGACATGTCGTTCCAGAAGGAACACATCGACTGCTTCTGCATCGCCTCGGGCGACTCCGACTTTTCGCCTCTGGTCAGCAAGCTGAAGGAGAACGATAAGTACGTCATCGGGCTCGGGGTCAAGAACTCCACGTCCGACCTGCTGATGGAGAACTGCGACGAATTCATCTTCTATGAGGATCTCGTCCGCCGTCAGGAAAAGCCCGCGGTGGTGATTCCCAACATCCCCGAGAAGCTCCAGGAGGCGTTCTCCATCCTGGTCGACTCGGTGGTGGCGTTGCAGCTCGAGAACAAGGGCGCGCTCTGGGGCTCGATGGTCAAAGAGACCATGAAGCGTAAGAAGCCGTCGTTCAACGAAACGTACTACGGGTTCCGCTCGTTCTCCAGCCTGCTTGAGGACGCGCAGCGGCGCGGCGTGGTCACTCTGCGACGCGATCAGAAGTCGGGAAGCTACATCGTCGAAGATCTGGGGGCGGCGGCACGCGGTGACGGCTCGATCGTCACGCCTCGACCCGCGGAAGTGGAAGCGGTTGTGGCGAGTGCCACGGCTCATGACGTGTCATCCTCGGCACCCGCCGGCCCGGGCAGCAACGGGAGCGGACCCCATCGTTATGAGCCGCGCGCCGAGCGCGAGCCCCGACACGATCGCGAGCCGCGAGTAGAACGTGAGCCTCGTCGTGATGGCGACCGACGTCCCGCGCCGAATGTGCCGCCGATGGTTGCGGCATCGGCCCCGATAGCACAGGCCGCCCCGGCTTCGGATGCAACTTCGACCGCGCCAGGCGCCAACGAGGACGTGGCTTTGGGAACGGACGTCGAAACCCCAGATGGCGAAGCGCCGACGAGGCCTCGACGAAGGCGTGGCGGACGGGGTCGCGGACGCGGCCGAGAGGGACGGGAAGGACGTGAGGGAGGCGAGCGAGAATCGCGACCAGACCTCGAAGCTAGTGGCGAGGATGCAGCCCAGTCTCTGGATGAGGATTCGAACCCCTCCCTCCCAACGCCTCCCCAGGCGGCGGCGGCCTATCAGCAGATGGTCGAACGCATGGTGGCCACCAACGCTCCTGTGTTCACTGAGGCCTCGGCGATCGGCTCTCCAGAAGGGCCGGACGCCGAAGGCGCATCCGAACCCGTCGCTCCTGCGCCGACCAGGCGCGAGCCGGAGCCGCGCGAAGACGCGACCGCGGTCGCGCCGGTTTCGGAGGACGCCCTCCGGACCGTCAACGTCGGCGAGGGCGAGGGCGACGAAGCCCCAGTGGTGACGCCGCGAACGACCGGACCGAACCCGCGGCCGACGCCGCCGGTTGCCCCGGTGGATCCGAGTAAAGCCTCATTTTCACTGCTCGGCTGGCTCAAAGGCGGAGGGTGACGATTCGGGCGTTGGACGAAGTCCACCGCCCAATCGTCATTGCGAGCCCGCCGCCGCTGGCGGCGAGCGAAGCAATCCAGTCCAGCCACTACCAAGCCAACTCATATTGGTGGGACGGGGTTGCTTCGTGCCCCAAGGGCAGGCTTCGCGCTGCCCCAAGGGCAGGCTTCGCGCTGCCCCAAGGGCAGGCTTCGCGCTGCCCCAAGGGCAGGCTTCGCGCT
>Ga0163144_10001656_pt1 | contig 52366 bp, 51 predicted proteins | sample OliLak19BULKMAT1_FD_123175 | JGI IMG/M metagenome (GOLD analysis project Ga0163144, IMG submission 123175) | Freshwater microbial mat bacterial communities from Lake Vanda, McMurdo Dry Valleys, Antarctica - Oligotrophic Lake LV.19.BULKMAT1 | ecosystem: Environmental > Aquatic > Freshwater >... | reverse complement strand
AGACAGGCCCAGCAGCCTTCTCGGAGACAGGCCCAGCAGCCTTCTCGGAGACAGGCCCAGCAGCCTTCTCGGAGACAGGCCCAGCAGGCTCAGTCTTGCCGTCACCGTTGGACTCGGCCGTTTCGGTCTTTTCCAGCGGGGAGACCTTTTCGTCTGCCTTGGCTGCAAGCTTGTCACCGACGATGGCACCCAACGGACGGGAGTCTTGCACCGTGTCGTCGTCGCTCGGTACTGGCTTTTTAGGCTCGGACAGTTCGCTCATGAGCCGGTCTCGAAGCGGAACAGGTGTTGACCGATCCGCACGCGATCACCGCTGCTCAGCGGCGTCTCACCGTTGATAGCGACATAGGTGCCGTTGGAGGAATCCAAATCTTCGAGGTGGAAGCGATTCGAGATGGGGTCTCGCCGCAATGCGGCATGGCGGCGGGACAGGAAAGCGTCGGTGGTGAACACCAAGTCTCCCGTCTCGCGGCCCAAGATCGTCTCGTCACGGGTGACGTAATACACGTCGGCAACCAGGCCCGTGACCGATCGCTGATCGAGCCTCGCCAGCCGGGTGACTGGTTTGGTCCCGAACACGCGCGTCCCGTGCTGGACGGCAGGGGTGAGTTGGCGCTCCTCCTCGCTCACGAGCTGAAACTGTAACACTTGTGAGCCCAACAGAATCAAGTCACCGTTCTCGATCGGCCGCCGACCCCGCGCCCGAAGGTAGACGCCGTTGGTGGACCGCAAATCTTGGATGCTCCACTGCCCTGCCCGTTCGCTGACCTTGGCGTGACGCGGCGACACGTACGGATCGTCGAACAGAAGCACGTCTCCTTCGGTGCGGCCGACGACGACCTCGGGTCCGACCAAGTCGAACGCCTTGCCATCCGAGCCGTCTTCAACCACCACGATCAGGCGCGCGCGCGCTGTGGACGGGTCCGTTCTCTGGTCTGGGGCGCGCGTTTGTACTGTGTCGGCCGACGGTGCGAGGTTCCCGGGGCGAGAAGGTGATGGCGGAGGCGCCCCAGCGCGCAGCTTGGCGGCGATCTCGCTTGCCTTGACCAGGGGGTGAGGGCCGGTTTTTTCCGAGGTGTTCGTCTTGGGCGAGGAACCAGCGATGGGGCCAGGTGTGACGGATTTTGGCGCGGCCGAAGGAGCGATCAACCCGAGCCCAGGGGTGGGCGCGGAAGCGACAGGATGCGGGTCGACGGCGGGCGACGGTCTCGGTGGTGGCAGCGGCTCTTGTGCGACGGGACGTGGCGCGGCCGGAGCTGCTGGAACGACAGGTGCTGGAGCAACAACGGGCGCTGGCGACGCAACCGGCGCAACAGCGGGCGGCGGAGGCGTGACCCCGCCCATCGGCGCGCCGCAATATTTGCAAAATTTGGCGAGATTGTCGTTCTGGCCTTGGCAACGTGAGCATGGAAACGCAGTCACGCGCGGGATCGCTGGACCAGCGATCTGCACCACCTGCGCTGGGACGATCGGCTCGCCCGGAGCGGCAGTCGGACCCGGCTTGGACATCGGGCCGGCCAGGGCCGGGGGAGCAACGCCTTGGGAAGGAAAACCCACGGGTGCCCTCACCGAAGCAGGCGCGGTGGCTCGACCTGGAGCTGCGGATTTGGGTAGCGTTCCTCCGCACACCGCACAGAAGCGATACAGGGCCGGATTGGGGCTCGCACAGATGGGACACAACGAAGCGCCGCCCGCGACTGCGTGCTCCGCGAAGTCGGCTGGCGCGGTATCGGGCTGAGTGGCCGATGCCGTTGGAGGGGGCAGGGCGCGATTCGACGGCGGGGCGGGCGGGACATACCCCTGCGGCGGCAAATTCGACGGCGGCGGAGGAAAGCCATGGCTCGGCGGGGGAGGCGCAGCGGCTTGCGGAGCAGACGGCGGAGCCGGCGGCGCGAAGGAGAAAGGAGGCGCCTCCGGGCGGGAACGACGGGGGGAGCCGTCCGACGGAGGAATGGACCCGGAGGCAGACGGCTGCGGTAGCGCAGCTGCGGTCGCAACAGGTTGCGCCGAACTAGCGGGAACTCCCGCTTGAGGCGTTGTGCCCTTTTGCGCGGGGGCCTTCAGACGCTTGCCGCAGTCCTGGCAGTAAAGCAGCCGGTCTGGGTTGTCGCGCCCACACACGTCGCAGAGCACCGAGGGATGCGACCCTGTCCGATAGCGTTCGTCAAGCCTTTGCAGGGCCTTTCGACCCCGGAGGGCAAATCATTCGCGGCCGAGCTCGCTTCGGAGCTCGACCGTGAGCTCCATGTGTACAAAATGGGCGACGCCGGTCTCGCGCTCTTGCCCCGCGGTGTCGGTGAACGCCGCCAGCAACATCGGCTCGTAGCTCAGGTTCGCCCCCACCACGGCCATGCGGGTGATCTCGAACTCCACGCCGGCGCCCACCGAAGTCACGGCGCCACCGGTCTCGACGCCGAACTCGTTGCCGTACACCACGCTGCCAGCGGACCAGGTGACATAAGGGGTGAAGCGGCTGCCAACGTCGATGAAGTAGCGCATCTCGGCCTTCAACGTCTGCAGAATGCCGAGCCGATACAGGTTGTTCGAGTCGAGCTTCGCGAACTGATACGCAGCGCCGAGGTACCAAGGCCCCGAAGGGCGCCAGCCACCACGAAGCAGCGGCCCACCACCCAAACCGATGATGCAGGGCGTGACTGCGCCGGTGGGACAGATGCCGCCCGACACCACCGGCACCTCGCCCACGATCGCCACCCCGTACTGCGCGTAGTCGACCTCGAGCGGTGACGGCCGACCGCCTTCTGGCTCATCCGCGGGAGCGGATGCTTCTCCGCCCAAGCCGGCTTTGAGCGTGCGATCCGAAACGCCCGCGACGTCGATCCCGTCTGGCAGGTCGGCCTCCGGGCCGTCTGCGCGAGCCGGCCGCGCGAGCGGCCAGGCGACGACAAGCGCGAACAGCGCTTTCGCGCAAGCGTGAAGGTGCGCTCCGTGAGAGCTCGGCAGCATCGGTCGGCCTCGGGCAGATGTTAGCCGACGTTGCAGTCGAGAGCTTGACTCTAACCATGGTTATTGCCTAAACGTTGCGAACTCAGAACCATGGACATCCTCCTCGACAAGCGGGCTGTTCGGCAGATTCGACTCTCCGCTGCTGACGCCATCGAAGAAGGCGACACAGAGTCGCTGCGCGAAGACATCCTCGAAGCCTTCACCGAAGAGCAGGTCGAAGACATCGAGCGCCGACTCGACAACGGCGACTTCTTCGAGTTTCTCTCCGACGTGCTCGACGAGTGGAACGGCGACGATGCCGACGAGCTGTTCGAGATGCTCGAGACACAGCTCGGTGATCTCGGCGTCGATCTCAAGTACGAGGCCCGTGTCGTCGAAGAAGACGACGCAGTCGAAGACGACGTCGACGTCGATGACGAGGATGAAGACGACGAAGACGAAGACGAAGAAAAAGACGAGCTCGAAGAGGACAAGGACAAGGAAGAGGTTCCCTGATCTTGGCGCGCTAAACAGCTTCGATGGCCTCGCCTTTGCGGTTCGGCTGCGTTACACCTCGCCCCTATGGCGATTCCGTATGTGTCGGAACAAGACTTCGAGCGCGAAGTCGTCAAGAGTGAGCTGCCCGTCCTCGCCGAATTTACGGCTGACTGGTGCCAGCCCTGCAAGGTCGTCGAGCCCGAGCTGGTAGCGGTCGCGCGCGAGACCGAAGGCAAGCTGAAGGTCGTCAAGATCGACATCGACAAGTCGAAGCGCCTTGCACAGCTGCTCAAGGTGGCGTCGATCCCGACGTTCGTCGTTTTCGTGAAAGGTCGCCCTGTCACTGGCGAGCAAGGTGTGTTGCGCAAGAACGACCTGCTCGCGTTGGTCGAGCAGTTCTTGCCCCGCGCCGAGGGCGCCATCAAGGCAGCCGAGCTCGCGCAGCTGGTCAAACAAGGGCAGGTCGTCCCGGTCGATACCCGGGAGAAAGCAGCCTACATGCGCGCGCACATTCCGAGCGCGGTCAACATGCCGCTCGAAGAGATCGAGACGCGCCTCGCGGAGCTTCACATGCTGCAAGGCGAGCCCGTGCTGTACTGCCGCTCGGGGGACAAATCGAAAGAGCTGAGCGACAAGCTCAGCCAAGGCGGCATGCCGGTGGGCTTCCTCGAGGGGGGGCTGCTCGCTTGGGAAGGCGCCCTGCTTCCCATCGAACGGCCGGACTGATGAGCATCGATCCGATCGACATTCTGGGCGCGCGCGTCACGGCCGCGCTCGTCTCGGCGTTCGGCGCCGACTTCGCGGACGTCGACCCGGCGCTGCGTCGCTCCGAACACGCCGACTATCAATGCAACGTCGCGCTCGCGTTGAAGAAGCGCGTGCCCGGTAACCCACGCGAGACGGCGGCCAAGATCGCGGCCGCGCTCGAGGTCGCGGACGTGTGCGAGCTGCCCATCGAAATCGCAGGGCCCGGCTTCTTGAACCTGAAGCTCCGCAGCGACTTCCTGGCGGCACAGGTCCAAAAACAGACGAGAGACGAGCGTCTCGGCGCCCTGCTCACAGGTCGGCCCGAAACGATCGTGATCGACTACTCGGCCCCGAACATCGCCAAAGAGATGCACGTCGGGCACTTGCGTTCGAGCATCATCGGCGACGCGCTGGCGCGCACGCTCGAGTTCGTCGGGAACAACGTGATTCGGCAGAATCACCTCGGCGACTGGGGCACGCCCTTCGGCATGTTGATCGAGCACCTGATCGATCTGGGTGGTGATCTGGAGAAGGGTGGCGACAGCAATGTCAGCGATCTGGGCGCCTTCTATCGAAGCGCGCGCGCGAAGTTCGACGCCGAGCCGACCTTCGCCGAGCGCTCACGGAGCCGCGTCGTGCTGCTGCAAGCCGGCGACGAGCAGACGCTCTCGCTCTGGCGGCGCATCGTCGAGCAGTCGCACCTGCACTTCAACGCGGTCTACCAAAAGCTCGGCGTGGGCCTGACGCGCGAGCACGCCGCCGGAGAGAGCCTGTTCAACCCGATGCTCGCGGGCGTCGTCGCAGAGCTCGAAGCAAAGGGCATCACCAGCGTCGATCAAGGCGCCTTGTGCGTATTTCCGCCCGGCTTCAAAGGCAAAGACGGCGGCCCGTTTCCGCTGATCGTGCGCAAGTCGGACGGCGGCTACGGCTACGCCGCGACGGATCTCGCCGCCATCAAGTATCGCTTCCAAACGCTGAAGGCCGATCGGGCGATTTACGTGGTCGGCTCTCCGCAAGCGCAGCACCTGTCGATGATCTACAAAGTGGCGGAGATGGCCGGCTGGCTGGCGCCGCCCCAGGTCGCAAAACACGTCGGGTTCGGCTCGGTGCTGGGCGAAGACGGCAAGATCTTGAAGTCGCGGGCCGGCGAGGCCCTGAGCTTGCTCGATCTGCTGTGCGAAGCGGACGAGCGCGCGCTCGCCACCGTCAAGGAAAAGAACGCCGAGCGCAGAGACGACCCGCTCGCGCCAGAAGACGAGCCCAAGGTCGCGCATGCGATCGGCATGGCGGCCATCAAGTACGCCGACCTCTCCTCCGACCGGGTGAAAGACTACGTCTTCGCCTGGGACCGCATGTTGGCCGCCAACGGCAACACCGGGCCCTACCTGCAGTACGCCCACGCGCGAACCTGTTCGATCATCAAGAAATCGCGCGAGACGCGCGCTGGTCTCGCTGCCAACCAGATCGCCATCGTGACCCCAGAAGAGCGCGCGCTCGCGCTGGCGCTACTCGCGTTTCCGCGCACGATTCACGACGTGGCAACCTCCCTCGAGCCCCACCGCCTGTGCGGCTACTTGTTCGACCTCGCCAGCATGTTCAGCAGCTTTTTCGCGGCGTGCCCAGTGCTCAAGGCCGACTCTGCCGCTGAACGCGCCTCGCGCCTGGCGCTGTGCGACGTGACGGCTCGCGTCATGAAGCAGGGTCTGGGCCTCTTGGGCATCGAAGCCCCGGAGCGGATGTAGCCCTTCTCTTTGATCCGGCTGGCCTAGAAAGCTACGGTAGTCGAGTGAACTTTGCGTGGCGGGCTTTGGCGCTCATGCCGACGCTTTGGGGCGCCGCAGCTTGCACGGTGGTCTTGGAGCCCGGCGAGGCGCAGTGCGAATCGGACGCAGATTGCTCGGCGCGCCGTTTCGATGGGGCGGCTTGTGTCGATCAAGTGTGCGTCCACAGTGAAGGCGGCGGCGGCGCCGACACGGTGTGGGGCTGCCTCGGCAACGTGGTCGAGCCGGTGCCCGACCCGTCGCAAACGGTCGAGCTCAGCGTGCGGCTTGCGTTTGCCTCGGACAGCTCCGCGCTGACCACGGGGACCGTCGACTTCTGCGACAAGCTCGACATCAACTGCACCGGCGACAGCCCCGACTTCCCGAAGGGCTTATCGCCCAACTCGACCGGCATGGTGACGGTGGACGTCAAACAGGGCTTCGACGGCTTCGTGCGCATCACGGATCCGGAGATCGTCGATTCACGGGTGTACGTCGGTCGCCCGATCGTCGAAGTGCCGAAGGTGAAAGAGATTCAGCTGCTCAGACCGAACGAGTACGCGGCGCTGGCGGGCATCGCGCAGGGCATGGTGGACGAGACGCGCGGTACGGCGATTCTGCTCGCGATCGACTGCAAGGGCGACTCGGCCTCCGGCGTGCGCTTCGAAACGCCGAACGCCGACGGCGACAGCATCGCCTTCTATTTGATCAACCAAGCACCGACAATTCCGCCCACCGCTACCGAAACCGACGTCGACGGCTTCGGTGGCTTCTTCAACTTGCCTGTCAGCGCAGCAGTGGCACGCTCGTTTCGTGCCGAAGACGACGTCTTCGTCGGCGAGTCGAGCTTTCAGGTCGTCGCCAACACCATCTCCTACGTGCAGATCGCCCCGACACCGCAGTAGCCATGCAGACCGCTCGCGTTGGAAAGTACCGCATCATCGCCAAGCTCGGTCAGGGCGGCATGGCGACGGTATTTCTGTCGGTGGTGCCAGGCCCTGCGGGGTTCAACAAGCTGCTCGTCGTCAAGATCCTGAAAGAAGATCTGGCGCAGGACACCGACTTCTTGAACATGTTTCTGAACGAGGCGCGGCTCGCAGCGCGGCTCAATCACCCGAACGTGGTGCAGACCTACGAGGTCGGCCTGGAAGACGACCAGCACTTCCTGGCGATGGACTACCTCGACGGGCAGCCGCTGCACGCCGTCTTGCGCCGCGCGACCCGTGCCAAGATGCCGCTCGACATCCACGTGCGCATCATCGCCGACGCGCTCGCCGGCTTGCACTACGCGCACACGCTGCGCGACTTCGACGGCACGGCGCTCTCGGTCGTGCACCGCGACGTGAGCCCGCAGAACGTCTTCGTCACCTACGACGGCCAGGTCAAGCTGGTCGATTTCGGAATCGCCAAGGCGGCGGGCGCTGCGACCACCACCCAGAGCGGCGTGTTCAAAGGCAAGCTCTCCTACGTCGCGCCGGAGCAAGCTGGCTTCGAGGCAGTCGACGCCCGCGCCGATATTTTCAGCGTCGGAGTGATGTTGTGGGAGGCGATGGCGGCGCAGCGCTTCGCCCAAGGGGACGCGCAGACGGCGATCATGGCGCGTCGCCTCTCCGGAACGGAGCCCCGGATTCGCGATGTCGTCCCGGACGCGGACGCAGAGCTCGCCGACATTTGCGATCGCGCGATGGCGCATCGAGCAGCGAACCGCTACCAGACCGCCGACGCGTTTCGCGCCGCGCTCGAGAATTTTTTGGATCGCTTCAGCCGCCGCGTCGGCACCCGCGAAGTCGGCGACTACATGGCTCTTTTGTTCAACGATGAGCGCGAAAAGATCCGCCAGATCATCGACCAGCAAATGAAGCTGCTGATGCGCGAGACCTCGCAGGCGCTGACGGTGCCCAACCTCGACATGCACCAACGAGGCGGCGACGCGACGCCGGTCACCACGCGCGAGCTCATGAAGCAGGCGCAACGCGCGATGCATGCCCACGGGCACGCGCCGCCCGACGCCGCACAAGCCGACCCGAATCAGCCCCCGTCGGCCCACGACAGCGGCCCAGGCAGCGTGTCCGGCGCCCACGGCACGCTGGTCGCCGCGCACATCAGCCAACACCCACCCAAGACCCGATCGTCACGCACGATTCTGATTGGGCTCGCGCTGCTCGCGCTGGCCTCGGTCGTCGGCATCGTGGTGGTGGTGGCGCTGCCCTCGCCGAAGCCGCCAGCTGGCGCAGCCACCGGCGACAGCGCGGCCCCAACCGCGACAGTCAGCGAGGCGACCGAGAAGGTGAAAGTCTCGATTACCTACGGCCCCGCCGGCGCGACTGCCAAGCTCGATGGCGTGACGATGAGCGAGAGCCCATTCACCGCGCTCGTTCCGCGCGATGGATCGATGCATCAAATCGAGGTCTCGGGCCCGGGTCTGTTGCCCGAGACGCGCATGGTCAGCTTCGACAAAGACCTCACGCTGACCTTCGCGCTGAGCGCTGAAGGCGCCAGCAGCGCAGTCGCCGACGCGTCCGCTTCCGCGCGCGCCGTGCCGATCCCTGGCGTTGGTGGCGGCGTTCGGCCGCCGCCCGTCAAGACCTCGAAGCAGCCTCGCGAAATCGACGAGCAGGACCCGTACAAGAAGTGACACGTTTCTCTCGCACGCTCGTGCTCCGGTTCGCGTTGGGCCTGTCGCTGCTCGCGCTGTCCTTTCATGCGCCTCAGCATCTGTTCGCACAACCCGCCGCCAAACCCGGCAGCGACGAGGCCAGCGAGCGCTTCCGCGCGGGCGTCGCGTTCTACAAGACCGGCGATTTTCCGGCGGCGCTGGTCGAGTTCAAGCGGGCATACGAGCTCGCGCCCAACTACCGCGTGCTCTACAACCTGGGCCAGACTTCGCAGGAGCTGAATTTCTACGCCGATGCGCTGATGGCGTTCGAGCAGTACCTGCTCGAAGGCGGCAAAGAGGTGGACGCCGTCAAGAAGGCGAAAGTCCAAACCTGGATCAACGATCTGAAAAAGAAGGTCGGCACAATCACTGTCGAGACCAATGCCGAGGGCGCAGAGATCGTCGTGGACGATGTGCTCGCCGGCGTCGCGCCGCTCGAGAAGCCGATCATCGTCAACGCGGGGCGGCGTAAATTTTCGGCAAGCGCAAAGGGGTATCTGCCGCTCACGCGCGTCCTCGAGGTGGCGGGCTCCGACGAGAAGACGCTGAAGCTCGACCTCACGCCGATCGAACAAGCCGCGCCGGACCGCCCGCGCGACGTGCCGGTACCGCCACCACCTAGAGAGCGCACCATTCCGACTGCGGCCTGGGTGATGCTCGGCGCGACCGGTGCCGCCGGCGTCGTGACCGGTGTCATGGGCGGCTTGGCGCTCTCGGCGCGCAGCGACTTGGACGACGCGCTCGACGCCTTTCCCGGCGACACTGCTGCTATTCAAGACGCGCAGAACCGCACGCAGACTTTCGCGATCACCACCGACGTCTTCATCGGCATCACCGCTGCGGCGGCCGTCACCACGATCGTGCTGTTTGCGGTCGATTTTGGCCCTTCGGAGCCGGCCAGCGACGCCACAAAAGAGCCGACTCCGGAGGCGCGCCTGCGCGTCACGCCTGGGGGACTTTCGTTCAGCGGTTCGTTCTGATGTCGGCGTTGGCCGGGCGAGGTGCAGCCCCCTAGACGGTTCGCTAAAACGTAAAGTGAACTTTACTTTTTTCAAAGCCGGCTGAGGCCTACCCCACCCGCTCACCTCGTGAACCACGGGCAGGGCACGAGCCCTGAACCGAAGCGATCACTCGAAAGCAGGCGCCCGCTGAGCGCTGCGAAACGGTGGCGCCTGTAGTAGAAGACGCCTCCCATGCAGGCCGCCGAACGCATCGTCGATTTGCCGCTATCGAAGCCGTCATTACGCGGCGTCTCGCATCAGTTCGCCGTCTTCTTCGCGCTCGCTGCGGCAGTCGCGCTGGTGATGAGCGCGCCACCAGGCGCATCGTCGTTGGCCGTCTCGGCGTTCGGCATCAGCTTGGTGACGCTGTTCGCGATCAGCGCGCTCTACCATCGTGGCAACTGGACGGAGACCGCCCGCCTGCGGATGCGCCGATTGGATCACTCCGCCATTTTCATCCTGATTGCCGGCGGATACACGCCACTATTCACGTTGGTGCCCTCGCCGAGCGGCAGCCAGTTGGCGCTGTATGCTGTGTGGGTCGGAGCAGCGATCGGCGTGCTGAAGTCGCTGGCGTGGCCGAAGGCACCCAAATGGCTGACGGCACTACTGGCTGTCGGCCTCGGGTGGCTTGCAACGGGTGGAGTCATCGATCGCGCTGCTACGATCGGCGTATTGGCCACGGGTTTGCTCGTAGCGAGCGGCGTTGTCTACAGCCTCGGCGCGCTGGTGTACGCGAAAAAGCGCCCAGACCCCCGGCCGCTGGTGTTCGGCTATCACGAGGTGTTTCACGCCTTGGTCATCTTCGCGAGCGTGCTGCTCTGTGCCCACGTGGCGTTGGTCATCCGCGCTGCCTCAGCGTGACGGGGCCTGAAGGTCGTCTCCAGCGACTCGAGGTCGATGCCTTGACGCTGGCTGAAAGCCGCGTCGAAGACGCCAACCGCGACCCGTTTCTTCGTCATGCACGCTCCTTGATTGGAGCTCGATCTTCTCAAACGGGCAGCGCGGACGCAACGAGCTCGAGACCTCGACCGGACATTGTTCGGCTGGGCGACAGATATGCCCACGGTTGGCATTGCAGATCGATACCCAGCCCGGCAAGCTCGTACTGAATACGCATGCGGTGCGGCGCGAGCTCCGGCGAGAGCTTCACGCCCGCACGAAGTCAGCCACCACATCGCCTTCAAGCTGTTCGCGCCGCCGCGAGCGCGCTAACAAGCGCCCGATGTTGGCCACGACCCAGACCCACGTCGCGACGGATGGCACGGCGATCCACGTCTACCGCTGGGCGCCGAGCGACGCCGCGCGCGCCGTGATGCACGTGGTTCACGGTATGGCCGAGCACGCTGCTCGCTATGCCCGTCTCGCAGGAGCACTTACAGCCGAGGGCTTCGTAGTCTACGCACACGACCATCGCGGCCACGGCAAGTCAGCCAGCAGAGACGCCGTCGGAGACATGGGCAAGGACGGCTGGCTGCACGCCTTCGACGATCTTCGTGCACTCGTCTTGAAGGAGAAGGCCGCGCACGAGGGGCTGCCATTCGTGATTTTCGGACACAGCATGGGCTCGTTCATGGTGCAGGAGCTCTTGTTCGAGCTCTCGAACGGGCTCACCGCTGCAGTGTTGTCAGGCACCAACGGCAAGCCGACACCCATTGCTGCGGCCGGTCGTTTGGTGGCCCGCGCCGAACGCCTGCGGGTCGGACGAGAGGGCCATTCGAAGCTATTGGCAGCGCTCAGCTTCGAGACGTTCAACAAGGCCTTCCGTCCCAATCGAACCGGCTTCGACTGGCTCTCGCGCGACAACGCGGAGGTCGACCTCTACGTGGCAGACCCGTGGTGCGGCTTCGAGTGCTCGACCGAAACATGGGTCGGCTTGCTCGATACGCTCGGTCGCATCGCCCTGCCGCAGAATCAGGCGCGGATCCGCAAAGACCTGCCAGTCTATGTGTTCGCGGGTGGCGACGATCAGATGAGCGAAAAGGCGAAAGGCGTGAGGCAGCTCTTGGGGGCATACGAGCACGCCGGCTTGCGTGATGTGACGCACAACATTTACGAAGGCGCGCGCCACGAGACCCTCAATGAGACGAATCGTGACGAGGTGACTTCCGACCTCGTGAAGTGGTTGCGGTCGAAGGCCTTGCACGCCTGAAAGCGAGCGCGAGCGCACCGATCGCCAGCCACGCACCACAGGTCGATGATCTGATGGCGGCTGTCTCGCACAGGCAGGAGCTCACCGGCGCTTTTTTCGTCTCCTCGACCTCGACTGCATCGGGCTGGCTCGGGGCCGGGTCGTCGACCGCAGGAGGCAGGGCGACCTCCGGCTGGAGCTTCTTGGTCAGCTTCACGCGCGCCGTGTCGTGACACTTCTCCGATCGATAGGACCCGTCGAGCTTGTCGCCAGTGCGACTGAGGTCGTACTGGTCGACCTGGCAGAACACCCACGTCGGGTTGGGCTTGTTCACCGCGATCTTGGTATCGCGCAGGCTCAGCTTGGCGCGGCCTTCCGACCAGCTACCGCTGATGTCGCGAACGCTGTACCCGCTCGTCAGGCTCGACCATTGGAGCTGGCCCGTCACGGCCCGATTCATGCCCTCGCAAATGAGCGCCTCGACGAGGACGCTCGGATCGTTCCCGCTCACGGTTCCAACCCACAGCTCGCAACCCGTGCGCCCTTCGAGCGCCGGCGGACGGGCGCTCGAAGGGCTGTCGGCAGCCAACGCCGCCGACGCTCGGCTCGCCAACAGCAGGGCCGCCAGGACTGCTGAAAGCGAGCCCGCCTTACCGCCACTATATCGCCACAAGCTCATCATCATAGCTCCTTGGCCTGCCCTCACTGACTGCATCTCGCTACTGCATCGTGAGTGGATGCAATTGCCGGTCGAACCCATCCACGTGCCCGCGTCCGTTGTCGCCGCCACCGCGGCCGCGCTGATCGGAGCGACCCTGGGCCATCCGGCTGCGTGCACCATCTTCGCGGATCAGCTCCGCGGCGGGGCCGTGCCGGGCGAGCTCGTCGCTTTGACCACGGCGGGGTTGAGTTTTCTCGTGGTGCTGCGGGCTTCCGGCAGAGGCTCGGGCTGGGCCGCGGTCGGCAGCACCGTCGGCTTCAGCATATTCGCGGGCGGGCTGAATGCAGGGCTGGCCTGCCAATTCAGAGCGCTTAGCGAAGGTCACGCCAATTTGCTGGCTCCCTTCATGTTGGGGTCGCTGCTGGGCATCGTGTTCTCCGCGCCGCTAGCGCTGGCCTTCGCGGTCGCCTTCGCGCCATTGGCAGCCTTGGCGGGCCGGGCGCGCCGCGCCGCCTCGCATGAAGCGACCGACTTGCTGCTCGGCTACGCTGGGGGCGCGGTGGCGTTCTGCGGAGCATTGCGTATCGCGTGGCAGCTCGACTCGGTGGGGGTCGTGCCGGTCGCGCTCGGAACGCTCGTCGCTATCTTCGGCTTCCGGCGCGCGAAGGTTCGCAGAGATTGGATTCTGGCGGTGCAGGCGGGAAGCATTCCTGGATTCTCGATCGAGTTTTGTGACGAGGCGCCGAGCGCTGACCTGCCGTGTTTGATCGGCAACGCAAGCTCCGCTGTCGCTGCGCTCATTCGCGACCCCGGACCGGGCGCTCATTATCGCGTCGGCGAATCGCCCCGGCGACTTGCCACACTCGACCTGATCGGTGGCTGAAAATACCTTGGGCAGTTGACCAAGTCGACGAAGCCGCGTACGCCGAAGTGGTGCCCAATCGTGTCCGGCCGCGCGCTATCGTCGAAGAAGTTTACGGCTTCCCGTTTCCTGACGACCTGTACGCGCTGAGCGATTTCGCGCGCGCGCACCCGGCTGCGCTTTCCGTGCTCGACCTCAGGCTCGACGGTCCCTTCGCGCTGGTCTCCGGTGAACGAAAGGGCGTCGCAAAGGGTTGGGACCCGGGCGGCGATCGACCGCGGTTCTACTACGACCCTCCCGAGTTTTTCACGATCGCCGTCGGTGAAGGTGACGGGCGACACTGGGGCTACTGGTTCGACGACCCGGCGACAGGTAGAGCCCTGGTCGTGTCGTACAGCCACAATGGCGCGCTCTCCATCGCAGCCCATGGCGACTCGGTGTTTCACGCGGTGCGTGCGCATCTCGAAGCGCTCGCGCGCCAAGCGCACGACGAAAGCGACAGCGACAAGAACGAGCGACTCGATGAGCTGGCAGTGTGTCGAGCAGCGCTCGGTGGCTACGGGTTGGGCGACCGAAAAGAGGTCGGCGCCGCTTACTGTGACCGATATAGCGGGACGAGAGACAGCACCCGCAAACCGGTTGCCAAGACTCGCACCGGCCTGGGTATCGTCGTCCCCAAGAGCGAATACAGAGCACTTCATTCCCACACCGCGGGAGACGGCGCCGATGATCCATTCCAATCGGCTGCGTTCAATCCCAACCAGGCCGATGTGGCCGACTGGGTTGCAAAAGCCAAGATTGCCATCACGGAGGGCTGCCCCGGCGTCGCGCTCAAGCTCGGCCACGACTTGTGGACGTACTCCTCCTTCGCCGAACAGAGCTATGATTTGCTCGATCGCGCGTACTCCGCGCTCGGGCGCAAAGTGCTGCGTGATTACCTGAAGCGAGCCGTCGTGTTTCGCAAGCGCTCCGAGCTTTCGCGTTGAAGCGCCCGTCACGACGCGACGTGTTGGGCGTCCTGTTGGCTGACGTGGTCGCTTCTCTGGTGCCAATGGTGACCGTCATTCAGGTGGCTGGTTGTGGCACGCCGGTCACGGTCTATCTCGTTCGTCACGCCGAGAAGCAGCCACCAGCTCCAGGCGCCCCGCCAGCCAAAGATCCGTCGCTCAGCGAAAAGGGCGCGAGCCGTGCCGCCGCGCTGAAACGCGTGCTCGCTTCGGTGAAGCTCGACGCCGTGTTCGCGACCCAGTTCAAGCGCACGCAAGAGACGGTCGAACCGACCGCCCGCGCCAGGGGGCTCACCGTAGAGATCGTCGACGCGGGCGACGTCGACGGGCTGGCCGCCCGTATCCGGAAGCACGCTGGCGGTCACGTATTGGCCGCAGGGCACTCGAACACCGTGCCCAACGTGGCCGCGGCGCTGGGCGCCTCCGACGCACTGGCGCTCGACGACGGCGACTTCGGCGACCTATTCGTCGTCAATGGCGCGAGCGGCTGGGTCGAGCGCCGTCGCTTCGACCTCTCCTGAACGGCTACCTGCCTGAGAACTCGCGCATCTGTTTGCAGATGAAGCGGCCGCTCTCCAGATACTTGAGCTCGAAGTCGAGCGCGCGAACTTTGTCCGGGTCGGCAGGCGCATAACGGCAATCGTTCGGGTAGTAGTCGGGGCGCGCGCGACAGTACGCCTCTTCGGCGGTGCGCGTGATTTCAACCAGCTGCTTCAGCCCTTTCTCGTTCAATACGGAGCGAGTCAGGGGCGGCTTGCCGGCAATCGGTGTGGCATAGCGGGTCACCGCGAAGGAGGCCGGCTCGCCCGGCTCATTGAATGCGGCAATGATGTTCTCGGCCAGCGTCCCTGGCTCTGGATTGGTGACCAGCAGGTTGCCTTGCTGCGTCGCGAGTGTGTATCCGTACACGTTCATCGAGTTGATGACGCGCGTCACCACCACCGAATTGGCGGTCACGGCTTCTTCCAGATCGTAGTCGGCGACCACAGCAATACCCATCAATGCGCTGGCGTGGTCGAGCCGCGCGAACGTTCGCTCGTCGATGGCGCGCTTGTTCCACAGGCTCGCAAACACGCCCTTCATTGCACAAGCCAAGGTCTTGGGTTTGACCTTCAGTTTGACGCCATCGACAACCACCTGACACGCAGTGGCCGGTTCGTCCGTCTTGGTCAAGTTGGCGGCAAAGCTCGTGTACAGACCCGCCCCGTCGAAGTTCGGCATGTCCTCTGCGTTGGCGCTCGAGCGCACCTTCACCTTGGGCACACCCGGCAAGACAATCGCGATCCGCGCGGCCACGCGCTCGACCATTTTCGGCGGAAACTTCGCTCGGTAGAACAGCTCTTGAACGGCCCCGACCTTCGTGGCGAGCTCTTTGGGGCTGAGGTCGCCGCGCTTCGAGCTCTCTATCAGACCGTTCAAAGCCGTGCGCAGATCTGCGTTCTCTGGAAGGTCCACGAAGTCACGATAGAGCTTGAATGGGATACCGATACCCGCCGGCACCAAGTCGTAGCCATATCGACCGCTCAAGCTGCTCGCGTCGCGTTTGCGTCCGAGCACCGTCTTGTTGGTCAAAAAGCCGAGGCTGGCTGCCTTCGCGCCCACTTGGTTGGAGAGCGCCAAGCAGCGCGCAGGGTCATCTGGGCACATCTCGTCGTAGGAGAGCAGCGCATCGCTCTTGTCATAAGCGAGCGAGACCCATGGCCTGCCGGCCTGTTTGGCGTAGCGCGCGCGCACCTCCTCGTCGGTCGACAGCTCGACGCGAAAGCCGCTGACCGCGACGGAGAGGTGCACAGGCTTGTCGATCAGCGCCGCCAGCTGCGCGTTCGTGGGGCCAGCGCTGCGCAGCACCATGTTTGGAGTGCCTCGCTCTTTCGACTTCAGATTCACGTGCGATGTGGGGTCTTGGTAGGCGCGCGTAATGGTGCCTGCCACGACCGATAGATCCAGCGGCAGCTCGTCGAAGACCGGGATATCGATGGCGGCGAGCGTGTCGACGTCCTTCGGAAACATGCGCAAGTAGCCCCACGCTTCACCTCGGTTGAGCGGGATGAAATCGACCGCCCCGAGAACGTCGTCGATGCGGCGCGCGGGCGCGCCCAGGCGAGTCAGCTTGGCAGCCACGGCATCGCCCACCACTTGCTGACGACCGGTCGCGACGAAGGCGACTCTGGCACCTTTGATGCGAAACTGCGGCAACAGGAGGGTCACCGCCTCGGTGACCATTTCTTCCTTGATGACATCCTGAGGAAAGAACTGAATTCCGTAGAGGGGCTCGCTCGCGCCGTCGACGAAGTAGGTCTGAATAGAGCCCGCGATGTAGCGCTTGTCCTGGACGTCGTACGTGACGGCCCCGAACGACTTCAGCGTCTCGCTGAAATTCGGCAGCACCCGCTGGGCGAAATGAAAATGGTACTTGGCGGCCTCCGGCTGTTTGCCGTTCGCGTCTTTGAAGTTGGAGTTCATGAAGTAGACGGCTGGCGCTTTGGCGATGCGCCGGTCGATCAAGAACTTCAGCGTGCGACCTGGTAGCAAGAGGCCCCCCTCGGCGTGGGCCGTCGCCGCAAATCGAGCCTCACTGTCGATGGCGGTAATCCCCAAACCGTCCGCCAATACGCGCGGAGGGGCCGTGCCCTTCGGATCGGGTTGGGGGGCCACTGCACCGGCGCCGCAGGCGAGAACAAAAGCCAGCAGTGCGAAGATGTGGAGCTTCATGATGCGAGGCTCGACACGAGGAGACCGATCAAGAACAGCGCCCCGCTGAGGAACAGACCCACCAGGAACACCGAATACGAAATGCGCAGAAGTCTGAACTTGCCGAGCAGCACGCGCCCGAGCCCATGAATATGACGGCTCATCGTCAGATAGACGCGTTCGTCGTCATTGAACATCTCGCGCATCCCGGTGGCGAAAGCCGCCTCGTCCAAGCGGCCGAAGTTGCCGAAAAACAGGATGTTTGCCCGGCCGCTCTGGATGTCTTCGAGGGTGACTGTGGCCGGCTTGTTCAGCTTCGGCCGCGCAGCCAAGACTGCAAAGACGATCGAGATCAGGGCAGTCGAAGCCAGCGACGCGCACGGCAACCGAAGCCACGGGCGCGCCTCCAGAATGATGCTGCTCGAAGCCAACATGATCGACGTAATGAGTCCGTTGATCTGAATCATCATGTTGGCTTTACTGTCGGCGAGGGCGGTCAGGTCCATCTGTTCGTTGAACAAGACGCGAAACGTGGTCTCGGCGCTGGGCTTGCGCGTCTTGAGCTTGGTCGCTCCGTCCAAGCTGGGAAGCGGCCCACGAGGCTCGGCTTCGGCCGGTTCGACTGGCGCCGGGGTGGCGGACTCGGGTCTTGCTTCAGGCGCGTGCACCGGTTCGAGATCCATCGAGCTCGTGAGCGTATGCCGTCCTTCGGACCGAGGGAACGCGCTTGGCTCTCGCGCATGGGGTTTGGGGTGCGACGAAATCAGGGAGCGTGATTCTCGGCCAGGGAGGCCACAGAGCCACTGGCTTCAGGAGCGATCCGCCCACGGACTCGACGAACAAAGCGAGGCCTTCCGCGAGCGTGCTCCCATCGGCGATCGCGGTCGACGTCGACGGCTGCACGGGTCGCGAGATGCATGACTGCAGCGAGTGCCGCGTGCACGGCCAACTCTGCCTGCGCGCAGACAGAGGGCCGCTGCTCCTGTCCGCGCGACGCTACGGATCTTCGGCGCGTGGAGGACTGCCGGCGTACTTCACCAATGCAGCGCGCGCCACTTCGCGCAATGGCACGCCGTGTTCTTTGGCCCGCGCTGCGCAGTCCTCGAATTCGGGTTTTACCTGCGCGGGGCCATAGGGCCCTTCGCTGATTTTGAGCCGCACGTCACCATAGACTGTGTTCACGCTAACGATGCGCCGGGGGCGCTCGACCCGAGATGCGGGCGTCCGCCTGACGCCAATCGATGTGGTCTCGCGCAGTAGCGTCTCCGTCACGTCACGCTCGGCGGCGGCTTCGACCAACGCGCTGATCACGAGGCCCGGTCTTCCCTTTTTCATCACGACTGGGGTGGCCCAAGCGTCGAGCGCCCCACCTTCGAGCAAGATCGTGAGTGCGTGCGCCGCCAGCTCGCCCGTCATGTCGTCGACGTTTGCTTCCAACAGGACGTGCGTGCTCGGCCCCGCCTCGACCTCTGTGAGGGTGGGCTTGCCCAGGACCATTCTGAGCAGGTTGGGGCGATCGGCGAGATCGCGATGCCCTGCTCCATAACCCACACGGTCGGGCGACATCGTCGGCCACCGCTCGAAGCTCTCGGCCACGGTGGCAACGATGGCTGCACCAGTCGGTGTCACCAACTCGAAGGGCACGTCGACAGCGTAGGTCGGGACGCCCTTCAAACAATGGACCACGGCCGGGGGCGGATTCGGCAACATGCCATGCGCTGCCTTGATGAAGCCGTGCCCCATTGGCAATGGCGAGCACACCACTTTGGCACCCAGGAAGGTCAATGCCGCTGCGGCCCCGACGATATCGACGATTGCGTCGACAGCGCCGACCTCGTGAAAATGCACGTCGGCGACGGGCATCTGGTGAACCATCGCCTCGGACTCGGCAAGCGTGCGGAAGATGCGGCGCGCGAGGTCCTTCACCGGGCTCGAGAGCGCACTCTTGGCGAGCATCTCGTCAATCTCTCGGTAATTGCGGAAGGGCTGCTCGGCCTCCAGGTGCACCTCGAAGCTCGTTGCCACGATCGCGTTCTTGTGGGCGTGCCCGCGATGCAGGTGAAAGCCTTCGATCGGCAGCGCAGCGAGGGCGCGCTCGACCACGAGCAGGGGCACACCGAGATCGAGCAAGCCCGCGATGGTCATATCGCCCGCGACGCCGCTGAACGCGTCGAAGAACAGAATCGACTCGCGACCGTCCCCCTCTTGCAACAGCGGCAAACGGGGCGCGCCTTCGTGACTGTGTTTGCCTTCATGGCCATGATCGGCCACCGGCCCGTGAGCGTGGTGGCCAGCGACCTCGAGCCGCGACCCTTTTGCTTCCGGCACCAGCAGGCCGTCCGCGTGTGTGTGGCTCGCGGCGGCCTTGCGACTCTGCGGCTTGGAAGGAGAAGCAGCCGGGAGTGAAGCGTGGCCTTTCCCATGAGGGCCGTGGTCATGACCATGCGCGTGCGGATGATCGTGATCGTGATCGTGATCGTGATCGTGATCGTGATCGTGATCGTGCGCATGATCATGAGCCGGCGGCGGAGCTGCCTTGGGCTTCGACGGGGGCGGGGGCGGCGCGGCAGCGCGCGATGACTTTTTCGGCTCGGGGCTATTTCCGTGGCCGAAGTCGCGCGTCGCGAAGCCGGAGCGCCCTCGCGAGCTTGGCGGAGTCGGCGGAGTCGGCGGACTCGGCGCACTCGGCGGACTCGGCGGAGTCGGCGGACTCGGCGGAGTCGGCGCGCGAACTGGCTGGTTCTCTTGGCTTGCGCTCCAGCGCATGCCAGGCCGCTCTCGATTTTGGGCACCACCCCACTTCGGGGGGCGGTCGCCCGCGCCGGCTGAATCGCGTCGAGGACCACGGTCGCCGGCGGGCCCTCTCGCAGGTGGGGAGCCGCCGCGCGGCGGCGCAGCGCGCTCGGGCGGTGGCGGCGCGTCCAGCTTTGCGCGCTTCTGGAATACTTCGATCGAACCGGGCTCTCGCTTTTTACCGAACGCCATCACGTCCCTCGCTTCTCGCGTTCGAAGCCCATGAAGTAGCGGTGCACCGCAAGCGCCGCACCGAAGCCGTTGTCGATGTTGACCACGGTGACCCCGCTCGCACAGCTGGTCAACATGGCAAACAGCGGTGTAAGCCCAGCCAGCGCCGTGCCGTACCCAACCGAGGTGGGCACAGCGACGACGGGACACGCCACGATACCCCCCACCACACTGGGCAGTGCCCCCTCCATCCCTGCAATCGCGATCACGGCGGAGGCAGCCCGCAAGCGATCGACCTGGTGCAGAAGCCTGTGAATGCCCGCTACCCCGACGTCGAACATGCGATCTGCCTTGTGACCCAGCGCCGCCAGCGTTTCGCATGCCTCTTCGGCGACGGGAATGTCGCTGGTACCGCCAGTGACGACTGCAACGATGCTGTTTCCTTCGCGCGCGGGCACGCCCTTTGGTTCGATGCGGGCGACGCGCGCGGACGGCGCGTAGCGCACCCCCTCGAAGCTCGACGTCAGCACTGCGGCGCGCGCGGCATCGAGCCGCGTGATCAGCACGTTCTGGGCCGCTTCGAGCAACGCAGCCGCGATCGTGACGATCTGCTCCGCCGTCTTGCCTTCACCGAAGATTACTTCAGGGGCGCCCTGTCGGAGCTCGCGGTGAGCGTCCACCGTCGACACGCCCAGGTCGCGAAATGGCGCTGCTTTGAGCTCCGCGAGCGCGCCTTCGACGTCGATCGCGCCCTTTGCCAGCGCCTCCAGTACGTCCCGCGCAGCCATCTTTCACGCTTCTTTACACGAACCGGCGCATCGGAGCCATCCTCGCCCTTTTCTCCCGCGCGAAAGCGCCCCACACTCCTGGCCTGTGTCGCGCCGTCGCTTTCGTTCTTTCGCAATTGTCAGTTTGCTCGCCACGCTCGCCGTGATCGTGTGGGGAGTCTTCGTGCGAGCGAGCGGCTCCGGCGCGGGTTGCGGCAATCACTGGCCGCTGTGCAACGGCGTCATTGTCCCTACCTCGCCCACCACTGCGACGCTGATCGAGCTCACGCACCGGGTGACCAGCGCCTTCGCGGGGTTCTTGGTCCTCTTGCTGGTGTTCTTTGCGCGTCGCGCATTCGAGCCTGGGCACCTTGTCCGCAAGCTCACCTGGGCTGCTCTGTTCCTGATGATCACCGAGGGCCTCATCGGCGGCGGGTTGGTGCTCTTCGAGATGGTCGCGACCAACGAGTCGCTCGCTCGCGGCTATTGGATGAGCGCCCACCTCATCAACACCTTCTTCCTCGTCGCAGCGCAGACGCTGGTGGTGTGGGCCAGTGACCGTGACGCGCGGCCCTCCCTGGCCGGCCGAGAGCGTGCAGCTTGGCTGACCGGAACGGCGCTCTTCGCGCTCTTGGTGACAGGCATCAGCGGCGCGATCGCCGCGCTGGGCGACACGCTGTTTCCGGCCAAATCGTTTGCCGAGGGCCTCGCCGCCGACACGGCCGCGGGCGCACACCTGTTCGTCGAGCTTCGCGTGTTACACCCGTTCGTGGCCGTCGGAACCGCGATTCACGTCTTGATCGTCGCCTCTACCTTCGCTCGCTCGGCGGATCACGCAACGCGTGTTGCGGCGCAGCGGACGGGGCTTCTGATCTTGGCGCAGGTCGCGGTCGGCTTCGTGAACTTGCTACTGGCGGCGCCTGTTTCGCTGCAGCTCGTTCACCTATTGCTCGCCGACTTCGTGTGGATGAGCGTTGTCGTGCTCACCGCACAGAGCCTGACCTCGGACAGGCAAACAGAAGCGCTAGCCCATCAGGCTCTTGCTCATGCCCATCCAAGCGCCGCCATCGGCGACGATGGTGGTGCCGTGGATCAGACTGGCGGCGTCTGAGCACAAGAACACCGCCAAGCTTGCGATCTCGTCGATGCGACCGAAGCGCTTGATCGGGATCGAATCGATCATTCGCTGTTTCATGTCTCCCGGCGCGAGTCGGCTCATGCCCTCTGTTTCATCGATCGGCCCTGGCGCAATCCCGTTCACGCGGATGCCCATGCTGGCCCATTCGACGGCGAGCGTGCGGGTCATCGAATCGACCGCCGCCTTGGCGGCAGAGGCGTGAATCTGAAGCGGCGTGGCCCCGTAGTGCAGGGTTGCCGAGATGTTGAGAATGACCCCACCGTGGTCGCGCAGATACGCGTCGAACGAAGCGCGTGAGACATTGAAGGTGCCCATCGCGTCGATATCGAGCACCGTGCGAAAGCCGTTGTAAGAGAGCTGCGACGCGGGCGCGAGGAAGTTACCGGCAGCGCCGTTGACCACGATGTCGATGCGACCGAAACGATCGAGGGTCGCACGCAACGCGGCTTCGACCGCCGCGCCGTCACGCACGTCGCAAGGCACGGCCACACAGGCGCGTCCGGTGCTGCTCTCCAGCTCTTTGGCGGCTGCCGACAGCCGGTCGACCTTGCGGCCGACAATCGCCGCGTGGGCGCCATGCTCCATCAATGCGCGGGTGATGCCCATGCAGATGCCGGAGCCTCCCCCGGTGACGAACGCAACTTTGCCTTCGAGGATGTCGTTCCGAAAGACGCTTTGGCCCATGACCGCGAGGTAGTACGACCAGGGCCGAGATGCACGCCCTCGCGGCATGGGAGCTCGCAGTGCTAGCGCTGGTCGGCGCTGCGGCCGGCTTCGTCAACACCGTCGCTGGCGCCGGCTCGCTCCTCTCGCTACGGGCGCTGATGTTGTTCGGCATGCCCCCGGGCCTCGCCAATGGCACCAATCGGGTACCGGTGCTGGCGCAATCGGTCGCCGCAACGCTGGGCTTCTCGAAGGAGAACAAGCTGCCGAGAGCCGCTGTGTTCGCCGCTGCTTGGCCAGCCTGCGTGGGTGCCCTGTGCGGGTCCGTAGCGGCTTCTTTCGTCCCGGACCGCGAGATGAAGCTGGTGCTGATCGGTGTCTTGTTCGTGGTCGGCGTGCTCGGGCTGCGCAAGGCCACCGTGAAGGCCGACGCGTCAGAGCTCACGGACGACGCTGTCGTCGGGTTGTGCAAACGACCGGTCATCGCCCTGTGGTTGTTCGGCGCTGGCGCCTACGGCGGCTTCTTGCAGGCGGGGGTCGGCCTGCTCTTGCTTCACGCACTGTCGAACGTCGGCGGTCTCGACCTGGTGCGGGCCAACGCGCTGAAGGCAGTCGTCGTCGCCATCTTCTCGGTCGTCGCCGTCGCCGTGTTCTTGGCGCGAGGCATGATCATCTGGCTGCCAGCCGCGGCCATGGCTGTGGGCGCCGTGATCGGCGCCCAGCTGGCGGTGAAGTTCGCCATCAGCTGGGCAGCACGCTTGAAGGTCGTCGTCGTGGTGGTCGACTTTGCGGCGTGTATTGTCTTGTTGGCGACAACGTGAGCCGCAGATTCAGGAGATTTAGCGCAGAGGCAAGAGGAGGAACGCAGAGGTCGCAGGGGAGTATTTGGGTTTCGGTTCCAGCAAGTGGCTCGGCCGTTGAGCCGGCGGCGCGGCGCACGACGCTGCGATAGCGAAGCCCTCCGGCTCGAACACAAAAAAACTCTCTCGCTCTGCGACCTCTGCGTCTCTCCCTTCGCGGCTCTGCGGTAAATGTCCTCTCGAGGTCAGTTGCAGTAGCTCTTGTCTTTTTTGGCGATCGCTTTGCAGCTCGCATCGCTGCCGCAATAAGAGGCGTCGCCAGTCGAGACGCCCTTGCAGAAGTCGCTCTTGCAGTAGCTCTTGTCCTTCTTGACGATGCCCTTGCAGTCGTCGGTCTTGCAGTAGCTGGCGTCCATCTTCGCCCACGCCTTGCAGTCGTCGCTCTTGCAGTAGCTGGCGTCCTTCTTGGCGATGCCTTTGCAGTCGTCCGACGAGCAGTAGCTCGCGTCGCCGCTCGCGAGCGCTTTGCAATCGCCGCTCGACCAGGCAGTGATGTCTGCGATCGCCATCGGCACGAAGCTGAACACGGCGCCAATCACGACCAACCCGGCAACCGCTCGTTGAACCGTCTTCATGCGCCCTCGTACGCCAGCGGGGCCGGGAAGTCCCCTGCGGGGCTCAGATCAAGCTCGCCGCTTTGCGCACGATCACCGCCAACATCACTTCACCAGCGCTGGTGCCGACGAACAAGTGGCCGTGGGCGACCACGCAGCAGCGCGGCTCGCCTTGGCAACCGAGCGACATTTCGTGCTTCGAGTCGATGCGGCTGGTCGCCTTCTCGATCGATTCCGAGTCGTACAGGATGACCCGCCCGTCTTTGGCGATCGCGATCATGCTCGTCTCCGCGACGACGAGGTCGGTTACGGGGACATCGAGCCGCACGAGCTTGGTCTCGAGGCGATTGCCTGCTCGGCGGATCAGGCAAACATCGGGGTTGTTGCGCTGATACAGCGCAGAGAGGAATTTGCCGCCGCGCAAGCGGTCGAGGCTCTTGGTGCCCGCCGGCAGCGCGATCTTGGCGGTGGAGCCTTGCTCCGGCGTGCTGCCGGGATGGATGCGGAACTCGCCGCCACCGTCTTCGACGACCGCGTAACACTCGTTTTCACCGATATCGATCGCGCGGTGGTCACCCCGGAGCTGAATCGATCGCGATGCGACTTCGTTTTTTCCGGCGGTGAGCTGCTCGAGAGAGTTGTCCCACCGCAACGCCAGCGCGGCGTCCCCCACAGGCCCGACGATCGAGCGAACATCGGTGGTCAGCGGGTCGACCCGGGCCTTGTGCGCGATGTCGAGCAGCTGCCATACCTCGTTGTCGGTGCGGATAACGGCCATGTCGCGGGACAAGAGCGAGATGTCGGTGACCTCGTTCAGCTGCACGCCGAACACTTTGGCTGGGCTGCCCGACTGCCCCACCACCACGACCTGAACCGGGTTGTTGGAGATCATCGCGACCGAGCCGAGCTTTCTGTTGTAGGAGCCGCTCTCGACGACCCCATCGACCGATGCAACACGGCGGGGTTGGCTGACGTTCTTGAAGGGCATCGCGGGAGGCTACACAGAGAAACACGGGGAGAAAACAGGAACGCTTTTCTAAATGAGCGAGCATGATGCTCGACAGGGCTGTCAACAGCTGCAGGGCGGAAGGCAGGGCCACCGGGCCACAGGCTTCAGGCCACAGGCTTCAGGCAGAAAGAGAGCGAGAAGAGGCAGCTAGAAAGAGAGCGAGAAGAGGCCGGCGACATCGCTCATCTGGGCTCTGGCTTTGGCTCTGGCTGAAGCCTGTGGCCTGATTGGCTCGCTCGCACTTTGCGTTTCTTCTCTTTCCCCCCGTAGGTGTTGGCCCTACTGCACCCTCGTGGCCACTGACGGGCTTCAGACAGCGCCGGCCTCGCCGGAGACCGCCAACGACAAGAACCTTTATCTTGCGGTCGCCGCGATCTCGGCCGTGGCGCTGGCTGCGATCACGTACGTGCTCTACCTGCGAGACCGCACGGGTCTCGACACCGGCCGCCTGGCGTTCATGCCAGTCGTCAACGCCTCGTTGAACGCAGTCGCCGCAGCAGCCCAAGTGATGGGCTTCATCGCCATCCGCGCAAAAAAGCAAAACCTGCATCGGGCGCTGATGTTGACGGCGTTCCTTTCGTCCGCGCTCTTCTTCATCGGTTACCTGGCCTACCATTACGTTCACGGTGACACGCGCTATCCGGGAACAGGCGCCATCAGGGCCGCCTATCTCGGCCTGTTGTTGACACACGTGGTGGCCAGCATCGCGCTCGTGCCGATGGTGCTGATGACGTTGTTCTATGCCGTCAAAGGCCGCTTCTCCGCGCACCGCAAGCTCGCGCGCTTCACGCTGCCGACCTGGCTGTATGTCTCGGTCACCGGCGTGCTCGTGTTCGTGATGCTCCGCTCGGCTTTCTGAAGCAGTCGTTCTCCCTTGTGCAGAGGGGCACGAAGAGGCGAGAGTTCCGCCGTGAAGCGCGTCCTTTATCTGTTGGCCCTCGCCCTCGGCTGTTCGTCCTACCCGCCGGACTTGGTGGTCGCTCCGCCCGACGGGGCGGTGACAGCGAGCTCGACCAGCGAGCCCATCATGCCCACCACCAAGAAGATGCTCCCGTACCCCGACAACAAGCCAGGCACGACAGTCGACACGCTCTTCGGGGTGAAAGTCTCCGACCCCTACCGCTGGCTCGAGGACGTGAAAGAGCCCAGTGTGCAGGCGTGGGTCGCCGAGCAAGACAAGCTCACACGGGGCGAGCTCGCCAAGCTGCCCGAGCGCGACGCACTGAAAAAGCGCCTCACCGAGCTCTTGTACGTCGACGCGTTGTCGGCGCCGCGAAAGCGTCAAAATCGCCTCTTCTATTCGCGTCGTCACGCCGACAAAGAGAAGGCGATCATCTACGTGAAGGACGGCAAGGCCGGCAAAGAGAAGGTGCTCTTCGACCCCAACGGTTGGTCGCAAGACGGCAGCATCAGTCTCGGGTCGTGGAGCCCCAGCTGGGACGGTAAGAAAGTCGCCTACCAGATCAAGAAGAACAACTCGGACGAAGCGACGCTCAATCTGATCGACGTCGACACGATGAAGCAGTCGCCGATCGACGTGATCGAGGGGGCCAAGTACGCCTACGCCTCGTGGACACCGAGCAGCGACGCTTTCTATTACACCTGGCTGCCCAGCGACCCTTCGATCAAGCCGGCCGACCGACCGGGCTTCGCCGAAGTGCGCTTCCACAAGCTCGGTGCCGATCCGAAGAAGGACGAGCTCATCCACGAGAAAACGGGCAACGCATCCAAGTTCATCGGCGGCGACCTCACGCGCGACGGCAAGTTCTTCTTTCTGTCGATCGACGACGGTTGGACCTCCAACGAGCTCTGGTTCCGCGATGGCGCCAACAAGAAGGCGCCGCTCATTACCCTCGGGCCCGCAGGCAAGGGCCACTACCGCGCGGACGGCCACAAAGGGTCGATCTACGTGATGACCGACGAAGGAGCCCCGCGCTGGCGGCTGTTCAAGGTCGACCCCAGAAAACCACAGCGAGACGCATGGGTCGAAATCATCAAAGAACATCCCAGCGCCACGCTGCAAGAGTTCTCGATCGTCGGCGGCAAGCTGGCTTTGCTCTACCTCGAGAAGGCGACCAGTCGCCTCGAGCTGCGTGAGCTCGGCGGCAAAGCCGACAAGGTCGTGGCACTGCCGGGGATCGGCAGCGTCAGCGGGCTGCTCGGCAACCAAGACGACAACGAAGCGTTCTACATGTACGAGTCGTTCACCGCACCGCTCGAGGTGCACAGCCTCGACGTGAAGAGCGGCAAAGCCACACTCTACAGCAAGGTCAACGTCAAGATCGACGCCGACAAGCTGACCACCGAGCAAGTCGAATACAAGTCGAAGGACGGCACGGTCGTCACGATGTTCATCGTGCGTGCCAAGACGACCAAGAAAGACGGCTCCAACAAAACGCTGCTCTACGGCTACGGCGGGTTTCAGGTCAACGAGACGCCGGCGTTCATGGCCACGGTGTACCCGTGGCTCGAGCGCGGCGGCATCTTTGCCGTGCCCAACCTTCGCGGCGGCGCCGAATATGGCGAAGCCTGGCATCAAGACGGCATGCTGCTGAAGAAGCAGAACGTGTTCGACGACTTCGTCGCGGCCGCGAAATTCTTGATCGCCGAGGGCTACACCAAGCCCGAGAAGTTGGTGATCAGCGGCGCTTCGAATGGCGGCTTGCTGGTGGGCGCCGCCATGACACAAGCACCAGACTTGTTCGCTGGCGTGCTGTGCGGCGTGCCATTGCTCGACATGGTTCGCTACCACCAGTTCGGCTCCGGCCGCACATGGATCAGCGAGTACGGAAGCGCCGAAAACAACGACCAGTTCCGCGCCTTGTTCGGGTATTCGCCCTACCACCACGTCGAGAAGGGCAAGCGTTACCCGGCCCTATTGATGCTCGCGGCGGACAGCGACGACCGCGTCGACCCGATGCACGCGAGGAAATTTTCAGCCGCCCTGCAGGACGCCTCCACAGGCGGCCCCGTCCTCCTGCGCGTCGAGAAAAACTCTGGCCACGGGGGCGCGGATCTACGCAAGGCCGAGGTCGAGAAGAGCACGGACCGCTTGTCGTTTGCGCTCGCCGTGACAGAGCCTGCTGCGAAGTAGCGCTCGCAGCGTCGCATCCGTTACCCTGGCGCGATGCGACGAACCCTCCTGCTCGCAGGTTCGACTCTTCTGGCGCTGGCGACGTTTGCGCTCGAGAAAGCGGCCGAAGCCGCCGACAAGGCTGGTCGCTTCTCTGCCACGTTGAAGATCGGCCCGGCGATCAACCTGGATGACACGCATACCCAATTTACGCTCAACCCCGAGATCGCCGTCGCGCTGGACCGCGACTACAACGCCTATCTCGGCATCAACCCGCAATTTCAGTTCGCCGACAACTACACGACGATCAATATCCCGCTGACGTTCCAGTACGACATCGAGCTGCCTGTCGACGGGCTGTACCTCTACCCGAAGGTCAGCGCTGGGCTCTCCTACATCCTGCAGTTCGAACGCGCGTTCTTCATGCTCGAGCCGGCCTTCGGCGTGAAATACCAAGCCCACAAGAACTTCCACGTCGGCCTCGAGCCGATCGCGATTCCGCTTTATATGGGCAAGATTTTCGCGGCGCAGTATCACATCTTCCTCTGCGGCGGCGTCGACTTCTGAGCGCGCCGGTCGTGAGCCTACGGGACCGCAGCGCCGGCATCTTGCTGCACCCGACCTCGCTCGCTGGCCCATTCGAGGCCGGCGATCTGGGGCCGGCTGCGCACCGCTTCGTCGACTTCGTGGCGTCTGCTGGCCTCTCATGGTGGCAAGTGTTGCCGCTGTGCCCAGCAGGTGCCGGGCGTTCTCCTTACTCGTCGAGCAGCGTCTTCGCCGGCTCGCCGGATCTGGTGAGCCTCGAGCGGCTGCGCGACGACGGTCTGCTGGACGAAGGCGACGAGTCATTCGCGCCAGCCGTGGCTTCGCGCCATGCAGACTTCGACACCAACGAGGGGCGCCGAAGCCGAGCGCTCCGAGTGGCGTTCGAGCGCGCCAAGACGTCGACCAGCGAGCGCGAAGGGTTCGACGACTTTTGTCGACGCAACGACTTCTGGCTCGACTCGTTCGCCTGCTTTTCGGCCCTGAAACAGCTGCACGGGCAGCGCGCGTTTTTCGATTGGCCACGGGAGCACAAGCTCCGGGAGTCGAGCGCGATGCGAGAGATCGAGGCGACTCACGCAGACGAGATCGGGTTCCACAAGTTCGTGCAACATCGCTTCGCCACCGATCTGGACGCGCTGGTGCGCCATGCCCACTCACGAGGCGTTCGGTTGATGGGCGATGCGCCCATCTACGTCGCGCACGACTCAGCCGACGTCTGGGCCAATCCGGAGCTGTTTCAGTTGGACGAGAACGGCGACCCAAGCGCGGTGGCCGGCGTGCCGCCCGACGCGTTCAGCGACGAAGGCCAGCTGTGGGGCAACCCCCTCTACGACTGGGACGCGCTCGCCAAGTTCGGTTATGGCTTCTGGGTCGCGCGCCTCGGGCAAATGTTGAAGAGCTTCGACGCCGTGCGGCTCGATCACTTCATCGGCTTCTCTCGGTATTACGCCATCCCCCGGGGCGAAAAGAGCGCCAAGAACGGTTCCTTTCACACGGTCCCCGGGCGCGCGCTGTTCGAGGCGATCTTTCGCGCGCTCGGGCCGGTAGAGCTCATCGCAGAAGACTTGGGGGTCGTCACCGACGAGGTGCGCGCCTTGCGCGACCACTTCCGGTTGCCCGGCATGAGCGTGCTGCAGTTCTCATTTTCGCCAGGCAAACATGCCGAAGCGAGTCGACCCCACCGCCACGCCGTCCACAGCGTGGCGTACACGGGCACCCACGACAACGACACGGCGGTGGGGTGGTTCTCCGGCCCGCCGGATGACGCCTCGAGCGACGCACGCACGCACTACGAGGCCGAGCGGCGATTTGCGCTCGGTTATTTGGGTCTGCCCGAGAGCTCAGCGCCGGCAGCGTGCGCGCGGGAGCTCGTGCGCGCGACCTTCCGCAGTCAGTGCGAGACGATCATCGTGCCGATTCAGGATTTACTGGGGCTTGGTCGCGAAGCCCGCATGAATCGGCCGGGGGTCGCCATGGGAAACTGGTCGTTCCGGCTGTTACCCGCGGATCTCGACGATACCCTGGCGCGCAGCACGCGCGATCTCGCCGAGCTTTATGGGCGCGCGCCCTGAGCCTCCCCTGAAAAAGAAACACATTCAACCTCCGGTCGAATTGTTGGCGCAGCGGGCGAGTCGCCGATATCCTGCCAGCATGGCGTCTTACCGTGCTTGCCTTGGCCTCAGCCTGCCGCTCTTTTCTGCCGCGCTCATGTTCATCGCTTGCGACGACATGACCGAGTTTGACGGCGGCCCGGAGGACAAAGACGGCGTCAACGAAGTGCCCAGCCCAAGCGAGAGCAACGGCCCTTCGATGGGGGTCGGCGGTCTGGGTCAAGGCGGCGAAGGTGGCGGCGGCCCCAAGCCTTGCATGACCCCCTCCGACTGCCTCGACTACAACTCTTGCACGATCGAAACCTGCGGCCCCGAAAAGCTGTGCGTGACTGTGAGCTCGGCGGACGACATGAACGCCTGCACCGAAGACAGCTGCGACCCGCGGAGCGGCGCCGTGTTGAACACACCCATCGTCTTGGACGACATGAATGCTTGCACCTTCGATGCGTGCGATCCGGTGACCGGGCCCAGCCACTTGCCCGGCCGGGTGCTCTTCGCCGAAGACTTCAGCGACAATCAGCAGCTTTGGGCGCTTGGTCCACAATGGACGATTGGCTCTGCGGCCCCGTCAACCGCCGGAAAAAACGGCGGCAACGATCCTGCAGCCGATCACTCGCCAACCGACGATGATGGCGTGGCTGGCACCGCTCTCGGTGGCCTCGTCGCCGCAACAGTGCCCGTCGGAAGCGTGATGACCAGCCCGCCGATCGTAGTGACAGCCGTCCCGGCCACCGAGTTCGTGACGCTCACGTTCTGGCGCTGGCTCAACGCGGATGACCCGCCCGAGATGACCACATTCGTGCGGGCATTCGACGGCGTCGGCTACGTCGATGTCTGGAACAACACGGTTTCAGTGATCGATGCCCCCCCACTCGGCACCGGTTGGACCGAGATCAAGATCGACATCACGGCCGAGGCTTTGGCCTGCCAAACCGCCGGTGTGCCGCTGCGAGTCGCCTTCGGCTTCTCCAAGGGCGCCGCAGTGCCATCGATCGGCGGCTGGAACATCGATGATCTGTTCGTCTTCCAAACCAAAACCCAAGTCGACGACGAGATCTGCACACTCGATTCGTGCAACGACAACGCAGGCGTGCCAGAAGCAACGAGCGTCCCCTTCCCGGCGCTGGACGACGGCAACGACTGCACCAATTTCGCGTGCGTCGACAACAGCGGACCTCAACAAGTGCCCTTCGTCAGCCCCCCCCGCTGCCCGTGAGCAATCGCCTCCGCGGATCAAAGACCGCAAAGTTCCTCCGCGCGAAAGCCCGATTTTGGTAAGACTGATTGTTCTGCGACACGCAAAGAGCGACTGGGAATCAGGCGCTCAGTCGGACCACGAGCGACCACTCAATGAGCGCGGCAACCGCGAGGCGCCTCTGGTCGGAAAGCAGCTGGCTGAACGCGGGCTCGTCCCCGACTTCGTGCTCTCCAGCGACAGCCGCCGGACGACCGAGACCTATCAAAGAGTCGCAAGCTTCTTCCCGAACGCCGAGGTTCACTATCGTGCCGAGCTCTACCACGCAGGCCTGAGCGCCGTTCGCGGCCTGCTCCACTTGGTGCCCGCCGCGACCAAGACCCTGCTGCTCGTCGGTCACAACCCCGGTTGGGAAGAGATGGTGACCGAGCTTGCGAGAAGGCGTCTCGAGATGAAGACAGCCTACGCGGCCGTGTTCGAGTCGAAGGCAGACGATCTGCCGAGCGCGTTGGCTCCAGGCGCCGTGCTCACCTTCATCGAGATGATCACGCCTTAGGGCCTGTTCAGAAACAACTGGTAGCGAGGCAGCCGAGACCGAAGCGAGGCTGGCGCCTGAGGAACGAGCACCGGAAGCCTGCTCTTGCAGGCTGAGGAGCGGAGGGACGAGGCCGCCAGCCGCAGCGAGAGTATCGGCTGTCGCAGTACAGTTGTTTCTGAACAGGCCCTTAGGCTCGGCAATCAGCCTGGGCAGCCGGTCGTGCATGCGGCGCAGTCTGGGATGTCTTGAATGGTCGGGCAGTCGCAATCGATCCCGCCTTCGTCGCCGTTCGCGACGCCGTCTTCACAGGTGGGGGCGAGACACTCTTGCGCGTCCTCGTCGCACACCCCGCTCTGACACCAAGTACTATTGATGCAGGGCATGCCATCGAGACACTTCAGCCAGAGCGGGTCGCCGACGCAGCTTGGTCCACAGTCGACATCGAGCTCAGTGCCGTTCTCCACGGTGTCGTGGCAAGACGGCGTCTCACATGTGCACATGGCGCTTCCGCATACGCAGTAGTTTAGGGCAGCGATGCAATCGTCGCCCGTCAGGCACATTTCGTTGAGCTTGCAGCCCGGGCAGCTGCCACCGCAATCGACGTCGGTCTCGTCGCCGTTGAGGGTGTCATCGTTGCAGTCGGGGGCCTGACAAGTGCCGTTGCAAACGCCAGAGAGGCAGTCAGCGTCGACGTCGCAGTCGAGACCATTTTCACACGCCAGACATCTACCGCCGCAGTCGATGTCGGTCTCGGTTCCGCTTTGAATGTTGTCGTTGCAGGTGGCCGGCACACACTGATTCGATTGACAGATTTCTCCGCCGCCGAGGCAGTCATCGACGTCGATACACTGGACGCAGTTGCTCGCGCCGTCGCAGACCAGGCCGCCACAATCGGAGCCGGCGGCCGACGGCGCCGTCTGCAGACCCACGCCTTCGACACATATTTCAGTGGTGCACAGGTTGCCGTCGTCGGTCGTATCGGTCGCGTCGAACGTGTCGATCGCGGCGCTGCTCTGACACACGATCTTGTTGCAATCACCGGGCGTTTGCACCTCGACCACGAAGCCGGGTTCGACGTCGCGGAGCTCGCAAATTCCCTGGCTGGTGCACGCACGCAAGAAGCACGGGTTGCCTGTGGCGGGGCAATCGGCGGGCGTCGCGCAGGAGAGACCGTTGTTGGGAGGCGGCGGCGTCGTCAGCTCGTCGATGCCGATGATCGCGTCACACGCGATGAACGACGACGCGACACCCAAAGCGCCGAGCGCGCAAATCACCCGATGCAGACCGGCAATATTTTTCACAACGCGCCTCCCAAAGAAAAGAAAGCCCCGTTCGCGTCGACCCACGCACCCACCTTCGGAACTGAAGCGGCCGGCTCGTTTGCCGGCGCCAGAAAGTAAAGCAACACACCACCGGCAAGTGCAGCCGCACCCACACTGATCGCGACCGTCGACACGAGCGCCGAGCGGCTCGCGTCGCGCTGCAAGCCAACGCCCTCGAATGTACACAGCGTCGGGTTCTCGTTCTCGCAGGTCGCCAGCGCCGCGTCGTAGGTCTTGATCGCGTCGATGCCGAAACCCGCTCCGAGCACGACCCCTACCAGACCCGCCCCGCCAACAGACAGGCCTGCGATTCGCATCGCGCCGCCATTCACGCTGGCGGCTGCGGGACCGTCGACCTTCTCGACGACCTTGCCTTTCTTCAGCGCCGGGATCGAGATCTCCGATTGACCTGGCCCCAGCGGAATCTCGATAGAGCTCGACCAAGGCTCGTAGCCAGGGGCGACCGCCTCCAGCTTCTGCATGCCAGGGTCGACCGGCAACGCCTCTCCCCAGCTCGGCTCGCCGATGGCCACGCCGTTTCGATTGATTCGGATGCTGATCGGCTTGTTCGCGTCATCGACCTGGATGCGCAAGGTGGCGAGCTTCGGCATCAGCGCGGCGGCGCGTCCCCGCGCGATCTTCTCGCGCTCGTCTTGCCCTTTGGTACGCGCCAGCGTCTCGGCTTCGCGAAAGCCCGCCCACGCGCTGGCTGTCTTGCCGATTTGCTCCTGACAATCCGACAAGAAGAGCAGCGTGCCGATGCCGAAATCGAGCTTCAGTGACTCCGCGAACAACGGACACGCGTGCTCGAAGTTGCCTGCTTCATGCAGCTTTTGACCGCGCAAGAAGAGCGTCTCGGCGGTGGCTTTTGCGTCTGCAGTGACAGGGTCGACGGGGCGCACCTCGGCCGGCGTCAGCTTGAACGTGGGCACTGCTGACGCGGATGCAGAGACATTGGCGCTCGCGGGGGTCGGTTGTTTGCCGCCCTGCGCGAACGCTGTTGCTGCCAGCGCTGCTAGGAGCCCAGCGGCGGCCAGGGCCGCGACCCAGTGCGCGTTACTCACGACCACCGAAGCCAGTCGTTCGGCCTTTTTCCGCTGGCTTCTTCCAGCCGCCCACCGGAGCGCGAACGGTGGTCAGCGCAGACACAGAAGCGCTGGCGCTCGGCGCGCTCGCCGAGATGACGAGCTCCGCGGAAGCAGATGGAGCCGAAGCCGATGGGCTCGGAGGAGTGGCGCTGGCCGGTGCGGGCGCGCTGGCGATGGAGGTCTGGGTCACTGCGACCAGGGAGGCAGGATCGTTCGCCACCGTAACGGGAACTTCGGCTTTGCCCAGCACCATCACGAGCGCCGCGATCCCAATCGCTGCGACGACAACGCCGACGACTGCCAACGGCAGAAAACGTCGAGCGGGTGACGGCACTGGGCGAGCGCCCCAGGAAGTGATCGTAAGCGAGCCCTCGCGGGGCGACGACGGCGGAAACATCGACGCTGGGCTCGCCGCGGGCATGCCCTGCTCGTCCTTCAGCTTGGAGACGCGCTCGATGGTGATCTTGCCCTGCTCTGGAGCAAACGCGGACAGGGCCCGTGCCAGATGAGCAATGTCGCGATACCGCTTTTCCGGATCTTTCTGAAGGCAACGCACGACGATGCGTTCGATACCTTCGGGGATGGCTTCTGTGACGATCCCGTTGGCTAGCAAAACGCTGGCGATCGAAGGCGGGTTCTGACTCAGAACAGCCGCGCAGATCATCGGAATCGTGTTCGCGTCGAACGGCGAGCGACCGGATAAGAGCTCGTACAAGATGACCCCGAGCGACCAGATGTCGGTGCGGGCGTCGACCTCCGTCGATGCCTTCATCTGTTCGGGCGACATGTAGAGCGGCGATCCGAGCATCGATGTCGGATTGGTGAGCGCCTTGTTCGCAGTGATCGACCCCTCTGCAGCGCGCGTAATCTTCGAGATCCCGAAGTCGAGCACCTTCACCGACACGTTGCCGCTAGCCGATTTCGACAAGAACAAGTTCGCCGGCTTGAGGTCTCGATGAACGATACCGGACGCGTGAGCCTCGGCGATCGCCTCGCACGCCTGCAGCAAAAACGTCACGGCGCGGTCGACCGGCACGCGCTGGTGCTGCCTCACTTCTTCCGCGAGATCGTTGCCCTCGAGCAGCTCCATCACGATGAAGGGGGCGCCGCCAGGCATCGAGTCGACGTCGAGCACGCGTCCGACGTGCTCGCTCTGGATGCGGGCGGCCGCGCGCGCTTCTCGCGTGAAGCGCTCCAAAGCTTCTGGGCTCTCTTGCGACTTCTGATTCAGGACTTTGAGCGCGACGGAACGGTCGAGCGTCAAATGCTTGGCGGCGACGACGAGACCCATCCCGCCCTCGCCGATCACGCGCTCCACTTTGTACTTACCGTGGATCACGTCCCCGACGGCGACGACGACCGAGCTCTGCGCAAGAGTTCCTTGCGCAGAGGGAGAATTGTTGTCGTCCTTCACCATCGCATCAAGCAGCGAGCTCCGCGGAACTCTCGTAAGCCATTCAACTCATGAGCATACCACCGGCGGCGCCACCCCCAAGTGGACGCTTCGCTGTCCGGACTCTCTCGAGCGGATGGGGGCATGCTGCATACATCTCGGCACACTCCGTTGGGTGACGCTTCAGTAACTTGCTGGCTGGTTGCCCGCTCGTTATGCGCCGCGGGCTACTTCTTTGTGTCGGCCGGCGGTGTGGCTACGGCCGGCGCCTTTTTGGGAGCGGGCGGTGCCGTGAGCTCGAGATCTTGGAGCAGATCTTCCAGCTCGATGCGCTTGTCGAGACGCTTGGCCTCGATCTCCGCTAGCTGCACACCGAGCTTGTTGCCTTCGCTGGTGAATTCGTCGAGCTGCTTCGTCCACTTCTGTCGCTGCACGTTCGCCTGCGTATTCTTCTCGATGCTGCGAATGTTCTCGCGCAGCTCACCGGCGCGCTGGTCGAGCTTGTTGCGTCGCTCGGTGGTGCCAAGCGACTGCTCCTCCAGCTTGGCGAGCTCGCGTCGTTTGTCGACCACCGGCTGCAGCTTCTTCTTCGCCTCGGGCGTGAGGTCAGTGTAGACGAGAAGCTTCTCCAGAAGCCCGAGCGCGGGTTTGTCCCAGATGCTGATGGAGAGCTTGCTGGGCGTCTGCTCGACGACCGTGAGCGTGCCTTCTCGTTGTCCCGAGGCCACGTCGAGCTTGACCAGGTACGCTTCCGGCAAGTCCTCCGTGCCGTCAGGCCTCGTCGCCAGCGAGTAGTTCCACCCTGTCTTCGAGTGGCGGACCAAGACGGTGAAGCCCTTGTCGAGCGTCTGCGATTTCACGGTGTAGGTGGTCGCGCGCCGCGCGAACTGCTCGACCTCGAGCACACCACGCGACATCTTGATGAGACGCATCTCTTCGCGATCGTCCTTGATGGTGGAGGTCACCATCATGCCGGTTTCGACAGCGAACGGAATGGTGGCGCTGGTGTTGGCGCCGACAGCCTCGCTCAAGCCTTCACCGACGAAGCTGCCGCCGGCGAAGATGCTGATCGGCCCGGGCTCGAGCACGAACGGCGTCGTGTTGCGGAAGCGCACCACACGATACGGGTTCGACTCGTAGCCAAAGCCTGCGCCACCCGGGCGAAACAAGAAGGTCTCCTCGCCTTCGACGTCGGCGTTGATGATTGCGACCATCGTCGAGCTACCCTCTGGGACTGTGACTTTTTGGTCGATATCGAAGCGTGTTTGCCCCGAAACGGTCGCCGCACGCGCTTGCGCGAGAGTCGAGCGACGCAGCGATTCGAAGTCGATCTCCGCCTTCTTTTCTTGGAGATCGCGCGCCGGCGCTAGAAACCCACCACCGGGGCCCGACTCGCTTTCACCGCGCGAGACTCTCGACGCAGAGGCCTCTTTTGCCGGCTTGCCTTTGGGGAGCTCCCTGTTGGCTTTCTTGCGGCTAGCGAGTCCGACGCCGGATTTGTCGGAGTCGAAGCGATCCGACTCGTCGGCGATCCCATCACCGTCTCTGTCCGCAGGCGTCGCCGCGGCCATCGGCTCGGCCGGCGGGGGCGGCGGCGCGGGGGGCGCCTCCTCGAAGGTCGCCTCACCGATCATCGCTTGCGCCTGCTTACGGACACCGCTCTCGGTCAAGTCGCTGCGGTGCACGTCGCGTGGCGTGTGCAAATCGTAGCGGAAGGCGATCGGCGCGCCCGAGGTGAGGCCCAGGTTGATGTCGTTCCAGTCCTCGCCGCTGGTGTTGTCGACGACGGCCCAGGCCTGGAGCAGCGCCTTGCCTTTGCCCTCTTTCGGAAGCACGACGCGGTAGGTCGGCTTCCACATCGGCGCTGCTGCGACATAGCTCACGAGCAGATCATGCGACTTCGCTCCAGCGAGTCGAATGCTGACGGAGACTTGCTGAAACATGCCTTCGCCAGCGCTGGCGTCGAGCGTGCGGTTGAACTGCATCGCGAGATCGCCGTCCGCAAACTTCACCGCCTTCACTTTCGACAGGCGCACCACCTTCATTTCGTTGTCCTCGAGCAACGTCACGCGATGATCGGCCGTCCCACTGACTGGAACGGGCCCCGGAGCCACGCGCGCCGAGGCATCGGGTGGCGCGTCGTTGAGCTCTTCGACCATCACGATGCGCCCCGAGAAGGTGCCATCCGTCGTGGACAAGGTGACTGAGGTGCCGCGCAGCGCATCGAGCACTTCGGCGAGGTTTCCGCGGCCGGGTTGCAGCGTCGCCAGCGCAGCGTTGGCCCAGCTCTGCGGATCGAGCGGCATCGACACGCTGACCGCGCGACCGCTGCTTCGCTCGACCACAGTCAGGCTCTTCAGCAGATCGTTGATCTGATCTTTGCGCACCTTGATGGTGAGCACATCACCCTCGACCTCGCCGGCACGCTCGAAGTAGCCGATACCGTTTCGGTAGAGCACCACGCGTTTCAGCTGCAGCGGTGACTCGGCAGATGGGTATCGAGAGCGCGATTCGCCCGCGCAACCCACCATCAAAACGGAAGCGATCGCAAAAGCACACAGCGAACTTCGTCGAAACATCGGGGCATCCTCTCCGGAGGGGGGTCTTGGCGTCTACCCCGGACGGTTGCCGCGACAGAAGGATCTGTGACGTGCTGGCGAGGTCATTCCCAAACGATGCTTGTCGCCTGGCGCTCGCTCGGGCAGTTTCGAGGCCGTTGGAAACCCTCGCACGACGGATCGAAGCGGATGGTCCGCTGCCGACCCGAGACGCCATTCGCCTGGTTGCTCGCCTCGCGCGCACGGTTGAAGGGCTTCACGGTGCCGGGGTTCTGCACGGCCGCCTGAGCGCGCTCGCCGTGTTGATACCGGGCAAGCGTCTGGCCTCGGCTCGGCTGATGCGGCCAGTCGCCGCCACAGAAGCGCCGCTCATGCGCGCTCCCGAGCGCGGACTCGAGGGCGACCCCTCCAGCGCTGACGACGCCTTCGCCATCGCGCTCTTGTTGTATCTGGCGCTGACCGGGCAAGAGGCCAGCGCGATCAAGAAGCAGCGACGGCCGCTGGCGGTGTTCGACGCGGGCGACGATGCTCTGCAGCAACTGCTCGACACCAGCCTCGACAAAGATCCGCACGCCCGGCTTCGCAACCTGAGGGCGTTCCGCGAGGAGCTCGACGCGTGGCTCGAGGACGAGGGCGCAGACACCGACGACGCCTTGCCTTGGGACGAAGACAACATCGTCGACGACAAGCCGCTCGACCTGTCGACATTGCCTCCGCCTCCGCGCGCGGAGCTCAGTCGAAGAGCCGTAGCGCCGCCAAAACGCCTGGTTCCGCCGCCTCTGCCGAAGCTCCACACGGTGCTCGATGAAGAGTCGACGTTGCCAAAAGACAGCGATGACGCGGGGGTGGACGACGAAGACAGCCGCGCCACCATCCCGGCGAACGTCGAAGACGTGGAGGCGCTCGCCAAGCAGCGCGCTGCTCAGAAGCGCTCGCAGGCCGGCCCACGGCTGGTGCCACCCAAGATCGTGAGCGAGAAGAAGCGTCGCAAGAGAGCGTCTGCGGCCGACGATGATCCGCCTGGCGACGATGTGCCGCCATTTCGCAGCCCAGAGACGCCGACCTCCGAGGCGCCGCCCCCGCCCAGCGAGTCACGCATCCCATCCTTCTGGATCATCGGTGGCGTCGCGGCCCTCGGCGTCGGCGCCTACTTGCTCACGCGCTCGCCGCCGCTGGGCGATTCGGAAATCGTCGCGCCCGCCAACGGGCCGACGAGCGAGCCTGGTCCGGCAATCGCTACATCGGTCGCGACGAACGCAGAGCCACCGCCGGATCAATCGTCGAGCAAAACGACGAGCAGCGCGAGCCCGCTCCCTACCGAAAGCGCGTTAGCGCTGCCTGCACCCGAGCCTCTTTCTCCGGAAGATCGATGTACTCGCGCGGCGCTTCCGCCGGACACATTCGAATCGGGCTGGGTCGATCTCGGCTTTGTCTGCGGTGAGGCCGACGTGGTCAAGGGTGCCCGGCGCCTGCGCGAAGCCATCGTCCTCGGCGGCAGCAATCGCGCTGTCACGAACGGCATGAAGGAGTGGGCACTGCTCGGGTTCTTCGAGCTGCCCACATATGCTGTCGTGCGCGATCGCTGTTGCCCAAAGGCGGGCCCACCCGTGGTTCCGGCGTCACCTGCGATCTGCAAGCCGACGATGGACGACGCGGTGTTCGCGGTGATGCAGGCTGCCAGGCAGGGCGAGGTGCCCACCGACGTGCTCGCCAAGGTCGATAAGGCTGCGCGGTGCATTCATCGCGCGAAGCAAGCGACGAGCTTCGGGCAACACCCGAAACCGAGCGGCGGTGAGGGCACCGCGCTACGCACAATCACCAATCGCATCACCAAATTCTTGAATAGCCGATAGCGATCAGCGCTTCTCAGCTGGGCTTGGCTGGAGCCAGCGGCTTTGGCAAGAACGCTGGGCCGCCCATCGGCAACATCACCCGACCCGAAGCCAGGTTCAGCACCAACGCAAACGCGATGTAGAGCGCGATCGCCATCAGCCCCACGGTTGCGGCCGCGATGACGTGACCGAAGGCTTGCACATGCGTCAGCTCTCGTGCGATTCGGCATGCGTAGAGAATGTCGATGTCGAGCAAGAAGAGCAGCAACAACTTGGAAAAGTAGCCGAACGCGACGGTCATCACCAAGAACACGAGCATGAAACAAAGGTCGACCGAGAGGATGATCGCTGCGTTCGGCACGCGTCCTGCGGCCAGCTCGCTGAGCGACCAATAGTTCATCACCCAGTTGAACGAGAACGCCGTGAACAGCGTGCCGCCGAGGCCGTTCTTGTTGGCGAAGCTCATGAGCCCCGCCAACATCTGGCAGCCGGCACCGAAGAACAGACAAAAGGTCGCCGCCAATCGTAGGCCATCAGCGGTCAACGCCGACTTCACTCCGAAAGCGATTGGCAAGAGCGCGGCGCAGCCCACTGAAAGCCCAATGAGGCCCAGCGGAGTCGGGTCTGCGAAAATGGGCTTGGAAGCGCTGTCGTCTGTAGCTTGCATTGGGGTCGCTTCGCTTGTCTCTTTTGAAACGTCGGTTGATCTAAATGAGCGCGCATGATTCGCAACGGGGCTGTCACCAGCTGCAGCGCGAGAGGCGTAAGGCTTCAGGCCACAGGCTTCAGCCAGAAAGAGAGCGAGAAAGAGGCAGCCAGAAACAGAGTGAGAAAGAGGCAGGCAACATCGCTCAGCTGGGCTCTGGCTCTGGCTCTGGCTCTGGCTCTGGCTCTGGCTCTGGCTCTGGCCGAAGCCTGTGGCCTGAAGCCTGTGGCCCCCCCGGCCTAGAATCACGCTCCATGATTTAGAGACACCGCCGGCCCGGCGCCCTCGCGGGCGCGCAACCGGCAGAGCTTTGCCGTGCCGTCGCGGCGTAAAATGCCTCGCGGCGACGGTGGGAGCTGCATCGTCAGGCCTTCGGAGTGACCATCTCCGCGGCCTTCTTTGTCGCGTCGACCGTGATCTTGCGCCACTCGGTCGAGAGCGCTGTCGCGTAGCTGATGCTCTCCTTCATCAAGCGCGCAGTCTCGTCGATCGCCTCGCGCGCCTTCTCGACGGCTTGACCGTTCAGCTTGTGAAGCTGATCTGCCATTTGGTCCATACGAGCGATCTGCTCGCTGGTCATCTTGGTCCAGACGTCCAACACTTGCTGCGACTGCAAAAACGAATTGGCAAACATGAAATCCTCCTCGACGAGCCGAATATTGCTGCGTCGGCGAGCAAAAACTAGGTCGCGGTCGCTGAATGGTCAAGCGCAAATTGTTGCGCTGCAACAATTTGTCAATGAAGGCGCTCAGGCCTTGGCCTTTCGGCCTTTGTTGGCTCTCATCTCACGTCTGATCTCGTCCAGCTCACTTCGCAGCGCAGCAATTTCTCCGCCGTCGTTCGGCGGAGAAGGGCTCGGCAGCGGCGATTGCTGACCCTGAGGATACTGAGGCGGAGGAAATCCCGCGCCGCCGAATTGAGAGCCGTCTCCCCCCCATAGCGCCAAGCCGTTGATCGCGCGGGCCAATGCATTCCCCGCAGAGAACGGCAAAGTCGAGAACGGCACATATGGCGAAAGCGCCTGCGCCCCCTGCTTGGCGGTCAGGTACATCTCCAACGCGGTCGAGACATACTTGCTGAAGAACTCGCCGAGCGCGTCATCTTGCATGCGAATCAAGCGCGCGAGCAGCGGCACCGGCAAGAACCGGGTCGCCTTCGTCTCGAGGACGATCTGTACCAGCGTCGCCTGTGTCAGATCTTCGTTCGACTTCGCATCCACGATGCGAACATCGGCACCTTTTCGAATGCGCTCGGTGAGCTCTTCGATCGTGATGTAACGACTCTCTTCCGTGTCGTAGAGGCGGCGGTTCGAGTACTTCTTGATGGTCGTGGTCGCCATGCGTGTGCTCGCTCTTTGTTCGCATGCCTTCTGCTGCGCCGCAACGAAGAACCTGCCGCTCATGTTGCAGAGCAACATTTTTCGTTGACATCGGCCGACTCGGGCGGCATATGAGGTGCCGCCTGAGTTGTTGCGCTGCACCAGAGGTCAAAATGCGGTTGTTTAGAGTTCTCGCGCTGATCGGGGTCTGCGGTTGCGCAGCCGGCAGCCCTCTTGGTGGCGAGTGCAATGTGGGGGCGGACTGCGAAAGCGGTGCTTGTCGCGATGGTCTATGCGTCGACGACCAGCCCGTCGGCGGTGTTGGCGCCGGTGGCGACATGTCTGCCGGCTCCCCGCCGATCGGTGGTGAAGCGCCCGGAGGCGGCAGCGAGGGGGGCGGGGGCATCTGCGAGCTCGGTCACGATGGGGTGATCGAGCGCAGCGAGGTGCCCATCGAAGCCGGGCTCTCCGCCAAATTCAGGGTCGCCAGCGATGCCACGGTCGATAGCGCGGCTCAGATGGTCGAAGGCACGCCGACCTGGGACTTTTCGCAGGCGCTCGCGGGTGACCAAACCATCCTGATCGAGACGTTGTCACTGAGTGGAGCTTGGTATGCCGCCACTTTCCCCGGGGCAACGTACGCAGCCAGGCTCTCGCAAAGCGCCGACTTGTTGGGGGTGTTCGAGATCACCGACACCGCGCTGCTGCTCCGCGGTGTTGTCTCGCCGGAAGACGGCGTGACAAAGACCGAGCTCGAATACGACCCGCCGGTGACCGTGCTCTCGTTTCCCGTCGAGGACGGCAAGTCCTGGTCGACGGATACGACGGTCACCGGGACTGCCAGCGGCGTGTTCGGCATCTACTACGAGCTCTACGAAAACTCCGTCGACACCCGCGGAGACGTCATCACTCCATTCTCGACCTTCGACTCTTTGCGCGTGCGCGTCGATCTCACCCGGACAACAGGCGTGATCGTGACCACCCAGCGAACGTACGCCTTCGTCACGGAGTGCTTCGGCACCATCGCGACGATGGCTTCGCAATACAACGAGGTCGAGGCCGAGTTCGACGACCCGTCCGAGATCCGTCGGTTGACGCCGTGACAGCCAGGCTGTTCACCACTTCGCTGCGCGGCTTGGGCTGCTGCTTGCTCGCGCTCGCGACCAGCGGCTGCCTCGGCTTTCACGCAGGGGCGATGCCCGACGCTCCCAAAGATGCGCAGTTCGTCACCGTGAAAGGCACGCGCGTGCATTTCACCGACGAAGGCGAGGGACCGACCGTAGTGCTCATTCACGGCTTCGCCTCGTCGCTCAATGCTTGGAACGGCGTCGCCGGCGCCTTGCGCCCAGGCCACCGCGTCATCGCGCTCGACCTCAAAGGCTTCGGCCATACCAGCCGGCCTGAGGGCGACTACTCCCCAAAGGCACAAGCCGAGCTGGTGCTGGCGCTGCTCGACGCGCGTGAGGTCGAGGGCCCCGTCGATCTGGTGGCGCACTCTTGGGGCTCGTCAATCGCGCTCGAGCTCGCATTGATGGCGCCCGCACGCGTCGCCAAGATCGCGCTCTACGACGCGTGGGTCTACGAGGACCAATTGCCAACTGCATTCGCGTGGGCGCGCGCCGGCGGGATGGGCGAGCTCATCATCGGGGCCTTTTACGACGAGCGCGCAGACGAGAAAATCGCGGGAGCTTTCTACGACCCCAAGTACGTCACCGAGGCGCTGGTCGAAACGGTAGAAGACCAATTGTCCCGCCCGGGCACCAAAGCCGCAGCACTGGCGGCGATCCGCGGGCAGCGTTACGACGACATCGAGACGCGCTACAAAAAGGTCGACAAGCCCGTGCTGCTCTTGTGGGGGCGAGAAGATCGCGTCACCACATTGGAGTTCGGCGAGCGCCTCTCCAAAGACCTGCCCAATGCGCACCTGATTGTCTATCCGCAGTGCGGGCACTTTCCGATGATCGAGGCCGCGTCGCCTTCGACGCGTGATCTGGTCGAGTTCCTCGCTCCGAAGCTGGCAGTGCAGGCTCCCCCGAAGGTAGAATCGAACCCCGACCCGAAGCCGGAGGCCCTTCCCGAACCGAAAGCGCCCGAACCGGCAGAAGCGGGAGCCCAATGAAAAGCTGGCCGCTGATCCTCGGCGCGTGCCTCGCCGCTCTGCCGATGGGCAATGCAGAGGCCACCGGCCTCACCGATCACGGCGAAGATCTGGACGCGCCGCGATCGATCGTGGACTTCGGCGGCTACATTCGCATGCGCGGGTCGCTCTATCACAACCTAGACCTCGACCGCGGGCCCACCCCCTCGGGCGAAATCTTCTTCCCCGTTTCGCTCTCCGACCCGACTGCGCAGCTCTTGACCGCAGCCGACATGCGCGTGCGCACCGACCTTGGGCTCTATGCACCATGGGGAGGCATGGCCTTGAAGGTCCGCGTCGACTGGTTCGACAACGTGGCCCTCGGCAGCATGCCGGACGGCATCCCCTCTGCCTCGAGCAGCCAGCGTGACGATCTCCCGATGATCCGCGTGCGGCGCGCTTACGCGGAGATTTTGACGCCTCTGGGTCTCATCTCTTTCGGCCGCATGGGAAATTCATGGGGACTCGGGATGCTCGCCAATGGCGGCGACTGCACCGATTGCGACAGCGGCGATTCGGCCGACCGCATCGCCTTCGTCACGCCGGTGCTCGGCCACCTGTTCGCCATTGCCTACGATCTGACCGCCAGCGGGCCGTTCGTGCCGGACACCACCGACAACCGGTGGATCGACGTCGAGCCGGCCGCCATCGTCCACACCTTCACCTTCGCCGTCGCAAACTACCGCGGCCCGGAAGCCCGCAAGCGTCGCAATGGGGCCGGCAAGGTCACGCCCGAGTATGGCGCCTTTGCGTCCTATCGCTTCCAAAACGAAGACGTTCCCGCGACATACTTGCCGACGGCCCAGCCTGTTCCCATCACCGACGGCCAAGTCATGGCGCGCGGCTTCGAAGCATTCGCCAGCGATCTCTGGCTTCGCTTCGAAGGCGCACATTTTCGCGTCGAAGCAGAGGCGGCCTACCTGCACGCCTCTGTCGAGCAGCCGAGCTTGATCCCAGGGCTCTCGTTCCGCGAGCCTGTCACTTCCAATCAGTTTGGCGCTGCGCTGGAGACCGAGTTCGGCGACGCTGAAGGGCGCTTTCGCGCGGGCCTCGATTTCGGGTTCGCCAGCGGCGACGCTGCACCAGGGTTTGGTGCGTTCGCCAAGCCCGGCGCACTGCCTGGTAAACCCGGCGACCTGGACGGCCCCCAAGCCAACCCGCCTTTCGATAGCGCGGTGCAGAACTTCCGTTTTCACCCCGATTACCGGGTAGATCGTATCCTGTTTCGCGAGATCATCGGCACCGTGACGGACGCAATCTACCTACGACCTCACTTGCGGTACGACCTCGTGCGACTGCGAAAGAGCAAGCTCACACTGGGCCTCTCGGCGAACCTGTCGTTCGCAGCCGTCCCGGAGTCGACACCCGGCCAAGCCGCACCGCTCGGGCTCGAAGTCGACCCCGATCTCACCTACACGAGCGATCTCGGCTTTCAAGCCGCGCTCGAACAAGCCACGCTCGCGCCGCTCTCCGGCCTCGACAATCTCGAGCTCGGCCTCCCCGCCAAGCCGGCACAACTCTGGCGACTGAGATTGACCTATGCGTTTTGAAGCTTGCCTCTTCGCGATGGCGCTCGGATTCGTCGGCTGCGGTGAAAACCTGACGGTTCCTCCTGATCGCGACCCCGCAGCCGATCCCGACCCTGCGCCGCTCACCTGTTTGCCGAACCTCGACGGGCAGATCGATCGCGCGGAGCTGGTTCCGGCGATCGGCACCCCGATTTCTTATGTCGTCTCACCCCCGGGAACATCGCGCGCCGTCGACATCGTCGGCACCGAGGGCGAAGACGGCGCCGAATGGGACTTCTCGACCGACTACTCCGACGATCAAGCGCTGAGCGTCACACCCACCACCCTGGAGGGAAAGTGGTACGCGGGCTCGTTCGATGACGGCGCATTCATCACGCCTTTCAATCGCTCGGGGTCTCTCGAGTCGATCGGGCGACTGACCGACGGCGGGCTGTTGTTGCTCGGCATCGCTTCCAAGGACGAGTCGCCGGAAGAGGGCCAAACTCTTCTGGTCTACGAGCCGCCGATCACGGTGCTGAAATTTCCGGTCCAGGTGGGGCAGTCGTTCGTCTCGTTCGGCGAGATCACCAGCGGCGTCGCGCTCGGCTTGCCGTACGCAGGCAGGGACACCTACGAGGTCCTTGTCGATGCTGCCGGCAGCGTCGACCTGATCCAGTTCACCTTCGATGAGGTGTTGCGTGTGCGCACCAAGGTCACGGTCGAGCCGGCGGTAGGCGCCCCGGTCGTGAAGCAGCAGGCGTCGTTCTACGCCGAGTGTTTTGCGGAGGTCGCGCGTGCCACCAGCGCCGACGGTGAAACCGACCCGGACTTCACCGACGCCGCCGAGCTGAGACGGCTGGGCTACTGAAGGTTCTTTGAACCGGAGAACAAAGATGGACAAGCAGACGACAGGATGGGACCTCTTCAAGCAGTACTTCAACGTGTGGGAGAGCCTCACTGCCAAGTACACGGAAGAATGGTTGAAGAGCCCGCTCGTGCTCGAGCCCGCAGGCGCCGCTCTCGCTGCCATGATGCGAACCAAAGCCGCGACGGACAAAGCCGCGGCACAGGTATGGGGCATGGTGGGCCTGCCGACCAAGCGTGATCAAGAGCGCACGCTCCACGCGCTGAACCAGATTCAAAGCCGGCTCTTCGATCTGGAAGAACGCCTCATCGCCGCCCAAAAGACGAATCACAAGACCGACGCCTGAGGAATCGCCATGCTTGATCTGACGCCTTTCGAAGACATCAAGCCGGCTCCGCGGGCAGTGTTCGACCGCCTCGGCGAGCGTCGCTCTCGGGTTCGCTTCATGGTGCCGGAGGGCGACGATTGGCGCGCGGTCACCTGGGGTCGTTACGCCAAGCTCATCAATAATCTTGGCGACTACTTGATTAGTACCGGCTTCGAGCCGGGGCAGCGCGCCGCCATCTTCGCGGCGAACTCCGTCGAGTGGATGGCGAGCGCAATGGCCATCCAATCGCTGGGGGGCGTGATGGTACCGATCTACCCTGCGAGCACAGCGGCGCAGGCTGGCTATGTCGTGCGACACAGCGACGCGGCGGTGGTTCTCGTGGACGGCAAGGAGCTGTTCACGCGTGTGCTTTCGGCGTGGGACGACTACGCGGCGGTCGGCCGTTTGGTGCTGTTCGACGAAAGCCTCGATCTCGCCAGCGTGGTGAAGACCCTGCGTGACAAAGGCGCCAACGTGCCTTCGCTGGAGGAGGTCGAGCAGCGGGTCGTGCGCTTGTCGGCCGCGGCCCAACGCGGCGCCTCCCGGGCGCAGGATGCGCCCAATGCGTTCGCTGCTCGTTTGCGGTCCATCCGCCTCGATACGCCAGGGCTCATGCTCTACACCAGCGGGACGACCGGAAACCCCAAAGGGGTCCCACTCACCCACTTGAACGTGGGCCATAACGGTCTCGACTGGCTGCGCTGCTTCGCGCCAGTCCTAGAAGAGGGTTACGTCGACCTGTTATGGCTGCCGATGAGCCATATTTTCGGCTTCGGCGAGGGATGCATCGGGGATTCGCTCGGCTTCACCACATACCTCGCAGATCCGGCCACCGCGCTCGCGCGCCTTCCAGAGGTGCGGCCCGACGTATTCTTCAGCGTGCCGGCTTATTGGGAGAAGCTCGCCAGCGCAGCGCTGCAAGAGACCGATCCTGCGAAGCAACGCGCGCGGCTGGCAGAGGTCACGGGTGGGCGCTTGAAGTTCTGCCTCTCCGGCGGCGCCGGGCTGTCGCGAGAAGTGAAAGAGCTGTTCTACAAGCACGGCATATTGGTGCTCGAAGGTTATGGTTTGTCGGAGTGCTCTCCGACGCTAACGCTCAATCGCCCCAAAGACTTTCGCTTCGATTCAGTCGGCAAGACGCTGCCCTCGGTCGAGCTGAAGCTGGCCGAAGACGGCGAAATTTTGGTCAAGGGACCGAATATCTTCGCCGGCTATCACAAAGAGCCCGAGGCGACGCGCGCTGCCTTCACCGAAGACGGCTGGTTTCAGACGGGGGACGTGGGTCGCTTCACCGATGACGGCTTTTTGCAGATCATCGATCGCAAGAAAGAGATCCTGGTCACCGCCGGCGGCAAGAACGTTCCCCCGGCGAACATCGAGCTGCGCTTCGCGGACGAGCCGATCATTTCGCACGCCGTCGTGTATGGCGAAGGAAAGAAGTTCCTCGTGCTCGGTGTGTGGCTAGACGCGGAGAACGTCGCTGCCCGCCTCTCCCGTGAGGGAGTGACCGCCGAGATGCGGCGCGAAGCGATCGAAACATGGGTCGCCGAGTCGGTCCAGCGGGTCAACGCTGATCTCGCCAAATTCGAGCAAGTGAAGCGGTTTCGAGTGATGAGCGTGCCGCTGACAGTAGCGGGCGGTCACTTGACCAGCACCTTGAAGATGCGCCGCAAACAGGTGTGGCAAGCCTTCCGAGCGGAGTTCGAGTCCCTCTACGAAGGCGCCCCGTGATCGACCGCTTGCTCGCCCTCGGCAAACGCGTCGCCATGCCGAAGCCGGTCGTCGGGGCAACCCCCGCCACGGAGGTCCACCGCGAGAACAAGTGGCGCCTCTTGCGGTATGACGCGCGGCCCGCGGGCTTCGCTCACAAGACACCGATCGTGCTCGTGCCTTCGCTCATCAATCGCCACTACGTTCTCGATCTGATGCCGGGAAAGAGCTTCGTCGAATGGCTCGTCGCTCGCGGGCACGACGTCTACTGCATCGATTGGGGCACCCCTCTGGACGAAGACAGGTTCGTCACATTCGAAGACATCGTCGACCGCGCGATCGGACGTGCGATACGTGTGGCCACGCGTCTTTCCAGCTCGGCCCGCGCGCACGTGCTCGGCTATTGCCTGGGTGGGACGCTCGCGCTGATTCACACCGCGGTGCGCCCCGAGAAGGTGCGGAGCCTCACATTATTGGCGGCCCCGGTGGGTTTTCACGACGAAGGGCTGCTCTCCCGTTGGACGCGCACGAAGACGTTCGACGTGAACGCGATCGTCGACGGCATGGGCAACGTGCCGTGGCAGCTGATGCAGTCGGCCTTCCAGCTCTTGAGGCCGACCATGGGCGCCGCCAAGGCGGTGGGCGCCCTCGATCGAGCCTGGGACGACGAGTTCTTGGACGGCCTGTTCGCGATCGAGACCTGGGGCAACGACAACGTCAGCTTTCCCGGGGCCTGTTATCGCAAGTACATCGAAGATCTGTACCAACGAGACCGTTTGCAGCTCGGCACCTTTCGGCTCGAGAGCGGGCCCGTGAAGCTCGCGGCCGTTCAATGCCCCACGCTCGCCGTGACCTTCGAGCACGACACGATCGTCCCGCATGCGAGCGCCACGCTCGTCCTCGATCGCATCGGTTCGCTCGACAAGCGACATGTACACCTCGCGGGTGGCCACGTCGGTGCGGTCGTTTCGAAGAAGGCCGCGAAGGGACTCTGGCCTCAGATAGCCAGCTTCTGGGAGTCGCTCGCGTAGTCACCCGGAAATGGCTGCCGGCGGTCGCGAAGCTGGTGGTAGCGTCCGGCCATGAACAAGATCGGTCTGGGGAGCGTCGTCGCAATCCTGCTCATGGGCTCGATCGGCTGCGGCGGGGCTGTTGGGTCCGGCGTAGCGCTCGGCAAGGTCGGCCGCGGGCTCCACACCCATGCCAGCACCGCGCCACGCGGAGTCGATCTATGCCTGCTGCAAGAGGCGCAGGCTCCGCAATCCGGCGGCGCCGAAAAGCCGATGAGCGACGCGTGCACGAAGGCGCTGAAGGCGGACAAGCTCTGGCGACGTGCCATCGTGGTGCTCGCTGCGTACGGCGACACGCTCGCGACAGTAGCGGCGGGCGACGCCGACGCCACAAGCGGCCAGGTAGAAGCCGCGAGCACCGGCGTCACCGGCCCTGACTGGATGGAGGTCGACAGTGCCGACAGCGCCGCCCGTGATGCCGTCGCGCAGCTGGTCGCACACTTTCGCGACACCGCAAAGAACGACGATCTGGCAGCGCTGATCAAGGGCGCCGCCCCGCACGTGAAGACGTTGTGCACCGGGCTCGGTCCGAATTTGGACGCGCAAGCACGCGGTTTCGGGGACGCACAGAAGGAGATCGAGAAGAAGCGCGTCGCTAAGATCGAGCGACGCTGCGGCTCGCTCGACAACAAGAGTGTCTGTGTGTCCGATTCGGCGACTGACCGCGTCGTGTACGCGGTCAGCTTCGGCAACCTTGCCATGCTGGAGAGCAACCATGTCGAGGCGCGTGACGCGGTAGCCGGGTTTTGCGCCGCCCACTTGAAGCTCGAGGAGGCGGCGCAGGCGGGCAAGCTGTCGAAAGACGGCACCGTCGGTGAGGTCGTCGATGCCATTCGCGCCGCTCGTGGCGCACGAGCGGCCCCTGCAGCAAAGCCCGCCGCGCCGACCAAAAAGTGAAGCGAATCCAATTGGTGCAAGCAGCTCGGCAGACCACATCGGGCTCCCTCCGATGGTTGCCGCTGCCAATTGAGGCCGTGGCCCATTTGGTTTAGCGTCGAGCGGTGAAAAACAATAGCTTGGTGGGCGCTAACACCTCCGGCGCGGCCGTTCGCTCGATCGCGCTGCTCCTGATGGCCGTCGCTGCGAGCGCATGCGCCGCGCAGAACGATGACACCAACTCCGGTGGCACCGCCCCTGTCGGCGGCGCACCCGTCGTCGGCGGAGAAGCACCGGGCGGGATGGGCGGCAGCGCGGGCGGCTCGCCCTGCGAGCAAGACTGTTCGCTGGTCGAAGTCGCCGCTTGCTACGAAGCGACTTGCAACGCCGAGACAGGCTTGTGCGAGGTCGGGCAGCAAGCCGACGGCGAAGATTGTGAAGACGGGCTCTTCTGCACCGCTGGCGACACCTGCATGGGTGGGCTCTGCGGCGCTGGCGGCATGACGACACCCTGTGAAGGCGGGTCGAACGACCCGTGTACTTTGCAGCAGTGCGACGAAGACGCCGATGCGTGCTTGATGACGGGGCAACAGCCAAACGGTACCGCTTGCGAGTCGGCCAACGCGTGCGTCGCCGCCGCCTCTTGTCAGAACGGCGTCTGCCTCGGCCCCCTGCTGAATTGCACCCTCGAGCCAGTTCCCAACGAGTGCAACGTCTCGCAATGCGACCCCTTGCTGGGCGTATGCGCGCCAGTTCCGGGAAACAACGGCCTCTCGTGCTCGTCGTTCGGCGACCCTTGCATGGAGAACAAGACGTGTCTCGCCGGCGACTGCCAAGGGGGCATCACCAAGGTTTGTCCCTCGGACGGCTGTAACAACGGCGTGTGCGACGCGTTGAGCGGCGCCTGCAGCCAGGTGCCGGTCGGCCCTGGCCAAGCCTGTTTCGCAGGCATCGACGTGTGCAACAACGGCGAGTGCAACGCTGCGGGTCAGTGCATTGCTGTACCGGGCAACAACGGCGCGGCGTGCGACGACGGCAGCAACTGCACCATCAACGACGATTGTAGCGGCGGCATCTGTCTCGGCGACCCTGATCCCAACACGGTGGTGTACTTCACGGAGACGTTCGCTTCCAACGCCCAAGGCTGGACCTTGGGCCCCGATTGGGCGATCGGCTCGGCAGCGGCGTCTTCGTGTGGCTCGTGGGGCGCCGACCCCGCTGCCGATCACACAATTAGCGCCGATAACGGCATCGCCGGCGTGATCTTGGGCGGTTGCTATTCAACCGCGCTTCACGCGGACTATTGCATCACCAGCCCCGTCATCAACGCGTCGGCTCCAGGCAGCGTCGTCCTGTCGTACTGGCGTCATCTGCACACCGACTATCCGAGCTACATCAGCAGCCACGTCGATGTTTCTTCGAACTCGGGCGGCAGCTGGTCGCCGGTCTACTCAGTGCCTTCGGGCGTTTCCCAGAACGACGCGGCCTGGACGCTCGCGTCGTTCGATGTCACCGCCCAGAAGAGCGCCACGATGCAGGTACGCTTCTGTTATTCGGCCGGGCCCAACAGCGGCATCATCGCCGGCGGCGGTTGGAACATCGACGACGTGACGCTAGCCACAGCCCTCTGCAACTGAGCAAACATCCGGTTCAGGCGAAGGTGCGTGCGTTGCTGTCGCGCCGTATTTCGTTTAGCTTTGGTGGGTGAAAAATATTGGCTTTTGTGGCAGCGCCACCTTGGT
>Ga0163144_10001655_pt1 | contig 52387 bp, 56 predicted proteins | sample OliLak19BULKMAT1_FD_123175 | JGI IMG/M metagenome (GOLD analysis project Ga0163144, IMG submission 123175) | Freshwater microbial mat bacterial communities from Lake Vanda, McMurdo Dry Valleys, Antarctica - Oligotrophic Lake LV.19.BULKMAT1 | ecosystem: Environmental > Aquatic > Freshwater >... | reverse complement strand
GCCACCCCCGCTTAGACCCGCGCTACCTGCGCGCCGAGCGACTGCAGGCGCTCGACCAGCTGACTGTAGCCACGCTCCACGGTTTCGAGTGGCTCGACCCGGCTCTGCCCCGTGGCGGCCAGCGCGGCGGCAATGAGCGCCATGCCCGAGCGGATGTCGCGGCTGTCGAGCGCCTTGCCCTTGAGCTTTGCCGGACCGGTCACGATGATGCGGTGCGGGTCGCACAGGAACAGGTCGGCGCCCATGCCGCTCATCTGCTCCAGCGCGAACAGGCGCAGCTCGTAGAGCCAGTCGTGCACGAGGGTGGCGCCTTCGGCCTGCGTGGCCAGCACCGTGACGAGGCTCACGAGGTCGCTCGGAAAGCCGGGCCACAGCCCCGTGGTGAGACGGCCGGCGCCAATCAGCCGCGACGGCTCCACGATGAGCACGTCGCCTTCCTGGCGGCATGTGACCGATAGTTTGCGGAGGGTGGCCGTGACCACCTCCATGTCGATCGCGCGCGCGCCGCGAATCTCCACCTCGCCGCCGGTGATGGCGCCCACCACCGCCCAGCTTCCCGCTTCGATGTAGTCGCCGTAGAGCGCCTTGGTGGCGCTGCCGAGGCGCGTGCCGCCTTCGACGCGGATCGTGTGCGAGCCGGCCCCGGTGATGCCCACGCCCATCAACGCCAGGAACTCGCACAGCTCGACGACGTGGGGCTCACAGGCGGCGTGGCGGATCTCGGAGATGCCGGGCGCGGCGGCGGCCGCGAGCAGCGCCGTTTCGGTGCCGGTCACCGACGCTTCGTCCAGATAGATCGAGGCCGGCTTCAAGCCGTGCGGCACCTCGAGGCGGTGGCCGTCACCGGCGACGTGCTCGGCGCCCATGGCCGTGAGCGCTTCGAGGTGCGTGCGGATCGTGCGGCGCGCCGGAAAGTCGCCGCCCGGCGGCGCCACGAATGCCTGACCAGTGCGGGCGAGCAAGGGCCCGAGCAGCAGCACCGATCCACGCAGCCGGCCGACCAGGGCGCGGTCGGGCTCATGCGACGTGACCTCCGCGCAGCGGATGTGCAGCGTGGGACTGCCGATCCCCTCGACCTCGGCACCCAGATCGAGCAGCAGGCGCGCCATCACGTCCACGTCGACAATCCGTGGCACGTTCGTGAGCACGCACGGCTCGGTCGTGAGCAGCGTGGCGGCCATGAGCGGCAGCGCGGCGTTCTTGTTGCCTGCCACGTCCACCACTCCCGACAGGCGGCGGCCCCCTTCGATGATCAACGTCGACATGTGTGGGATCCTACCGGCTACCAGGCGCCGAGTCTGACGATTTCCTCGCGCAAGGCCACGCCGTACGCGTCGTGCACGCGCGCCCGGCACAGCTCGACCAGCGCGGCGATGTCGGCGGCCGTGGCCGTGCCGTCGTTGACGATGAAGTTGCCGTGCGCGTCCGACACCCGGGCGCCGCCGATCGCGTGGCCCTTCAGCCCGGCGCGGTCCACGAGCGCCCCCGACGACATCGGCATGCCTTCGGGCACGCGGTCGCGGACTGGCTGCGGGTTCTGGAAGATACAGCCAGCACTCGGTGAGGCCAGCGGCTGCGTCTGCTTGCGGAACGCGAGCGACGCGCGCGCCACGGCGCGCAACGCGTCGGGGTCGCCGCCGGGCCGCACCCGCAGCGCCGCCCAGATCGCAATCTCGCCGCTGCGCTGCAGGCGGCTCGTGTCGTAGGCGAACTCCATCCGATCGTTAGGCACCTGGCGAAGCGCCCCGTCGCGGCTGACGACCCGCACGCTCTCCACGACGTCGCCGATATTGGCCTGGCGCCAGTGCGCGTTGCCGTAGAGCGCGCCGCCCACGGTGCCGGGCGTGCCGGCCCACGCTTCCACCCCGGCGAGGCCGCGCCCGACCGTCCAGCGCACCAGCGCGTTGATGGTCACGGCGACGTCCACGCGCACGATGTCGCGGCCGACCATCTGCATCGTGCCGCCCCGCGGCCGTATAACGAGGCCGCGTACGCCGGCGTCGGCGACGAGCACGTTGGAGCCGCCGCCGAGCATCGTCACCGGCACGCCGTGCGCGTGCGCCACCTTCAGCAGCCGCACGATGGTGTCGCCGTCGTGGGGCTCGACCAGCCAGTCGGCGGGTCCACCCACCTTGAAGGTGGTGAGTGGCGCCAGCGGCGCGTCCGCCTGCACGGTCAGTTCAGGAAAGCCCGCACGCAGCACGTCGCCAAACGTGTTCATGCGCCAGACTCCTCGGGCATCAGGCGCAGCAGCTCACGTTCGCGCGCGATGAGCGCGGCCCTGGCTTCGGTGCGCGTGCAGGCCGCGAACCGCACGACGTCGCCCGGACCGAGTTGTCCGGCCAGGGGGAGGTCGGCCGCAATCACGGTGGCGATCTTCGGATAGCCCCCCGCTGTCTGCCGGTCGGCCATGAGCAGGATCGGCGAACCGCCCGCCGGCACCTGCAGGGCGCCGAAGGGCACCGGCTCCGAGAGCAGTCCGTCGGCGCGAGTGGCCGCCACTAAAGGCCCCTCGAGCTGGAAGCCCATGCGATTGGACTGCGTTGACACGCGGTAGACCTCATTGAGCAGCGTGTCGATCGCGTGCGGCGAGAACCACGTGTCCTGTGGACCCAACATCACGCGCAAGGACCGCACGAGGCCGGCCGCTGGCGGCGGTGAGGCGGGGGGCGCGCGACGCGGTGCCACGTGGGTCGGCGCGGGCCCGAGCGGCAGCACGTCGCCACGCACCAGGGCGCGACCATCGAGCCCGCCCATGCCGCTCAGCAAGTGGGTGGCGCGGCTCCCAAGCACCGGCGGCGTGTCGATGCCGCCAGCCACGGCCAGGTACGCCCGGCTGCCCGCCCGGCGCTCGCCGAAGCGCAGCGTGGCGCCAGGCGCGAGTGCGAAGGCGGTGAGGTGCGGCGCCGCCCGGCCATCCACGCCGAGCACGAACGCCGCGCCCGCGACGGCGACGACGAGCGCATGATCGGCCCGCAGCTCGGGGCCGATCAGCGTCACCTCCAGAGTGGCCGCTGTGGGCGCATTCCCGACGAGCGCATTCGCCAGGCGATGCGCCATGCTGTCCATCGCGCCGCTCACTGGGACGCCGAGCGCCTGACTGCCCCACCGTCCAAGGTCCTGCACGGTGGTCAGCAAGCCGGGACGCACCACCGTGATACCGGCCGCGCTGCTCACGACGACGGCACGCTGACGCACGCGTGCCACTGGTCGTGCGGCAGCGAGACGAAGCGCACGGCATCCCCGGCCCGCAGCACGGCCGGCTGCTGGCGCGTGGCGTCGAACATCCGCCAGGGCGTGCGGCCGATCAATTGCCATCCCCCCGGGCTGTCACAGGGATACACCCCGGTCTGCAGGCCCGCGATGCCCACGCTTCCCGCCCGCACGCGGGCGCGTGGCGCCGGCCGGCGCGGCACACTGATGCTGGGGTCCACCGAACCCAGATAGGCGAAGCCCGGCAGGAACCCCAGCATGTAGACGCGGTAGACGGGGGCCGTGTGGCGCTGCACCACCGCGCCTGGAGAACACCCTGCCGACGCCGCCACTGCCTCGAGGTCCGGCCCGTGCTCGCCGCCGTAGCACACGGGAATGTCCACCACCCGCGCCGGCGCGCCGGCCACGGCCGCCACGTCCCAGGCGTGGGCGACGACCTGCTCGAGGGCGGACGCATCGAACCGCAGCGGGTCGACATGCACGCCCACCGACGCAAAACCCGGCACGACGTCGCGCACGCCCGGCACCGCGGCCTCGGCAATCGCTTGCGCCACGGCCACCACGCGCGCATTCACCTCGGGCGCCATCCGCGCCTCGAACTCCACGAGCACGAGCGAGTCGCCTGACAGATGCAGGCGTGGTCTCGTCAACGTCGCGCTCACGACAACGCCTCGAGCAGTTTGCCGTGGATGCCGCCGAAGCCGCCGTTGGACATCACCACGATGTCGTCGCCCTCGGTCGCATGCGCGGCCACGTAGGCCACGATGGCGTCGACGCCCGGCAGTTGACGGGCCGAGACGCCGGCCGCCTGCAGATCGCCAATCAGTTCCGTCTCCGACAGGCGCACGGCCTCGGGCAGCGAGTTGCGATAGATCGGCGCGATCACCACTTCGTCGGCACCCGCGAACGCCGCGGCGAAGTCCTGTTGGAAGATCCGCCGGCACGACGAGGCCGAGCGCGGCTCGAAGACCGTCCACAGCCGGTGCCCCACGCGCGCTGCGCGCATCGCGGCAATCGTCTCGGCCACCGCCGTGGGGTGGTGCGCGAAGTCGTCGTAGACCGTGACGCCACGCCGTTCGCCCACCACCTCGAGCCGGCGCTTCACGCCCGCGAAGGTGGCGAGGCCGACGCGGAGGGCCGCCACGCTCAACCCGCACTCGTGCCCCACGGCCAGGGCCGCGAGCGCGTTCCGCACGTTGTGCGCGCCCCGCATCGGCAGGAAGAACTGGCCGGCCACGCCGTCGGGGCCGGAGAGATGAAAGCGCGTGCCGTCACCGTCGGGAGTGACGTCGCTCGCCTGCCACGTCGCGTCGGCCGCCAGGCCGAAGGTCTGCACACGGCTGCGCGCGTGGGTCGCAAGCGCCGCCGCATCCGGACTGTCGGCACCGAGCAGCACCAAGCCCCGGCCAGGCACGAGCTGCACGAAACGCGCAAAGGCCAGGCGCACGGCGTCGAGATCGGGATAGATGTCGGCGTGGTCGAACTCGACGTTGTTCACGACCGCGATGTCGGGCAGATACTTGAGGAACTTCGCGGTCTTGTCGAAGTAGGCGCTGTCGTACTCGTCGCCCTCGATCACGAACGTGCGGCCGCGGCCCACGCGGTAGCTGGCGCCATCCGCGCCGAAGTTCTTCGCGATGCCGCCGACGAGCAATGACGGATCGGCGCCGCCGCTCGTGAGCAGCCACGCCGTGAGCGACGTGGTGGTGGTCTTGCCGTGCGTGCCGGCCACGACCACCGACTCGGCATCCCATAGGAACGTGTCGCGAATGGTCTCGGGCAGCGACGCGTAGCGAATCGATCGGTCGAGCACGGCCTCGAGTTCGACGTTGCCGCGCGAGATGGCGTTGCCCACGACCACCAGATCGAGGTCGCTCGTGATGTGACCGGCCGCGTAGCCGGCAAGGATCGGAATGCCCTCGGCGGCGAGGAAGTCGCTCATCGGTGGATACACGTGTTCGTCCGAGCCCTGCACGTCGTCGCCGCGCGACTTGAGCAGCGCCGCGAGCGTGGCCATGGCCGTGCCACAGATGCCGATGAGATGCACCCGGCGCGCCATCAGCAGACCGCGGCCTCTTCGATGGAGAGGGCGGCCGTGCTCCCGGCGAGGAGCCGGGCCGACACGCCGAACGGCAACGTGAGCGCCGCGCCGACCGTGTGCCCCGACGGGAATCCGAAGACCACCGGGCCGGGGAAATGCGCGAAGAGATCGCCGAGCACGGCCCGCGCCGTGGGTCCGCCGCCCGCCTCGTCACACCCCGGGAACGCGCCCAGCACCACCCCGGTGACGTGGCGGAACATGCCCGCCTGGTGGAGCTGCGTCAGCAGCCGATCGAGGCGATAGGGACGCTCGCCCACGTCCTCGAGAAACAGAATGGTCGGCTCCCTCGGAAGGCACGCAAACGGCGTGCCGAGCAGTGAGGCCAGCTGCGTGATCGTGCCGCCCGTCACGACGCCCGACGCCTCACCCGGGCGCATCACGTCGAGGCCGGCTGGCGACAGCGTGCCCATCGCCACCGGCTGGGTCACCGCTGCCATGAGCGAGGCGCGGTCATAGCCCGCGTGGCCGCGCGCGAGCCGGCCCTCGACCATCGGCCCGTGGAATGCCACCTGGCCGTGGCCCACCTGCCAGGCCAGCAGCGCCGTCAGATCGCTGTAGCCGATGAACACCTTGGGATCCGCCACCAGCCAGCGCGGATCGAGCAGTGGCAACAACTGCTGGCTCCCGTAGCCGCCCCGCACCGCCACGATGCCCCGAATGGCCGGGTCGCGCCACGCGTCGGCCAACGCAGCCGCCCGCACGCCTGGCAGTCCCGCGACATAGCCGTGACGGGCCAGCACGCGGTCGTCGTAGACCGGCTCGAAGCCCAACGCGCGAAGTTCATCAGCCCCGCGCTCGAGGTCGTCGGGATTCACCGGGCTCGCCGGAGCCACGAGCGCGATGCGATCGCCGGGCTGCAGACGGCGCGGACGGCGCCGGCCGGCCGTGGTCACACGCTCGACCGTCATCACGCAAACACCGCCATCTCCGCGGCCACGAGCTGGTGCTCTTCGCAGCCCACGACGTCGCGCCAGGCGCGCAGCCGTTGCCGCATCGGCGCCGCCGCCGCCCCCAGGAATCGCGCCTTCACGCGGGCACTGCGGGCCAGCGCGTCGTCGACGCGGGCCAGGGGGAGCGCCCCCGACTCCACCGCCTTCACGAGCGCCTCGAGGGTCAGGGCCTGCATCTCGACGTTGCCACTGCACACGAGCAGGGCGTCACAGCCAGCCCCCACCGCAGCGACGGCCGCGTCGGGCACGGGCCACGACTTCGCGATCGCCTGCATGTCCAGGTCGTCGCTCACGACCACGCCGCGGAACCCGAGGTCGTCGCGCAGCAGACGTAGCACCCGGGGCGAGAGCGTGGCCGGACGGGTGTCGTCGTGAGCCGGCACCACCACGTGCGCCGTCATCACCAACGCGACCCCCGCCGCGATGGCCGCGCGGAACGGCGCGAACTCGACGGCCCGCAGGCGGTCGGGCGAGTGATCCACGACGGGCAGGTCGAGGTGTGAGTCGACCGTGGTATCGCCGTGGCCAGGGAAGTGTTTGCCGCACGCCGCCACGCCCGCTGCCTGTAGCGCCGTGATGATGGCGGTGCCGAGCGCGGAGGCGGTGTCGACGTCGGCCGACAGCGAGCGATCGCCGATCACCGGGTTGGCTGGGTTGGTGTTGAGATCGAGGACCGGCGCGAAGTCGAGCGAGATGCCGACGGCCCGCAGCTCGCGCGCCAGGGCCTGCGCGAACCGGGTGGCGAGCTCCCCCGAGGGCGCGCGGCCCAGGGTAGCCATCGGCGGCCACACGGTGAACGGCGCGCGCAGCCGCGCGACCCGGCCGCCCTCTTGATCCACGCTCACCCAGGCCGGCCATTCTCCGCCCAGCACTTCACTCGTGAACGCGAGCTCCAGTACCTGCTCGGGGCTCTCGACGTTGCGCGCGAACAGGACCACCCCGCCCAGATCGAATTCACGCGCCAACGCGCGCATCTCGACGGTGACCTCACGTCCGGGAAGACTGCCGATGAGCAACTGACCGATGCGGTGGCGGAGTGGCGCGGGCATTGCGGTGCGAGCATTATAATTCCGCCGTGACCGTTACCGCTTCGGCCCCGACGCGCGTCGACCTCGCCGGCGGCACCATCGACATCTGGCCGCTCTATCTGTTCCACCCAGGCGCGCAGACCCTCAACGCCGCCATCAGCCTGCGCGCCCGCGTGCGCCTCGACGCGCGCGCCGACGACCGCGTCGTGCTCGTCTCGGACGATCTCAGCCGCTCGACCGCACCGCTGGCCTTCGATGATCTGCCGCACGACACCACGCTGCCGCTGCTCGCCAAGCTCGCCCATGCCTACGGCGCCCGCGGGGTCACGATCGCGACCAGCAGTCAGGCGCCGGCCGGCGCCGGCATTGCCGGGTCGTCGGCCCTCAACATCGCCGTGGCGGCGGCCCTCACCCGTTGGACCGGCCGCGCGCTCGACGACGAGGCCCTCCTCGAGGTGGCCAGGAACGTCGAAGCCCAGGTGATCGGCGTGCCGACCGGGCTGCAGGACTACCGCCCTGCCCTCTACGGCGGCGTTGCGGCCATCGAACTCGGCGTGCACGGCGCCTGGCGCGTGCCCCTGGCGGTCGACCCCGCGGAGTTGTCCGACCGGCTGGTCGTCTGCTACACCGGCGCGCCCCGCCAGTCGGGCATCAACAACTGGGAGATCACCAAGCGCCACATCGACGGTGACGGCAAGGTGATACGCGCGTTCGATGACATCGTTGCGGCCACGCGTGCCATGCGCGCAGCACTCGGCGCGGGCGATTGGGCGGGGGCGGGCCAGTGCCTCGCCAGCGAGTGGCACACCCGTAAGCAGCTGGCGCCAGGCGTCACCACCCCCGAGATCGACGCGCTCCTCGCAGTCGGGATCGCCGCGGGCGCCTGGGCGGGCAAAGTGTGCGGTGCGGGCGGCGGCGGCTGCGTGTTCGTGCTGGCCCCACCCGCCGCGACGGGCGCGGTCCGGCAGGCGTGGACCAGCGCTGGCGCCACCGTGCTCGATGCCGTGGTCGACCCCACCGGGGTCGTCGTGACCGAGGAGCCCTGAGATGTCCAGCCCACGCAGCGCCGCCGACGAGATCAAGCAGCTCTATTTCGGCGCCACCAAGGCGACGATCGCGAAGGACCTGGAACGCGCCATCGCGCTGCTCATCTCGCTCGACTCCGACCAGGAACGGGAACGGGTCGCCGTCTACATGGATGGCTTGTCGCAGATGCGCTCGGAATGGGGCGTCACCACGAGCGCGGCGCCGGCCGCCCGGCCGCGTGCGCCGCGTGCGCCGCGACGATAGATCTACGCGCCGGCCGCCTTGACCATGCGCTTGCGCGCCGCCAGCCTGAGCGGCTCGGGCACGTTGCGGTCGACGGCCAGCGAGCGCACGTCGCGGTCCACGAGCCGCGGCATGAGGTTCAACGACATGGCCACGGGGGTCTTGGGATTCTTCACGAGCCCGTGCGCCACGCCGTAGTTCTTCACCCAGCCGCGATTCTGCGCGATCGCCCTGAGCACGTCGTCGGACACATTGGCCATCTTCGCGAAGCGCTCCACTTCCGACATGGTCAGCTTGGGTGACGAGAGCACGGCCGACGCCACCATCTTGTTGGGATCGCGAATCAGCATCGCGCGCGCTTCGCGCGAGCCCTTCATGGCCACCCGCACGCGCTCCACGATGCCCATGTTCTGAATCTGCTGGGTGATCGACTGGCTCGGCACATCCGTGTCCACGGGGTCGTCTTCCCCCGTGAGATCGCCCAGGTCGTCGCCGACCTCGATGAGCGGCGCGTCGCTGTCGCCGACGGGCGGGCCCGCCGCCGGCACGATGCCGCGAGCGCCGAAGAACCGGAGCAGATCGGCCGGGGTGTCGGTGCGGGCCAGCACATCGGCGATGGCCGCCGCCGGAATCGCGGCCAGCGTGCGCTCCGCCGTCTCGCGGACGTCGAGGTCGGGGTCAGCAATCAGCATCGCAAACAGCGCCAGTTGTTCCTGGCCGCGCGGCGCGACCTTGCCGGCCGCCGCGTCCATGCGCACCTCTTTGGGCACGTCGGCGCGGCGGAACGCATCCACCAGCGGACTCCGGATGCCGACATCCATCAGGCGGCCCTCCAGAGGTAGACGGCGACCAGCAGCACGATGACAGCCACGACCAGGCCGAGAACGAGCGGCGGCGAAAGCGCGAAGGTGCGCGCCATCCGTGGCGGCGGATCGGGCAACGGACCGACGTGCCGCCCCGGCGGCGGCAGATGGTCGGGATGCCGGGCCAGAAATGCCAGCAGCGTGGCTTCCGGGTCGAGGCCGATCTCTCTGGCGTACGAGCGCACGACCGCCCGCCTGAAGATGCCCGGTGGCAATCGCTCCATCTGATTCCGCTCGAGCGCGTCGAGCACGCGCACGCCGAGCTTGGTCACGTCGGCGATCTCCCGCAGCGTGCGTCCCGAGGCTTCCCGCGTGGTCCGCAGCACGAGTCCGAAATCGTCAGTCGCCTCCACTCCCACCCCTTGCTTGCGCCACAGCACGCCGCGTGACCGTCAAAACGCTCAATCTTAGCTCAGGAGGGGCGCCCCTCACCGCCGGCCACCGCGCGTAGTTCGGCCATCGCGCGCGCGATGGCCTCGCCAGCGTGCTCTCCGGCGCGCGGCAGCATCCAGCCGATGACCGCCATCCCGGCGGCGCCGGCCGCCGCCACCTGGGGCCAATCGGCCGCCGTCATGCCGCCGATGGCGAAGACCGGCCGGCGACTCGCGGCCGCGATGAGCGCCAGACCCGCCATGCCAAGACGCGGCGTAGCGGCGGCCTTCGACTCGGTGTCGCGTACCGTACCAGCCACGAACGCATCCGCGGATTCGTCGGCCGCAGTCAGCTCCGCGGCGTCGTGCACCGCCCGCGACACCCAGATGCCGCTCGGGAGCCATTCACGCAGACGCGCCGTGGGCGTGGAGCCGGCCTTCAGGTGCAGATCGACGCCGGCGGCCGCGGCGACGTCCGCGCGATCGTTGACCACGATACGCATCCGGCCGGGTGCCGCGCGCCGCAGGGTGCGCACGAGCGCCAGCAGGTCGGCCGCCGGCAGGTCCGGTTCGCGCACCTGGAAGAACTCGACGCCGCACGCTGCCGCGGCCTCGACCTGCTCGGTCAGCAGGATGGCCGCATCAGTGAGCGGACGGCGCAGGGCCGCGCACAGGCGGTGCCGGCTGCTCACGAGGCCCACGCGCGGATCGGGCCGTCGCGCCATCGCCGCGCCGGGCCGTGCCCCGCTCACGACGCCGAGCGACGCCGCACCATCGCGGACAGGTCCACGAGTGCAGCCACCAGGTTGACCGCGCCCAGCCCGGTGACTGCCCCGCGCACGTAGTTGTTGGTGATGAGCGCGTAGACGACCGGCGACAGCTGCGCGAAGTAGTTGCGCTCCCAGTACGCCGACCAGGGAATCACGATCAGCAGCAGGCCCAGCTCGATGAGCAGCGCGATGATCAGCAGGCGCCGCACCGGGTGCCTTACCCGCGGGCCTGCGCGCCGGTCAAGCGCGCGAGCCGGGCGGGCACGTCGCGGTAGCCGCCCGCGTCGGCGTCGAGTTCGCCGAACACGGCCAGCGCGCGCGCATGCTCGCCGAGGTCTTCGAGCACGTCGGCCAGGTCGTAGAGCAGGGCGCGGCCGGCGTCGACCGACGGCGCAGGCGCTTCGGCGGCCCGTTCGAACCACGCCAGCGCGCCGCTAAGGTCGGCGCGTTCCAGCAGCAGCCGGCCGAGCGTCGAGGCCGCCTCGAACCGCTGGCGCGACGACCGCGCCGCCAGTTCGAGCGACTGGATGGCGTCTTCCATCATGCCCATGTCGCGATAGGTCTGGCCCAGCCGCAGTTGCTCGGCCGCGAGGCCATCGTCCTGCGGGCGCGCCGCGTCCGCGGGCAGCTCGCTACCCCTGGCCGCCTGGCGTCCCTTGCCGGCCTTGGCGGACGTGTCGTCGGGTCCGCTACCCAGGGCGTCGGTGAGGTCGACCTCGCCCGATTCGGCCACCGCCGGCGCGACCACGGCTGCGATCGGCTCGTCGAACGAGAAGCCTTCGTTCAAGTCCATCTTGTCGGTGGCCGTGAACGGGCTGTCGCCACTCAGACGGTCGGCGATGATCGCGTCGGGGTCCGACTCGCCGAGCATCTCGAGCGCGCGGCGGAAGCGTTCGATGTTCGAGCGATCCCATGGCTCGCGCGCCACGAGATCCTCGCTGATGATGCGCGCCTCCAGGCCGCGGCCGGCGTCGAGATAGGCGTCGGCGAGTTGCGCCTGCGCCGAGTACATCGTCGCCTCGAGGCCGCCATCGACGCAGATTTCGACCAGGCGCATGAGCGCCACGATGTGCCGGCGCACGCGCGTGACGAACTCGTGCAGAGCGGCCGCGGCGGCCGCGTAGTCGCCATCGGCGACGGCGGCATCGGCCACCGCTTCGATGCCGGGGTAGGCGTGATCGGCGTCGTGCTCGGCCAGCCGGCAGGCCATGGCGATGGCCGCTCCGCGCTGCGACTTGTCGGCCGCGAGCGCACTGGCCACGGCGGCGCGGCCCTCGTCGAGGTGCCCCTGGCGTAGCTCGGATTCCGCCACGACCATCCACAGCGTAGGATCATGCGACACGACCTCGGTCGTGAGGTAACGGCGCGCCGTGCCCAGGTCGCCGTTGGCGAGATGCGCGCGCACGAGCCGCACCCGCGCATCGACGTCGCCGGCATCCATGTCGGCGACGCGGCCCAGCACCGCGAGTGCCTCGGCATGCTGACCCGCGCTCTCGAGGGCCGTGGCGAGCTGGCGCAGTTCCGAGGCTGACGACGCCCACGCCAGCGCGCGCGCGAACTCGCCGCTCGCGATGTCGGCGGCCAGCACGTGGCCGCGGGCGACGTCGTCGGCGGGATCGAGTTCGAGCAGGTCGCGATAGGCCGAGCGGGCCTCGTCGTGGCGGGCTTCCTTCGTGAACCACTCGGCCACGGCGCGGAACTCGCGGGCCGCGCTGTCGGTGTCGCCCAAATCGCGGGCCGCCTTGGCGGCCGTGAAACGTGCGCTGAAGTCGTCGGGGTCGACCAGCCCGAGACGCACGGCCATCTCGGCTGCCCCGCGGATGTTCCCCATCTTGCGACGACGTTCGCCCACGGCCTGGTAGGATGCCTTCGCGTCGGAGAGCAGGCCTTGCTTGGCGGCCACGTCGCCCGACCGGATCTGCGCGTACTCGTCGAGCGGCTTGACCCGGATGATCTTCTTGAAGAGCGCGGCGGCTTTCGGGTAGAAGCCTTCGTCGGCGAGGTGGTCGGCAATGCGCGTGTATTGCTCCACGCCCTTGTCGAGCTGGCCGGCGCGCACGAACAGGTCGCCGAGCGCGTTGGCGCTGTTCCAGTCACGCGGCTGGGCCAGGACCAGCGCCTGATATTCCTCGATGGCTGTGTCCACGCGCCCCAGGCGCAGGGCTTTCTCAGCCCGCTTCAGAGCTCCGTCGCGATCGAATGGCGCCACGTCCGTCCGCCCTCAGTCCAGAGTGCCACACAGCGCCGCCGGCTTGAACGATCGCCGGTGCGCCTCGGAATACCCATGTCGAGCCACCGCGGCCAGGTGCTCTGCCGTGGCGTAGCCCTTGTGCCTGCCATAACCATACCGGCTATCGGCCCGATGCAGGTCGGCCATCAGTCGGTCGCGCGTCACCTTGGCGACGATCGACGCGGCCGCGATAGCCGAACACCGCCGGTCGCCGCCAGTCACGGCCCGCTGCGCCATGGGCAGACCCTCGAGCCGGAACGCGTCGACCAGCACGAGATCGGGCTGGGGCAGAAGTCCCGACACGGCCCGGACCATTGCCCGCAGCGATGCACGATGGATGTTGTATCGGTCAATCTCGGGCGGTTCTGCAACGCCCACGGCCCAGGCGATCGCGCGCCGGCAGATCGTGTCGTGGAGGCGTTCCCGGGCGGCCGCCGTGAGCAGTTTCGAGTCGGCGAGGCCGGGAATATGGCGGGCGGAGTCGAGCACGACGGCGCAGGCGAGGACGGGACCGGCCAGGCAGCCGCGTCCCACCTCGTCCACTCCGGCGATCAGGCCGAAGCCGTACCGCCGGTAGAGGTTCTCGATCGTGCGCCGGGCGCGAGCTTTCGGCATGGCCCCTGGCGCAGACCGGCCGTGGTCAGGCCTGCGGGGCCTTGCGGACGTCCTTGCGGACTTCCTTCATGCGCGCCGCCTTGCCCTTGAGATCGCGCAGGTAGAAGAGCTTCGCGCGGCGCACTTTGGCCGATCGCAGGATCTCGATCTTCTGGATGACCGGCGAGTGCAGCGGGAAGATGCGCTCGACCCCCTGGCTGAACGACACCTTGCGCACCGTGAACGACGCGCGCGTGCCGCCGCGGCGCATGGCGATGACGATCCCCTCGAAGATCTGGATGCGTTCCTTGTCACCTTCCTTGACCCGCACGTGCACCTTGACGGTGTCGCCGGGCTGCATGGCCGGCCGCACCACCGTCTGCTTCTGTTCCAACATCTGAATTACGTCCATCGTTCCTAGCCGCTCCCTTCGTCGCCTGCCGTGGCGCCGGGCATCAGGTCGGGCCGTCGCGCGCTCGTGCGCGCCTTGGCCGACTCCCGCCGCCATGTCTCAATCGCTCCGTGGTGCCCCGACAGCAGCACCTCCGGAACTTCCCGTCCCCGCCACACGGCCGGCCGTGTGTAGTGCGGGTAATCCAACAGTCCGGCCGAGAACGAGTCCTCGCGCACCGACCGCGCATCGCCCACGACGCCGGGCACCAGTCGCGCCACCGCGTCGAGCATCACGAGCGCCGGCAACTCGCCGCCGCTCAGCACGTAGTCGCCAATCGACCATTCCTCGGCGCCAACGGCGTCGCACAGACGCTCGTCGATGCCTTCGTAGCGCCCGCACAGCCACGTGACCTGCCCGGCCGCCGCCAGCCGCGCCGCCGCGGCCTGGTCGAAGCGCCGGCCCGCCGGGGTCGTCACAACCACCACCCCCGCCGATCCGCGCGCCGCCTTGACCGCCTCCACCGCCACCAACAGCGGCTCGGCCTTCATCACCATCCCCGGTCCCCCACCAAACGGCACGTCGTCGACGACATGGTGCTTGTCGGTCGTGAACGACCGCAGGTCGTGGATCACGACGTCCAGCAACCCGCTCGTCCTCGCCCGTCCCACCACGCCTTCGGCAAGACCGGCTTCCACCATCTTCGGAAAGATGGTGACGATGTCGAAGATCACGCCTGCCACGCCCCGTTGACGTCGAGCAGCCCGTCGGGCGGCGTGACGACGATTCGTCGCGCCGCGATGTCCACCGCGCAGAACGCCTGCACCAGCGGCACCAGTACCTCGCCGCCCGCGGCGGCAATCGCCAGCCGCACCGACGCGCCGTCGCCGTCGACCCGGCTCACCGCACCGACCAGCGTGCCGTCGGCCGTGCGCACCTCGCACCCCACCAACTGGTGATGGTAGTAGACGTGCTCCGGCAGGGGCTGGGCCGTCGCTTCAGGCACCCGCAACTGCCAGCCGGCGAACCGTTCCGCGCCGGTCATGTCGGCCACCCCGGCGAACCGCACGATCGGCCGGCCGAGATGGCCCCGGGACTGCGCCACCGTGAGCGCCTCGATGGCGCCACCAGCGGCCGGGCGGGCCCACACCGTGGCGCCCTCCGCAAACCGCGTCTCCGGGAAATCGGTCGTCGCATTGACGAGCACTTCCCCCTTCGTGCCCCGGGCCCGCGCCACCACCCCGACGAGCAACATCTCGTCCCAGGCGGCCGGCGACGGCTCAGCGCCGTCCGGTTGAGTCGCGGATGTCGAGTTGGATTTTCTGCCCATCCACGTCGGCCGCGGCCGCCAGTAATTGCCGGAGCGCCGCTGCTGTGCGGCCCTGCCGGCCGATGACCCGGCCGAGATCGCCAGGGGCGACGTGCAGCTCGAAGTGCAAGCCGCCACGCCGTTCGCCCTCGACCACTGCCACGGCGTCGGGCTCGTCGGCGAGCGCCCGCGCCACGAGCTCCACGAGCGATTTCAGATCAGCCACGATCGCGCTCCGCTACGCCTGCGGCGCAACCGCCGCGGCCTCGACCACGGGCGTGGCGCTCAGGTCGCGCGTCACGTGCCGGGCCAGCAGGGTGCGCACGGAATCCGACGGGCGCGCGCCCTGGGAGATCCAGTGCGCGATGCGCTCGCGGTTCACGTCCACCACCGATGGCTTGGTGCGCGGGTTGTAGAAGCCGAGGGTCTCGAGCACCCCGCCATCGCGCGGCGAGCGCCGCTCGGTGACGACCACCCGGTAATGGGGACGCTTCTTCGACCCCGTGCGGCGCATGCGAATAACCAACATAAGTAGTGTCCTCGTCCTCACCAGCCGGACATCCGGCTAGCGCATCAGGCTGTACGGCCCCTTTTTCTTCCGCTTTTTGGGGGCCTCGGGCACGGTTTCGCCCGTCATCTGCCCCACCATCTTGAGCATCTTCCGCATCTCGGCGTACTGCTTCAGCAGCCGGTTCACGTCTTCGACCGACGTGCCGCTGCCCTTGGCGATGCGCTTGCGCCGGCTGCCGTCGATCACCTCGGCGTGCTCGCGTTCCTCCGGCGTCATCGAGTTGACTATCGCCTCCACGCGCCCGAGCTGTTTTTCGTCGGGCTGGTTCGCGCCCAGGTCCTTCATGGCGCCCATGCCCGGCAGCAGCTTCATGATGTGTTCGAGCGGGCCCATCTTGCGGATGGTGCGCAGCTGATCACGGAAGTCGCCGAGGCTGAACGTGTTCTTGCGAATCTTGTCTTCGAGCTTGGCTGCATCAGCGCCGTCGATGACCTGTTCAGCCTTCTCGATGAGCGTCAGCACGTCGCCCATGCCGAGCAGCCGGGAGACGAAGCGGTCGGCGTGGAACGGCTCGAGATCTTCGAGCCGCTCACCCGCGCCGACAAACGCGATCGGCACGCCCACGACACCGACGACCGACAGGGCGGCGCCGCCGCGTGCATCGCCGTCGACCTTCGACAGCACGATGCCGCTCACGCCAATCTGCCGGTTGAACTCGCCGGCGCTCTTGATGGCGTCCTGGCCGGTCATGGCATCGGCGACGTAGAGCAGATCCGAGGGCGTGACCGCGTCCTTGATGGCGACGAGCTCGCGCATCAGCTCGTCGTCGATGTGCAAGCGGCCCGCGGTGTCGACAATCACCACGTCGCAGCCGGTGTTGCGGGCTTCCACCATCGCGCCACGTGCGCGCGACACGGGATCGAGGTTGCCGGCGGGATTGAACACCCGCACACCGGCCTGGGCGCCGACGACCGAGAGCTGTTCGATGGCCGCCGGGCGGCGCACGTCGGTCGAGACGACCACGGGGTGCTTGCCCTGCTTGACCAGCATGCGCGCCAGCTTGCCGGTGGTGGTGGTCTTGCCCGAGCCCTGGAGGCCGAGCATCAGGATGACCTTCGGGAGCGGGCCGCCAACGCTCAGGCCGCCCACGGCATCACCGAACAGGCCGAGCAGTTCGTCGCGCACGATCTTCACGACCTGCTGGCTCGGGCTGAGACTCGCCTGCACGGCCGCGTCGCTGGCCCGGTCGCGCACCCGGTCGACGAACGCCTTGACCACCTGCAGGTTGACGTCGGCCTCGATCAAGGCCACCCGAATCTCGCGCAGCACGCGTTCCGTCGTCTCTGGCGTGAGGCGAACCTCGTTGCTCAGCGACTGGAAGACGTCTTGGAGTCTGGTGCTCAGGGCGTCGAACATGGCTCAGTGCGGCCGAGCGGACTCGGCCCAAACCTGCATTCTACTCAAGGTTCAGCGGAAGGGTCAACGCCGCGGCTCAGACCTTGGTCAGCCTATGCCCCAGCTTCTCCTTTTTGGTCCGCAGGTAGCGGCGAGTCGTCTCGGAGGGCGTCATCTCCAGGGGCGTGGTGGCCACGACGGCCAGCCCGTAGCCCTGCAATCCCACGAACTTTCGTGGATTGTTCGTGAGCAGGCGCATCGTCCGCACCCCGAGATCGCGGAGCACCTGGGCGCCGATGCCGTAGTCGCGCTGGTCGGGCTTGAATCCAAGCCGCTCGTTGGCCTCGACCGTGTCGAGACCCTGATCCTGCAGTTCGTAGGCCCGGATCTTGTTGGCCAGCCCGATGCCCCGACCCTCCTGGTTCAGATACAGGAGCACGCCCCGCCCCTCGGCGGCGATGGCCGCCATGGCGGCGTCGAACTGCGGCCCGCAGTCGCACCGCAGCGAATGGAAGACGTCGCCCGTGAGGCATCTGGAGTGCACGCGCACGAGCACGTCCTCGCCGCTGCCGAGGTCGCCGCAGACCAGCGCCACATGGGTCTCGCCGTCGAGCGGGCTCTCGTAGGCATGAATGCGGAAGCGGCCATGCACGGTCGGCAGCCCCGCCTGGGCGACGCGCGTGACCAGCCGCTCGTGACGCATCCGGTACTGGATGAGCGATGCGACCGTGATGAGGGACAAGCCGTGCTTCCGGGCGAACTTCACCAGGTCGGGCACGCGCGCCATGCTGCCGTCGGCCTTGGCGATCTCGCAGATGACGCCGGCCGGATACAGTCCGGCGGCGCGGGCCAGGTCGACCGCCGCTTCCGTCTGTCCCGCCCGCACCAGCACGCCGCCGTCGCGCGCCCGCAGCGGGAACACGTGACCTGGCCGGGCCAGATCGACCGGGCGCGTCTTGGGTCGGATGGCGGTGAGAATCGTCGTGGCGCGATCGAGCGCCGAGATGCCGGTCGTTACGCCGCGCCGGGCTTCGATGCCCACGCAGAAGGCCGTGTCGAAGGCCGTCGTGTTCCGCCCGGCCGGCACCTGCAGCGGCACCTCGAGCGCGTCGAGGCGCTCGGCCGTCATCGGCATGCAGATGAGGCCGCGGCCGTGCGTCATCATGAAGTTGATCACCTCCGGCGTCACCTTCTCGGCGGCAATCGTCAGGTCGCCCTCGTTCTCGCGATCCTCGTCGTCGACGACAATCACCATCCGCCCCGCGCGAATGGCCTCGACGGCCTCCTCCACCGGCGCGAACGGACCGCGCGGGCGCCGCGGCGCGTTCGGGAGCGCGGGCTTCGTGACGGCGGCGCGGCGGCGGGTGACGACGGTCTTGGGCATCATGGCTCTCGGTCAGCGCCGCCGCAGGTCGGTGAGTCCGGCAATCTCGGCCGCGCGCACGACGTATTTGCCGAGCACGTCGCACTCGAGGTTCACCTTGCCGCCGACCTTGAGCTCGCCCAGCGTGGTGTGCGCCCAGGTGTAGGGCACGATCATCAGATCCAGTCGCCGCTCGTCGAGCCCCGCGACGGTGAGGCTCACACCGTCCACCGTGACGCTGCCCTTGCGGATGAAGAGCGCGGCGAGCGACGGCGGGTAGCTCACCGTGAGCCAGTGGCTCTCGCCCTCGGACCGCACGTCCTCGATCACGCCGACGCCGTCTACGTGGCCAAGCACGAAGTGGCCGCCGAGCCGCCCGTCAACCCGCATCGGCCGCTCGAGATTCACGCGCTGACCGCGGGCCAGTGCGCCGAGCGTGGTGACGCGGGCCGTCTCGGGACCGATGTCGGCGTGGATTTCTCCCTGCGCTACGACCAGTGCGGTCACACAGACGCCGCACACGGCGACGCTGTCGCCGGGCTGCGTGTCGGCCGCCATGGCCGCCTCGATCCGCACCCGGTATCCGCCGGCCGCTGGCTTCACTTCGGCCAGACGTCCGACTTGCTCAACGATTCCAGTGAACATCGGCCTCGATCCAGACGTCCTGCCCGCAGGGTTCCGCTGTCAGCCCGGTCAGCCGCTGCCACGGCACCGCGACTCCGTCAAATAGTGGCACACCGCCGTCGCCGAGCACCTCCGGCGCCACGATGAGGTGCAGACGATCGACCAGTCCCGCTTCCCAGAAGCCGCGGTGTAGCCGTGCGCCCCCTTCGACGAGCAGCGTGTGCACCTCATGCCTCACGAGCTGCCGGCACGCATCCTCGAGCGATGCTGCCCCGATGACGACGACCCCGTCGGCCTCGAGTTCGCGCACCCGGCTGGCCTGGCCGGTCAACGCCCCGGCCGAGGTCACCATTATGACGCGCCCGTTGCCGGGCGTGCCCAGCACACGGGCCGAGGCCGGCACGCGCAACTGCCGGTCGAACACCACGCGCGTGTAGGGCCGGGCGCGCACGACGTCACGCACGGTCAGCACTGGATCGTCCACGAGGATGGTGCCCACCCCCACCGCCACGGCATCAGTGGCGGCACGCAGCAGCTGCGTACGTCGGCCGGCCTGGGCGCCGGAAATCCGGGTGCGCCGCCCGGGTGCGGCGGCAATGCAGCCGTCACGACTGGCCGCGGCCTTCACCACCACGAGCGGCCGCTGGTGTTCGTAGGCCATCAAGTAGGCGGCGTTGAGGCGGCGCGCCGCGCGCTCCTCCAGGCCGACCTCCACGGTCACCCCCGCCGCGCGCAATTCGCGCACCCCGTGTCCCGCCACCTGCGGATACGGATCGAGTGTGGCCGCGACCACGCGGCTCACGCCCGACGCCAGGATGCGGCGCGTGCACGGGCCGGTGCGGCCGGTGTGACAGCACGGCTCGAGGGTCACATACAACGTGGCGCCGCGAGCCCGGTCGCCCGCGGCCTCGAGCGCCACGACTTCGGCGTGCGGCAGGCCGGCGCGTTCGTGGAACCCCTGCCCGACGACCACGCCGTTGCGGTCGACCACGACGGCGCCCACCACCGGGTTGGGCACGGTCGCGCCCTGGGCCCGCGCCGCGTGGAACAGCGCGCGCCGCATCATGCCCAGGTCGTCTACCACGATGGCCGGAACAGGGCGTCGACGTAGCTGTCGGCGGAGAACGGCAGCAGATCGTCGATGCTCTCGCCCACTCCGACGAAGCGAATCGGCAGCTTCAACTCGTGCGCGATGGCGATGGCGATCCCGCCTTTGGCGGTGCCGTCGAGCTTCGTCAGCACCACGCCCGTCACGCCGGCCGTGGCGGCGAACTCGCGGGCCTGCACGAGGCCGTTCTGTCCCACGGTCGCGTCGAGTACGAGCAACACCTCGTGCGGGGCCCCGGGCACCTCGCGCTCGGTGATGCGCCGGATCTTGTCGAGCTCGGCCATGAGATTCACACGCGTGTGCAGCCGGCCGGCCGTGTCGATGAGCACGGTGCCGACGCCTCGCGCCTTCCCCGCCGCGAGCGCGTCGAAGACCACGGCCGCCGGGTCCGAACCTTCGGGCGCACGCACGAGATCCACGCCCGCCCGCGTCGCCCACACCTGGAGCTGGTCCACGGCCGCGGCGCGGAAGGTATCGGCGGCGCAGATCAGTGGCTTCTCTCCGTCGAGCCGCAGGCGATTGGCCAACTTGCCCACCGTGGTGGTCTTGCCGGTGCCGTTCACGCCCACGATCAGCACCACGCGCGGACCGGTCGCTGGGCGGCGCAGCGGCGTCTCGGCATCAGCGAAGATCTCGCGCAGTTCCGCCGTCAGCAGAGCGCGCAGGCTCTCGCCGCGGCGCTGCTGGACGCGCACGCCGTCGAGCAGACGAGCGGTCGCCGGCAAGCCCACGTCGGCGCCGAGCAGCAATTCTTCGAGCGCCTCGACCGTGTCGACATCGACGCCGTCAGCCTGGCGGTCCGGCGCGTCGGCGCGCCGCACGATGTCGTCGAAGCGCTGCGCCAGCCGCTCGGCCGTCCGGGAGAGTCCCTGCGTGAGTTTGTCGAACAGGCCCATCGGCGCGATCTTAGCAGGCCCGGAGGCTGGCACCGGCGCCGCCGCACTGCGCCTCAGCTCTGACGGTCAGCCTCGGCTCGTTGCCGGCGCCCCATCAGATCGCTCACCGCCGCGGCCGGACTCACCCGCCCACCGAGCAGCGCGTCGACCTGCGCGGCAATCGGCAGCTCCACGCCGTGGGCCGCACCGAGGGCCAGCGCGGCGCGCGTCGTGCGCACGCCCTCGGCGACCATCTTCGTGCTGGCGACGATCTCGGCCAGGCCCCGCCCCCGCGCGAGTTCCCGGCCGACGTGGCGGTTGCGGCTCAGCGCGCCGGTGCATGTGAGCACCAGGTCGCCCATGCCCGCCAGCCCGGCCAGCGTCTCGCGATCACCGCCCGCGGCGACGGCCAGCCGCGAGATCTCGGCCAGGCCGCGCGTGATGAGCGCCGCCTGTGCGTTGTGGCCCAGCCCGAGTCCGTCGACCACGCCGGCGGCAATCGCAATCACGTTCTTGAGCGCGCCGCCGAGTTCCACGCCGATGACGTCGGTGCTGGCATACAACCGCATCGCGCCCGAGCGGAACTCCTCCTGCACGTGCCGCACCGTCCCCACGCTCGGCGACGCCACCACGACGACGGTCGGCATCTGGTCGGCCAGCTCGCGGGCGAAACTCGGGCCCGACAACACCGCCACCTCCGGCACCGCCGGCCACTCCTGCGCGATCACCTGTGACATGCGCAGCAGCGACCCGTCTTCGATGCCCTTGGTGGCGCTGAGGACGACCGCCGCAGGGTCGACGTGCGGACCCGCCTGGCGCAGCACCTGCCGCAGGCCGTGCGAGGGCACGGCCACCAGCACGAGCTGCGCGTCCCGGAGCGCGTCAGGCAGACTGGCTCCGGCCGAGAGCGACGAAGGAAATGGGATGTCCGGCAGATACACGGCATTGGCCCGGCGGCGTTCCATTTCAGCGGCGAGCTCGGCATCGCGCGCCCACAGGCGCACCTCATGGCCGATCCGCGCCAGGTGGATCGCCAGCGCCGTGCCCCAACTGCCCGCACCCAACACGGCGACACTACGCACGGGCGTCGCCATCCCTCCGCCCGAGACGGCGCTCGGTGCCACGCCACAGGCGCCGCAGGTTCGGTCCGTGGCGCCACACGATGAGCAGAGCCGCCCCCAGGCTGCCGGTTACCACGGCGCGCGATGCGCCCAGCGTCGCGGCCGCCAGCGGCAGGGTGGCCGTTGCCACGACCGAGCCGGCCGACACAAGACGCGTGGCGCCGGTGGTGAGAACAAACGTCGCAGCGGCGCACAGCGTGGCCAGCGGCGCGAGCACCGCAAACGCGCCACAGGCCGTGGCTACGCCTTTACCGCCGCGGCCGCGGAGCCATATGGGGAACATGTGTCCAGCCACCGCCGCCACACCCGCCGCGATCGCGTCGGTCTCCGACGGCGCCAGCCGGCCCGCGAGCACCACCGCCGCCACGCCCTTGGCGACGTCCACGGCCATCACGAGAGCTCCGAGGCCCGGCCCCGACACGCGCCACACGTTCGTGGCGCCGACGTTGCCGCTGCCCACGCGCCGCAAGTCCACGCCCGCCCAGTGGCGCGCGGCGAGATAGCCGAGTGGCAGCGAGCCAATCATGTAGCCCAGCAGTCCGGCCACGGCCGTCATTGGCCTGACCCGTCGAGCAGGTAGCGGCGCAGCAGGTCGAGCGCAGTGCTGGCCGAGAGCGACTTGATCACGGTGCGATCGCCGGTGAAGCGCGCCGTGCGCACGACCGGGCCGCGCCCGCCGGCCACCGCCAGGCACACGGTGCCCACGGGCTTCTCCGCGCTGCCGCCGCCGGGACCCGCGATGCCGGTCACGGCCACCGCGACCTCGACACCGGCACGCCGCCGCAGCCCTTCGGCCATCGCCACCGCCACCGGCTCGCTGACCGCGCCGTGAGCCGCAATGAGCTCGGGCGACACCTCGAGGTCGGCGACCTTCGCGCGGTTGCTGTAGGCGACGACCGCGCGATCGACGTAGTCGCTGCTGCCACCGACGTCGGTGAGCCGTGAGGTCACGAGGCCACCAGTACACGACTCGGCCAGTGCCACTCGCCAACCGCGCGTCCGCAGCAGATCGCCGACGACCTGTTCGAGACTGCGGCCGTCGCTGCTCACGACGTCGTCGCCGAGCGTGGCCACGAGCGTCTCGACGGCGTCAGCCAGGCGGACCTCGAGGGCCGGACGATCCGGGCCGTGTGCGGTCAGATGCAGTTCCACCTGGCCGAGGCTCGCCAGGATGGTCGTATGCACGGGGAGCGGATCGAGCCGCCACGGCGCGTAGATGGGTTGCACGCGCTCGTCCACCCACGACTCGCTGCGGCCGCCGACCAGCAGCGCGCGCTGCGCCGTCTGACTCGCGCCCCAGCGCGGCGCCACGAAGCTGCTCACGGCGACCTCGAGCATCGGCTGCATCTCGCGCGGCGGCCCCGGCAGCAGCACGACCGCGCGCTCGCCGGCGGGAAGCCACAGCCCCGGCGCGGTCCCGCGCCGGTTGGGCAGGATGCTGCCGCCCTCGGGCACGAGCGCCTGCCGGCGGTTGATCTCGGGCATCGTCAGGCCGCGGGCCTCGAAGCGCTCGCGAATGGCCGTCACGATCTCGGGCGCTTCGTGCAGTGCCAGACCCAGCACATGGGCCGCGGCATCCCGCGTACGGTCGTCGTCGGTCGGTCCCAACCCACCGGTGCACACGACCAGGTCGGCGCGCGCGTGCGCATGCCGAAGGGCATCGACGAGATCGTCCCAGTCGTCGCGCACCACGGTCGTGTAGGACACCGCCAGCCCGTGCCGCTGCAACACCGCGGCGATGTACGGCGAGTTGCTGTCGGTGCGGCCCAGGTTCAGCAACTCGCTGCCGACGGCCACAATCGCCGCCGTGGCCGGCCGGCCCGAGGGCGTCACGACAGCCATGCCGGCAGCAGCCACACGAGCAGCGCCAGTGTTCCCCAGGCATAGACCCCGGCTGCCAGGTCGTCGAGCATGATCCCCCACCCGCCGTGGCACGCTTCGAGCTGCCGGGCCGGCGGCGGCTTCACGATGTCGAAGGCGCGAAACAGGAAGAAGCCGGCGAGCGCGGCGGGCCACGTGAAAGGCGCCGCCACCATCGTGACGCACATGCCCATCACCTCGTCGATCACGACAGGCCCAGGGTCGGTCATGCCCAAATGACGTTCGGCCCGCGTCGCGGCCCACGCCCCGACCACGAGGAGTGACGCCGCGATCGCGAGTTCGCCGGCCACGCCGGCGCCACCCGAACGCGCCAGCGCCCACAGGCCGAGGCCGACGGCCGAGCCCACCGTGCCCGGCGCAATCGGGAAGAATCCGCTGTATCCCGACGTGGCGATGACCAGCGCCAGCCGCGCCATCACGACCCGACCTTCACGACCCGCGTGCGGGCCGCGAAGTCGTGCAGCGCCCGTCCATCGGCCCGCACGAGTGCCGGCACGAAGCCAGCTCCCATCACGACCGAGCCGGCCAACGCGACCGCCACGCGCACCGCCGCGCCGCCGGGCGTCAGCCCGCCCGACAGCGGCACCACGCGCAGGCCCGTCGCCATCTTGCCCAGCGTCTGCCCACCGCTCGCGGTGAACACCGCCAGATAGGCCACGTTCAACCCCAGCAGGAACGCCCCGAGCGGCACCCGCGGCAGCGTCGCGGCCTCGGCCACCGGCAACCCCGCGAGCTGCGCCGTCAGGTAGACCACCGCCAGATCGATGCCCGCCAGCACCAGCACATCGACTGACGCCGCCAGCAGCCTCGCTCCCGCCGAGGCTGCTTCGCTGATGGGCTCAGCGATCTCGACCGGCGCCACGGCCTCGGGCCCGCTCTCGAGGAGCGGCGCCGACGCGCGCCGCAGCACCTGTGTCGCCGGTCGGCCGCGCGGGCGATCCGTCGAGGCGCGGCGCACGGCCAGCGGCGTGCGGGCCGGCGGTGGCTGCGTTTCGTGCACGAGCATCGGAAACGCCGGCGCGCGCAATGGCAGATCCTGGAAGGGCGCGAGCGCCGAGGTCGGATCCAGCCCAGCGCCTGGCGAGACGCGCGCGGCGCGCGCCGCCGACACGTACGACCGCGGTCCCGGGTCGTCGAGCCGTGCTGCCGGCGCACTCGCGGCCGATGCGCTCGGCAGCATCGAGAAGTCGTAGCCGCAATGGCGGCAGCGATCGGTCTCTTCGAAGCCGACATACGCGCACTTCGGACACTTCATGGCAGACGCTCCGAACCGGCAGACGACAGGCCGGCCGTGGCGCGCAGCAGCTCCTGCTGCACCCGGCCGCGCAGGACCTGCGCCTCGCGGTGGTGCGCGTCACCGGGGCCAACCAGGTCGAGCGTCGCGAGGGCGTCGGCGAGCTTGCCGGCATGGAAGAACGCGTCGGCGCGAGACAGATAGGCTTCAGACACCGCCGGCACCGGCAGCGGTGACCCGGCCGTGTCGAAGGTGGCCACGGGCGTGCCGGCCTCGGTGCCAGCATCAGTGCGAGTCAGCACGAGCGCGGCCACGCAGACGGCCGCGACGACCACCAGCATCGGGCCCAGCCGGAGACGCGCCGGCACGTCCCCCTCGACCACGCCAGCCCGCCGCCGCCGGCCCAAGACGGGGGCCACCGCGGCGGCGGCCGGTCCGGACGGCGGGAAGTCGAGCAGGCCGATCCGGTGCAGCACCGGCAGCGTCTGTTCGTGCGGTGCGCCGCGATCGGCGGCCGCTGTCAGCAAACGCCGGGCGCGCTCCACGTCGCCGTCATCGAAGGCTTGCAGGCCTTCGTGCAACAGCCCTTCGGTCTCGCGCTGGCGTTCGGCCTGCGCGCGCCGTGCGCGATCGATGTAGGCGCGGGCCCGGTCGTTGGTGCGGTCGAGGAACAGCACGCGCGTCCAGACGTTGACGGCTTGCTCGAGGCGTCCGGCAAAGTAGTCGTCGAGACCCGACACCAGGAGCTGCTCGATGCGGGTCTCCCGCTCCACATCGGAGAGTGCCTCAGCGGCGGGCGCGTCACCGTGCCTAGGGTCCGTCATGTCCGAAAGTCGCTGCGCAGTATAGCACTCAGAACTCATCCAGACGGCTGTGGTACAACGCCGCGATGCCTCTGCTCGAGTGCGTGCCGAACATCAGTGAAGGCCGCGATCTCGGCGCCGTCGCCCGCATCGCCGACGCGCTGTCGCGGGTGCCTGGCGTGCGGCTGCTCGACCGTCACTCCGACGCCGTCCACCATCGTTCGGTGTTCACGCTGGTCGGCGCGGCGGACCCGCTGCGCGCAGCCGTGCTCGCGCTCTTCGAGGGCGCGCTGGCCGAGCTGGACGTCAGCGCGCAGCGCGGCGCGCATCCGCGGATCGGCGCGGTGGATGTCGTGCCGTTCGTGCCGCTCAGTGGCGCAACCATGGCCGACGCCGTGACGGCGGCCCGCGCCACGGGGGAGGAGGTCGCGGCGCGCTTCGGCGTGCCGGTGTTCCTCTACGAAGCTGCCGCCACCGCGACCTGGCGGCGCGCCCTTCAAGACGTGCGCCGCGGACAGTTCGAAGGACTCGCGGCCAAGCTGCAGCGGCCCGAGTGGCAGCCCGACTTCGGCCCGGCCGTGCCGCATCCGCGTCTGGGAGCTGTCGCCATTGGCGCCCGCGGCATCCTCGTGGCCTACAACATCAACCTCGCCACCACTCGCCTCGAGGTCGCCGCCCGCATCGCGGCGGTCGTGCGTGAGAGTTCTGGCGGGCTGCCATGCGTCAAGGCGATGGGCCTGGCCCTGCCCGGTCGCGGCCTCGTGCAGGTGTCGATGAACCTCACGGACATCGATCGCACCTCGATCGCCGACGTCTTCGACGCGGTGTCCCGCGAAGCCGCCCGCGACGGCGTCGAGGTGCTCGAGAGTGAGGTCGTCGGCCTGCTGCCCGCCCGGGCCCTGCTCGGCGCGGCCACTCGCTTCTTGCGCCTGCCTGGCTTCGACGCCGACCGGTTGCTCGAGACGCGGCTCGCGCCATAGGGCCGGCCGCTCGCGCTATTCGGCCTCGCGCCGCGACGGGGCGATGCCGAACGCCCGCATCTTCTTGTAGAGGTTGCTGCGCTCGACGGCCAGGGCGTCAGCCGTACGCGAGATGTTGCCCTGGTGCACGGCCAGCACCCGAAGAATGTAGTCGCGCTCGAACCGATCGCGGGCTTCGGCCAGGGCGAGCAATGGCTGACCGGGCGTCTCGCTCGCCGGCGCGGGTGCGCCGCCACCGTCATCGATGAAGCCTACGTCGGACGCGGTGATGGTGTCGTCATGCACCATGATCAGCAGCCGCTCCACCACGTTGTGCAGCTCCCGCACGTTGCCCGGCCAGGCGTGGCGCTGCAGCCGGGACATCGCGTCGGGCGCGAACCGTTTCACACGCCGCCCGTACTCGGAGGCCAGGGTGGCCATGAAGTGCTCGGCCAGGCGCGGCACGTCATCGGGCCGGTCACGCAGCGGCGGCACGAAGATCGGCACGACGTTCAGCCGGAAGAAGAGGTCCTCACGGAAGCGGCCGGCGCGAATCTCTTCATGGAGGTCTTTGTTGGTCGCCGCCACCACCCGCACATCCACGCGCACCGTCGATGTGCCGCCCACCGGTTGCACCACTTGCTCCTGCAGCGCGCGCAGCACTTTGGCCTGCGTCTTCAGGCTCATGTCGCCGATCTCGTCGAGGAAGATGGTGCCGCCGTGCGCGTGCTCGAACCGCCCGCGACGCTCGGCGACCGCCCCGGTGAAGGCGCCCTTGGTGTGACCGAAGAGCTCCGACTCGATCAGTTCTTCGGGAATCGCCGCGCAGTTCACCTCGACGAACGGACCCGTGCGCCGGCGGCTGTGCGCGTGCAGGGTGCGCGCCACGAGTTCCTTGCCGGTGCCGTTCTCGCCGAGCACCAGGACCCGGCCATTGGTTGGGGCCGCCAGCAGCACTTGTTCCCGCAGATGGCGCATCACCGGACTCTCGCCCACCATCACGTAGCGGCGATCCACCTGCGCCCGCAGGTCGCGGTTCTCGGCTTCGAGCAACCGCTGCCGCAGCGCGTTGCGCACGACCAGCACGGCCTTGTCGAGTGAGAGCGGCTTCTCGACGAAGTCGTAGGCGCCGAGCTTGATGGCCCGCACCGCCGATTCGACGTTGCCGTGACCCGAGATCACGACCACTTGTGCATCGACCTTCCGCTCGCGGAGACGCTGCAGCGTCTCGAGCCCGTCGATGCCCGGCATCCAGACATCGAGCAGCACCACGTCGAAGGTCTGCTCCACCACCCGCTCGAGGCACGCCTCGCCCGACGCCACGGCCTCGACCGTGTAGCCCTCGTCGCGCAGCACGCCGCCCAGGGCCGTGCGCACGCCCGGCTCGTCGTCGACGATCAGGATCGATGCCATAGGCTCACTCAACAGGGCAGCTCGATTGTGAACCGCGTGCCCGTGGGTAGATTGTCGGTCACTTCCACGTTGCCACCGTGTTCCGCCACGATCCGCCGCACGATCGCCAGGCCCAGGCCCGAGCCGCGGCGCTTGGTCGAGTAGTAGGGCAGGAACAGCTTGTCGCGCTCGCCGGCCGGAATGCCCGGCCCGTCATCGGCCACGACCACACGCGCAATCCGGTGCACGGCGTCGTGTGAGGTCTCGATGACGATCACGCCGCGGCGCTCCATGGCCTCGACGGCGTTGTCGACGAGGTTGATGATGACCCGCTTGATCTGCTCGGCGTCGAGGCGCACCGGCGGCACGTCGGTGCCCAGATCCAGGCGCAGCGTGACGTCGGCGAAGATCCCGGCATAGAGCGACAGGGCGTCGGACACGACTTGATTGAGGGAGGCTGGCACCGCTTTGGGCGCCGGCATCCGCGCAAACTGCGAGAACTCATCGACCAGCCCCTTCAGTGACTCGACCTCGCCGATGATCGTGCTGGTGCACTCCTTCACGAGCGCGTGATGCGGCGAGGCGGGGTCACCGAGCTTGCGCTGGAGCCGCTCGGCCGACAACTGAATCGGCGTGAGCGGATTCTTGATCTCGTGGGCGAGGCGGCGCGCCACTTCGCGCCAGGCCGCCACCTTCTGCGCCCGGATGAGGGGCGTGACATCGTCGAGTACGAGCACCGTGCCTTCGAAGCCGCCGGCGCCCTGCAGACGCGTGGCCGCCACCGCCAGCGTCAGCTCGCGGCCGTCGCGGGTGATGCTCACTTCCTGCGCGGCGGATTCCGCCTTCGCGCGGGCCGCATGGTCGAGCACCGCGGCGATCGCCGCCAGGTCCGGTCCGAGCACATGCGCGACCGGCAAGCCGACCGCCGAGGGCCCGAGGCCGAGCAGGCGGGCCGCCGCGGAGTTGATGCGGCCGATCGCGCCGTGAGCGTCAATCGACACGACCCCGGTGGCAATCCGTTCCAGGATGGTCTCGACCGAGCGATGCCGGCGCTCGACGTCCTGATGCCGCTGTTCGAGCTCCACCGCCGCCCGTTCGAGCCGCCGCTGGCGCAACGACAGGTCGGCGGCCATGGCATTGAACGACTCCACCATGATGCCGAACTCGTCGTCGGCTTGGTGCTCGATGCGATGCTCGAGGCGGCCGGCGCCGATCTCGCGCGCCGCCGCCGAGAGCATCTGCACCGGCCGGGTGATGCGCTTGGCCAGATACAGCCCCATCCAGGTCGAGCCCACCAGGATGAGCAGCGTGACCATCACGAAGAACGACAGGTAGACCCCGGCGAGCGGCTGCTTCAAGACGCGCAACTGGGTGTAGTCCTCGTAGGCCTTGGTCATGCGCCGGGCACGGTCGGCCATCTCGCCGGTCAGGAAGTCGCTCGCGAGCACCACGCCGATCAGCCGTCCATCCGGGCTGCGGATCGGCTGCGCCACCCGCAGGAGTTGGCCGCCATCGCTGCCGGGCACGGGGTCCAGTTGCCATTCGCCGCTTGGCCCGGTCACCGCGCGCATCGCGAGGCGATCGCCGCCGGCACGGGTCGAGCCGGCGGGCAGATTCGGCGCGGCCACATCGACGACCGACTGCACGCCGCCGTCGCCGTCGATCACCCGGTAGACCTGCACCAGGCCGATGCGCTGCTGCGTGACGTCGGGGGCAATGACCGCGCGCACGCCGTCGACGTCGGTCGCGAGATCGAGACGCGACAGGCCCTGCGCCAGGCGCGCGGCCTCGTCGGTGACCACCCGCTGACGTTCGCGGTAGTAGTCCTGCGCGATCCGGTTCGCCGACGACAGCACCTCTTCCATCGGCGCGTTGAACCAGCGATCCACGGCCGTCAACACCACCTGCGATCCCACCGCCAGCACGAGCACGGCCGGGATCAGCGTGAGACCGAGCAGCAAGGCGACGAGCTTGGCGCGGAAGCGGGCAAACGGCAGCGCGCGCCGGCGTTCGACCACGAGCTTCACGACGTTGCGCACCAGGAAGAACCCGAGCGCCAGCAGCATCATGAAGTTCGTGGCGCTGAGCGCGTAGAGCACGAACCCGGTCAGGAAATCGGGCGAGAGCCGGGCCGAGCGATCGGCCAGCCACACCAGACTGGCCAGCGCCGCCAGCAGCAGCAGGATGCCGATCAGGATGAGGCGCGGGTTGTCGCGGAACGGACGCCGCCCGGCCGGGGCGCTGTCGCGCGCGGGAGCAGGCGGCGCAGGAGTGGTCCGCGTCGTGGCCATGTCGGACTGCAGCGCGGCGCGCGGCGCCCGCTATTCCTTCCCGCTCAGCAGGTCCTTGAGTTCGGTCATGAATTCGCCGATGTCGCGGAAGTGGCGATAGACCGAGGCGAACCGCACATAGGCCACCTTGTCGAGCTGCTTGAGCTCCTGCATCACGAAGGCGCCGACCTCGGCGGTGGTGATTTCCTTCTCGGCGCGGTCCTGCAGCAACGCCTCGACGCGGTCGGCCACGCCTTCGATCGCCGCCACCGACACGGGCCGTTTCTCGCAGGCCTTGAGCAATCCGGCCACCAGCTTCTGACGCTCGAACCGCTCCCGCGTGCCGTCCTTCTTGACGACCATGTAGGGAATCTCGTCGATCCGTTCGTAGCTCGTGAAGCGCTTGCCGCATTCGGCGGTGAGGCACTGCCGGCGCCGGCGAATGACGTCGCCTTCCTTGCTCTCGCGCGAATCGACCACCTTGTCACCGAGCTGGCCACAATAGGGGCACTTCACGGCCGGTCCTCCTCGTTGTGCCTGGCCTGCCGCGCCACCTCACCGAGGCCGGATACCGACAGGCCTTCCTGGGCCATCAGCACCGCGCCCACCACCAGCGTGGGCAGGAAGCCCACCGCATGCAGCACGATCGCCGCACCGACGGCGTGGTCATTGTCGGCGCCGAAGAACGACGTCGCGCCGATCCGGTAGGCCTCGTGGAAGCCGCCGACGGCGCCCGGCGTGGGCACCGCGACACCGACGATGAGCAACGCGATGAGGAGCAGCGACCCACTGGGCGGCATGTGCACCCCGACGGCCGCCGACACGATCCAGGTCTGCGCCGCAATCAGCAGCCACAACACGAACGACCAGGCCAGGGCGCGCGCCAGGTGCGAGGGGTACCGCACGACGGCGAGACCGTGGGCAAAGGCCACGGCCATGGCGGTGACGGTGGCGCGGAACCGGGCCGGCAGCCAGCCCGTGGCCACGCCGACGCCGCGCGCCAGCAGCGCCGGCCGCGACGCGAAGACGAAGAGCAGGCCCACGCCCGCGACCGCCGCCACCGCCGCCATCAAGCCGCCCGCGCGCACCGCGGCGAACACCGCGGGATCCATCGACGAGAGCCCTGGATCGAACGCGAGCAGGAAGAGCGCGAGTAAGGTGAGCACGGTCACCAGGTCGAGCATTCGCTCGATCACGATGGTGGCAAACACCGCTGACGCGTCGAAGCCTTCGCGCCGCGCGAGCAGCCACGGCCGCAGTAGTTCCCCAGCGCGAGCGGGCAGGATGAAGGACGCGGCAAAGCCGATGACGGTGGCGCGCAATGCCACCGAGAAACGCGCGTGGCCGAGGGGCGCGAGCATGACCTGCCAGCGGATGGCGCGCAGCACGTAGCTGAGCATCACGCACGCCACGCCGACGGCGATGAGCCCGGGGTGCGCCGTGCGCATGACGCCCCACACCGCGTGCAGGTCGGCATTGCGCAGGAACACGCCAACCAGGGCCACGGTCAACGCGAGCAGGGCGACGGTGCGGAGCCACGGCGGCATGATGGACGGTTGGGATGCGGACGCCGCGCGCCACCACGAGAAGCGCGGGCGCCACCGGCACGTCCATACTACATGAGGTGTACAGGCGCATCGCGCGCTCGCCTCTTGCGCGCTCGCCAGCGAATGACTACGATTCACGCTCCCTTTTCCGCTGAGAGTCGCGTGCCACTCGCCACACCCCTGATTGCATCGGAGCTGCCCGGATTCGCCCGTGTCCGTCAAGGCAAGGTGCGAGACCTCTACGAGGCTGGCGACGATCTGCTGATGGTCGCCACCGATCGCATTTCCGCCTTCGACTACGTGCTCGGCTCAGGCATCCCGGACAAGGGGCGGGTGCTCACGAAGCTCTCGGCCTTCTGGTTCGCCAAGACCTCCGGCATCGTGGCCAATCACCTGCGCAGTGACGACGTCGCGTCCTTCCCCGCCGCGCTGGCGCCACACCACGAGCAACTGCGCGGACGCGCGATGCTGGTGCGCAAGACCACCCCACTGCCGGTGGAATGCGTGGCCCGCGGATATCTCGCGGGCTCTGGCTGGAAGGACTACGTGGCCACGGGCGCCGTGTGCGGCATATCGCTGCCCGCTGGTTTGCGCGAATCGGATCGCCTGCCCGAGCCGATCTTCACGCCCGCCACCAAGGCCGACTCCGGGCACGACATGAACATCCCGGAAGACCAAGCCGCGCGGCTGGTCGGCACCGATCTCCTGCCTCGCCTGAAGACCCTCACGATGGCGTTGTATGCCGCCGGAGTGGCACACGCCGAACAGTGCGGCATCATCCTGGCCGACACCAAGTTCGAGTTCGGCCTGACAGGCGGCGGCGAGCTGCTGCTCATCGACGAGGCCATGACCCCCGACTCGTCGCGCTACTGGCCGCGCGACAGCTACGCGCCGGGCGGACCGCAGGCCAGCTTCGACAAGCAGTTCGTACGCGACTACCTCGAGTCGATTCGCTGGAACAAGCAGCCGCCGGTGCCTTCGCTGCCCGATGAGGTCGTGCGCCGCACCCGCGACAAATATCTCGAGGCATTCGAGCGCCTCACGGGGCATCCGCTCGAGACCGGCCGTGCGTGAGCAACTCGAGCGCATCGTGGCCGAGATGGTCGACAAGGGCGTGCACTTCGAGGACGCGCAGCGCGAGTTCGAGCGGCGCTTCATCGCCCGCGTCGTGGCCCACTGCGACGGCAACGTGGGCCGCGCCGCCAAGGCTCTGGGCATGCACCGCAACACCCTCACCCGCAAGGTCGCAGCCCTGAAGATCCGCGTCGGGCGCTCGTCGGCGGCCTGATTCGCGGTCCCCGTCCAACCCGCCACCCCGCAGACGTCCCTCCGCCGCTTGACAGCCTTCGGGCCAGCCGCTACGATTGGCAGTCTGATGCCTTGAGTGCTAGCCCCCGCAGGGGACGAGTGCTAAAGGCGCGAGGGGTTCCCGCCCCCCCGGCCCCGGGCCGGACGGCGCCAGGACCCACATGTCTTCGCGGCCCCTCCGGGGCCGCAGTTCGAGTGACCGGAGTTCCTAGATATGGCTACGAAACTGCGACCGTTGCACGACCGGATCCTCGTCGAGCGCATCGAGGAAGGTGAACAGAAGGTCGGGGGGATCATCATCCCCGACAGCGCCAAGGAAAAGCCTCAGCAGGGCAAGGTCGTCGCCGTGGGCGCCGGCAAGCCCGACAAGGACGGTAAGAAGGTGGCTCTCGACGTCCAGGCCGGCGACACGATTCTCTTCGGCAAGTACTCGGGCCAGGAAATCAAGATCGACGGCAACGAGTACCTCATCATGCGCGAGGACGAAGTCCTGGCCGTGGTCGAGAAGTAAACCAGTTTCGGATCGAACGGAGAACAAGCGCACATGGCGAAGCAGATTATTTACGGCGAGCAGTCGCGGCAGGCAATCCTGCGCGGCGTGAACCAGCTGGCCGACGCGGTCAAGGTCACGCTCGGTCCCAAGGGCCGCAACGTGGTCCTCGACAAGAAGTTCGGCTCCCCCACCATCACCAAGGACGGCGTGACGGTGGCCAAGGAAATCGAGCTGAAGGACCCGCTCGAGAACATGGGCGCCCAGATGGTGCGCGAAGTCGCGAGCAAGACCTCGGACACGGCCGGTGACGGCACGACCACGGCGACCGTGCTGGCGCAGGCGATCTACCGTGAGGGCGCGCGCAACGTGGTGGCCGGCGCCAACCCGATGGAGCTCAAGCGCGGCATCGAGAAGGCGGTCGAGGTCATCACGGCCGAGATTAAGAAGATGGCCAAGCCCGTCAAGGGCAACATGATTGCGCAGGTCGGGATGATCTCGGCCAATAGCGATCACACGATCGGCACGATCATCGCGGAAGCGATGGAGAAGGTCGGCAAGGACGGCGTCATCACGGTCGAAGAGGCCAAGACGCTCGAGACGACGCTCGAGGTGGTCGAGGGCATGCAGTTCGATCGCGGCTACCTCTCGCCCTACTTCGTGACCGACCCCGAGCGCATGGAAGTGGTGCTCGAAAATCCCGTCATCCTGATCCACGAAAAGAAGATCAGCTCGATGAAGGACCTGCTCCCCGTCCTGGAACAGGTGGCGCGCCTCAGCCGTCCCCTGCTGATCATCGCGGAAGACATCGAAGGTGAGGCGCTGGCCACGCTCGTGGTCAACAAGCTGCGTGGCACGCTGCACGCCGCCGCCGTGAAAGCCCCGGGCTTCGGCGACCGCCGCAAGCAGATGCTCGAAGACATCGCGGTGCTGACCGGCGGCAAGGCCATCACCGAAGACCTCGGCGTGAAGCTCGAGAACATCAAGATCGAGGACCTCGGCAAGGCCAAGAAGGTCACGATCGACAAGGACAACACGACCATCATCGAGGGCGGCGGCGACAGCAAGGCCATCGAAGGACGCGTCAAGCAGATCCGCATGCAGGTCGAAGAGACGTCGTCGGACTACGACCGCGAGAAGCTCCAGGAACGCCTGGCGAAGCTCGTGGGCGGCGTCGCGGTCATCAAGGTGGGCGCGGCTACCGAGACCGAGATGAAGGAAAAGAAGGCGCGCGTGGAAGATGCCATGCACGCCACCAAGGCGGCCGTCGAAGAAGGCATCGTGCCTGGCGGCGGCGTGGCTCTGCTGCGCGCCAGCAAAGCCCTTGACGGTCTGAAGCTCGAGGGCGACCAGGCGGTGGGCGTGGCCATCATTCGTCGCGCCATCGAAGAACCCTGCCGCTGGATTGCCACCAACGCCGGACACGAAGGCTCGATCGTCGTGGCCAAGGTGAAGGAAGGCAAGGGCGACGAGGGCTTCAACGCGGCCACCGACGTCTACGAGGATCTGGTCAAGGCCGGTGTCATCGACCCCGCGAAGGTCGTGCGCAATGCCCTGCAGAACGCCTCGTCCATCGCCAGCCTGCTGCTGACGACCGAAGCCATCGTGGCTGAGATTCCTGAAGACAAGAAGGAATCGGGCGGCGGCGGCGGCGGCATGGGCGGCGGCGGCGGCATGGGCGGGATGTACTAGGGACTGGGGGCTAGGGGCTGGGGACTGGGGCTCGACAGGAGCAACGGCCCTCAGCCTCGCTCACAGTCAGTTTCAGTTCGAAGACTGCAAGGCCCGGTGGTTCAGCCACCGGGCCTTTTCTTTTGCCCGCGCCAGCCCCCAGCCGCGCCGCAGGGTGCGGCCCTCATCGGCCGAGTGCGTGCGCGCTAGGGTGTCGGGAGCGCGCGCAGCAAATCGGCCAGGTAGGGGCCGAACACCTGCGGCCGTGAATGCGTCCCGTGTCCGCGCGTCTCATCCGAGACCTGGACCAGCACGAACTTCCCCTTTGCGACCTTGCCGATCAGAGCCCGCATCATCGGCAGTTCGGGCGGATTCACGAAGTCATCGGCGGAGTTGATGGTGAGCAGCGGCGCCGTGATCCCGGCCAGCTGCGCTGTCGGGTCGTAATCCTCGGAGGCGCGGAAGTGGTCGATCGTGTCGTTGGCGTCGGTCGTCTTCAGGCGCGCCACGATCTGATCGGCGAGCCAGGTGCCGGCAGCGCGGCGGGGTAGTGTAGTTGCCGTCCTGCCAGGTGGGATCGGTGACGATCGCGTCGACCAGCAGCTTGCGCCACACGCGGTTGCGGCCGGCGATTGCCACGGGGTTGCTGGCGAGTGGCACCAGGCCGTCGGCGAATGACGGAAACATGTAGCCCCACAGCCACGCGTGCATCGCCCCCATCGACGTGCCCATTACCAGCCGCAGGCGCGTCAGGCCGAGCTGCTCGGTGACCAGGCGATGCTGCAGCCGCACCATGTCGGCGTAGCGGTAACGCGGGAACTTCATGCGCAGGCCGTCGCTCGGCGTCGAGCAGTTGTCCCTTGCCGAACAGCCGCCCGGCGTAGCCGTCGCTGACGAACCCGCCGCCGTTCCCGCCGGTGCCGTGCAGGATGAGAACGGCGTTGCGCACGATGCCGCCGGCATCCTTCCGTGGCCGGCCGATGGTGCGGTAGTGAAGGCGAATCTCCGGGGCCACTTCCCCGCTGTCGAAGCGCACGCTCCGGGCCACGAAGTCGCCCTCGACCGGCGCGGGAGAGGGCGCCTGCGTCAGCGCGCAGCGCGCGACCAACAGGCACGCAAGAACGAGGGAGCCGCCGAAGACGCGCATGGGCACTCCGTGTCGGGGCGTGGGTCGCGTCGCTCAGGGCCCTATCGCACGAAGCGAACCCTGAAAAGCTTGGGCCAGAGCTTGCCCGTGATCAGAAACGTGTCGTTCGACGGGTCGTAGGCAATACCGTTGAGCACGTCGGTGCCGATGCGCTCGGCGGGATTCAGCAGACCCGAGGCATCGATGGTGGCCGTGACCGCGCCGGTCTTGGGGTCGATCCGCACGATGTGATCGGTCTGCCAGATGTTCGCGTAGACGTGCGCGCCCACGCACTCGAGCTCGTTCAGTTGATCGACCGGCCGGCCGTCTTCGCGCACCGTCACCTCGCGCACCGGCCGGAACGTCTCGGGTCCGCGAAACGTCAGCCGGGCGCTGCCGTCGCTCATCACGAATTCCCGGCCATCGTGACAGAGCCCCCACCCCTCACCGGTGTAGGGAAACGTGGCGCCCTGCTTGAATGTGTCGCGGTCGTAGGTGTAGACAGTCTGGTCCTTCCAGGTGATCTGGAAGAGGCGGGTGCCGACCAGCGCCAGGCCCTCGGCGAACACCGGCGCCGGCACGTCGAGGCGCCGCAGCACCTTGCCGGTGCTCAGGTCCACTTCGCGCAGGCTCGACCGCCCCTCGAGCCCGGTGCTCTCGAACAGGCGCCCACCCGTCAGCACCAGCCCCTGCGTGAACGCTCCGGGGTCGTGGGGATAGATCTGCACGACCTGCACGCGCAGGCGCTCGCTGCCGAGGCGTTGCTCCGCCGCGGCCGGGGGCAACCGCTCGGCCCGTCCCGCCAGTTCGCAGCTAGCAACACCCGGCAGCACGGCCGCCAGCGCGGCACACGAGAGCACGGACAGTGGTCGGCGCACGCGAAGGCTCCTCGGTCAGCGCAGGGTGAAGGCGAGTTCGATCGTGACCCGCACCGACACGGGCTCGCCCAGCCGGGTACCGGGCGTGAAGCGCCACTGCCGGGCGGCCTTGACGGCTTCCTGGTCGAGGCCGAATGTCGAGTCGAGCGAGCGCACGACCTCGACGCGCCCCACGGTGCCATCCGGAAGCACGATGCAGCGGAGCAACACGACGCCCTGCACCTTCGCGCGCATGGCCTCGGCGGTGTAGGCGGGCTTCACTTCCTTGAGCACCCGCGGCGCGGTCACGCCGTTGCCCACGTCGTACTCGCCGCCGCCCACACCGGCCGTGCTGCCGGCACCGAGTCCGCGGCCGTCGCCGGCGCCTGATCCGCCGCCCGTGCCCGTGCCGCCACCCCCGCCGGTTCCACTGCCGGCCGAGGTCGTCGGCGGCGCTTCGGCGGTAATCGCCCCGGGCGCTTCGGTCGGGGCCGCCGCCGTCTGCACGGCCGGCAGCAGCGTCTCTTGCGGAGGCTCTTCCTTGGGTGGCGTCTTGACCGGCTCGGGCTCCACCTCGACCGGCACGCTCACCTTCTCCTTGCCGGGCAACTCGACCTTCTTGGGCGGCTCGGGGGTGTTGTCACCGCCTCCGCCCCCGCCTCCGCCCGGACCCTCTTCAGTAAGCCACACGATGTCGTCGGGCAGCCGGTCCGGTATGAACTCCGCCACCTGCCGCGCAGGCATCAAGCGGATCACCAGCACCACCACCAGCACCACCGCCACGTGGGTGGCGACGGAGACACCCACTGCCCCCCCCAGTCGACGTTGTTCGAAGTCGAACGACGCCTCGGCTGGACGGTCGAGCAGTACGTGCGTCGATCTGGTGGGCGTTCGGCGGACGGGGGCGGCCGTGATCTTTGGGTCGGACATGCGCGATCAGCGGAAATCAGTCGGCGCGAAACTCAATTCTGACCGACGCTTCGCGATCTAGACAAGTGCAAACCGCGGGCCAGGGTGATTGCGAGACAGTGCTAGAATCCGAATCATGTCCACGCATGTGTTCGCTCTCTTCGGACCTCTGGGCTTGCCGGAGATGCTCATCATCCTGGCGATCGTCATCCTGATCTTCGGCGCCAACCGCTTGCCGGAGCTGGGCCGCGGCATCGGCGCCGGCATCAAGAACTTCAAGGCCGGCTTCAAGGACGACGACGACAAGAAGGACTGACCCGCTCAGTGCCGCAGGTCAGAGCACGATCCGCACGTCGCCCGCCCGCCGCGTGACGCGCTCGCGGTCCAGATACTCCAGCAGCGGAATCGCGAACTTCCGGGACACGTCGTAGGTGTCCTTGAACGACTTCACGTCCACCGTCGCGATGCCCCCACCGGCCACCTTCCTGGCGGCCACCTCCTGCTTCAACCGATCGAGCACGTCGCGATGGAACAGGAGCGTGTCGACGCGGATCAGACGCCTCTGCTTGACCATCAACTGCACGACCCGATCGACCAGTGCCGGCGCGCGCCGTGACTCGGCGGCCAGGATCGCGCCATCCGGCGGGCTGAAGCCGGCGGCGGCGAACCGGCGGTCGATCCACTCGTAGACCTGCGTTTCCTCGGCGCTGAGCGTCACACGGTGCGACGCCAGCGACAGGGTGTCGGTGGCCGTCACGGTTCCTGCAACCACCAGTTCCGCCACGATCTTCTCGAACACCGCCGGTGGCAGGGCGTTGAACCAGCGGCCGCGCACCGCTTCGAGCGGCATGCCCGCGGCGAGCGGACTGCCCTGGTGAAACGTCGTCAGCCCGGCGAGCACCGCCGCGACGGGGGCGTGCGCCACACCAGCATCGACGACCCACTCGCCACCGAGCAGCAGCACGCCGTCGCGGGCCAGGGCCTGCAGCGCGGCCGTCAGCGCCTCCACCGTTGCGCCCACCCGCGTGCGCAAGGCCGCGGTCGACACGCCCGCCAGACCCGCATCCGCCACCATCACGCGAATCGCCGCGCGCACATCGTCGCTCGCGTCGGCGCGCTCCTGGAGCGCCGCCATCCGGTCCACGCCGCGCGCCGTGCGCACGCCCGCCCGCGGCGGCAGCGGGTCGAGCACCACGCCGCCGCCAATGGTGACGAGCGGCGAATAGCTGCGCACGATGAACCGGTCGCCGCGGGTCACGACCGCTGGCGTCTCGAACCGGAGCCGCACGTCGGCCGCGCCTCCCGGCGCCACCACACCGGACGGCCCTGCCACCGACACCCGGGCCAGGGCCTCGGCCGTGCCGTGATGGACCCGCACGCGCGCGCCGTGCTTCAGCGCCGCGCCCGGCAGCAGGGTCAGCCGCGCGTCGATGCGCCGGGTCGGCAGCAGCGCGCCGGCGGCCGACACCACGGCCCCCCGCGGCACTTCGCCCACCTCCACACCAGACAGATTCATCGCCGCCCGCTCACCCGCCACCGCCGACGGCCGGGGCTGTCCATGCACATGCAGCCCGCGCACCTTGACGCGCGCGCCCGTGGGGAGCAGGGTCAGTTCGTCGTCCACCGCCACGACGCCAGCCACCAGCGTGCCGGTCACCACGGTGCCGAAGCCCTTCATCGAGAAGGCGCGGTCCACCGGTAGTCGTGCGGCCCCGTCGCGCGCGCGCGTCGGCACGACCTGCGCCACCGTCGTGAGGGCCGCCCGCAAGGCGTCGAGGCCCTCGCCCGTCACCGCCGAGACCGGCAGGATCGGCGCGCCCTCGAGGAACGACCCCGCGACCAGTTCCCGCACCTCGAGCGCCGCCACTTCGATAGCCGTGGCATCGGCCGCGTCGCACTTGGTCAACACCACGATGCCGCGCGCCACGCCGAGCAGCCGGCAGATGTCGAAGTGCTCGCGGGTCTGCGGCATCACCGACTCGTCGGCCGCCACGACCAGCAGCACGACGTCGATGCCGCCCACGCCCGCGAGCATCGCCCGCACGAAGCGCTCGTGCCCGGGCACGTCGACGAGCGACGCCACGACGCCGTCGCCGATCGGCGCATGGGCGAATCCCAGCTCGATGGTGATGCCGCGAGCTTTCTCTTCCTTGAGCCGGTCGGGGTCGGTGCCCGTGAGGGCGCGCACGAGCGAACTCTTGCCGTGGTCGATGTGCCCGGCCGTGCCCACGATGAGCGTGCGCATCGCCGGCTACCGGCCCTTCTTGCGCGCCGTGCGTTCCCGCTTTCCGGCGCGGGGACGGGCGCCGGCCCTGGCGCCGCTGCGCTTGGGCGTGACGCGGCTGCGCGTGGGTCCACGGGAACGCTCGTCGCGCCGCACCGTCTCGAGCACGGCCTCCACCGCCAGTTCGATCTGCCGCCGGTCGAGGTCGATCCGCACGACCCGTACCCGCACCGTGTCGCCCAGCCGGAAGACCTTCTTCGTGCGCTCGCCGACGAGCACGCGCGCCTGGTCATCGAAGCGGTAGTAGTCATCCGCCAGCGTGGAGACGTGCACCAGACCTTCGACGAAGTGCTCGGTGAGCTGCACGAACAGGCCGAACGCGGTCACGCCGGTGATGTAGCCGTCGTAGACCTCGCCGATCTTGTCGGCCATGAACCGCACCTTCTTCCACTGCAACAGCTCGCGCTCGGCTTCCTGCGCGCGCCGCTCCATGGCCGAGGCGTGCCGACCCACTTCAGGCAGCGCCTCTGCGAGATCCGTCCGGCGCTCCTCGTCGGCGCGCCCGTGCCGCAACTCGCGCAGCACCCGGTGCACCACCAGGTCAGGATAGCGGCGGATCGGCGACGTGAAGTGCGTGTAGGTGTGCGCGGCCAGGCCGAAGTGTCCGAGATTGGCGGCTTCGTAGCGCGCCTTCTGCATCGTCCGCAGCATCAGCGACGCGATCGGCCGCTCCTCAGGGGCCCCCTGGATACGGTCGACCAGCTGTTGGAAGTGGCGCGGATGCACGCCGCTCGGGGGCGCCGCCAGGCTGAACCCCAGAGACGACACGAACTCCTCGAACTCGAGCACCCGCATCGGGTCCGGCGCTTCATGCACGCGGTAGAGGGACGGCATGCCCTCGCGCTCGAGGTGCGCCGCCACCGTCTCGTTGGCCAGCAGCATGAACTCCTCGATCAGCCGGTGCGCCACGTTCCGCTCGGAGGCGACAATCGCCGCAATGGCGCCGTCGGCATCCACGACGATCTGCGCCTCGGGCAAATCGAAGTCGATCGAGCCGCGCCGGCGGCGGCGATCGTTCAGCACGACGAACAGCTCACGCATCAGCTCGAACGTGGGCACGAGCTCGGCGTAGTGGGCGAGCAACGCCGGGTCGCGGTCGGTGACGATGCCGTTGACGGCCGTGTAGGTCATGCGGGCGCGGCTGTGGATCACGCCGTCGTGGAGCTCGTAGCGCACGACCTGACCTTGCGGGTCCACTTCCATCAGGCACGACTGCACCAGCCGGTCGACCTGCGGATTCAGGCTGCACACGCCAGTGGCCAGCTCGTGCGGGAACATGTGCACGGCGCGTTCGGGGAAGTAGACCGAGGTGCCACGCTCGAAGGCGTCGAGATCGAGCGCGCTGCCCTCGGGCACGTAGTGGGCCACGTCGGCGATATGCACGCCGAGCCAGACATGCCCGTTCGGCAGACGCTCGATCGAAATGGCGTCGTCGAAGTCGCGGGCGTGTTCGCCGTCGATCGTGACGATCACGTGCTGCCGGAAGTCGGTGCGCCCGACGAGGTCGTGTGGATGCACGGCCACGTCGCGGGCCCGGGCTTCGCTCACGGCATCCGGGGCGTGCTCTTCGGGGATGCCGTGCTTGCGCAACACCACCTCGGTATCCACGCCCGGGTCACCGAGCTGGCCGAGCACTTCCACGACCCGTCCTGACGCCTCGGCGGTCGGCCCCGGCCAACGCGTGACCTCGACCGTCACCATGTCGCCGTCGTCGGCCCCCAGGCTCTCGTCCATCGTGACGCGGATGTCGGTGTCGAGCCGCGCGTCGAAGGGCCGCACGACCGCGATGCCCTTGCGGTCGCGGCGCATCTGCCCGACCACCTGCGCACTGCGCCGCTCGACCACCTCGAGGACGCGGCCCTCGGCGCGGCCGTCGTCCTTGCGCACCTCGATCCGCGCGGTCACGAGGTCGCCGTGCATGGCGCCGCCGCGGCGCAGCGCCGGAATGAACACGTCCTCGCCACCACCGACCGGCATGACGAAGGCGTAGCCGCTCGCGTGTCCCTGCAGGCGGCCGGTGACGTCATGAATCCGCTCCGGCAAGGCGTAGCGGTTGCCCCGCACCACGGCCAGCGCGCCGCTCTCGGCGAGCTGGCGCAGTTGACGCTTGAACGGGGCATGCGCCTCGCGCGGAATCGCCAGCGCGCGCGCGAGATCGCGGGCGGTGGCCGGCGCGCCAGCATGAGTGCGAATGGCCCTGAGCAGGGCGTCGTGGTCGGTCACGGTCGTGAATCGGCGGGGGGCACCGCGTCTGCTAGCCTATCAGTCCCGCCGCGCCACGAGCACCTGAATGTCGCCCACGTTGGTGTCGCTCGGCCCGGGCCGCACGAGATCGCCGAGTGCCTCGAAGAACACGTAGCTGTCATTGCGCTCGAGATAGTCGCCGGGCGCGCCGAGTCCACTCGCCCGCGCGCGTTCCGCTGAACCAGGATCCACGACCGCGCCAGCCGCGTCAGTGGGCCCGTCGATCCCATCCGTGCCAATCGAGATCAACGCCGCGGGCCGCGGCGTGTCCTGCAGCGCGTCGACCAGCGCCAGGGCGAACTCCTGATTACGCCCACCGCGGCCCGGACCGCGCACCGTCACGGTGGTCTCGCCACTCGACACGATCGCCAGGGGGCCATCGGCCACTGCCAGCCGCTCGCGCACGTCGCGCCACCACGCCAGCGCTGAGGAGCGGGCCTCGCCGGCCACCGCGTCCGGGATGACCACCGGCGCATAGCCGAGCGCGGCAGCGCGCGCGGCCGCCGCCGCCATCGCTTCGTTCCGTCCGCCAATGACGCGAGCGTTCGATCGCGCGAGCCGCGCGTCGCCCCGCTTGGGCGTGTCGGCGATCCGCCCGGCGCGGCCGGCCTCGGCCAGCGCCAGCACGTCAGGATCGGGCGCGGCGCTGCCCGTGAAGCGCCGCAACACGTCGAGCGCCTCGTCCCAAGTGGAGGCATCGGGCACGCACGGGCCTGACCCGATGACGCTGAGGTCGTCGCCAATCACGTCCGAGATCGCCAGAGTCGTGACGGCACCCGCGCACGCCGCCGCCAGCCGCCCGCCCTTCACCGCCGAGAGATGCTTCCGCACCGCGTTCAACGCGCGGATGTCGCCACCCGCCTTCATCACCTGGGCCACGACGCGCTGCTTGGTGGCCAGCGACAGCCCGGCCATCGGTGCTGCCATGAGTGCACTGGCACCGCCCGAAAGGAGGCAGATGAGCGTGCCGTCGCTGGGCACGGCCGCCGCCAATGCCAGCGCGCGCTGTCCGCCCTCGACGCTGCCGGCGTTGGCTAGCGGATGGCCGCCGGCGATGAACCCGTGTCGCCCCGTCCAATCGGCGGGCCGGTGGGGGCCGATGACGACGGCTTCGGCGATCGGCCAAGGTGCCACGGCGAGGAACGCCTCGAACATGGCCGCGGCCGCCTTCCCCACCGCCAGGACGTGCACCGACGGCACCGTGGGAAGACTCGAGGCGAGATCAGCCAGCGCGGTCGGCACGAGCACGCGCGGCGACACACCCGCCACGGCGGCGGCAGCAATCGCGGCGGCATCGGCGCGCAGGCGCTCGAGCGCGGCGTTCAGTTGATGTGCAGAGGGTCGGTCCAAGCCGACAGCCGGGTCACGACGTCGAACTCTTTCAAGAGCTGCGCGACCACGATGTCGGCGTCGTCCTTGTGCGAGAGCGCGTCGATTTCCGCGATGATGCGGCACAGGGCCGATTCGACCGAGCTGATCGCGTGCTCCGAGAAGTACTCGCGTTGCGCATCCAGGCACTCCTGGTGCTTCACGAATTCTTCACGGTAGAACTCGATCAAGGACAGGACGGGCGCGGAAGGCAGAGCTCTATCGCTCAGGAAGTGCGTTATGTGGCCTCTGGTCCTGTGCATCATCCGGTTGGATCGAGTGTAGAGCCCTGGTGTCGCACCTGTCAACGGGCGACGGGGCCCTGCGGATTCCAGCGCCAGGTGGCGAGCAATCCGGCGGCCGCGCCGACGACGGCCCCGGCTGTCACGAGCGCCACCGCCTCGGGCAGCGCCAGCGCGCGCACGCTGTCTGGGCCGAGCGCGGTCGCGGCGGGTCCGAGCGCGCGCGATAGCGCCCGCCCCATCGCCGCCAGTCCGCCGAGCGCCACGAGCGCCCCGAGTGCGCCCTGGATGGCCCCCTCCATCACGAACGGCCCGCGGATGAACGCCACCGGCGCGCCCACGAGCGCCATGATGCCAATCTCGTCGCGCCGGGCTTCGAACGACAGCCGCACCACCGCGACCACCGTGGTGGCCGCACCCAGGATCAGCGCCACCGCAGCGACCCAGCCGGCCGTGCGGAGCGCCGTGAGCACTGCGATCAAGCGCGCCAGCCAGCGCTGGTCGTAGCGCACGTCGGCCACACCGGGCAGCGTCGTCACCGTGGTGGCCAGGGCCTGCGCGCGCTCGGCCATGCCAGCTTCGGTCAGGCGCACTTCGAACGCCGCGGGAAAGGGATTGGCCTCGAGCGAGGCCGTGACGTCGCCCAATTCCGGGAACTCCGCGCCGAAGCGGGCCAGCGCTTCCTCCTTGGTCACGAAGATCACGGCCGCCACGCCGGGCTCGCCCTCGAGCTTCTGGCGAATCGCCGTGCGCTCGGGCTCGGAGACCACGTCGTCGAGGTAGACCGACATCTCGGCCGACTGCGTCCACGTCTCGGCCACGCGCGTGACCGTGCTCGACACGATGCGGAAGGCGCCGAGCATGGCGAAGGCCACGGCAATCGTGGCAATCGACAACAGGAGCGTCCACTTGGCACGCCCCAGGCTGACCACCGCCTCCTGCCATGCGTACGACAACGCCCTCATGCGGCGTCCCGGGGCACGCGCCCCTGTTCGAGGTGCAACACCCGGCGACCGACGTGGGCGATGAGCGCGCGGTCATGCGTGGCCACGAGGACCGTCGTGCCGCTCGCGTTGATGTCGCGGAAGAGGTCCATGATCTCGAGCGACAGGTCGGGGTCGAGGTTGCCGGTCGGCTCGTCGGCCAGTACCACTTGTGGCTCGTTCACGAGGGCCCGGGCAATGGCGATGCGCTGCTGCTCCCCGCCTGAGAGCTCGGGCGGATAGGCCATGGCCCGGTGCTGCAAGCCGACCCATTTCAGCACCTGGTAGGTCTTGCGCCGCTGCTGCTCAACCGGCACGCCGAGCACCCGCATCACGAACGCCACGTTGTCGAACACCGTCTTCGTGGCGATGAGCTTGAAATCCTGGAAGACCACGCCCAGCGATCGGCGGTAGGCCTGTACCTCGCCGGCGTTGAGCGACGCGAGTTCCCGGCCGCCGACCTGCAGCGATCCGTCGGTCGGGATCTCCTGCCGCAGCAGTAGGCGCAGCAGCGTCGACTTGCCGGCGCCGCTCGGTCCCGTGAGGAACACGAACTCGCCCTTGTCGACGCTGAACGACAGATTGTCGAGTGCCAGCACGTCGGTGCCGTACACCTTCGTGACGTTGTGCAGATCGATCACGGGTCGCTCCGCCGCTCATACTAGCAGGCCGGCGCCGCCCGGCCGGCGCGGTTGCACGGGATCAGGCGTCGAGCGAGGCGCGGAGCAACTGGGAGAGCCGCTTCGGATCGGCCGCGCCGCCCGACGCCTTCATGGCCTCGCCCACCAGGAACCCGAACGTCGCCTTCTTGCCGGCGCGATACTGCGCCACGGCATCCGGCTGCGCGGCGAGCACCTGCGACACCAGCTGGCTCAGGGCGCCGTCGTCGGAGACCTGGGCAAGGCCCTGCTCCGCCACCAGGTCTGCCGCCGACCGGCCCGTGCCGTAGATCTGCTCGAACACGCCCTTGGCTACCGTGGTGCTGATCGTGCCGGCATCCACCAGACGGATCAGCGCGCCGAGCGCGTCGGCCGTCACGCCGACCCCGCCGATCGTGGCCTCGTTCGCCTTCAACAGGCGCAGCACTTCGCCCATCACCCAGTTGCTCGCGGCCTTCGCGTTGCCCGAGGCGCGCGCGACCGCCTCGAAGTAGTCGGCCATGCCGCGCGTCTCGGTCAGCACCGAGGCATCGTAGAGCGGCAGCTTGTGGTCGCGCACGAAGCGCGCGCGCCGGTCGTCGGGCAGTTCGGGCATTGCGGCCGCCACCCGCGCCCGCCGCGCGGCGCCGACGACGAGCGGCGGCAGGTCGGGCTCCGGGAAGTAGCGATAGTCGTGCGCCTCTTCCTTGCTGCGCATCGAGAACGTGCGCCCGAGCGCCGAATCGAACAGCCGCGTCTCCTGCACCACACGCTCGCCCCGGCTCACGAGATCGATCTGCCGGGCGATCTCGAACTCGAGCGCCTTCTGCAGGTAGCGGAACGAGTTGACGTTCTTGACCTCGGCTTTCGTGCCCAGCGTGGTCACGCCCTTCGGCCGCACCGATACGTTCGCGTCGCAGCGCAGGCTGCCCTCTTCCATGTTGCCGTCGTTGGCGCCGATCCAGACGAGCAGACGGCGTACGATCTCGAAGTAGTGCGCCGCCTCGGTCGGCGACGTCAGCTCGGGCTCGCTCACGATCTCGATGAGCGGCACGCCGGCCCGGTTGTAGTCGACGTAGGTGCGCCGGTCGGAGTCGGCAAAGCCTTCGTGCAGCGACTTGCCGGCGTCCTCCTCCATGTGGATGCGGGTGAGGCGGATGGCGCGCGGGCCCTGACCATCGTCGACCACCACCGACCCGCCGCTGGCCAGCGGCCGTTCGTACTGCGAGATCTGGTAGCCCTTGGGCAGGTCGGGATAGAAGTAGTTCTTGCGCGCGAAGACCGAAGTTTCGTGCACGTCGCAGCCGAGCGCGATGGCCGCGGCGATGGCCAGATCGACGGCTGCGGTGTTCAGCACCGGCAGCGCGCCCGGCAGGCCGAGGCACACCGGGCACACATGCGTGTTCGGCGCGTCGCCGAAGCGGGCCGGACAGCCGCAGAAAATCTTGGTGGCGGTGAGCAGCTGGGCGTGAATCTCGAGACCGATGACGGCCTCGTATTCCACGCGCGCTGGAGCGGCGACTGTCACCCGCGCGGGCCGGCCGCGACGACCGATGCGGCCACGTCGCCGGCGAAGGTCTTGAAGTTCTCGACGAACATCGCGGCCAGCTTGGCCGCCTGCGCGTCGTAGGCGGCGCCGTCGGCCCAGGTGCCGCGCGGGTCGAGCACGCGGTCGGGCACGCCCGGGCAGGTCGTGGGCACATCCACGTTGAACACGGGGTGCCGCGTGTAGGCCACCGCGTCCAGCTGGCCGGCCAGGGCCGCGCTGATCATGGCCCGGGTGTAGCCAATCTTCATGCGGCTGCCGACGCCGTAGGGCCCGCCGGTCCAGCCAGTGTTCACGAGCCACACCCGCGGGTGGTGCATCGCAATCCGCTCGCCGAGCATCTTCGAGTAGACGTTCGGATTGAGCGGCAGGAAGGGCGCGCCGAAGCACGTGCTGAAGGTGGCGCTCGGCTCGGTGACGCCCTTCTCAGTGCCCGCCACCTTGGCGGTGTAGCCCGACAGGAAGTGGTACATCGCCGCGTCGGGCGAGAGCCGGGCAATCGGCGGCAACACGCCAAAGGCGTCGGCCGTGAGCATGACGATGTTCTTGGGATGGCCGCCCTGGCCGCCGGGCACGGCATTCTCGATGAACTCGATGGGATAGGCCGCACGGGTGTTCTCGGTGTAGCGCGCCGAGTCGAGGTCGAGCGCGCGCGTGTCGGGATCGAGTTCCACGTTCTCGAGCACCGTGCCGAAGCGCCGGGTGGTGCTGTAAATCTGTGGCTCCGCCTCGGCCGACAGACGGATGGTCTTGGCGTAGCAGCCACCTTCGAAGTTGAACACGCCGTGCTCGCTCCAGCCGTGTTCGTCATCGCCAATCAGGCCGCGGGCAGGGTCGCTCGACAGAGTGGTCTTGCCGGTGCCGGACAACCCGAAGAAGAGCGCCGTGTCGTCGGCGGGGCCGATATTGGCCGAGCAGTGCATCGACAGCACGCCCTTGAGCGGCAGCACGTAGTTGAGCACGCTGAAGATCGACTTCTTGTTCTCGCCGGCGTAGCTGGTGCCGGCAATGAGCACCTCGCGCGCCGCCATGTTCAGGGCAATCACGGTGTCGGAGCGGGTGCCATGCCGGGCCGGGTCGGCCTGGAACGAGGGCGCGCAGATGACCGTGAACTCGGGCTCATGGACCGCCAGCTCGTCCGGGGTCGGCACGATGAAGAGGTTACGGACGAACAGGCTGTGCCAGGCGAACTCGCTGACGAACCGGATCGGCAGCCGGTAGACCGGGTCGGCACCTGCGTGCAGGTTCTGCACGAACAGGTCCTTCGCCGCCAGGTGTGCCACCACGTCGGCGCGCAGGGCGACGAAGTGCTCCGGAGCCATCGGCCGATTCACCTTGCCCCAGTGGACATGGGCCTGGCTCGACGGTTCCTGAACCACGAATTTGTCGTTCGGCGACCGGCCGGTGTGTTGCCCGGTGCGGCAGACGAGCGGTCCATCGGCCGCCACCACGCCCTCGTCCCGCCGGAGCGCGTGCTCGTAGAGCAGGGGCGCCGTGAGATTCCAGTGCACCTGGCCGGTGGTACTGATGCCGTGCGCGTCAAGTCCGGACGTTCGTCCGTGGATCGATGCCATTCCGTCTCCCGTGGGCCCAGCTGAGCGGCGGGCCAAACTGGGTGATCGTACCGAGCATCTTCGCGAGAAGTCAATGTTCTGAGGACCCCTCCTTGATAGAATCTATGTAAACGTAGCCGCGCCGGCTCGCGTATAACCCATGACACGCCTTCCTCCGCGCGGCAAACGCGCCTCGTTCGAGCCAGCACCGGAAGCGGCGGCGGTCGCCGCCGAGGTCAAGGCCCTGCTCGACGCCGGGCACCGCGACGAGGCGGCCGAACGTTTCGGCCGGCTGGTAGGGGCGTGGCAGCGGCGGGCGCTGCGGGTGGCGTTCCAGTACCTCGGGAATGCCGCCGACGCCGACGACGCCGTGCAGGACGCGTTCGTGAAGCTGTATGCGCATATGACCACCTACCGGGCCGACTTGTCGTTCGACGCATGGTTCACGCGCATTCTCGTGAACACGTGCCTCGATCACTTGAAGGCCCGGCGCCGTCTGCCGGCCGGGTCGGGTGGCCGTCACGATGCGGCCTGGGATGTCGCCGAGGCGCTGCCGAGCGGCGAGCCGTCGGCCGAGCGCCGTCTCGCTGCACGCGAGCGATGGAGCGCGCTCTCGGCGGCGGTCGGCCAGTTGCCCGAGCGCCAGCGTGAGGTGTTCGTGCTCACCCATCTCGACGAGCAGCCGCCACAGGCCATCGCACAGGTGCTCGGCATGAGTCCCGCTACCGTCCGCGTGCACCTGTTCCGCGCGCTCCGGCGCCTGCGGTCGGTGTTAGGAGATCGGTCATGACGTGGTTCAACCGCCATCTCGACCCGGCCGCCCTGGGGCTGGCCGTGCTCACCAACACCGCCGACCCGCGCACCGCCGCTCATCTGGCGTCGTGTGCCCGCTGCCGCCGCGAGAGCGACCGCATCGCCCTGGTCCTGGCAGACGCGCGCGCCGGCGCCGATGCGGCGGTCGACGCGGCATTCGGCGCGGCCGATCTGGAACGGCAGCGCCAGGCCGTGCTGCAGCGCATCGCGCGCAACGGCGGCGCAGCGCGGGTGCTGCGCTTCCCCCACGGCCCGGACGATCGCCCCGTCACCCCGCCGCGGTCTGACGCGCGCTGGCTGGTGGCGGCCGCGGCGGCTGGCCTGCTGCTTGGCGTGGCGGCTGGACAGCTGCCGCATCTGGTCAACGCCGCGCGGACGACTCCGGGCGTGGCACGCGCCGTGGCGCCAGGTGCGCCAAGTCCCGCCACCGACTGGCGGCTCGACGACTCGCTGCTGCGTGAGGTCGACGCGGCGCTCACCAGCGTCACCAGGCCGGAGCTCGAGGCGCTCGACGCCCTCACGCCCGTCCACTACGAGATACGGTAGGTTCTCTTGCCAGCACTGATCTTCAGGAAAGGGCTCGACCTCAAACGCGAGGTCGCGGGCCAGCTCGCCGCCAACTACCACAGCGAGCTGGTGGCCGGCATCAAAGCCAGCAACTATCGCTACCAGCGCGGCCGGCTCACCGTGCATCTGGCCCGTGAGTTCGGCTTCTGCTACGGCGTCGACCGCGCGGTCGACTACGCCTACCAGGCGCGGTTGAAGTTCCCGCACCAGCGCGTCTTCCTCACGGGCGAGATCATCCACAACCCGCACGTCAACGAACGGCTCCGCGCTCAGGGCATCCGCTTCCTGTCGGATGCCGGCGAGTCGTGGGACGCCTTGACCGCCGACGACGTCGTGATCCTGCCGGCGTTCGGCGTCACGGTCGAGGATCTGGTGCGGCTCGACGGCATCGGCTGCGCGCTCGTCGACACCACCTGTGGCTCGGTGCTGAACGTGTGGAAGAACGTCAAGCGTTATGCCCACGATGGTTTCACCTCGATCATCCACGGCAAGCACTGGCACGAAGAGACCCGCGCCACCGCTTCGCAGGCGATGCAGACCTCCGGCGGCCACTACCTGGTGGTGCTCGATCACACCGAAGCGCAAGTGGTGTGCGACTTCATCACGAGCGCGCACGCGCCCGGCAGTCCGGCCCGCGCGGCGCTGCTCACACACTTCCGCGACGCCTGCTCCCCGGGTTTCGATCCCGATCTGCATCTCGAACGCATCGGCTGTGCCAATCAGACGACCATGCTCAGCACCGAGTCGTTCGCGATTGGCGAGATGTTCCGCGCCGCCGTGCGCGCGTGCCACGGCGAGCCCGGCGTGGGCGACCGCTTCCGCGCCTTCGACACGATCTGCAGCGCGACGCAGGATCGGCAAGACGCGGTCGTGGCCATGCTCGCCACCGAGCGGCTCGACGCGATGGTCGTCATCGGCGGCTACAACAGCAGCAACACCTGCAACCTGGCTCGCATTTGCGCCGCCGCGGTGCCCACCTACCACATCGCCGATCCAAGCGGGCTGTTGTCGCGCGACGAGATCCGCCACCGCGACGTCACCAGCAAACGCGAAGTCGTCTCGACCGCCTGGCTGCCGGCTGGGCCACTGGTCATCGGCCTCACGTCTGGCGCCTCGACCCCCGACAACCTCGTGGAAGCCGTGGTGCTGACCCTCACCGGGTTCACCGCCAACGCCTGATCGGCTCTGACCGGCGCGTAAACGAGCGTCCGCGCTTCGTCGTATGTCCCTGGCAGCGTATGTTCATGGCTCATCCTCTCCGCGTTCCTGCGGCCCTTGCCGCGGCCCTCATACTGCTCGTCAGCCTGCCGCACGTCGCGATGGCACAGAGCTTCAAGTGGTGGCAGAACGAGCGTTTCCAGCGTGAACTCGCCTTGTCGGCCGAGCAGATCACGCGGCTCGAAGACATTTACCAGGGCGCCGGACCGGCGATGCGCTCGCACAAGGGCACGCTCGACCGGGTGCAGGGCGAGTTGTCAAAGCTTGTCGCCGACGGCCGCGCCGACGAGGCCACGGCCGACGAACTCATCACCAAGGTCGAGACGACCCGCGCCGAACTCGGGCGCACGCGCGGCATGATGCTCTACCGCATGCGCCGCATCCTCACCTCCGATCAG